>Ga0302247_1001330_pt1 | contig 19360 bp, 16 predicted proteins | sample AAG_UR_Ile_MG_FD_193529 | JGI IMG/M metagenome (GOLD analysis project Ga0302247, IMG submission 193529) | Enriched activated sludge microbial communities from anaerobic digester in WTTP, New Holstein, Wisconsin, United States - AAG_UR_Ile | ecosystem: Engineered > Bioreactor > Anaerobic >...
GAGTACGAAGAGGTGGATGTGGACGAGGTGGAGCCCGGAGACATCCTGCTGGTGAAAACCGGGGCCAAGATTCCGGTGGACGGCACGGTGATCTTCGGCGAGGGCTCCGTGAACGAGGCCGGCATCACCGGGGAGTCGGTGCCGGTGGAGAAGGAGGAGGGACTGAAGGTCTTCGCCGGAACCATTCTGGAGAACGGCACCATCCGGGTTCGGGCGGACCGGGTGGGGGAAGACACCACGTTCGGCAAAATCATCGAGCTGGTGGAGGAGGCCCAGGACGCCAAATCGGAAGCGGAGCGCTTCATCGACCGCTTCTCCCGGTACTACACCCCGGCGGTCCTTCTGGCGGCTTTTGTGGTTTACCTGATCAGCCGCAATGTGGAGCTGTCCATCACCATCCTGGTTCTGGGCTGCCCCGGGGCCCTGGTTATCGGTGTTCCGGTGTCCAATGTGGCGGGGATCGGCAACGGGGCCCGCCACGGGATCCTCCTGAAGGGAAGCGAGGTGATTCACGCCTTCAGCCGGACCGACACCATGGTCTTCGACAAGACCGGGACCCTGACCCAGGGGAACCCCGCAGTGGCCCGGTCCCTGCACTGCCGGAACGGCACAGTGCAGCCCGGGCTGGGGCCGGAGGAGGACCTGGAGCTGGCTTCCGCCCGGTCCTATCTGGCGGCGGTGGAGGCCGAATCGGACCATCCCCTGGCCAGGGCGGTTCTGCGGGAACTGGGGGAGGTCCCGGCCCGGCAGGTGGAGAACACCCGGGTTGTCCGGGGAGCGGGGGTGGTGGCCTCCGTGGACGGGCGGCAGGTGGCGGTGGGGAACCTGGCCCTGATGGAGAAGGAAGAGATCGCCTTGAGTGAGGAGGCGGCCCGGAGCATCGGCGAACTGGAACGGAGCGGCTCCTCCCTGGTTCTGACGGCGGTGGACGGGCAGCTCCTCTTCATCATGGAGGTGCGGGACCAGATCCGCCCGGGGGTGGAGGAGGAGCTCCGGCGGCTGAAGAGGCTGGGAGTCAAAAACCTGGTGATGCTCTCCGGGGACAACCAGGGCACGGTGGATGTGGTGGCCGCCGAGCTGGGCCTGACGGAGGTCCACGGAAACATGCTGCCGGAAGACAAGTCGGCCTTCGTGAAAAAACTGAAGGAGGAGGGCAGGACCGTCACCTTCGTGGGGGACGGCATCAACGACAGCCCCTCCCTGGCCCTGGCGGACATCGGCATCGCCATGGGAAGCGGAACCGATGTGGCCATCGAGACCAGCGAGGTGGTGCTGATGAACTCCGACTTCCGCCGCCTGGCCCACGCCCTGGGTCTGGCCAAGGCCACCTCCCGGAACATGAGGCAGAACATCGTCATCGCCCTGGGGGTCGTTCTGTTTCTCTTTTTCAGCCTGATACTCAGCGACTGGATGAACATGTCCATCGGAATGCTCATGCACGAAGGAAGCATCCTGGCGGTGATCCTGAACGGCATGAGACTTCTGCGATTCAAAAAAAGATAAATATAAAGATAAAGGAGAACAATTATGAAATCTGCCAATATTCAGCTGGAAACCCTGACCTGCCCCTCCTGCATGCAGAAAATCGAGGCGGCCCTGAAGTCTCTGACGGGGGTGGACAAGGAGAGCGTCTCCGTGTCCTTCAACACCAGCAAGGCCAAGCTGAAGTTCGACGACGACGCCCTGAACATCGGAGACATCGAGACGGCCATCACCCGGGTGGGCTACGAGGTGAAGAAGTCTACGGTGAAGTGAGGCTTTCGCGGAGGCGCGGGGTCGTAATATAGAATATCGGAGCTTCGCACAAGGACGAGGACGGTATGTATTTTGAACCTTTCATCATAGGCATTGCGTCGTTTTTCATCATCGGTCTTTTTCATCCCATCGTGATAAAGACCGAGTATTACTTCAGCCATAAGGTGTGGCCGGTGTTTCTCGTTTTTGGACTGCTCTGCATTGTGGTGACCCTGGTTTTTTACTGGAACATCATCGTCAACACCGTAATCGCCCTGATGGGCTTTTCCTCGTTCTGGAGCATCAAAGAGCTTTTCGAACAGAAGGAAAGGGTTGAAAAGGGCTGGTTTCCGAAAAACCCCAGGCGAAAGGTACCCTGCTCCACTGATGATAAAACATGAGGGGACGGACAAGTATGAGCCGGCGTAAATTAGCCTCACTCCTGCTGACAGGGACTCTCAGCCTGTGGGGGTTCCGGGCCTATAGTGATGAGGCGCTGGGGACGAAACCGGGATACCTGATCTTCGCCCCCAGCCGGGTTCCCAACCAGGAGGCGGTCACCCGACGGATCTGGGCGCCGGGGCTGGACGAGGGCTTCGTTCCCCAGGGGCTCGCCGTGGCGGAGGGGGATCTTTTCCTGTCGGCCTATAAAAGCGCCGACACCAAAGTGGGAACCGGGCCCTGCCGGGTATATCGGATCGATCCTGAAACCGGAGAGTACACGGGCTTCTTCGACATGCCGCCGGACTGCGGCCACGCCGGCGGGCTTGCCTGGGTCGGGGAGGGGCGCCTGGTGGTGGCCGATACCCGGCGGCTCTACCTGGTGGATGCGGAAAAAGCCCTGGCGGCGGGGAAGGCGGAGGGGCCGGCGCTGCGATCCGTGACTCTCGCCGGGGAGCTCAAGGGCTCTTTCATCGCCTTCGACGGCGCGGATCTCTGGACGGGAGTCCATGACAAAGGCGCCGCTGCGTCCCGGCTCTACCGGCTTCCCCTGTCGATTTTCGACGGTCCCGTCCCCGGGGGAGGCCTTGCCGAAGAGCGGGCCCTGGGTTCGATTCCGGTCCCGGTCATGGCCCAGGGGGCGGCCTTCGACAGCCGGGGAAACCTCTGGACCAGTTCCAGCAGCAGCCGTTTCGGGAGCCTCTACCGGCTGGACCCGCGAACCGGGGAGCCCCTGGCACAGTACACCACGGTTATCGGAATCGAAGGACTGAGCTTCGACGCCGCCGGACTGCTGTGGTCCGTCTCCGAAGCGGGCACCCGGCGCTGGCTGCGCTGGTCCATGACCTACCCCTTCATCTTTCAGCTGGATCTGAACAAGCTCCGATAGGGCCGCTCCGGCATTGACCCCTCCGTCCGGCATGAGTAGCTTAGATGCATGGATGCCGAGGATTCAGTGCATGGATGCGGGATCCGCCGGGTGGATGCGGCGACTGACGGGTTTCGGACATTCCCGACGATGCATCATGACAGTTCAAATAGTCCCTTCCTTCCAGATAAAAAGACATCGGATAAAACACAGAAGGATCGCATTATGGACGGACAGAGCGCGACAGCGACTGACGACACGACAACCGGGAGACATGTGTCCCCCGAGCAGTTCGCCCGGTTTGAAAAATACGCCGGCGAAATTTTCAGCGCCTTCGGAATGGACCTGGACACCGAATCCACCCGGGACACTCCCCGGCGCTTCATCCGGGCCCTCTACGATATCACCAAGGGCTACGACGGTGACGACAAGGTTCTGAAAGCCTTTGGCACCGAGTGCCGTTCCCTCAGGGGATGCACATCCAATCAGGTCATTCAGGGCCCCATACCTTTTTATGCCCTCTGCGAACACCATGCCCTGCCCTTTTTCGGCCGCGCCTATGTGGGCTACATCCCGGGAGAGAGGATCATCGGGATATCCAAACTGACCCGCATCGTGCGGCTTTACTCCCGGCGCTTCGCCGTTCAGGAGCGCATCGGTCCGGAGGTTGCGGACCGGCTGCAGGCCATGATCGCGCCCCGGGGGATCGCCGTTTACCTGGAGGCCCAGCATCTCTGCATGGCCATGCGGGGGGTGCGGGAGGAACTGCCCCTGACCCGGACCACCGTCTGGCGGGGGGCCTACGATGAGGACCCGGCTCTGCGGGCGGAGTTCTTCGCCGCCGGCGGGCTGCAGGGATATGAAAGGTGAACCGCTGGTCCTGATCACCGGCGGGGCGAGGCGCATCGGCCGCGCCCTGGCCCTGGCCGCCGCCCGGGAGGGCTTCGATGTGGCGGTCCACTACAACCATTCCCGGAAGGAGGCGGAGACCCTTGCCGGGGAGATAGAGGCCCTGGGGCGGAAGGCGGCGCTTCTGCGGGCGGATCTTTCCCGACCCGCCGAGATCGAGGACCTGGCGGCGGAGCTGGCGGGTCTTTCCGGCCTGTACGCCCTGGTGAACAACGCCTCCATCTACGAAAAGGTCTCCTGGCGGGAGACGGACCGGGAAAACTGGGATCGGCATATCATGATCAACCTGACGGCCCCCTTCCTTCTGAGTCAGGCCTTCGCCCGGGCGCGTGGGGCGGGACAGCCGGCGCAGCCGGCACAGCCGGTCCAGCAGGCGCAGCCGGGACGAAAGGGCAGGATCATCAATCTCCTGGACTGGCGGGTGGACCGGGCCGAGCCAGGTCACTTCCCCTACAGCGTCTCCAAGGCGGGCCTGGCCTCCATGACCCGGAACCTGGCCCTGGCTCTGGCGCCGGACATCGCCGTCAACGCCATCGCCCTGGGGGATATTCTGCCCCCTACCGATGGGACAGCCGGCGGCCCGGCGGACAGGATTCCCGCCCGGCGCCGGGCTTTCCTGAACGAGGTGGAGGAGGCTTTTCTCTTTCTGCTGAAGGGGCCGGAGTTCATGAGCGGCGAAATCCTCCGTCTGGACGGGGGGAAGCATCTGTTGTAGGAGGCGCCGAAATGGGCGGTTACTGCCGACGGGCCTGCATTGGGGGCGGCAGAGGGATACGGCGGCCCCGGCTCTCATGAAGATGCAAGGGATTTTAAAAAAATCTCGAGGAGGAATGCATGAAACACTACAAATACCTCATCGTCGGCGGGGGCATAAGCACCGACGCCGCGGTTCGGGGGATCCGGGAAATGGACTCCGTCGGATCCATCGGAGTCATCAGCAGCGAGACAGATCCCCCCTATAAGAGGCCCTATCTCTCCAAAAAGCTCTGGTCCGGCAAGCCTCTTGAAAAAGTCTATCTGCATACCGACAGCCTCAAGGTCGACCTGATGTTGGGCCGGACGGCGACGATGCTGGACCCCCAACAAAAGCGGCTGACCGACGACCGGAGAGACACCTTTGCCTACGACCGGATTCTTCTGGCCACGGGGGGGTCTCCAAACCACCTGCCTTTCGGAAACGGGCGAATCATCTATTACCGGACCCTTCGGGACTATTTTCGACTCAAGGAGCTCAGCGGGGAGGCGGAGAGTTTTCTCGTTGTGGGCGGAGGTTTCATCGGCGCCGAGGTCGCGGCCTCTCTCAGAATTGCGGGGAAGAAGGTCACCATGATTTTTCCCGAGAAAAGCATCGGCTCCCGGGTCTATCCCCGGGACCTGTCCCTCTACATCACCGATTATTACCGCCGGAAGGGTGTGGAAATTCTGGCCGGTGAAACGGTGAAAAATATCGAGGAGGGTGACGGCAAAACCGTCGTAACCATCGGCACGGGGGAGAAACTCATGGTTGATGGAGTGGTGGCGGGCATCGGTATTCATCCCAACGTGGAGCTGGCGGAACGGGCGTCCCTGACGGTGGACCAGGGGATCCAGGTGGACCGGTATCTGAGAGCCTCCAGCAAGGACATTTACGCCGCCGGGGATGTGGCCACCTTTCCTTCGGAGTTCCTGGGCCGCCGGGTCCGGCTGGAGCACGAGGATAACGCCGCCGCCATGGGGAGGACCGCCGGCAGGAATATGGCCGGCGCCGAAGAAGCCTACACCCATATCCCCATGTTCTATTCGGATCTCTTCGAGCTGGGTTATGAAGCGGTGGGGGACCTGGACAGCCGCCTCGAGACCGTCGCCTTCTGGGAGAAGCCCATGGAGAAGGGGGTCGTCTACTATCTGGATCAGGGCAGGGTGAAGGGAGTCCTTCTGTGGAACGTCTGGGACTCTGTGGATAAGGCCCGGGCCCTGATGCGGGAAGGGGCCTCGTTCAGTCCCGGGGAACTGGCGGGCAAAATTTGAAGGCCCGCGGAGCGGTTTCCTCCTTCGGGGGGAGACCCCGCCGCCGGCCCTGGCGAGGGTCGCGTCCCTGAGCGGAAGGGGCGTTCTCCGGGCTAGTCCCGGATCCTGGTCACGGCCCAGACCGTCAGGGCCGAATCGATGCCCTTCAGCTGCACCCCTGAAATCGGGGACGCCTCGACGGAGTCCCGGATTATCTCGTAGGTTTCCGGGCTCACCAGGACCTGACCCGCCTTGGCGACCCCGCAGATCCGGGCCCCCAGGTTCGCGGTGTGGCCGATGATGGTGTAATCGGTGCGCTGTTCATAGCCGAACTCTCCGACGATGACCTCCCCGGTGGCGATGCCGATCCCCAGGGCGGCGGGTTTGACGCCCCGGGCGATCCATTCATCCATGAGCTTCCGATGCTCTTTCTGCATCTCCAGGCCCACCCGCACCGCCCGCAGGGCGTGATCGGGCTGGGGCAGAGGCGCTCCAAAGAGGGCCATGACCTCGTCGCCGATGAACTTGTCCAGGGTTCCCTCGTGGGCGTGCAGGACCCGCGCCATGCGGCCGAGATAGTCGTTGATGAACTCCACCAGCATTTCGGGCTGGAGCTGCTGCGCCAGCTGGGTGGAGCCCCGCAGATCGCCGTAGAGCACGGTCAGAGTCACCCTCTCCCCTTCCAGGATGGCCACATCCGGCTGGGCCAGAAGGCGCTCCAGAACCCGGGAGTCCACGGAGCGGCCCAGGACATTCCGCAGACGCCGCTGTTCCAGGCTTTCGAAAATCGCCGTGTCCATCTGACTCACCACGGCCATCAGGAGCCGCCGGTGGTCTTCGGTGAACCGACGCCGGGGGTCGCGGATGATGCCGCCGAAGACCCCGATGATTTCGTCCCGCAGAATCAGCGGAACCGCCACGATGGTGCACCGGGAGGATTCCCAGGTGTCGCAGATCAGTTCCGATCGCCTGATGGCCGTGTAGGCCACCCGGTTTATCGCCTCGCTGTAAACCGATTCGTTCAGAAGATCGTTGTGAGTCGCGGAGCGCATCTCCAGCTGCCGGCCTTTTTTATCGTAAAGCATCACGAATCCCATGTCGGTTTCGATGATCCGGCTGAGCTCCTGCAGAACCAGATCGAGCATTTCGTCGAAGGGCAGCTGACGGTCCCGGATGTTGTCGAAATAATAAATCGTTTCCAGTTCCTTGTTGCGCTGGACCAGATCGTGATGGGCGTAAGCCTGAACGATGGCGGAGTCGATCTGGCTCTCGGCGATGCGCATCAGCGGGAGCTCCTCCTCGTCCATGGCCGGTTCCCGGCGGGCCATCCGTATCAGACCCAGAGGCACATTATCCATGAAAACCGGAAGTTCCGCCACGCGGAAGGTCGGAGGCAGTGCGGCCGCGGCCTCCGCGGGAAGGGCCTCCTCCGCCGTGAGAAGGCGGATCACCCCGTCCCGCATCCCTTCCGGGATGGCCGCCCCCGAGAGAAGGGCTGAGACGTCCCGCAGAAGGGGGTCCCGCTCCTGGGTCGCCTTCAATTCAAACTCCCCCGTTTTCCGGGCCACCACGTAAAACAGGCAGAGGCCTGCGTTGAAATGATCGCTCATGACGCGGGTCAGGCCGGAAAAAATGGCCGCCGGACCGGAGGAAAGGTCCCGTACCCTGTCGATGTCCCGGATTATCTCCAGGGCTTTTTCGCTGAACACAAGCCGTTTCTTCAGTTCGCTGTCGCTCATGCCATGGCCTCCAAAAACCCGTGGGGGGCGCCTCTTCTGCGGTTTTCCGTGGCGCATCATGCATCCGGCAACGTCGGCCCCCCGGGGTTTCCCGGCGATGCTGCCGGCTCCGATTCGGATGGTCATTCCATGGATCTCCATCAATTGTAGTATCCCGGTGTCCGGTCTTCAAGAGGGTTCGGGAACATCCGTGGTGAGTAAATAAAGAGGGCCACCCCCGGCCCTGCGCGGAATCGCCGGGACAGTGTGCACTCGACGGGGTCCTGGGAGGGATGAACGGACCCGAGACCGTTTCTTTTCTGGAACGACTTTTCCGGCGGAGGAGATAGCCCGGGAGATCGAAGAAATGGCCTATTATGGGCGTGGCACGAACACCATATTATTGCGATCTGCGCCACGGGGGATTACAATGAGGGTAAACCGCGTGAGAGAATGGGCCGGATTCACGCCGCTTTCGCGGCGAACGGGAAATCAGTGTTTGTGGGAGCAAAATATGAAATCAACCGCCCTTCAGTTCAGATTCTTCCTTCTCCTGCTGATCGTCTTTACAGCACAGGCGTCATTCGCCGAAGCTCCGACGACCATTGAAAAGATGCCCATATACGGCGGCATGAAGCTTCTTTCAGAAGAAAAAGCGCCCAAAGAAAACGCGTGGATTGAAACCGCCAATTGCGAATGGTACTTCAGGAATACGAAATCCTCAATGAGCACACTCCATATAATGTTCCAGGATCTCAGCATCGATGAAGAGAACGGCAAATACGAACTGAACACCGAAATAATTATCGAGGTGATTCATTATAACTATGAGATATAGAACAATCCGGCAATCGCATCCCCATGAGTCGTCGCCCCGAAGCCTGGATCAGCGGGCCCGTGCCGGCAGCCACAGCGGAATCTCGGGTTACGCGTATGAACGGTGATACATGAAAATACGAGATCTGGGTTTTGACCGGTGGTTTGAAGATTACGCCCCCCAGTTCAGCCTGGAGGGTTGCCGTTTTGCCCGCATTTCGGCCGTTGACCGCGGTTCGTATCTCGTGATGAACGAATTCGGAGAAGCTCCGGCCGAGCTGACGGGGAAGCTTTCATATCAGACTGAAAGTCCCGGCGATCTGCCCTGCGTCGGAGATTGGGTGACGGCACAGTACCGTGACAACGACACTGCCGCCATCATCCACCGGGTGTTTCCGCGAAAGACGTTTCTTCGGCGCAAGTCCGCGGGTGTGAATGTCGATTATCAGATGATCGCCTCCAACGTGGATGCCGCCTTCATCGTTCAGTCATGCCATTTCGATTTCAACCCCCGACGCCTGGATCGGTACCTGGTAATGACGGCGGACGGGGGTATTGAGCCGATTGTTCTTCTGACGAAAACGGATCTGATTCCCCAGGACGAGCTGGACCGGAAGATCGCGACCGTCAGCTCTTTCTCCAGGGTGAAGGTGATTGCCCTGAGCAATGAAACCGGAAAGGGGTTTGATGAGTTTCAACAGACGCTTTCTCCTGGAAGGACATACTGTTTTATCGGTTCGTCGGGTGTGGGGAAGACGACGCTCATAAACCGGCTCATCGGCCGGGAAACCTTTGACACAAAGGCCGTCAGCGCCACCGGAGAAGGCGTCCACACGACTGCACGCCGTCAGCTCATCGTTCTTGGCCGGGGAGCGATGCTGATTGACACTCCCGGCATGCGGGAGTTGGGACTTGTCGGCGCCGGAGAGGGCTTGCACACCGGCTTCGAAGAGTTTTCGGCTCTGTCCTCACAATGCCGTTATGCGAACTGCAGTCATGAACACGAACCCGGCTGTGCCGTCCGGGCGGCGATTCAGCGCGGCGAATTGAGTGAAGACCGCTTTTCCAGTTATATCAAGCTCAGGAAGGAATCCGAGTACCATGAGATGTCCTATCTGGAAAAAAGGAAAAAGGACAGAGACTTCGGACGTTTCATCAAGTCGGTGAAGAAGCAGATGAAGGGGAATTCCGAACAGACGCCGCGGCATGATCGCTGAAAGACCGGCGGCGGCACGAAGGATGATTTACACCCGAAGGGGATTGCGCGGCCGCATCAAGGGGTTGAGCCCCCAAGCCCGGCCGATTCCGTCAGCGGGATGCCTCCGGCGCCGGGGACACCAGGCTGCCCGTGGCGCCCCGCGCCAGGGTATGGTCCCAGGTTGATGAGTGGGGCATTCGGCCGTCCAAAAAACGATACCGATCCGGACATGATAAGAGGTCCTGTCTCCCGGGAGAGACCCCGTGACTCCCGGCTCCGCGCAGGGGGCCCGGGATCCGGGGGCTCCGCTTTTCTTTATCCCCGTTTTCCGTCCAGCAGGGCGAAGACCTTTCGGAGAAGGGGGGTGACCCGCGCCGATATTTCCTTCCGGATCTTCAGCTCCTCCCCCGCGAGTTTCAGATAGATCCCGTCCAGGGCCTTCCGGGTGAGAAAGTCGTCCAGGTCGGTGTTTACGGGGGAAAACCCCGCTATCCTGCCCGCCGCGCTTCCGGCAAGGGTGTTCCATTTTCCCGTGAGGGACACCCAGGTTTCCCGGGCGGAAACGCCGGCCACCAGCTTCTTGTCGGTGGACGCGGCTATCTTCGGTCGGTAGAGGGAGTAAAGTCCGTCATGGGTCGTCTTTCTCAGGTAGGAGGTGGCGGCGTCGTCGGGACCGTGGAGGATGCCCAGGCCGTCGCTCACGGTCATCTTTTGTATCGAAGCGGCGAAAACCGGGGCCGCCTCCCGGGCGGCGTCCTCCGCCGCCCGGTTTATGCTCACGATCAGGTCTTCCAGAAGTTTCTTCCCCCCGGGGACCCTGCCGATGTTGTCGGCGATGACCCGGGCCTCATCGGGGAGGGGTATCCTGACCAGGGGGTCGCCGTAGTAGCCGTCCCGGGCGGCCAGTTTCTCCGCCCCTTTCCGGGCGCCCAGGGTGAGGGCTTCCTTCAGGCCGGCGATGATCTCCGCCTCCGTGGGCGGTCCCGCCTTGGGCATGTCCCGCAGATTGATCTGAAGATCCGCGCACCCCGCCAGGGCAAGAAGAGCGAGGCCCAGGGAGAGGAGTTTTTTCCGCATGGCAAAACCTCCCGCGATGGAAATGGGTTGCACCGCCGATTGTAATGGGGAACCCGGCGGGCTTCAAGGGGCGGCGGCCGGTTTTTCCTTGACGGCCGGCCGGCCGTCCCCTATAGTTTACAGTGCCGTTTTACAGTCGGCGACGCCACATCAATGATCAGGAGGAATCCATGGTGAAAAGAGTCGGCATCGTTTTCGTGGCCCTGATGGTTCTGACCGGAATGCTTTTTGCTGGAGGGTCGTCCGAGGCCAAGGGGAAGGAGACCCTGTCGGTCTGGTGCGGGTACCCCGAGATGGAAGCTTTCTACAAACACGCGGCGGAGGAGTACAAAAAACTCCACCCCAACGTGGAGTTCAACATCGTCACCCACCCGCTGCGGGAGTTCGAGCAGAAGCTTTCGGCCACCATTCCGTCCAACACGGTGGCGGACATCATCGATGTGTCGGTCTACGCCAACCAGAAGTTCATCGAGGCGGGGTTCATCCCCAGGATGCCCGAAAAGGTCGGCTCCTTTGTAAACGCCCCGGGACGCTACAGCGATTTCGCCAGGAAGAACAACAGCTACAAGGGGGTCATGTACGGGGTGCCTTTCTTCCAGGGTCGCACCGCCCTTTTCTACAACACCGACATGTTCGCCGAGGCGGGGCTTTCCGGGCCGCCCAAGACCATGGCGGAGATGTACGAGTACGCCAAAAAACTGGCCAGGCGGGACGGGGCGGGAAACCTGACCCGATCCGGGCACAGCCTCCGGCTCTCCGGCCAGGGTTCAGGGGTGGCGGAGAAATGGTGGTTCGTCCTGTATCCCATGGGCGGGACCATCCTGAAAGAGGGCAAGACTCCCGGAACCTACCATGCGGGCTACAATAACGACGGCGGCCGCAACGCCCTGAAGTACTATGTGGACGCGGTGCACAAGGACAAGTGGGACGACCACAAGATCAAGCACGACGCCGAGGCCTTCCAGCTGGGGCTCACGGCCATGTTCTTCCGGGAGTCCTGGGTCATCGGGGACACAGCCAAGAAGGCCCCCAATCTGAAGTTCAAGACCGCCCTGGTTCCCCGGGACGCGCGCTGGGGACGGATCACCAACATCCAGAACCTCTATGTGACCAAGGCCGCCAAGAACCCGGATCTGGCCTGGGACTTCGTCCTCTTCATGGTCAACGACGCCAATCAGAAGTGGATGCTGGACAATGTGGGCTGGCTGCCGGCCCGGATGGATGTGGACCTCAAGGAGATCATCGCCCGGAAACCGCAGTTCGAGGCCTTCGTCGCCACGGCGCCGGATTACGAGGAGTTCGGTTACATCCCCATCGGCCCCTTCGACGAACTGGCCACCCGGCTGGCGGAGCGGCTGGTCGCCGCCTTCATGGATGCCTCCCTGGCGAACAACCCTGCGGGGATCGCCAAGGTCATCGCCGACGCGGCGGAGGAGACCAACCAGATCCTGAAGCGCAGCAATTTCTACGGGGAATGAGCGGGCCCTTGCCGTCCCTGAGCAACACCTGACACACGGATCGGGGAGCCCCGGCTCCCCGATTGAAGCCGGAAGGTGATCACCCATGAAAACAAAATCCACGGCGCCGGCGGCGCGGCGAAGGGGACTGAGCGAGATCGAGCGCAAAAAGCGGATCTTCGCGTACTCCATGATCGCGCCGGTCATCCTGATTTTCGGGTTCGTCCGGATCCTGCCGATCTTCCAGAATTTTCTGTACAGCTTCTTCCATTCCAGCATCGGCAACCCGCTGGAGAAGTTCCTGGGACTTGCCAATTTCACCGATCTCTTCAAGGACCATCTTTTCATCCTGTCCCTGCGGAACACCACCTTTTTCGCCCTTTTCGTCACTTTTTTCAGCGTCATTTTCGCCGTGCTGCTGGCGGTCATGCTCTCCAGTCCGACCCGGGGGGGGGCCTTTTACGAGACCGTCTACTTCCTGCCGGTGATCACCCCCATGGTCCCGGTGGCGGTGGTGTGGAAGTGGATCTACGACCCCACCTACGGGCTTCTCAACTACATCCTGTCCTGGTTCGGCGTCGCCCCCGTGGGGTGGCTGGTCTTCCCGGACACGGCGATGATCGCCATCATCATCATGAGCGTCTGGAAGATCGTGGGGTACAACATGATCATCTTCCTCGTGGGGATCCGGGATATCCCCGAGTCCTACCTGGAGGCCGCCCGGATCGACGGGGCGAACACCCTGCAGGTTTTCCGGCGGATAACCCTGCCGCTGTTGCGGCCCATCATGCTTTTCGTCCTGGTTATTTCCACCATCAACTCCTACAACGTGTTCACCCAGGTCTTCATCATGACCAGCGGCCCCCAGGGGGCGCCGGGGAACGCCGTGAGGACCATCGTTTTCGACATCTACGAGAACGCCTTCCGCTACTTCCGCACCGGCTACGCCGCGGCGGAGGCGGTGGTGCTCTTTCTCATCATCCTCGCCCTGACCCTGACTCAGTTCGGGATTTCGGGAAGCCGGGAGCGGCGGGAGCGAAGCCGTCTGAAGCGCAAAGGAGCGTCGGCATGAGAAACTACACCGGAAAGGCCCCGCTTCTGGCCAAACACCTGACCCTCCTCGCCGGAGCGGCGGTGATGATCCTGCCCTTCGTCTGGATGCTGTCCACCTCGCTGAAGCCCCCCCACGAGGTTCTGAGCTGGCCGCCCCAGCTGATACCCCGGACCTTCACCCTGGAGAATTACCGCACCGTCTTCGCCACCGCACCCTTCGTGCGGTTTTTCTTCAACAGCCTTCTGATGGCTTCGGTGTCCACCGTGGCGATCCTCCTGACCAGCGCCACCGCGGGCTATGTCTTCGCCAAGTTCGACTTTCCCTTCAAGAACTTCCTCTTCATCCTGACACTGTCCACCGCCATGGTGCCGCTGGAGGTCTACATGATCCCCCTCTACATGAGCATGGTGAGGATGGGCTGGGTGAACACCTTCATCGGGCTGGTGGCCCCCTATCTGATCATGAGCTACGGGATCTTTTTCATGCGCCAGAACATCATGGCCTCCATCCCCGACGAACTTCTGGACGCGGCACGGATCGACGGCGCCTCGGAGTGGAAAATCTTCCGCATCGTGGTCTTCCCCATGCTCAGCGGGCCCATCGGGGCTATCTCGATCTTCGCCTTCCAGCAGACCTGGGCGGCCTTCATCTGGCCGCTGATCATCACCAGCAGCCGGGAGCTGTGGACCATGGAGCTGGGGCTGGGGATGTTCCAGTACCGCTTCACCGTGGACCTGGGGCCCATCAACGCCGGTTCCATTCTTTCCCTGATACCGGTTCTGGCGGTCTTTCTGGTCATGAGGAAGAAGATCATCCAGGGGATAACCCTGACGGGAATGAAGGCGTGAACCCGGGGATCGTCGACTGGCATGTGAGTTACGGTTTCTCCCCCCGGCAGCGGGTGGACGCTTCCCGGGAGCGGGTGGAGAAGCTCCTGGCGGCCCATGGGGTGGGGATCGCCCTGATGCACCATCTGGAGGGGCTCTGGTACGATCCGCTGTCGGGAAACGAGGCCCTCCTGACGGCGTTTGCCGGGACTCCCCACGTCCCGGTCTGCACCGTGAACCCCCTGGAGGGGGAGGAGCGCTGCCGCCGGGCCTTCGCCGAAGCCCGCGATCGGGGGGCCCGGTTCTGGCGGCTCTACCCCAAAGAGCAGGGCTGGGACATGGGCCACCCGGTGGCGGCCCTTATTCTGGATCTCCTCCGGGAGGGCCGCTGCTGCCTTCTCATGGACAGCGATGCAAAGGGCATCCAGGCGGCCCTGGATCTGGCCCGGGACGAGGTTCCGGTGGTGGGGAGCCTGCATTTCTACGACTCCGCCGACTGGTCCCTCCGGCTGCGGCCCTACCGCTCCTTTTACCCCACCACCCGGCTGCTCCACGGGCCGGGGACGCTCCGGGAGACGGCCCGGATTTTCGGGGACCGCCTCCTCTTCGCCTCCGGCGCCCCCTTCGGCGCGGTGGCCTCGTCCCTGGCCCTGCTGGACGAGGTCGGGGAGGCTGTCCGGGAACGGACGCTCCGGGGCAACGCCCGGGAGCTGCTGGGGAGGTTCGGCCATGGTGATTGATGTCCACGGTCATCTGGGACGCTGGTCCTTTCCCATGGACGACCCCGGCCCGGAGGATCTGACGGCGATGATGGACCGCCTGGGGATCGACCGCTGCATCCTGTCCTCCAGTCGGGCGCTGCGCTACGACCTGGAGGGCGGAAACCGGGAGCTGTCCGGGAGCCTCCGCTCCGGCGGCCGCCTCTTCGGCTACATCACGGCGAATCTCCACTACCCGGAGGAGTCCATCGCCGGAATCGGCGTGCTGGAAGGGGAAAGGAAGGACACGGGGCAGGCCCGGTTCGTGGGGGTCAAGATCCACCCCATGATCCAGAACAGGCGCTTCGACACTCCGGCGGGTTTCCGTGTAGCCCGGAGGGCCCACGAATCGGGGCTCCCCATCCTGATCCACACCTTCGGGTCCCCCATGGAAACGCCCCGGCAGGTCCTGCCGGTTTTACGGGAGATTCCGGACCTCCGGATAATCCTGGCCCATGCCGGGGGGTTCGACTGGCATCTGGCGGCGGACATGGCGGCGGCCGGGGAAAATCTCTACGCCGAGATCTGTTCCAGCTGCACCAGCCCCGACAAGCTCCTCCAGCTCATCGAGGCCTTCGGGGACCGGCGGGTCCTCTTCGGCACCGATGCCACGCTGTTTCACCCCGGCTACGCCCTGGGGATGGTCCGGGATGCGGACCTCCCCGCGGAGTCTCTCTCCCGCCTGATGGGGGAGAACGCCCTGGACCTTTTCAGGTTCCAGCCATAACCGACGCGACAGGACGCAACCATGAAAGGAAAAACGGAAACTGACCGCCGGATCCGCCGGCTGGAGACCATGAGAAAGATCATCTTCGACACCATGGAGCTCATCGCCCGGCGGCGGAAGCTCCGGCCGGACTACGGGTGGATCGACACCAAGCTGGACGCCGTGACCGGCATCGACCACTTCGACAGCCCCGGGGTCCGGGGGGCGGGCCAGGTCTACAGCTGGATCCAGGGACGGGGTCTGGAGGCCCTGACCACCCATCTGGCCTGGCTGCCCCGGTTTTCCGGTTACCCCCTGCCGGATAGCGATGCCCTGGGGGCTCTGGCCCATTCCACGGCGGAAAAACTGTGGCGGGCTCGGGAGCTGAACCGGGGACATCTGAATTTTCTCATCGACGAGAACGGCCCTGCCGGGGAGGCGGTGGACCCCCGATACACCATGAGCGACCTTTTCTGCTCCCGGGGCCTCTACGCCCATGCCCAGGCCTGCGGGGACCAGGACCTGCGGCGGGAATCGCGGGTCTACCTGAAGGGGGTGATCCGCGGGGTGATGGACGGAAACTTCTACAACGACCAGCGGAGCTTCGATCCCTCCCAGTACCGGGCCCGCCATGACGGGCGCAGGAGCTACGCCGGCCAGATGCTGGCCCTGGGGGGGGTGACCCTGCTGATGCGCCATGAGACTGACCCGGAGGCGCCGGAGCTGGGGAGGAGGCTGGTGGACCATGTGCTGGAGCGGCATGTGAATCGGGAGCGCCGGTGGGACAGCTTCGACGAGGACCTGATCGTGGAGTGGATGGGGTCGGACGGGCTGCCCGCCCGGGACGAGGAGGGGAGGATCGTCCTGGATCCGGGCCACGCCCTGGAGTTCGTCGGTCTGGCGGCCCAGATGATCCTGACCTTCCGGTCCCGCTACGGGGAGACGGAGGTTCAAACCCCCTGGGTGGATGCCGCCGTCCTCCGCCTCCGGAAGATTCTGGAGGTCAACCTGGTCTTCGGCTACAGCACCGCGGGGGGAATCCCCAAGGGGGTGGACGCCGAGGCCCGGAAGCCGGTTTATGGGGACATGCCCTGGTGGTCCCTCCCCGAGACGCTGCGGGCCATCGCGCTTCTGGAGGCTCTGGAGGGGGGCGGGGGCTGGTCCCCCTGGGGTGAGGAATGGTTCGACCGCTGCCTCGACGCCTTCGAGACAAATTACCGCAGGCCCTCGGCCTGCGCCGTTCCCCTCCAGACCGTGGACGGGGAGGGCCGGCCCGTCGGTGTCATCCCCGCCACCCCCGATCTGGACCCCGGCTACCATACCGGCCTCTCCCTCATGGACTGCCACGATGTCCTGGCCCGGCCATCCTTTCTGGCCATGGACCTCCGGGAGGTGGACATCAGCCCCCGGGTCGGCACCAGGCTGTCGGGGCACGCGGGGCGCAGGGAGGTCTCCGGGGCGATCCTGGACCCCCTCCACGCCCGGGTGGCGCTGCTGCAGACTCCCCATTCCCGGCAGGCGGTGGTGAGCGCGGACCTGCTGGAACTTTCCGGGGAGACGGTCCGGGATCTGCGCCGGGCCATGGCCCCGGTCCTGGAGACCGACGAGGACCACATCCTCGTCGCCGCCACCCACACCCACACCGCCCCGCCGGTGATCGATCTGGGCTCCCTGGGGGCGGACAAGGAGTACCTTTCCCTGTTGCGGGAGCGGCTTGTCCGGGGGACGGAGGGCCTGGGGTCGGACCTGAGGCCTGTCCGGCTGAAGGCGGTGCGGTTTTCCCTTCCCGTGGGGATCAACCGCCGGGGGAGGGACCCCGCAACGGGACGGGTGAAGATGCTTCCCGACCCCGAGGGGAGCCGGGACGACGAGATCGTCGCGGCCTTCTTTTATGATCCTGAGGGGGCCGTCCGGTCGGTCTGGGTCCAGACCGCCGTTCACCCCACCACCCTGGCGGTTTCCATCAGCGCGGTTTCGGCGGACTACCCCGGAAGGCTCGCCGCGGACCTTCGGAGGAGGCTGGGGGATCAGGTGGTGGTCCTGCCCTTCACCGGGGCCTGCGGGGATGTCCGCCCCGCCCTGCTGACCCCGGACGGCGGGTCCTTCCGGGGCGGCGCCGTGGAGGACGTGGAACGTATCGGGAAGACCATCGCCGACGGCCTGATGAAGGCCTTGAAGGAGTCCTCCGGGCCGCCTCCGGCGGAGGCAGGCGAAGTCCGCCTGTCCCGGAAGACCCTCCGCTTCCCCTTCCGGGAAGTCCCCACGGCGGAGGACCTCAACGCCCTGCATCGCTCCCAGGCGGCCAGGCTGGAAAAGGCCCGGGAGGCGGCCCGAGGCCTGAACGAGTTCGCCCTGTCCCACGAGAACCCCACCTGGGAGGTGGAGGCGGAAAAGTACTGGGTGGCCCGCCTCCTATCCCTCCCCCGGATCCCCCCATGGGCGGAGGGGGAGCTGGCCGTCCTGACCATGGGGTCCGTACTGGCCCTCTGCATGGTCCCGGGGGAACTCTTCTCGTCCCTGGGAAAGAAGATCAAGGCCCTGGCCCCTGACAGGGCGGTGATGGTGGCGGGCTACGCCAACGGCTCCCTGGGCTACCTGCCCGGCCGGGATGCGGTCTCCCAGGGGGGCTACGAGGTGGAGGTGGCCTACAAGTATTACGGTCTTCCCGGGGCCTTCACCGAAGACCTGGAGGACCTGATCCTGGGTGGCTTCGACGGGCTCCTGAAGGGGGAAGTCCGTGGGTGAGGGGTCCGGGGCCATCGCGACGCCGGAGGTATCCACCATCCGGTGGACGGCCCCCTTCGATGTGCTGGTCATCGCCACGGTGGACAGCCTGGGCCACCTCCTGGGCATCCCCATGCGGGACCTGTATCTCCACGAGGAGGCCTGCATCGCCGCCTTCACCGAGGGGCTGCCCCGCCTTCAGAACCTGGCGGGGCCGGAGGTCCCCCTCATCGCCCCCATCACCACTCCGGTGATCAAGTATGGACACCTCAACTCCCTGGGCATCCCCATTCTCTTCCCCGAGACGGGGCAGGTGGCCCTGGACATGCAGCCCATGGACCTGGGAAGGGTGGCCCGGCTCCTGGAAGAGAAAAGGGGGGACGATTCTTTCGGCGGCGGACTCACGGGCCGGCAGGTCCGGTACCTGGGGACCCTGCGGCGGCGCTTTCCCGGGAAGCGGGTCCACTGGGGCTGGCAGTGGGAGGGGCCGCTCACGACCCTCTGGGCCCTGTCGGGGATGCAGAGCATGTACGCCGTGTACGACGAGCCCGGGTTGTTCCGGCGCTGCATGGGCCTGGTCACCGAAAGCATCGTCCGCTACACCCGTTTCTACCTCGGCGTCGACGGGACCAGCGTCCTGGACCCCTTCCCCGATCACGGCCGCCTCTGCGACGACATCGCCGCCATGTTCGCCCCCTGGATGTGGCCCGAGATGGTCCTCCCCTTCTGGGAGGGGTTCTTTTCCGCCCCCGTCTCCCAGCGGAAGCTGCATTGTGAGGGGATGAAACCCGAACATCTGCCCCATCTGAGGAACCTGGGCATCACCGATTTCGACCCGGGGATCTCGCCCCAGCTGAACCCCGCCCTCATCGCCGAGCGGCCCTGGCTTCCCTTCTGCTGGCGGCTGGGGAGCTTCCACTACCAGGACATGACGCCCCAGGCCGTCGAGGATTTCGTCTTCGCCGCCGCCGCGTCCGGCGCCCGGTATGTTTTCACCGTCATCGAGCCTCTGATGTGCGATGAGGAGACCATGGCGAAGGTCCGGGTCCTCCATGCCGCGGGCCGCCGGGTGCGGGAAAAGCTCGTG
>Ga0302247_1001332_pt1 | contig 19317 bp, 15 predicted proteins | sample AAG_UR_Ile_MG_FD_193529 | JGI IMG/M metagenome (GOLD analysis project Ga0302247, IMG submission 193529) | Enriched activated sludge microbial communities from anaerobic digester in WTTP, New Holstein, Wisconsin, United States - AAG_UR_Ile | ecosystem: Engineered > Bioreactor > Anaerobic >...
CGGCCTCTTCCTCGCTGAAGGCGGCGGCGCCCTTCACGTTGTCCCCCGGTCTCGAGCTCAGGACCGCGAAGGGGCTCGGCTCGGCCGTGTGCGTCTTCTTCGCGACCGGTGTCGGGTGATCGCTCAGGACGAGGACCCTGTGCTCGCCGTAGCGCGCGATGCCCTCCAATACCGGCCCCACGACCTTCCCGTCGAAATCCTCGATGGCCTTCACCTTCCCCGGGGCGTTTCCCTCGTGGCCCATCTCGTCGGGCGCCTCTACGTGCACGAAGACGAAGTCCTTGCGCTCGAGCGCCTCGAGGGCCTTCTCGGCCTTCCCGGCGTAGTTCGTGTCGATGTATCCCGTGGCCCCCTTTACCTTGAGGATCTCGAGACCCGCGTAGACCCCCAGGCCGTTGAGGAGGTCCACCGCGGAGATCATGCCCCCGCGCAGGCCGTATTTCACCGACAGCGGCTCCATGGCGGGCTTGCCGCCCTGTCCCCAGAGCCACACGGAGGTGGCCTCTTTCTTCCCTGCGCCGGCCCTCCTGCGATTGACGGGGTGGCCCCTGAGCACCTCCCGGGAGCGCAGCATGACGCCGATCACGTCCTGCGCGCCTTTTCCCTTCGGCAGGTATCCTGCCGTGGGCTGTCCGGTAATGTCGTGGGGGGGGGTGGTCTCCACGTCGGGACCGCCTCCCTTCCAGACGAGCAGATGGCGGTACCCCACGCCCGGGTAGAACTTCAGGGTGGATGTCCCCAGCCTGCGGTCGAGCTCCAGGATGATCTCCCGCGCCTCGTCCGAGGAGATGTGGCCCGCCGTGAAGTCGCTCATGACGGGATCCGCCCCGTCGCCCAGGGTGACGAGGTTGCAGCGGAAGGCCAGGTCCCCGGGGTCTAGCTGAACCCCCATGCTGGCCGCCTCGAGAGGCCCGCGCCCCGTGTAGCAGGACAGGGGGTCGTAGCCGAGAACGGAGAGGATGGCCACGTCGCTTCCGGGCTTCAGGCCCCTGGGGACCGTGTCGATGAGGCCGAGGGTCCCCTCGCGCGCGATCCGGTCCATGTTGGGGATCCTCGCGCAGGCCAGCGGGGTCTTCCCGCCCAGGCTGTCGACGGCCCAGTCGGCCATGCCGTCGCCGAGCAGCACCGCGTATTTCATTTCAGTCTGTCGTCCTCGATGCGGATCCTCACCGTTTTGCCCTTCAGGACGGCGAGGCGGTCGATTTCTTTCAGGGCCGCCCGGACGTCCTTCTCGCGCGACTCGTGCGTCGTCATGACGACAGGCACGGAGCCCGTCTTGTCGGGCGCCCTTCCCTTCTGGATGACGGAGGCAATGCTGATGTTGTATTTTCCGAGGATCCCGGAGATTCTCGACAGCACGCCCGGCCGGTCCAGGGCGGAGAACCGGAAGTAGTAGTTCGTCGCGATCTCGTCCATGGGCATCAGATCGATCTCCTCGATGCCGTCCTCCTTGAGCGAGCGCGACGGGACGCGCCGGGAGATGCCTTTCTGGAGATCCCGCGCGATATCGATCAGGTCGGCCGCCACGGCGCTCGCCGTGGGCATCATGCCGGAGCCCTGCCCGTAGAGGAACACGGGGCCCGAGGCGTCGCCGCGGATGTGCAGGGCGTTGTAGTTGCCGTTCACGCTGGCCAGGAGGTGGTCGAAGGGAATCAGGGTGGGATGAATCCTCGCCTCGACGGCGTCGCCGCGCTGGATGGCGATGGCCAGCAGCTTGATCTTGTACCCCAGCTCCTTGCCGAACTCGATGTCCTGCTGGCTGACCCCGGTAATCCCCTCCCGGTAGATCGCGTCCAGGCTGACCCGTTTGCCGTAGGAGAGCGAAAGCATGATCCCGAGCTTGTGCGCCGTGTCGATCCCCTCCACGTCGAAGGTGGGGTCGGCCTCGGCGAACCCGAGCGCCTGCGCCTCCCGGAGCACGGTCTTGTAGTTTTTCCCCTCGTCGCTCATCTTGGAGAGGATGTAGTTCGTCGTCCCGTTGAGGATGCTGAAGATGGAACGGATCCGGTTCGCGGCGAGGCTCTCCCGGAGCGTCTTGATGACGGGAATGGTGCCGCCGACGCTCGCCTCGAAGCCGATGTTGACCCCCCCGCGCTCGGCGGCCCTGAAGATTTCGTCGCCGTAGGTGGCCAGCAGCGCCTTGTTGGCCGTCACTACGTGCTTGCCCTGCCGGATCGCCTCGAGGATGAAGCTCCTGGCCGGCTCGCAGCCGCCCATCAGCTCGATGACGATCGAGATCTCGGGGTCGTTCAGGATGGCCTTTGCATCCCGGGTGAGCAGCTTCCGGTCCACGGCGACCGGGCGGGGCGTCTTCAGGTCGAGGTCGGCGATCCGCGAGATGACGATCTTCGCCCCGATGCGCTTCTCGATGAGGCCGCCGCTTTCCATGAGCAGTTTCACGGTGCCCGAGCCGATATTGCCGAAGCCGATCAGACCGGCCTTGATGATTTTCATCGGCCACGCTCCTGTTTTCATGGGCCCGCGGCGCAGGCCGCAGGCCGGGGGTTCACGACGTTCAAAGGTGTTGATTATAGTGAAAAACGCTGCTTTGTCAAAAGAAATCCAAGTGCGTCAGCCGGTCCGGGCCAGGTCGAGGCGCCCTTGCCACTTCCACAGCAGGACCTCCCTCAGCACCGCGTGCTCCGGCTTTTCGAGACGGGGGTCTTTCCTGGCCAGGGCGAACGCCTCCGTGCGCGCCTGCCCCAGCAGCCTGCCGTCGCGCAGGATGTCCGCCACCCGGAAATCGGGAATCCCCGATTGGCGCGTCCCCATCAACTCGCCGGGGCCGCGGATCTCGAGGTCCGCCTCCGCGATCCGGAAGCCGTCGCCGGTCTGCTCCATGATGCCCAGCCGCTTGCGGGCGCTCACGGACCCCCCGGAGCCCGCCATCAGGACGCAGTAGGACGGGATGTCGCTGCGTCCCACGCGGCCCCGCAGCTGGTGAAGCTGGGCAAGCCCGAACCGCTCGGCGTGCTCGATCACCATGAGCGAGGCCTGCGGGATGTCGATCCCCACCTCGATCACCGTTGTGGCCACCAGGATGTCGAGGTCCCGGCGGTTGAAGGCCCTCATGATCTCCTCCTTCTCGGGCCCCCTCATGCGGCCGTGGATCAGCCCGACGCGCAGCTCCGGGAACACATCCCGCTGCAGGTGCTCGGCCATGCGCGTGGCGTCCTTGAGATCGAGGGCTTCGGACTCCGTAACGAGGGGGTAGACGATGAAGACCTGGTTCGACCTGGCGGTCTCCCTGCGGATGATCTCGTAGACCCGGGGGCGCTCCCGCTCGTAGAAGACCTTTGTCCTGACCGGCTTCTTGCCGGGAGGCCTTTCGTCGATGACCGAGATGTCCAGATCCCCGTAGACGGTCATGGCGAGCGTCCTCGGGATGGGGGTGGCCGTCATGACCAGGACGTCCGGGTTGGTTCCCTTCGCGCGCAGCGTTGCGCGCTGCACGACGCCGAAGCGGTGTTGCTCGTCGACGACGACGAGTCCCAGCCTGTGAAAATTCACCCCTTCCTGGATGAGCGCGTGGGTTCCCACGACCATGTGGACCTCGCCGGCCTCGATCCGGCGGGCCATCTCCCTCTTTTCGGGGCTGCGCATGCTCCCCAGCAGCAGGGCCGTCTGGAGCCCCAGGGCCTCGGCCCACCGCGCGATGTTGCGGTGGTGCTGCTCCGCGAGAATCTCCGTCGGAGCCATGAGGGCCGCCTGGCAGCCGTTCTCGCAGGCTGTCAGCATGGCCGCCATGGAGACCACCGTCTTGCCGCTCCCCACGTCGCCCTGCAGCAGGCGGTGCATGGGGGAAGGTCTCGCCATGTCCGCGCGGATCTCACCGATCACGCGGTCCTGGGCCGCCGTGAGCGCGAAGGGCAGGATGGCCAGAAACCGGCTCGAGAGTTCCCCGCCGGTACGAAAGGCGATCCCCTCGTCGAGGACGTTGCCCGCGTGCTTCAGGGCCATGGCGAGCTCGAAGTAGAACAGCTCGTCGAAGATAAGTCGCCGGTGGGCCTCGGACCGCATGCCGTTCAGGAGCTCCATGTCCCCGGAGGGCCCGGGGAAATGCACGTCGCGGACGGCCTCGATGATGTCCATCAGCCCCAGGCGCTCGCAGATATCCCGGGGGATGGGCCCCGGGACGCAGCGCGCGTAATCCTCGACGGCTCGCAGGAGGATGCGGCGGAGGTGCTTCTGACCCAGCCCCTCCGTTTCGGAGTAGATCGGCACGATCCGCTTGAAGTGCAGCCCGCTGTCCTCTCCCTCCTCAAGGACTTCGTAGTCCGGGTGGATCATTTCCGGCTGAAACTGGAAGATCTTCATCTCCCCCGTGAGGATGACCCGGAGCCCCGGCTTGAACGTGTTTCGCAGGTAGGCGAAACTGCCCTTGAACCACTTGGCTTTCAGGGTCGCCGTGTCGTCGCGGATCAGCGCCTCGAAGACCCTCCTCTTCTTGTACGGGTGAATCTCCGCCCGGACGACCGTGCCGACGACGGTCTCCTGGCGGCCTGCCTCGATGCGGGCAATGGGTTTGACGACGCGGCGGTCCTCGTATTTCCGGGGGAGGAAAAACAGGAGGTCCTCCACGGTTTTCAAGCCCTTCCGGGCAAGCAACTGTCCCACCTTGGGGCCCACCCCCTTGACGAACTGGGCGGGCTGCGCCAGCTTCTCAACGGCTTCCTCGAGCGACAGGAGAGCCTCCCGGGGAAGGCCCTTAGGAACCGGCCGCTCATCGGCGCCCCCCTCCCGGATGAGTTCGGCCTTGACGGCATCCACCCTGGCCAGTCCCTCCGAGACCCGCCTCTTCCTCTCTTCCGGGGATGCCCGGTCGAAGCCGGCGGCAAGGGCGTCCAGCTCCGCCAGGAGGCGGTCGATGCGGCCCGACTGCCCGGTGTCTCTCACCCTCAGAGGGACCATCTCCCGCAGCGCCGTGATTTTCTTCCGGAAAGGCTCTTCGAGGTCGCGCAGGAGGGCCAGGTTCCTGAATTCATTCCCGGAGGAAAAGCGCAGGGGCGCTTCCAGTTTCCCCAGGGCTTCTCTGAGTGTCTCCATGGCCCCCTTTTCCTGCCCGCCGCCGCGGCTCCTTCCCGCTCTTCTGTCCGCGGAAGCTGTCGATATGGTTATCAAAATTCCTTTCTTTTCTCAAGGCCCGAGTTGGCACGACCGCACAGGAACGAATTGACAATTCCGTAACTTTCGGATATGGTGCCCTCGACTGTCCGCCGAATGGGATCATTTCATACGTTCTGCCTTTTTTCCAGACATCCGAGGGGTGCATATGGGGGGGAATATCTCGTACAAAGACTCCGGAGTCGACATCGACAAGGGCAACCGGTTCGTCGATGTGATCAAGCCGCTGGTGAAGACCACCTTCCGCAAGGAGGTCATGGGCGGCATCGGCGCGTTCGGCGGGCTTTTCCACCTCGACAAGGTGAAGTACAAGGACCCCATCCTCGTGGCATCCACCGACGGCGTGGGCACCAAGCTCAACGTCGCCCGCATGATGAACCGCTACAACACGATCGGCATCGACCTGGTGGCCATGTCCGTCAACGACGTGATCGTGCAGGGCGCCGAACCCCTGTTTTTCCTCGACTACATTGCCTCGGGCTCCATCGACATCGAAGTCGGCAGGCAGCTGATCGAGGGCGTCGTGAAGGGATGCAAGGACGCGGGATGCGCCCTCCTGGGGGGCGAGACGGCCGAGATGCCCGGGTTCTACGGCAAGGGGGATTACGAGCTCGTGGGGTTCTGCGTCGGGATCGTCGAGGCGGACAAGCTCATCGACGGCTCCCGGGTCGGCATCGGAGACAAGATCATCGGCCTGGCCTCCAGCGGCATTCACAGCAACGGGCTTTCGCTGGCCCGCAGGGTCTTCTTCGACCGCTGCGGTCTGCAGGCAAACGACCCTGTCGAGGGCCTGCTCCTGCCCGTGGGCGAGGAGCTGCTCACCCCCACCCGGATCTACGTCAAGAGCATCCTGAACCTGGTCAAGAACTTCAGCCTCAAGGGGCTCGTTCACATCACCGGCGGCGGCTTCTACGACAACATTCCGAGAATCCTCCCCGAGCGCTGCTCGGCGCTGATCCACCGGGGGAGCTGGCCCGAGCTGCCCGTCTTTCAGACGATCCGGAAACAGGGTCGTATCGATGATGCCGAGATGTTCCGAGTCTTCAACATGGGGATCGGGATGATGATCATCGCGGACGGCGATACGGCCCCGGAATTGATCGAGCGGCTCGGGGCGCTGGGGGAAAAGGCGTACCTGATCGGGTCGATCGAGAAGAGACGGCAGGACACGCCGTCCGTCATCATAGCCTGAACCGGGAGGGTCGGAGTCCATCCATGACGAGAATCGTGAACCTGGGCGTCCTCGCGTCGGGGAGCGGATCCAATCTTCAGTCCCTCATCGACAACATCGAAAAAGGGGCCCTGCCCGCGAGAATCCGCATCCTCGTCAGCAACAACCCCACCGCCTTTGCCCTGGAGCGGGCGAAGAAGCACGGGATCCCGACGGCCGTGATCGAGCACGGCGGCTTCGCCTGCCGGGAGGACTACGACCGAAAGATCGTCGACACCCTGAACGGCCGCGGCGTGGAGCTGGTGGTCCTGGCCGGGTACATGCGGGTTCTCTCTGCCCACTTCCTGCGTTGCTTCCCGATGCGTGTCATGAACATTCACCCTGCTCTGCTGCCCTCGTTTCCCGGCACGCACGGCCAGAAAAAGGCCTTCGACTACGGGGTGAAATTCTCCGGTTGCACGGTCCATTTTGCCGACGAGGGCGTGGACACGGGCCCCATCATCATCCAGGCCGTCGTCCCCGTTTTCGACACGGACACCGAGGAGACCCTCTCCCGGCGCATCCTCAAGGAGGAGCACAGGATCTACCCGAAGGCGATCAAGCTCTACGCCGAGGGGAAACTGCTCGTCGAGGGGCGGAAGGTCCGCATCCTGGACCACCCTCCGCCGGAAGACAGTCCCCGGCACAACCCCCCCGTCACGGATTTCTGAGAGAGTGATCCGCCCCGGAACCTGACCTCGCCCGCCCGTCGGCGGCGGCCGGGCCGGCCCGCATTTGACAAGCAGGCCCGCTTTTCGGAAAATGACCTGTTTCCGGCAGGGTTCCCGTAGGGCGCCCGAGGATGGTTCAGCATGTTCGATGTGATCGTTATCGGCAGTGATCTCAGTTCCCTCATCGCCGCGCTGCTGGCCGCCCGTTACGGCCGGAAGGTCCTGCTCGTGGCCGAGAGCGGACTCGACGACGAACTTGCCCGCTCCGGCTACACCTTCAACGTCGACCCCTTCCCCTGGAGCGGCTTCGGCACGGGACAGGTATTCTCCAGGCTTCTTTCCGAGGTCAACATCCCCCAGCCGGAGACCTCGCGCGTCTCGCCGCTCAATCCGGCCCTGCAGGTCATCCTCCCCGGGCACCGTGTCGATTTTTTCATCGACCGGGACGCCACCGTCCGCGATCTCGGCCGCGAGTACCCCGACGAGCACAGCCTGATCCACTCCCTGTATCAGGCTGTCGTCACGGCGGGCGAGACCCTCGACCGGGCCGTCCGTGAAACCCTGGAGTCGCGTGATCGGTCCATCAGGGGAATCTTGAAGAGCTGCCTCGACATGCCCTTTTTCCTGGGCGGGATCTGGAGGTTCGAGCAGAGGCTCCGGTCCGCCGGGAAGCGGGCATCCCTTGGCGCGGTCTTCGATTCGGAGCTCACCCTGCTGTCGAACCTTCACGTCAACCATGCCAAGCCCCTCTCCTCGGCCTACCTGCTGTCGCTTCCCTGGCGGGGGCTGTACTACCACTTCGGCGGCAAGCACCTCCTGCTCGGACAGCTCCGCAGGCGCTTCGAAGACCTTCGCGGCGAGACGATGACGAGTGCCGCCGTCGAATCCGTCCGGGCGGGAAACCGCATCGAGGTCGACGTCCGGGTGGGCGACAAGACGATCCGCCACATGGGGCAGCGACTCGTGATCAGCGCCAAGGCACCGGCCCTGGAAAAGCTCCTGTCGTCGGAGAGGAAGCTCTCGAGGCTGGCCCGAAGGCTCCGCCGGGTCGAGACGCTCGGCTACCCGTTCACGCTTCACCTCGGCGTGGACAACCGCGGGCTTCCCGACCGCATGGGCGAGCACGTCATCCACGCTCCGGGACCGGTAGGCGACGCGCCGGCGGCGCAGGGCTCCTTCCTCCACCTTGAATCGAGTGTCTCCGAGGACTCGGCCAGGGCACCCCGCGGAAGGAGGACGCTCGCCCTCACGGCCCTGCTTCCCCGGTCCCCGGTCCAACTGGCGGACAACGAGCTCGAAACCGCCGCGGACGGCATGGTGCGGTCCCTGGAGGGGTTCCTGCCGTTTCTCAGGGAGAACATCGATTTCATGGACCTCGCCTTCTCCATGGACGTGTCCCGGCGCTACCAGCAGGTCCTGAATCCCCGGTACCGGTTCCCGGGGCTGCGCCTGCCCGGCTTGATGACCGTCCCGATCCGCACGCCCCTTCCGAATGTCCTGCTGACGGGGGGAATAAACTTTGCAGGCCTGGGCTTCGAGGGAGAGGTCCTGTCGGGCATAAAGACGGGGTTCCTCGCAGCGGGAGATGTGGAATGATGAAAAAGAAGCAGCGCGACTTCGAGATCAGAAGCCTCGGCAAGTGCAAGATCCCCTCGCCGCTCACGGTGGGCTATTTCAAGCGCGATGACGAGAGGATCCTGTCCGACATCAGCATCGATACCCGCAAGCCGTTCCCCGCGGACCGCCTGCGGTCCGTGTCCCTGGAGGTGGCAGGGCCCCGTGAGATGATCTACTTCGAACCCCAGAAGGTCAAGGCGGCCGTGGCCTCCTGCGGAGGACTCTGCCCCGGCATCAACGATGTGATCCGCGCCCTGGTCATGGAGCTTCATTTCCGCTACGGCGTCCGGAACATCATCGGGGTCAAGTACGGCTTCCAGGGCCTGATCCCGCGATACGGGCACGAGTTCTCCGAACTGGCCCCCGAAGGGGTCAAGGATATCCAGGGGCTCGGGGGCAGCATCCTGTCCTCCTCGCGCGGCAGCCAGGATATCGTCGAAATGGTCGACGCCCTGGAGCGGATGAACATCAATCTCTTCTTCGTCATCGGCGGAGACGGCACGATGAAGGCCGCCCAGCTGATCACGGAGGAAACCGCGCGCCGGAAGCTCAAGATCGGCGTGATCGGGATCCCCAAGACGATCGACAACGACCTTGTCCTGATCCAGAAAAGTTTCGGCTTCGACACGGCGATCTCCGAGGCCGTCAAGACGATCCAGTGCGCCCACGTCGAAGCGAAAGGGGGTCCCATGGGCATCGGCCTCGTGAAGCTCATGGGGCGCCAGTCCGGCCACATCGCCGCGTCGGCGGCCCTGGCGCAGGGCGATGCGAATTTCGTCCTCATCCCCGAGGAGCCCTTCGACCTCTGCGGGGAAAAGGGGTTCCTCCGTCAACTCGAAAAGCGGATGATGGCCAGGCATCACGCCGTCATCATCGTGGCCGAGGGAGCGGGGCAGAACCTGTTCGCCCGGAAGGGACCGGTCAAGCGGGACGCGTCGGGCAACATCCGGCTCAACGACATCGGGGTCTTCCTGAAGGATCGGATCGAGGAGTACTTCCGGAAGAAAAAGATCGACATCAACCTGAAATATATCGACCCGAGCTACACCATCCGCAGTGTGCCCGCCAACGCCAGCGACAGCATCCTCTGCGGGGTGCTTGCCCAGTATGCCGTCCACGCGGGCATGTCGGGAAAGACGGGCATGCTCGTAGGCCTCGTCAACGACACCTACGTCCACCTTCCCTTCCAAGCTGTCGCCGCCCAGCGCAAGACGATCGACCCGAAGGGCAACATCTGGATGCTCGTCCTCGAATCGACGGGTCAGCCCCTTTCGATGAAGAACTGAAAAAACACTTGCATTATCCCCGTCGCTGGTTTAGAAAGACAGACTGATTTCTTTCCGAGAGGTGTCCGTTATGGCAAGAGTCTGCGACGTGTGCGGCAAGGGCCCGGTGGTGGGTCACAACGTCAGCCACGCCAACAACAAAACGAAGAGAGTCTGGTACCCCAATCTCCAGCGGCTCCAGGTCGTGGACAGCAAAGGGTCCGTAAAGCGGATGAAGGTCTGCACGCGCTGCCTGCGATCGGGTTCCGTGCGCAAGGCCCTATAGGCCGCCCTCGAACCCCGAGACCGAGATCTCCCGAAGCGTTGCCGACAGGAAGTGTTCGTGGTCGGCAACGCTTTCGATTCCCTGCTGCATGAGAGCCCGCACATCCCTCCGCTCCGGGCCCCCGGCACCCCCCCCGAAAAACTTCCAGAGGAACAGGTCGACCCGGCCCTCGAGGCTCACCGACCGCCGCAGGATCTCGTTACGGTAGGCGGCCATCCCCTGCATGACCGCATCCCGCACCAGCCCCTCCGGCATCGCATAGGCCCAGGCGAGCGTGCCGACAAGCCCGTCGACACGGTCCCCAAGGGTGATTTCCACGGCCCTCGAGAACAGATCGACAATCTCCGGCTGACGCCTGTAAACCACCAGATCCACGGCCATTTCGATGATGAGGTGGGAGCGGTAGAGCGCCTCGCCGGCATCGATCGCCACGCCGAACCGGCCGTGCATGCTCATCATTTCCCGCGAAAGCGCCTCTGCCTTCCGGAAGGCATAGCCCCCCGATTCGTTCTCCGAACGATCATGGCCTCGACGGGTGATGCGGCCGTAGTGGGACAGGTCGTCGACGAGCAGGTGAAACTGGATGAACCGGGCCTTCTCGCGCCCGGGCGGCACGCTGCGGAGCCGCTCCAGGCGGTGGGTCATCTCGGGCGTGATATCCCGATGGATCGGCAGGATGTCCGGCATCACGTTGTAGATCAGGATGTCGAGGTTGTCCTGGCCCAGACGGTCGCCGGCATATTCCCTGAGCAGCAGGGTGTGCGTATTGAGCAGCATCTCCCCATGGACCGGGGCGCCTCGCGTCTGCGCGGCCCCGGTCCCTTCGAGCGGATTTTTTGTAATATCCGTAACATCGGCCCCGTCAAAGATCAACAGGGAATAATTCTTCTCTTGACAGAAAGCCCGACGCTGCTAATATAGTCGGCGTCAACGCGCCTGCCTCCTCCCACGCAGGCCTGCAATCAGGTCCCGCGGATGAATGCGTTTCTATGCTGCCGATTACAAGATGGAAACTCTCTGAAGCGAATGCGGACATTCAGTCCCTTTTCGTGGAAGAATTCAAGCTCGATCCCATCGTTTCCCAGATTCTCGTCAACCGCGGCATCACCGATCTCGCAACCGCCCGGAGATTCCTGAACCCCTCTCTGCACGACCTGCACAGCCCTTTCCTCATGAAAGACATGAAGGAAGGCGTTGCGCGCATGATCCGCGCGATCCAGGGGAAGGAAAAGGTTGCGATTTACGGCGATTACGACGCCGACGGGATCACTGCTCTGGCGATCCTGTACCGGTTCCTTCACGGGATCCACGATCGGGTCATGTACTACATCCCCGACAGGGTCGACGAGGGATACAGCCTGAACCGCATGGCCATCGACCGGCTGAAGGCCGGGGACGTCGGGCTGATCGTCACGGTCGACTGCGGGGTGTCGGACCGGGAGGAAATCGAATACGCCCGCACACAGGGCATCGACACGATCGTCCTGGACCATCACGAGGTGCCGTCGGCGCTGCCCGCTGCGGCAGCCGTCATCAACCCCAACCGCAGCGACTGCCCCTTTCCCTTCAAGCACCTTGCCGGCGTCGGCATCGTCTTCAACTTCCTGATCGCCCTGAGAGGCGGGTTGCGCAACATCGGCTTCTGGGCAAACCGCGCCTACCCGAACCTTCGAGACTACCTCGATCTCGTGGCTCTCGGGACGATCGGCGATCTGTCCCCTCTGGTCGACGAGAATCGGATCTTCGCCCGCATCGGCCTCGAGCTGCTCAACGAGGACCGGCGCGTGGGTCTGAAGGCGCTGCGCGACACGGCGGGCCTCGGCAACACGGTCATCGACTCCGGTGTTGCCTCCTTTGCCCTCATCCCCCGTATCAATGCCGCCGGCCGGATCGGCACCCCCGACGATGCCGTGAGACTGCTCCTGACGGAAGACCCTGCCGAGGCGCAGAAGATCGCGGGCCGGCTGGACTCGTGCAACCGGGAGCGGCAGCGCCTGGAAAAGGCGATCTTCGACGAGATCATGGCCCGCATCCATTCCATGGGCGACGCGAAGGAAAAAGGCGCACTCGTCCTGGCCTCGCCGGAATGGCACCCCGGCGTCATCGGGATCGTCGCGTCGAGGGTCGTCGACCGCTTCTACCGCCCCACGATCCTCATCAGCCTCAAGGACGGCATCGGAAAGGGTTCGGGAAGGAGCATCGCGGAGTTCAACCTCTACGAGGGACTCAAGCTCTGCGACCCGCTGCTTCTCTCCTACGGGGGGCACCGCTATGCGGCCGGGATCTCGGTCAAGGAAAGCGACATCGAGACGTTGAGCGAGGTGCTCGGAGATATCGTCAAGGAGGGACTTGTCATCCAGGAGCTCATCCAGGAAACGCACATCGACGCCCAGTGCGCCCTCAACCGAATCACCCACGATCTCGTTTCACAGTTCGACCGGCTTGCCCCCTTCGGGACCCGCAACCCCGAGCCGATCATCTGCACCCGCAACGTTCAGGTCTCCTACCCCACCGTCGTGGGCAACCGGCACCTGAAGATGAGGGTCCACGGCGACGGGGTCTCCTGCAGTTCCATCTGGTTCAACCGCGGCGATTACGCGCAGGATATCGGGGGAGTCCGTCTGGACATCGCCTTCACCCCCCAGATCAATTACTGGAACGGCTCCTCGAATATCCAGCTGAAGGTGCGCGACATCGCCGCCACCTCGCCGCAGGACCGCTAGGAATCGTCCCGCCTTTCGCCCTTCGCCCTTTGCCCTTTGCCTTTAGCCTCTTTCTCTTGTCAGGAACGCCACGACGTAAACCATGCCGCGGACGATCTGCGACATCCTGTCGAACCGGAGCGTCCCGATCGTGTCCCTGGCCGTGTGGTAATTGGGGTTGCGGTAGAACGCCGTGTCCGTGACCATGACTGCACGGTACCCGAACTTCCAGAACGGCCCGTGATCGGACAGGCCGACCCCGGGGATGAAGGGGAGGGCCACGAGGTGCTCCACGGGGATTTCCGATCCGGCCTTGAGCGCTTCGGCAACCGCCAGCGTGAGTTCCCTGGAATGCACGTTGCCGATGACCCCGATGAAGTTGCCCCGATCGGGATACAGCCAGTGCATCCCGGGAAGCGGGAACGCCTGGCTGCCGTCGGCGTCACTGAAGTATCCCAGCATCTCCAGGGCTATCATGCCCGTGATGTTCTCCCCGCGCTCCTTCGCCTGCGAGGCGTAGAAATGGCTCCCCATGGCGGGAGTCATGAAGGCCGGGGGCTCTTCGAGCACGAAAAAGACCATCTTCAGCGTCCGCTCGGGGCTGTAATCCCTGAGCTCGCGGCACATCTCAAGCAGCACCGCCACGGCGCTGGCGTTGTCGTCGGCGCCGGGCGTGCCCTCCACCGAATCGTAATGCGCCCCGACGATGACCGACTCGTCGGGACGCCGGGTTCCCTTCCAGGTCACGACGATATTGTTGAAGCGCATCTCCTCGTAATCGTACCCCTGCAGCTCGAATGGGATCCCCTGGCTCTCGAGAAAGAGCCGGATGTAGCGTTCGGCCTCCTGGAGTTTATCGGATTCCCGGATGCTGCGCGAGCCGATGACGACGCTGAGGGCATGAACGTGCCTCCTGAGCGTCTCCTCGTTCGAGGCGGTGAGGAATTGCGTCTCGGGGTGGATCACCGGGGCGGACAGTCTGATCTTGGCGATCGGGTACAGGAGGACGGCGGCAAGGCCGAACAGAAGGATGAACAGGGTGTAGAGCATTTTCTTTCTCATGGGCTGATCCGTTTCCCCGATTCAGCCTCGCCATTTTTGCACAGCGGACGATCGATTTCAAGCGTGGCGCCGTCCGCCCGCGGAAAACCCCGAAAGCCGAAATAATCCGTTTTCGCCGGCCGGGCGATCTGCTATAATGCCGCTCGAGGCACATCATCCCCGTCAAGGAGTGTATCGATGAAGAAAGAAGACCGCCTGAATGCCCTCGAAATTGCCCTCAGCAACGAAGCGAGGGAGCGTGAATTCTATCTCAAGAACGCCGAGCGTTGCCGCAATCCACTGGGCAAATCCATGTTCAGGCAGATCGCCGACGACGAGCTGGAGCATTACGAACGGCTCAAGGAGATCCACGCCCGCTGGACGAAAGAGCAGAAGTGGCCGGATTCGCTTCCCGTGAAGGTCAAGGGGACCCTCGTGAAGGACATCCTCAAGGATTTCCTCCTGAAGGCGGAGGCCGCCGCCCCCGGCGACAACGATGATCTTGAGGCCGTCCGGACAGCCCTGGATTTCGAGGCCAAGGGGGAAAAATTTTATGCACGGCTGCGCGACGCCTCGTCCGACCCGAAGGAAAAGGCATTCTTCGAGCTTCTCTCGAGGATGGAGCGCCAGCACTACCTGTCTCTCAAGGACACCGAGGACTACTTCTCGGACCCCGAAGGGTGGTTCCGCAAGAAGGAGCACCACGGCATCGACGGGGCCTGAGGCCCCGCGAGACGGCATAACGCTTCATCACCTGTGTAATCGTTTTCAGGAAGGAGGAAACCATGGCAGCATCGCTGGCGGCAGGGAAGAGCGTCAAGGACTTTACGCTCAAGGACCAAAACGGGCAGGACTTCACCCTCTCGGCGTTCAAGGGGAAGAAAGTGCTCCTCTCCTTTCACCCCCTGGCCTGGACCTCGATCTGCGCAAAGCAGATGCAGGCCCTGGAGAAAAACGTGAAGGTCTTCGAGAAAGCGGGGGCTGTCGCCGTCGGCCTGAGCGTGGACAGCGTCCCCTGCAAGACCGCCTGGGCGAAATCCCTGAAGATCAGGAAGACGAGGCTCCTGGCCGACTTCTGGCCACACGGGAAGGTTGCCGCCTCCCTGGGGCTGTTCCGCAAGGAGGGCTTCTCGGAGCGCGCCAACATCCTCGTCGACGAGAAGGGCAAGGTTGCCTGGATCAGGGTCTACCCGGTCCGCGAGCTCCCGGACATCCGGGAAGTGCTGGCAGCCGTGAAGAAGTAGCCCGCTACGTCCAGCCGCGCCCGTCCACGATCGGCTTGCCGCCCTCAGGGAGAGTCCCAGGCGGGACTTCCTCGAAACGGTCGATCCGTACCGTGCAGATCTCCGCAAAATGCTTTTCGAACGGGGCAAGGGCTTCCTTGCCCCGTCCCGCATCCTGCGCCTCGATGCGGACCGTGAGGCAATCCCGGTTGTCGACCCGGGTGACGACGGCCTGGAATTTCAGCCCCGGGAAGCTCTCGGAGATCTTCCGGAGCTGGCTGGGGGCGACGAAGAGGCCCCGCACCTTGACGGCCTCCCCTACCCGCCCGGCGATCCCCGCGAGCCTCGGCGTTGTCCTCCCGCAGGGGCAGCGCCCGGTGATCAGTCGCGAGAGGTCTCCCGTCCCGAACCGGAAGAGGAAAAAGATTCCGTTGATGCGCGTGACCACCACCTCGCCCAGCTCCCCGGGCTTGACCTCGCGTCCCGTCTCGGGGTCAACGATCTCCACGATGACCTCCTCGCCAAGGTGCCATCCGTTTTTCTCCCGGCACTCGTAGGCCACGTCGCCCACCTCGGTGGCCCCGTACATCTGGTAGGTGTCGATCCCGTAGGTTCCCTCGAACTCGGCCCGCAGCGAGGGAAGGAGCGGCTCGGCCGCGAAGGACGCCCTGCGGAGCCTGAAGTCCTTCCGAAAATCGTGTCCCTCCTCTTCGGCCCTCGCGATGACGGCCTTGAGAAAGCTCGGCGTGCCCGTGTAACCGGTCACCTTCAGGTCGCGAATGAGCTGCACCTGGACGGCGGCGCTCGACGCACCCGAGGGGACGACGGTTGCGCCGACACGGCGAAGCCCGCTGTGAAAGGTCAGGCCCGCCGCGACCAGGTGGTAGGAAAAGGCGTTGAGGACCACGTCACCGGGTCCGAATCCCGCGGCGCGGTAGGCCCTCGCCCAGATCGGCTCCGCCTCGGAGAGGTGGGGCTCGTAGACCGGTCCCGGAGACGTGAAAATGCGGTCCACCATGGCATCGGGGTTGCCCAGCCCCGCGTAGGGCGGGTCTTCGATTTCCATCTGGACGAGTCTCTCGCGAGAGATCACGGGGAGCCCCTTGAGCAGCTCGAAGGCATTGCGCCTGGTGGGCGCGATCCCGAACGGCTCGATCTGCCTTCGGACGACGGGCGACTTCCTCACGGCGAGCCGCATCATCGCGGCCAGTTCTCCCGCCTGATCCGCCCGCCGCTGCTCCTGGCTCCGCCTCTCCTTCCCGTCGAAATACCGGCTCGTCTTCTTCACCGCCATCATCTCCCTCCCGTGACCTGATCATCGTTTCCTTCTCGCGATACCCGATCCCCGGAATCCGCCCTCATGAAAGGATCCTCTTCCACCCCTGTGCCCGGGATCCCGTGTTAGAGCCATCTCTTCCTTCGCTTGTACGCCTTCACGTCCCTGTACGACTTGGCCGTGCCGGCGGCCCCCATGCCGAGGTAGAACTCCTTGACGTCGGGATTCTCCCGCAGATCTCCGGCGCCGCCCTCCATGACGATCTTTCCGTTCTCCATGACGTAGCCGTAGGTCGCGATCTGGAGGGCCATGTTGGCGTTCTGCTCCACGAGGACGATCGTCGTGCCGTCCTCGCGGTTGATGCGCTCGATGATCTGGAAGATCTCCTGTACGATGAGAGGCGCAAGCCCCAGCGACGGCTCGTCCAGCAGGAGCAGCCTCGGGTGGGCCATGAGCGCGCGTCCGATGACGAGCATCTGCATCTCGCCCCCGCTGCAGTATCCGGCGAGCGTCTTCCGGCGCTTCGTCAGCGCCGGGAAATAATGGTAGACCTTGTCGAGGTCCTGCCGGTAGGGCTTTCCCCAGCGAGTGGCCGTGCCGACGCGGAGGTTTTCCTCGATGGTGAGGTACTTGAACGGCTGGCGGCCCTCGAGGACCTGGATGATCCCGGCCCGCGTGATCGTCTCGGGCGATTGATTGTGAATCGGCAGCCCGTCGAACAGGATGCTCCCCTCGGTGACCTCCCCGTTCTCGGGTTTCAGGAGCCCCGAGACGGCCTTGAGGGTCGTCGTCTTGCCGGCGCCGTTGCTGCCGAGCAGCGAGACGATCTGCCCCTGCTCCACGGAGAGCGAGACCCCCTTGAGAACCTGGATCACGTCGGAATAGACGACGCTGATATTGTTGATGACGAGCTGCCTGCTCTCCATGTTCTTCCCTTTAGCCTTTTGCCTTACGCCATTCGCCTTTCCTTAATACGAGAACGGCCACAGCTTGAAGCTCGACTTGATGATTCTCCACACTTCCGCCAGGCCTCTCGGCTCGAACAGGATGAAGAGCACAATGGCAAGGCCGAAGACAAACTCCCGGAGGGGGGCAAGCGTCAGCTCCACGCCGGCGACCCCGCCCATGTTCATGATCGTGTCCGTGACCCAGCGCAGCCCCTCGTTGAGCAGCGTGATGAACACGGTGCCGAAGATCGCCCCGGAAATACTCCCGAGCCCCCCGATGATCACCATGGCGATGTATTCCACGGAAAGTCCCAGGTTGAAGGGCTCCGCCGTGATGCTGATCATGTAGTAGGCCCAGAGGGCGCCTGCCACGCCGGCATAGAAGGAGCTCACCGCGAAGGAGAGAAGCTTGTACGGAAAGATCGGGATCCCCATGCCCTCTGCGGCCCGGTCGTTGTCCCGGATGGCCACGAAGGCCCGCCCGAAGCGCGTCCGCATGAGGTTTACCGCCGCAAAGACCATGAGGACCGCCGTGCTGTAGATCGCGTAGAAAAACATCGTGTCTCCCGCCAGGGGAATCCCGAAGAGCACGGGCGCGGGCAGCGTCATCCCCATGGTCCCTCCCGTCACACTCTCCCAGTGGACGAGAACGTACTCGATGATGAACTGGCCCGCCAGCGTCGCGATCGTCAGGTAGAGCCCCTTCAGCCTTCCGGAGGGGATCCCGAAGAGCATGCCGACGACGGCTGTCGCCAGCCCGGCCAGGGGAACGACCGCGAGGAACGGCACCCCGTACGTGACGGACAGGATACCCGCCGCGTAGGCCCCCACCCCGAAGAAGGCGCCGTGCCCCAGGGAAATGAGGCCCGTGTATCCCACGAGGATGTTGAGCCCCAGGGCCGCAATGGCCGATATCCCGATGAGATTCACCACGTAGAGCAGGTAGGGGGTGGTGACCCAGGGCGTGAGAACGAAGAGCGCTGCAAGCCCCACGGCGACCCACAACCTCCCGAAGTCCGTCTCGAAGACGGCCAGTTCCTCCCGGTACCGGGTCTTGAAGTTTCCGCAGGGGCGGAAGCGAAGGGTTTTCATGATCGTCGTCTCTCCCCGTTACACCCGCTCGATCTCGACCAGGCCGAAGAGGCCGTAGGGTTTCACCAGCAGGATGAACACCAGCGCGATGTAGGGCACGATGTCCCGTAGCGACGGCGAGAGGTAGCCGCCCGTGAAGGTCTCCAGCAGCCCGATGATGAGTCCGCCGATGATGGCCCCCCCGATCGAGTCGAGTCCCCCCAGGATGACAACGGGGAAGACCTTCAGGCCGATCGAGGAGAGCTCGTGGACGTTGATGCCGTTGATGATGCCCAGCACGATCCCGCTGATGCCCGCCACCATGGCCGCAATGGCCCAGGACAGGGCGAAGACCCGCCGGACGTGAACCCCCAGGGAGAGCGCCGCCGGTTGATTGTCCGCCACGGAACGCATGTAGATGCCCTGGGAGGAAAACTTGAAGAACAGGCCGAACATCAGGAGGAAGAGGCTGCCGATGAGAACGGCCGCCACGTAGACGGGGGGAACCTGGACGATACCCCAGTGGATCCCCAGCCCCTCGGGAAGGAACTCGGGGTAGGTGTAGAGATTGCCTCCCCAGAGAAGCAGCATCCCGCCCTTGAACATGGCGGCAAGCCCCACGGTGAGCATGATGACCTGGATGAGGGGCTCGCCGATCAGGGGGCGGAGGAAGATCCGCTCGATGACAAATCCCAGGACAAAGGCCCCGGCCAGCGTCACGACGAAGGCTAACGCGATGGGCAGCTGCGCCCAGGTCACGAGCGCCAGGAACAGGAAGGCGCCGAATGCCAGGATCTCGCCGTGGGCGAAATTGAGCACGCTGGAGGACTTGAAGATCATGACGAAGCCCATGGCGGACAGCCCGTAGAGGAACCCGATGCTCA
>Ga0302247_1001333_pt1 | contig 19306 bp, 24 predicted proteins | sample AAG_UR_Ile_MG_FD_193529 | JGI IMG/M metagenome (GOLD analysis project Ga0302247, IMG submission 193529) | Enriched activated sludge microbial communities from anaerobic digester in WTTP, New Holstein, Wisconsin, United States - AAG_UR_Ile | ecosystem: Engineered > Bioreactor > Anaerobic >...
CCATCAGCGGGAAGGAGTCGCCGATCCCCATGGCCATCCTCTGGATGGCCACCAGGGGCGATATGTCGTTGGACACCAGATAGAACAGCGAGCTGGCCAGCAGGGAAAAGGACACCGGGACCTTGACGCAGAGGAGAAGGAAGAAGGAGCCCAGCAGCAGGATCATAGGTTTTCTCCTTTCGTTCTCACCACCCGGACGGTGTCCCCCGCCAGTCGGAGACAGACGATGAGGCAGCCGATGGGGACGGAAACGAAAACCCAGCTCATGGGTATCCCCATGGCGGAGGAGAGGATCTCGTTCTGATCCTCGATGAACCGGATCCCCCAGGGAATGAGGTAGGCGAAGACGGCGATGGACAGGAGGTTGGTGGCGATGGCCACCCCGATTCTCAGGGCCTTCGGGAGACGGACGAAAAACACCTCCATGCTGATGTGGATTTTATGCCGGACCCCGTAGCCGGCGCCGATGAAGGTGACCCAGACGAAAAGATACCGGGCGAACTCCTCGCTCCAGACCAGGGGGCGGTTCACCACGTAACGCATGAAGATCTGCAGGGCCAGGACGAGCCCCATGACGGCGAAGCCGGCCATCACGAAACCCTCTTCCAGTTTGTTCAACAATTTCATGACACCCCTTCCGCTACGGAAAAGGCGCGGGAGGGGAAACCTCCCGCGCCGGGAATCTGCGTTGCCGGATTACCGCAGGGCCTGGATTTTGTTGTAGAGGTCGGGGCCCCAGTTGCTTTCGAAGTCCTTGTAGACCGAGGAGGTGGCCTTGACGAAGGCGGCCACATCGGGCTGGATGACCTGCATGCCCCGGGACTTCATCTCTTCCAGCATCTTCTTCTCGTCGTCCATGATCTCCCTGTCGATGGTGGGGGCCACCTGGTCCACCGAATCGGTGAGGATCTTCCGGAACTCCGGAGACAGGGCCTGAAACTTCTTGTCGCCGACGAAGAGGGGCGTTACCTGGAAGACATGCCCCGTCATGATGATGTGGCTCTGGACCTCGAAGAATTTCTGGGTGTAGATCGTCGGGATGGGGTTCTCCTGGCCGTCCACCACGTTCTGCTGCAGGGCCAGGTACACTTCCGACAGGGCCATGGGAGTGGGGTTGGCGCCCATGGCCCGGGCGTTGGCGACGCTCATGGGCATGTCCGGCGCCCGGAGCTTCATTCCCTTCATGTCCTCGGGGGTGCGGATGGCCTTCTTGGCGGTCACATACCGGGTTCCGTAGTACAGGGTGGCCAGCTCCCGAAGGCCCGTGGCCTTGAGGCAGCCGTCCCAGAGATCCCGGCCCACCGGCCCCTTCAGCACCTTCTGGGCGTGCTCGTAACCGGAGAACAGGAAGGGCCCTTCGAAAATGAGGACGGGTTTGTATCTCTTGCCGATCTCCCCCGGGCCGATGATCACCATCTCGATGACGCCGTTCACGGCCCCGTCGGTGATGTCTTTTTCGCTGCCCAGCTGGGCCGCGGGGAACTCGTTGATGATGAACTTGCCGTTGGATTTCTGCTTCACCACGTCGATGAGCCGTTTGACGCCCTTGGAAAAGGCGTGGGTGGGCTGGTAGCTGTGGGCCAGCTTGTAGGTCACCTCTTTGACGTCCCCGGACGCTTTTTCCGACCCCCCTCCGGCGAAGACGAAGGACCCGGCCAGAAGGCCCAGGACCAGGGCCGTGGCGACAATTTTCCTCATGTGGCACCCCCTCGGATACTAATATGTGAAAGATATATCACGGTTTCATTATGGGGGCGCCCCGGGGAATTGTCAAGCTCGCGTTGTCCCTGAGGCGGCGCGAAGGCCCCTCAGGCGTCGCCTGAGGGGGGTCTGCGCAGATCCTTCAGGAGTCCCAGCCGTCTCTTGGCCGCCAGCCTGTTCCGGCCCGCCGAAGGGGGCGGCCGGGACCGTTTCCGCGGTTTCGGCATCTCCAGGGCCGCAAGCAGGACCGCCTCCAGCCGGGCCGCCGCCAGCTCCTGGTTCCGCAGCCTGCTCCGGGTATCCTGGGCCGACACCGACAGAACCCCCTCCCCGCTGAGGCGGTGGGACAGGCGCCGTCCCATGAGCCGCCTCTCCTCGTCGGAGATCCCCTCCAGAAGTTCCGGCCGCACCGACACCGTCACCCGGGAGCTGGTCTTGTTGACCTTCTGCCCCCCCGGCCCTGAGGAGCGGGAGAAGCGATACTCCACCAGTCGGCGCAGGGAATCGGAGAAGAGGGGGAAGTCCACAATCGCCTATCCCGCCAGGTACCGGTAAATGGACCCGGGAAGGGGTATTCCCTCCTTCCGGTATCGGGCCATGCAGTTGTCCTCGATCTCGCCGGGGACCATGACCCGCTGGAAGCCCGGGGCCGGCGGGATCCGGTGAATCTCGTCGATCATCCTCTGGGTCCGGTCCAGGGCCTCGTCCCGGCTGCCGAAAACCCCGGGGTCGATCATCATGATGAAGTTCGACAGGTCCCGATAGGTCTCATAATCGCCGTACATCTTTTTCAGATGGGGACCGAATACGCCCCCGACCATCAGCCCCGTCAGGGCTTCCACCATGATCGTTATCCCGTAGCCCTTGGCTCCGCCGAAGGGAGGGAGGGCCGCCGCCTTGTGGGGATCGCTGCATTTGACCCCCTCCTTGTCCACCGCCCAGCTCTCGGGGATGGGGAGATTCTTCTCCCGGGCGTGCAGGATCTTCCCCCAGGCTACCTCGCTGGTGGCCATGTCCAGCAGGACGGACTGCGTCCGGCCGGGGAAGCCGAAGGCGAAGGGGTTGGTCCCGAAAAAGGCGCCGCTCCCGCCGTAGGGCACCATGCAGGCGTCGGTGTTGACGCACATCATGGAGGCCATCCCCGCGTCCATCCCCATCCGGATGTAGTAGGCCAGGGCGCCGCAATGGCTGGAGTTCCTCACCCCCACCACGGCCATCCCCTCTGTCCGGGCGATTTCGATGGCCTTCCCCGCGGCGACGCGGGCGGCGGTGTGGCCCGGAGCCCCCTGGGCGTCCAGGAGCCCGATGCCGGGCTTGAGCATCCGGACCTCCAGCCTGGCCTTCAGGTTCATGCCCCCCGACCGGATCCGCTTCACGTAATGCTCCACCCGCAGGACGCCGTGGGAATGCACCCCCCGGAGGTCCGCGTACACCAGAACGTCCGCCACGATCTCCGCGTCCGCCCCGGACATGCCCGCCCCGGCGAGCCTGCGCACCACCAGCGCGCGCAGCTCCTCCTCCCGCACCACCGTCATATCGTCCGCCATACAGATCCTCCCGTCATGAAATATGATCGACGGACCCGAGTATAACAGAATCTCCGCTTCATCGCAGGGGGGCCGGGGCGGACCTGAACAACCAAAAAAAAAGGCCCGCGGGAACGGAAACCGGGGCCTCAGCCCCGGCTCCCGCCCCGCCGGCCGTCTCCGGACCTGCCGATCCGGTTACTCGGCCTTTACCTCAATGGCTTTGGGCTTCGCCTCGGGCTTCTTGTTCAGCTCCAGAACCAGGAGGCCGTTCCTGAAACGGGCGTGGATCTTGTCCCGATCCACATCCCGGGGGAGAACGAAGCTCCTCTGGAAGGAAGACCCGCGACGCTCCCGCATGAGGTAGCCGTCCCGCTTTTCCTCCTTTTCTTCCCGGGTCGTCGAGGACAGGGTCAGCAGGTTCTCCTCCACCCTGACCTCCACACTCTTCTCGTCCATGCCCGGCAATTCCGCTTCCAGAACATACCGGCCCTCCTCTTCCCGGACATCCACCGCCGGGGTCCGGCTCTTCCACACCGGCGTGTCGGTGAAGAAGGAACTCAGGGCGCGATCGAAATCGCGGAAAAGGTCGAAAGCCCCCATGGGCTTGTACGTGATAAGGCTGTTCATGTCATACCTCCATGCAACCGTTTTTTTCATCACCTATTATTAAGCAATTTCTGTGCCAAATATCGCTCCGCGAAAAACCCAGCGCAGAAAAGCCCGCGGAACCGAAAACGTTTATTTCTTTGTATAATAACATTTTAACAAATCTTTTCCGTCGGGCCGGGTCACCCGTCTCCGCGGCATCCGCCCCGGATCCCCTCCCTATCAGAAAACGGACGGGTCCCATGGAACCCCACGGACCGTTCGGAGGCCCGAAAAAGGGTCATTATGACCTATGTAAAGATAGATAAATACTCAGTGTATCACATTGACCCATTCGGGAAATCCAGCCCTCCCGCCCCGGACGCCCCGGCCCTCCCCCCGCCGCCAACCTTGACACCCCCGACGGTGAGGTCTACAATTCCCGGGATTTCGACAATTCATGGAAAAGGAGATACGCTATGGTATCCTATAAAGAACTCGGCCTGGTCAATTCCCGGGCGATGTTCGCGAAAGCCGTCAAAGGCGGTTACGCCATCCCGGCATACAACTTCAACAACATGGAACAGCTCCAGGCCATCATCCAGGCCTGCGTCGAGACCAGATCCCCGGTGATTCTGCAGGTGTCCTCCGGCGCCCGCAAATACGCCAACGCCACCATGCTCCGCTACATGGCCCAGGGCGCCGTGGCCTACGCCAAGGAGTTGGGCTATCCCATCCCCATCGTGCTCCACCTGGACCACGGGGACAGCTTCGAACTGTGCAAGGACTGCATCGAGAACGGGTTTTCCAGCGTCATGATCGACGGCTCCCATCGGCCCTACGACGAGAATGTCGCCCTGACGAAGAAGGTCGTGGAGTTCGCCCATACATACGACGTGACCGTGGAGGGCGAGCTGGGGATCCTGGCGGGCATTGAGGACGAGGTGTCCGCCGAGCATTCCACCTACACCCAACCGGAAGAGGTGATCGACTTCGTCACCAAAACCGGCGTGGATTCGCTGGCCATCTCCATAGGAACCTCCCACGGGGCGACGAAGTTCAAACCGGAGCAGTGCACCCGCAGCGCCAACGGGGTTCTGATCCCGCCGCCCCTGCGCTTCGACATCCTGGAGGCCATCGAAAAGAAGCTCCCGGGGTTTCCCATCGTGCTGCACGGCGCCTCGTCGGTCCCCATGGATTTCGTGGGAATCATCAACCGCTACGGCGGCGCCATGAAGGACGCGGTGGGCATCCCGGAGGATCAGCTCCGGAAGGCGGCGAAGTCCGCGGTCTGCAAGATCAACATCGACTCCGACGCCCGGATCGCCATGACGGCCCTGGTGCGGAAGGTTCTGGCGGAACATCCCGGCGAGTTTGACCCCCGCAAGTACCTGGGCCCCGCCCGGGAGGCCCTGAAGGAGCTGCTGAAGCGCAAAAATACCGAAGTCCTGGGCTCCGCCGGTCAGGCCTAGACCGCCGAGGCCTGTTCGGCTCCGCTACCCGCTCCACAGGGGCGGGTTTTTTTTACCTCGAGCCTGCCCGAGCCTGCCCGAGCCTGCCGGGCTGCCCAGGCTCGCCCCGGGCCCGGGGGCACGCTTCACCGAAGGACGGGAAAGATCCACCGCAGGGCGGGAAGACTTCCCAGAAAGACCGCCAGAGCCAGGGCCCAGGCGGCGGGGCGGTGGTTCGCCACGAACAGGAAGGGAACCAGTCCCGCGAGGAGGACCAGCGCGACGAGTCCGACGGGAAAAAAGAACCTCCGCCCCGATACAATGGAAAAGAACGCTCCCAAGGACAGGGACGCCGCGGGCAGAAGGCTCATCCAGGCCAGCGGGAGCAGGAAGTACAGGTAGCTCCCTAACCAGGGGGGATAGGCGAAGGCGCAGTAAAGGGCGAAGAGCGAGAAAAACCCCGACAGGAAGGAGAAGGCCCGGAGAAACTGGGCCTCACCGCTCAGGATGAGCTCTTTCCGGTGGAAGATCAGATAGGCCCCCAGCCCCAGAGCCAGGGGGAGGGCCAGATCCAGAAAGGTGCGGGCGGCGTACAGGGCCCCGCCGTCGAATGCCGGGGAAACCGCGCCGGCGACCAGACTGTAGACCGGCATCCCCGGCAGAAAACAGAGGGCTCCCCGGGCCGCTTCACCCAGGGCGGCCCGCCCGTCGAAGGGGCCCGACAGAATGAGTTTGCCCAGGAGCACCAGAAAAGCGGGGATCCCCGCGGCAAGAAACAGCGCCATGGCGGTGAGGGTATCACAGGAGGTTCGTCTTGACAATCTCGGGGCCCCCCGTTTAGGATGTCCCCCGATGATCGATACAATAGCGATGGATTCAGTAGGAATTGTGCGGCCCCGGGACTTCACCTTCGGGGAAAACGGGGACCCCCTGGTGCTGGACAGCGGCAAGGTCCTGTCCCCGGTGACGGTGCGCTACGAAACCTACGGAACGCTGAACCCGCGGGGCACAAACGCGATTCTGCTGCTCCACGCTTTTTCCGGCGACGCTCACGCCGCGGGCCGCCACAGGCCCGACCAGGCGCAGCCCGGCTGGTGGGACGCCATGGTGGGACCGGGAAAACCTTTCGACACCAACAAATATTTCATCATTTGCTCCAATGTGCTGGGAGGCTGCCAGGGGACCACCGGCCCCTCCAGCACGAACCCCGCCACCGGCCGGCCCTACGGCCTGAGTTTCCCGGTCATCACCATCGGCGACATGGTGAAGGTTCAGGTCCGGCTGCTGGACCACCTGGGGATCTCCCGCCTCCTGGCCGTGGCGGGGGGGTCCATGGGGGGGATGCAGGCCCTGGAATGGGCCACCGCCCACCCGGACCGGGTCGCGTCGGCGCTGGTCCTGGCCTGCACCGCCCGGCTCACCGCCCAGGGCATCGCCTTCAACGCCGTGGGCCGGAACGCCATCACCTCCGACCCTCTCTGGAAGGGGGGGGACTATTACGGCGGCCCCGTCCCCGCCCGGGGGCTGGCCATAGCCCGGATGATCGGCCACATCACCTACCTGTCGGAAGAATCGATGCACCGGAAGTTCGGCCGCCGCCTCCAGCAGAAAGAGCAGTACGGCTTCGACTTCACCGATCAGTTTCAGGTGGAGAGCTACCTGGAGCACCAGGGGGACAAGTTCGTCGAGCGGTTCGACGCCAATTCCTACATCTACATTTCGAAGGCCATGGACTATTTCGACCTGGGCGAAAAACACGGCTCCCTGAACGCCGCCTTTCGCCGGACCTCGGCGAAGTTCCTCCTGGTGTCCTTCTCGTCGGACTGGCTCTACCCCCCGGCGCAGTTGAAGGAGATGGCCTTCTCCCTGATGCGGGAGGGAAAAGACGTGTCCTACGCGGAGCTGACCTGCCCCTACGGGCACGATTCGTTTCTCATCGAAACCGAACGGCAGGGGCGGCTGATATCCTCCTTTCTGGAGACCGTCTATGGCTCCTGACGCCCGGGGAGGCCTTTTCGACACCATCGCCGGCTTCGTGGAGCCGGGAAGCACGGTCCTGGATCTGGGCTGCGGCGAGGGGGACCTGCTGGAGCACCTGATCCGGACCAAGAACGTCCGGGGTCGGGGGGTGGATCTCTCGGAGGAGATGATCCTCACCTGCGTCTCCAAGGGCCTGTCGGTGTACCAGGGGGACCTGAACGAAGGGCTGCAGGATTACTCCACCGCCGGCTTCGATTATGCCATTCTGAGCAGGACCCTCCAGGTGGTGCAGGATCCGGTGGCCCTGCTGCGGGAGATGATCCGGGTGGGAAAAAAGGTGGTGGTCAATTTCCCGAACTTCGGCTACCTGCCGGTCCGGCTGAACCTCCTTTTCCGGGGGCGGATGCCCGTGACCCGCTCCCTTCCCTACCAGTGGCATGACACGCCCAACATCCATCTCTGCACCCGGAAGGATTTCCTGGTTCTGTGCCGGGACATGGGGATCCGGATCCTGAAGGAGACAGCCCTCCGGGGCGGCGGGGTACGATGCGGTTTCTGCGCCAACGCCCTGGCCAACGAAGTCTGTTTTCTCCTTGAGGGTTCGTCCTAGTCTTTACACGACTTTCATTTTCCTGATAGAGTCTCGCCGTCGCGGGGACATGCCTTTCCCGTTTGACTCGTTATACGAGAAATGATATAGTCGGTTGTCCATGGAAAAGGAGGTCGATTGTCTTCCAAAGAATTAAGGATCAATGATCAGATCCGGGTGCGGGAAGTGCGTCTCATCGACGCTGAAGGCCGGCAGATGGGGATCGTTCCCACCGTCGAAGCGATGAGGCTTGCCGGGGAAGCGGGAATGGATCTGGTGGAAATCGCCCCCCAGGCGGCGCCTCCGGTCTGCAAGATCCTCGATTACGGAAAATACAAATTCGAACTGGAGAAAAAAAACCGGGAATCGAAGAAAAAGCAGAAGCTCGTCAAGATGAAAGAGATCCGGATGCAGCCGAAGATCGAGGAACACGACCTTCAGTTCAAGAGCAAGCATGTCCGGGATTTTCTTTCGGAAGGCAACAAGGTCAAGGTCACCGTCCGTTTCCGTGGCCGGGAACTGGCCCACACCGACCGGGGCAGGATCGTCCTGAACAAGGTGATGGAACTTCTGGAAGACTCCTTCGTTCTTGAGAGAGAACCGATCATGGAAGGACGGTTCATGTCCATGGTTATCGGCCCGAAGGGCAAGAAATAGCCGGCCCGGCCGGCAGGGAAGAGGTGGAAGCTTTATGCCGAAGATGAAAACAAAAAAAGCCGCCGCCAAACGGTATACCCTTACCGGCAGCGGCAAGGTCAAATACAAGAAGCAGGGACTCAGACATATTCTGACGAAAAAGTCCTCGAAACGAAAGCGGCATCTGCGCCGCGAAGGAATTCTCAGCAAAGTGGAAGAGGCGCGGGCCAAAAGACTGCTGCCCTACGGCTGAGAGCGGCCCAAGGAGTACGGAAAAATGCCACGAGTGATCGACGGAACGCGAAGAAAAAATCGGAGAAAAAAAATCCTTGGCCGGGCCAAGGGCTACTGGGGCACCCGGAGCAAGCTGTTTAAAACCGCCAAGGGTCAGGTGATGAAATCCCTGATGTACGCCTATCGGGACCGCCACAACAGAAAGCGGGAGTTCCGCAGGCTCTGGATAACCCGGATTTCCGCGGCCTGCAGGGCCGAGGGCATGACCTATTCCCGGTTCATCAACGGCCTCCTGCGGGCGGATATCGCGATAAACCGCAAGGCCCTTTCGAACCTGGCCATAGAAGACCCCGGAGCCTTCAAGGCCCTGGTGGAAAAATCCAGGCAAGCCGTCGGGGCCTAGGCCATGGTCACTCTGGATCAGATCCGCAGTCTGGAAGCCAAGGTCCAGAGGGCCGTCGCCTACATCGCGGATCTGAAAGAAGAAAACGCCCTTCTACAGAAAAACCTCGAGAAGTACCGGATGCGGATCGACGAACTCGAGGTCCTCATCAACCGATACAAGGACGATCAGAACGAGATCGAGCAGGGCGTCCTGAACGCCCTGTCCCATCTCGACCGGCTGGAGGACGACATAAGCAGGACCCCTGCGCCGCCCGCCGCCTCCGGTTCCGGCATCCCGGAGGTGGAGGACATCGAAGCCCGGCCCGTCCGGCCCCTGGAGGAGCCGGCCTCCGACGGGAAGGGCGGCATCGAGAACGAGCTGGATATCTTCTGAACCGGGGGGTGCCCACATCCTGTCGGACAAAACGGAGATCAGGGTCGAAATCCTCGGAGCCTCCTTCACGGCGCGGTCGGATCTGGATCCGCTGCGCTTTCACCGGATAATCGACTATTATAAAAAAAAGACCGAAGACGCCAGAGCCATGGCCCCCGGGGCGGACCCGCTGAAAACGGCCATTCTGTCGGGGATCATCGTCGCCGGCGAACTCTTCCGGGAGAGGGACGAACCCCGGTCCGGCATGGGGCAGGCGGAAGCGGAAGAGGCCTCCCGCATCGCGGACCTGCTGATCCGCCGGCTGGCGGAAAGTCTGGGCGAGTCTCCCTGAGACGGGCCCGGGTCGACCGGGGGGGATGCCCCCGGCGGCCGCCCGGCCCGGGAGAGTCACCCCTGGTCCAGGACCCGGAGCGCCTCGTCCCGATCCAGAAGGTCGTAGTTGCATCCCTCCACGGTGACCATCCGGGAGGCCACCCGGTTCGCCAGACGCCCGCAGTCCCGCAGATCCCGCCCCAGAAGAAGACCGTGGAGGAATCCCGCGGCGAAGGAATCCCCCGCGGCGGTGCTGTCCCGGGCCTCCACCGTCTCGCCCGGCGCCCGCAGAGTTTCGGCCCCCCGGGGATGGATGGAGCAGCCCTCTTTTCCCGTTTTCATCACCACCAGCGGGGCCAGCTCCGCCGCGAGACGGAGGATCTCCCCGTCGGAGGAGCCGCCGGTGAGGGCCGCGAGCTCGTCCCGGTTGGCGAAGAGGATGTCCACCACCCCGGGGATCCAGCGGAGCAGCGAGCCCCGGTACCTTTCCGCGACGAAGGGGTCCGCCACATCCAGGCAGACCCGGCGCCCCGCGGACATGGCCTCCCGGCCCGCCTCCTCCGCCGCCTGCCGCTGGTTTTCAGTGTCCCAGTTGTAGCCCGTCAGGTAGAGAAAGCGGGAGGCGCGGATCAGGTCCCGGGGAAGATCCCGGGGCTCCAGCAGCCGGGAGGCGCCCAGAAAGGTGAACATGGTCCTTTCCCGTTCAGGAGTCACCAGCACCGCCGAGACCCCTGTGGGCTCACCGTCCTTGGCCACCAGGGCGCAGACCACCCCCGCCCTGCGCAGAAGCTCCCCGAAGCCCCTGCCCTCTCCGTCCTTCCCCACGGCGCCGAGATAGACCGGCCGCCCCATGGGGGCATCGGAACCGGCCAGCCAGGCCAGGCCCCGGGCCGTGTTGGCGCCGCTCCCCCCGGGGACGGAGACGCTCCGGGAGTCCCCCCCCAGGACCTGGTCGATCCGATCCCGATCCACCAGGTTCATGCTCCCCGGGACCGCTCCCAGCTCGGACAGCCGGCTGTGGGAAACGGGGAGGATCTTGTCCATCAGGGGATTGCAGAGGATGAAAACGGAGTTCATAACGGGCTCCTGCTTTGGTTGACTTTTCATTCCCAAGTACCATACTATATCACAACGAACCTATGTCGATCCTTACGAGTCAACAGATTTCCCAGCTTTTCGAACAGTACGGGGAAACGGAGATAACCTTCACCAAGGAAGTGAGCAGGGCCATCCGGCTGGCGGGAAAACAGGTTTTCCTGAAGTGCCTGGGCTACCAGTGGCCCTGCATCATCTACTCCAGTTCCATGGTGGGGGCCAAGGTCATCGTCAACGTGAAGTCTTCCATCCAGGACGTTACCCGCAGCGCCAACAACCTGGTTTCCCTGCGTTTCGGGTTCCAGCGGGACGACAAGCTGGATCCCATAGCCTTCCATGTGGCCTCCCGGATAACGGGCTTCACGGCCACGGGGCCGCAGAACCCGGACCTCAACTTCGCGGCCATCACCTTCACCCAGAGGCCCCCGGACTACCTGATCGCGGCGCTGGGCACCCTTCTGGAAGCCAATGCGAACTCGCAGAAACGCCGGGACGAGCGGGTGCTCCTCACCGACGAGGTGATGAGGAAACTGGGCCTGAAGGCCAAGGAAATCACCCTCTTCGTCCAGGGCATACCGCGGAAGGCGATCCTGAGGGACTTCTCCTTCTCCGGAGCGAAGCTGATAATTCTCGGAGTGCCGAAGTTTCTCATCGGGAAAGAGGTCATCCTCCGGATCGAGATGGAGGATACCACCGAAGTCCTGGACATCCCCGGGACGATGCTCCGTCACGAGCCGGTGTCGGGGCGCAAAGACATCGCCGCCTTCGCGATCCAGTTCCAGGAAAACCGGGTCCCCATGCGGTACAAGCTCATGGTCAACAGCTACCTCAGCCAGAATATCAAGAGAAAGTGACACGGTTCCACCGCCTCATGCCCGAAGGCGGAAGGAGCGCTATTCCCGGCACAACCGATTTTTTTTCCAAAAAAAAATTTAAGTTCATGACCCCCCTGCCGATATAATGAACGGGGGGAGAAGGTCTTTCACCGGGTGACGGGGGCGGCCTTCCACCCCCCTCGATCTTAATATCGGTATTCTCAACGCCGAGTTAAGGACTATTTTCCGGCAGGGACGCCGGAAAAAACTTTCAGGGAGGAAGGTATGATCATCAACCACAACATGAGCGCCCTGTTCGCCCAGCGGCAGCTGGGGGTGAACGATGTCGGCCTGGTGAAGAACATCGAAAAGCTCTCATCGGGCCTCAGGATCAACCGGGCCGGCGACGACGCCTCGGGTCTGGCGGTGTCGGAAAAGATGCGGTCCCAGATCCGGGGCCTGCGCCAGGCTTCGGCCAATGCCCTCAACGGGATCTCGTTCATCCAGACCACGGAAGGCTATCTGCAGGAAACCCAGGACATTCTGCAGAGGATCAGGGAACTGTCGGTCCAGTCCGCCAACGGCATCTACACCCAGGAGGACCGGATGCAGATACAGGTGGAGGTGTCCCAGCTGGTGGACGAGATCGACAGGATCGCCTCCCACGCCCAGTTCAACGGCATGAATCTCCTCACCGGCCGCTTCGCCCGGGAGGGCCAGGAGAACGTCATCACCGCGTCGATGTACTTCCACATCGGGGCCAACATGGATCAGCGGGAGCGGGTCTACATCGGCACCATGACCTCCGCGGCCCTGGGGGTGCGGAATCCCGGAGCGGGGACGATCATGACCCTCTCCACCCCCGACTCCTCCAACCAGTCCATCGGGATCCTCGACAGCGCCCTGAAAGTGGTCAACAAACAGCGGGCCGACCTGGGGGCCTACCAGAACCGGCTGGAGCATGCCGTCCGGGGCATCGACATCGGGGCCGAAAACCTGCAGGCCGCCGAATCCCGGATCAGGGACGTGGACATGGCCGCCGAGATGGTGGAGTACACCAAGAACATGATCCTGATGCAGTCCGGCACCGCCATGCTGGCCCAGGCTAACGCGAAAACCCAGTCGGTCTTGCAACTGCTGGGCTGACGTAGTATGTTATAATAAGTCTGAGCTGTCGGATCTTTGAAAAACACCCTCCGCATGCGGGCGGCAGGGAGGTTTCCCGCCCCCGAAAGGGGCGGGGAGACTCTTTGCTGCAGGGAGAGCGGAACGGCGGGGAAGCGCGATTCATCCCCGGTGCTATCTCCCCGGGCATGCAAACCGGGAGCAAGGGATTGCCTCCGGCACAAATCAGGGAGGGTTATCCATGATCATCAATCACAACATGAGCGCCCTGTATTCCAACAGGGAGCTGGGCGCCCGCGGAGTCGAGCTTGGCAAGAACATCGAGAAGCTCAGTTCCGGCCTGAGGATAAACCGCGCGGGGGACGACGCGTCGGGACTGGCGGTTTCGGAAAAGCTCCGGAGTCAGATCCGGGGCCTCAACCAGGCCCGGCGGAACATCGAAAACGGCGTCTCCTTCATTCAGACCACCGAAGGCTATCTTCAGGAGACCCAGGATATCCTGCACAGGATCAGGGAGCTGTCGGTCCAGTCCGCCAACGGTATCTACACCCAGGAGGACCGGATGCAGATCCAGGTGGAAGTGTCCCAATTGGTGGACGAGGTAAACCGGATCGCGTCCCATGCCCAGTTCAACGGCATGAACATTCTCACCGGGGCCTTCGCCCGGGACTCGGCCATCGACATGGTGATGCAACTGCAGGTTGGGGCCAACATGGATCAGAACAAGCAGATCTTCATCGGCACCATGACGGCGTCGGCGCTCAAAATCGCGGACACTTCGATATCGACGGTGGAATCCGCCAACAGGGCGATCGGGCTGGTCGACATGGCCCTGAAGACCGTCAGCAAGCAGCGGGCGGACCTGGGAGCGTATCAGAACCGCTTCGAGATGGCGGCCAAAGGGGTGGCCATCGCCGCAGAAAACATGCAGGCATCGGAGTCCCGGATCCGGGACGTGGATATGGCGGCGGAAATGGTTGACTTCGTCAAGAACCAGATCCTGACCCAGTCCAACATGGCGATGCTGGCCCAGGCCAACATGAAGACCCAGAGCGTCATACAGCTGCTGGGGTAAAAAGTCGGGAATTGACCGTTCCGGAACCGTGAAGAGACCTCTGGACGTCGTCTCTTTATCGGAGATTTCGGCGGGGGGGGCTCGCGCTCTTCCCCCGCTCTTCTTACAGGGAGGTAAGATTATGTCCTTGGAAATCACGGGAATCGCGGCCAATGGAATGGCGGTGGCCCCCAACATGCAGATCCGCAACGTCCGCAAGGAGGCGCCGCCGGTGGAGCCGTTTCGCCCGTCCCCGCCGGATCCGGCGAAGGCGGAGCAGGCGGTGCGGGAGATCGAGAAGCTCAGCGGTTATTTCAACCGCCGCCTGAAGTTTTCTATCAACCGGGAACTGGATCAGGTGGTGGTAAAGGTCATTGACGGCGAAACCGATAAGGTAATCAAAGTGCTCCCCCCGGAGGAATTGCAGCGTCTTCACGTCCGGATCCGGGAAGCCATAGGACTCTTGTTCGACGAAAAGATCTAGCGTCCGCGCCCGGGGGGGGAAGAAGAGGAGAGCGTGTCGGATATTTCCATCCCCGGTGTAAAGAGCAAATACAAAACCGATGAAATAATAAAGAACCTCCTGGAAGTGGAGAAAATCCCTCTCCGCCGGATGGAGGAGTCGATACGGCTGTACAAGGCCCAGGGCGCCGCCTGGCGGGAACTGAACCAGGGCCTGACGAAGCTGCGGGAGGCGGCCCGGGGCCTCTTCGGGTTCCAGAGCCCCTTCGGCGAAAGGAGGGCCGTCTCCGGCGACGAATCGGTCCTCACCGCCCGGGCGGGGCGGGAGGCGGCGGAGGGTTCCCAGGATATCACGGTCAGGAAGATCGCCTCCACCGACTCCTTCGCGTCCCGGCCTCTGGACAGGGATTTCCGGGTGCCGCCGGGGACTTACCGGTTCCGGGTGGGAGAGAGGGAGGCCCGGTTCGAGTTCTCCGGAGGAACGCTTTCCGCCTTCGTCCAGAGGCTCAACGAGCGGGGAGAGGGCTTTCTCCGGGCCGAAACGGTGCCGGACAGCCCCTCCACCCAGGTCCTCCTGATCCGCTCCCTGCTTCCCGGCGCGGCCAACACCCTCTCCTTTCTGGGGGATTCCCCGGCCCTGGGGGAACTGACGGGGATGCTGGAGCGGGATTTCGCCGGCTCCCGGAGCATCCCCGTCTCCGCCGTTTCGGTGCGGCCCTGGACGAAACCTCTGGCGGCGGGCGCGGTGGACGCCGCGGCGGGGGTCCTGAAACTCCGGGCCGGGGAGGAGGCCTTCATCCCCCTGGCCCCCTCCATCCCCCTGGGGGGCTCCACCCTCCTGGAAATGGACATCAAGGTCGTCTCCCGCCGGGATGAAATCCCCGCCCCGCCCCAGCCGCCCCCGGGTCCGGCCCTGAGGCCCCCGGCGCCGACGACCCTGGGGGACGTCACCGTCCAGTCCGGCCCCTCGAAGGTGACGCTGCCGGAATGGAAAGCCCCCGAGCCTCCCCGGATCGTGGACGACCCGGTGATGGGTTTCGTTGCGGCGGGCGGGGCGCCGATGCCGCTGCCGGAGTTCCGGGAAAGCGCGGATTTCACCCGGATGCGGCTGCCTCTGGCCGAATACGGCCCGGCCTTGACGGGAATCTACTTCCGCAACAACAACACCTACCGGGACCTGGAGGTCCGGGGGATCAGGGTCTACGACCCCTCGTCCCGGGGTGACTACCGGCCCCTCAACCCCGCATCCACCGCGGCGGACGCGGAAATCCTGATGCACGGCGTGCCGGTCCGCAGGGAATCCAACAGCATCGACGATCTGATCCCGGGGGTCACGCTGGAGCTGCGCAGTCCGGGCCCCTCCCCCGTCTCCCTTCGGGTGGAGCCGGACAGGGAAGGGATCAAGAATTCCCTGATCCAGTTCGTGGGGAACTATAACAAGATCCTCGCGGAGATCAACATCCTGACCCGCCGGGACGACAGCATCATATCCGAGATATCCTACCTCTCCGGGGAAGAGCGGGAGAAGGCGAAGGAGAAGATGGGGATCTTCCAGGGGGATCTGACGCTGATGCAGATGCGGAACACCTTCCAGGGCATCATGATGAACCCCTACCCCACCTCCCGGGGCCGGGAACTGTCGCTCCTGGCCCAGATCGGGATCTCCACCAATACCCGGCCCGGGGGAGGCATCGACGCGACAAAGCTCCGGGGCTACCTGGAGATCAACGAAGCGCTGCTGGACCAGGGTTTGCAGACGAATCTGCCCGCGGTGCGGGAACTTTTCGGCTCCGATTCCGACGGGGATCTCATCCCCGACACCGGGGCCGCGGTGGCGATGGACAACTATATCCGGCCCCTGGTGCAGACCGGCGGAATCCTGTCCTTGAAGACCGGCGGCATCGATTCCCAGACCGCCCAGACCACCCGGCGGATCGAGACCTACAACCAGTATCTGGAGCGTTACGAAAAGGATTTGAAGAAGAAGTTCGGCGTCATGGAAGGGGCGCTGGAGGGACTGGAAAAAAGTTCCCAGACCATCGACAATTTCAACAAGAGCGGATCCGCCAACCGGTAATCCAGGGGGCGGCCCGGCTTCAAGGAGTTATCGTGAAAATTGCCATCGACGGACATCCCATAGATTTCACTCTGGAGCGGGAAAGGACCTTCGCGGATGTCTACCGGGAGCTGGAAGCCTGGCTTGCCGGCCGGGGGAGGAGAATCTCCGGACTTTCCGTCGACGGCCGGGAGGTGGATCCGGAAAACCGGGAACAGGTCATGGGCCGCCGGATCGATGCCGTCGCCTCGGTGGATCTGAGGACCCGGAGCGAGAGGGAAACGGCCCATCACGAGCTTTCGGTCATTCTGGATTATTTCTCCCTGCTGGAGCGGGCTCTGGCGGAGGATCCCGCCGCGGCGATCCCCATCCTCGGCGAGTACCCCTACATCCGGCAGGGGCTTTTCCGCCGGCTGGGGGACTCCCTTTTTCCCGATGAGGGGGGAATCGTCCGGGAAGACGAACTCCTGACGCGCCTGACGGAGGGACAGAGCCCCCTGGGCCCGGAAGAACGGAAGACTCTGGGGGCTTTCTCCCGGGAGATAATGCGGTCCGCCGCCGAAAGGATCCGGGAAATCTCCGAAACCCGCTCCGAGACCGCCGCCCTGATCCGGCTGCTGGAGGAGACGAAACCGCTTCTGGAAAACGTGCCGGTCCTGCTCCAGACCGGGAAGGACCGGGAGGCGATGCGGAACCTCATGGGCTACACCGAACTGGCCCTGAAAGCGACCCGGCTCCTGTCCCTGCACCCGTCGGATTCCCCCGGAGAGACGGACGCGTTCTGCCGGGAGCTGAACGAAGCGCTGCGGGAGCTCACCGAGGCCTTCCGGACCCAGGATTCGGTCCTGCTGGGCGATATCCTGGAATACGAAATAGCCTCCCGGATCGACGGTCTGACGGGACTCCTGGCGGCGATCCTCAGGGAGGGCGGCCCGTCGTGATCCCGCCCCTGCTGCAGTCCCAGATCCAGTTTTTTTCCACCCCCACCCGGAGCCAGAACACCAAGGCCATCGCCATAGTGGCGCTGATTCTGATCGCCTTTCTGGCCTGGGTGATCCTGTCGAGGCGGGCCTCCGGACAATCCGGCGCCATGTCCCGGGGATCCTTCCGGAAGAGGGCCCGCAAACTGGAGCTGTCGAAGGACCAGATCCATCTCCTGGAAGACCTGATCAAGAAGGCCCAATTCTCCAGCCCCACGCGGGTTCTGGAGAATCCCGCCGCACTGGACATCCTGCTTCGCCGGTCCCTGGCGGGTCTGGAAACCGATGAAAAACTGACGCCGGAAGAGAAGGAGGGCCGGAAGGCCCGGATCCTGGGGATCAAGCAGACCATCGACAGGAATTCGGAGCAGCAGAAAATAATCGCCAGCACTCTGTCCCTGCCCATCAACACGCCGGTCACCATCCGCACCAAGGAGGGATGGAACCACGAAAGCTACGTGACCTCCAACATGCAGAACATGATCGGCATGGCGAGCCCCGCCTCGGGGGACCGCTCCAAACCCCATCCATGGCCAAAAGGGGAAGAACTGGGGATCATACTGGTCCGGGGGGGCGGCGCGGAGGTCTACGCCTTCAAAACGAAGGTCCTGGGCTACAAGATGGTCCGGGGGGCGCTGTCGGTTTTCACCGAGCACGGAAAGAATCTCCGGCAGATTCAGAACCGGCGGAACCGGAGAAGGGAGATCGACCGCCCCGCCATCATCTACCCCGTGGGCATCGTCGAGTCCGGGAAGGGGAAAAAGATGGTCCGCGAGGCGGTGGTCAACACCGCTCAGCGGAGCCTGGGGAGCCTGGTGGACATTTCAGCGGGGGGCTGCGCCGTCATGGCGCGGAACCTTCTTCCCCGGGCCTCTCTGGTGAAGATCGACTTCGAAACCGAAGAGGGGAAAGCCGTTTCCGTGTACGGCAAGATCCTGGGCATCACGCCCCAGCCTCCCCGGGGGGGGATCATGCACGTCCGCTTCACCCGGGTCTCCCGGACCCATTTGAACGCGGTCCGGGAATACGTGTACGGGTACCTCCCCGAGCGTCGGGACTGAGGGACCCCTCCTCCGGCCCGCCACGGGGAGCAGCCGGGATCCGGGGCCGGCGGACCTGCCCTTCTTGACCTTCCCGGCCAAATTCTCTACACATGAACCATGAAGGTGCTGGCGGTCACAGACGTGGCCAGAAGAAACATGGCGGTGGACTATATCGAAAAGTACGACGCCACGGCGGTTCTGGAGGTGCTGGGAGTCCCTCGGGAAACGAAAATCGAAATCCTCCTGGAGCACTCGCCCCTGGGCGGAGTGGACCTGAAGGTGACGATGCTGGACGACATCTCCTATCCCCTGCTGCCCGCCCTGAGGGCGATACGGACCTCGGTGAGCGGGATGTACGAGAGGGGCGAACTCTCCTGAAAACCATACGGACCCGCTCTCCCGACGAAACCATCCGTCTGGGGGAGAGGGTGGCGGAAAAGCTGCGGGCCGGTTCGGTGGTGCTCCTGGAGGCCGGCCTCGGGGCGGGAAAAACCACCTTCACCAAAGGCATCGCCCGGGGCCTGGGGATAGGCGAAACGGTGACCAGCCCCACCTACACCATCGTTTCCGAGTACCTGGGCAGACTCCCGCTGCACCATGTGGACCTCTACCGCATCTCCGGCCCCCAGGAGACCGAGGAGCTGGGGCTGCGGGAAATACTGGGCGGCCCGGGGGTGACCGTCGTCGAGTGGGGAGACCGGCTGGGGGAGGAGCCGGAAGGCGCCGTCCGGGTGCGGATCGAGATCCTGGGGGACCAGGACAGGGCCTTCCACTTCGCGGGGATCGATCCGTGAAGGCCCTGGCGCTGGATTCCTCCACCGAGATCCTCTGCCTCTGCGGGAGGAACGGCAGCCGTTTTTTCGAAGTCACCCGGGACGTGG
>Ga0302247_1001352_pt1 | contig 19033 bp, 17 predicted proteins | sample AAG_UR_Ile_MG_FD_193529 | JGI IMG/M metagenome (GOLD analysis project Ga0302247, IMG submission 193529) | Enriched activated sludge microbial communities from anaerobic digester in WTTP, New Holstein, Wisconsin, United States - AAG_UR_Ile | ecosystem: Engineered > Bioreactor > Anaerobic >...
TGGGCATGCCGAAGGCGGGGGTGAGCACCAGGCCGTTCTGTTCTTCGAAGCCGGCGATCTCCATGAGTCGGTTGTAGGCGACGTTGTCCGAGACGCGGATGGCCAGGTCGATCAGGTTCGCCACCGTGCCGTCGTAGGAACCGTCGTCGTCGGTGAAGGTGACGCTGGCCGCGCTGGTGGCGCCCGCGGCGCGCAACGTGCGCAGGGCGCCCACGGCGGCCAGGAGCTTGACCGTGGAGGCCGGCCAGTACCGGCCGTAGGAATGCTCGAAGCCCTCCTCGCTCCGGGAGAAGTACGAGAAGGCGGGCTGCTCCAGGCCGTCGGCGACGAGGGCGGCGAACACGCGAGTGCCTGGCGGCGGCGTGTAGCCGGCGGCGGCGAAGGCGGTCGCGAGGGTGTCACGGTCTGCGGTGGCGCGCACCTGGGCGGCCCAGTCCCAGGCGCCCAGCGCGTTGTCCTCGAGGGGCACGTGGACCTCGGCGTCGGCGTCGACGTCGGGGGAGGAGTCGGACGTGTCGGACGTGTCGGACGTGTCGGACGTGTCGGACGTGTCGGACGTGTCGGACGTGTCGGACGTGTCGGACGTGTCGGAGGTGTCGGTCGTGTCAGCCCCTGCATCGTGATCGGGGCGGTCGGGGTTCACCGGGGAGCAGGCGCCCGTCAGGAGCGCGGCGCCGGCGAGGACGCAGCAACAGGCAAACGTCAAGAGACAGCGCAACTGTAAAAACTCCTTATTTGTAGCCCAGTTTTCTGGCCATCTTGAATATTTTGCTTTCAGCCTTTGTTTGAAGCTGGCGGACGCGCTCGCGGGTGATCTCGAGCCTCTCGCCGACCTCCTGGAGGGTGAGGACCTCCTGGCCGTGCAGCCCGTAACGCAGCTCGAGGATCTTGCGCTCCCGCGGGCTGAGCTCGAGCAGCAGGTCCTCGAGCCACCGGAAGTCCATGTGCCGGCTGACCTCCTCCTCGGGGGTGCGCAGCTCGGCGTCGGGCAGGATCTTCTGCAGGGTCTCCTCGTCCTCGTCGGAGCCCAGGGGTTTGTCGATGGACACCGTGCTCTGGGTGCGCTGCAGGATCCCGTGGACGCGGGTGGGGTCGATCCCCATGCGATGGGCGACCTCGTCCAGGGCGGGCTCCTGTCCGGCTGCGCTGGTCATCTCGCTCATGGTGCGCAGGATGCGGTTCTTCTCCTCGCGGACGTGGCCGGGGATGCGGATGGTGGCGCCCTGGCAGGCCACGGCGCGGTTCAGCGTGTGCTTGATCCACCAGGTGGCGTAGGTGGCCAGGCGGGATCCCTTGGTGGGATCGAAGCGCTCCACCGCACGCAGCAGGCCGATGTTTCCCTCGCCGATCAGGTCGGCCAGGTCCACGCCCTGCTCCTGGTACTTGCGGGCGAAGAAGATCACCAGGCGCTGGTTGGCCAGCACCAGGTTCTCGCGGGCCTTCTGGAAGTCCTCGACCTTCTGGAAATAGTCCGCGGCGATGGATCCGAAGGTGTCCGGCGCTGCGCCATAGCGGCCGATGAAGCCGTTCACGAAGGCCGTTTTGCGGGTGCGGGCCCGGGCGATGTCGTCGAGCCCGGCCTGGAAGTGGGCGCCCAGGTCGTCGAAGAACTCGTTACGCAGGGCGTACTGGACGTGCTTCTCCATGAGCTCGGCGCGGCGCAGGATCAATCGGTGGATCGACGCCCGCAGCACGCGTGCGGCCTCGGGGTCCTTCTCGGCGGCCAGCGCGGTCGCCTTCTCGGCGAGCTTGTCCCCCGAGCTCTCGAACTGGCGCACCAGCACGGTGAGGTTCTCGACGACCTCGACCATGCTGCTCTCGCCGACGCTCTCGTCCCGCGGATCCTCGAAGTACTGCCAGACACGGCCGTTCTGGCGCAGCACGTACTGCAGGATGCGGTTGAACACGTCCTCGACGCAGCGCACCGACAGCGCGGCCAGGATGGCCTCGCGCTTGCCGTGGAACATGATGTTGGCCAGTTCGAACTCGCGCTCCCTCGTGAGGATTCCGTGCTCGTTGTAGTGCGGAAAACTGCCGGCGGTCAACGCCTGCTCGACCTCGGCCTCTAGCTCGGCCTCGTCGCCGCCGTCGGCGACCCCTGGTTCGGGATCTTCGTCCTCGGTGTCGTCGGGATCGGGCTCGTCCTCGTCCTCGATCACGAAGTAGCCGTCGTCCTCGAGCAGCAGGATCAGGCGTTGCACGTCGTCGCCGTCGAGGGTGGCGACGCCCTGGTGCCAAACATCGGGCGGGATGGCGCCGTCGGGCGCGGCGGCCTTCGTCATCTTCTTGAAAAGCTTCTCGACAGGACTCTGCGTCTTCTTCGCCATGGTGCTACCCGAATTCCGGGCGCCGATTTAAGCACATTTTTCGACGGGATTGAACCCTTTTTCCTGATGGAACCTTTTTTGCCAGCGGAGAGTGGTGAATGCGTCCGGATGACAAGGCCACCGGCCCTGTGGTAGTTTTCTGGTGCCCTCGTGTGGGCAGGAGGTGACGTGATGGAAATGCAAGGCATGAAGGTCATCCTGGGCGAAGGCATGAAGGTCGACGTGCTCGACGGCGCGTTCACGATTCACACCGACCAGCCGGTGGGCGCGAACGGGGAGGGCACGGCGCCGTCGCCTTACCAGTTGTTCCTCGCGAGCATCGCCGCCTGCGCCGGATTTTATGTGAAACGCTATTGCCAGACCCGCGGGCTGTCCGAGGAGGGCATCACCCTCACCCAGGAGTTGCTGCCCAACGAGGCCGGCCGCCTGGGCACCGTCCGCATCGTCATCGAGCTGCCGCCCCGTTTCCCCGAGGAGCACAAGGCCCCCGTGCGCCGCGCCGCCGAGTCCTGCGCGGTGAAGAAGACCATCGCCAACCCCCCGGCTTTCGACGTCGTATGTGAGTGACCGACGCGGTTCTGGCGCCCGAAACGGCGTTGGTGTATCCTGCCGCGGCGGTGGCGCTCCACGGGTGGGCGCCCGCGAGGTGAATCCATGAAGACACCGGTAGCCATCCTGGGCGCCACGGGGGCCGTCGGGCAGCATTTCCTGTCCCTGCTTGTCGACCACCCGGACTTCGAGATCGTGAAATTGTTCGCCTCCCGGCCGCGGCCGCACATCCCGGCCACGTCGTGGGTGGCCTCCCTGCCGCCGCCGGCGGATCTGGAGCGCCGCCCCGTGGAGACGCTCTCGGTCGGGGCCGTGCTGGCCAGCGGCGCGAAGGCCGTGTTTTCGGCGCTGCCCGCGTCGGTGGCGGGACCGCTGGAGCGGGAGCTCGTCGACGCCGGGGTGGCCGTGTTCACCAACGCCAGCGCCCACCGAATGGACCCGGACGTGCCCATCCTCATCCCCGAGGTGAACGCGCCGCACCTGGACGTGTGCCCGCCAGGGCGCGCGCCGCTGGTGGCCAACTCCAACTGCTCGGCCTCGGGGCTGGCCGTGGTGCTCGCCGCCCTGCGCCCGCTGGGCATCCGCGCGGTGCACGTGGCGACCTACCAGAGCGTGTCCGGCGCCGGCTATCCGGGCGTGCCCGCCATCGACATCATGGGGAACGTGCTGCCTCACATCGGCAAGGAGGACGACAAGATCGTCGCCGAGACGAAGAAGATGCTGGGCGCCTTCGAGGGCGCCGCCGGGGCCGGCGCGCGCATCGTCGATCATTCCATGGACGTGGCGGCGGTCGCCTGCCGGGTGCACACCGCGTTCGGCCACCTGGAGGCGGCGTTCATCGAGGTCGAGCAGCCCGGCGACACCGCCTCTGCCGTGGCGCTGCTGCGGGAGTTCCGCGGGCACGAGGCCGCCTGGGGGCTGCGCTCCTCGCCCGCGCGGCCCATCCACGTGTTCGACGATCCGGCCCGCCCGCAGCCGAAGCGCGACGTGATGCTCGGCGGCGGCATGGTCGTCTCCGTGGGCACCGTGCGCCGCGCCGGGAACACGATCAACCTGCGCCTCCTGGTGAACAACGTCGTGCGCGGCGCCGCCGGCGGCAGCGTTCAGAACGCCGAGCTGGCCCGCGCGCAAGGGAGGATCTGACCCATGCTCCCCCATGAACACACCGTCGTCATGAAGTTCGGCGGCTCGTCTCTGGCCGACACCGACAAGATCCGCAAGGTGGCGAAGCTGGTGGCCGCCCGCCACGTGGCCGGGGAGAACATCGTGGTGGTGGTGTCCGCCCAGGGCAAGACCACCGACGGCCTGATGAAGATGGCCCACGAGGTGTCCCCGAACCCGTCCAAGCGCGAGCTGGACATGCTGCTCACGGTGGGCGAGCGCAGCTCCATGGCGCTCCTGTCCATGGCCATCGCCGATCTGGGCCACGAGGCCATCTCGCTCACCGGCTCGCAGTGCGGCATCATCACCAACGACAACCACTTCAACGCCCGCATCATCGACGTGAAGCCCGTGCGCATCCTCGACGAGCTGGAGAAGGGCCACATCGTCATCGTGGCGGGCTTCCAGGGCATGTCCTACAAGAAGGAAATCACCACCCTGGGGCGCGGCGGCTCGGACACCACGGCCGTGGCGCTGGCGGCAGCCCTCGACGCCCGCTGGTGCGAGATCTACTCCGACGTCGACGGCGTCTACACCGCCGATCCCCGCATCGTGGACCCGTTCCACCTCGTCGAGCTCTCCTACGAGGAGATGATGGAGATGGCCTACCGCGGCGCGAAGGTGCTCAACTTCCACGCCGTGGAGTTCGCCCGGCGCCGGCAGATCACGGTCTACGCCCGCGCCACCGATGGCGGCAGGGAGACGATGGTGCGCAAGCCCGCGCTGGAGCTTGGCCGCGCGGTGCTCGCGGTGGCCGGCGCGGACCGCCTGGTGGGCCTGGTCACCGGCGACCTGGCCCAGACCGCGGACCTGCTGGCGAGGCTCTCGGCGCACCACGCCGAGATCCAGTACCTGCTCTCGCGCCCGGACGGCTCGGGCGTGCTCGTGCTCAACCCCGTCACGGCCCCGGACTGGCGCGCCGCGGTCCCCGAACACGACCGCGTCGAGGCCCTCTTCTCGGTGTCGGTCATCGGCCGCTCCATCGGCTTCGAGAACGCCATGTTCAACGAGGCGCTGCGCCTCGCCGCCGACTGCGCGGCCGAGGTCTTCTGCGTCGAGGCCAACCCCTCGCACCTCACCTTCTACTGCCGCGGGGAGACCGGCGCCGCCCTCACGGCCGCCTTTCATCGCGCCTTCGTGACCCCGCGCTGATGTCAGCCGTGCGACGCTTCATCGCCTGGCTCAAGACCTGGAGCCTGGGCGCGCGCGTGTTCGCCGTCCTCGGGCTCGCCACGGCCTCGCTGTTCGCCTTCCATTTGGCGCAATGGCGCGAGGGGCGGGCGTGGTCCGACGTCACCATCCTCGAGGTGCGCCGCGCGGCGGCCGGCTACCGCGACGGCACGCTGCGGCGCTATGAGTTGACGGTCCGGCGCGGCGCCTCGATCCTGGCGGGGCATATGAACACCTACTGGTGCTTCGGACGCCCCGAGGAGGGCCAGGTCCTCGATCTGCGCGCGGCGCGGGTGGACACCGGCCATTACCGCTTCCATCACGGCCCGTGGCACATGGAGTTTCGCGCCTGGTTCTTGGTGCTGGGCCTGTTGGGCCTGGCGTTCGGCGTCTGGCGTTACTTCGTGCATCGCGCACGGAGCCTGGGTCAAGGAAAAAACAGCCGCGATTGACAGTCCCCGTCCGGGGTGATAATCCTGTCGAATCCCTCCGGTGTGGTATCACCGGAGCCTCGAAGATTCCCACTTCCCCGATAAAAAAGTATGAGGTCGACCCGTGAGCGACACCGCCCGTTCCGTGCAGGAGCTACAGATCGAAAAGAACCGCAGGGAATACGGAGCCCGCCTCGACGAGCTGGTCTTCCCCACGTCCGACGCGGCGGAGCGGGCCCTGTCCTGCCGCGCCGCGCTGCTCGCGGAGCTGGACGGCCGGGCGCTCTGGGGCGCCAACGGCACCAAGCTCGACTGCCGTGGGCTGTCGCCCGGCTGCCGGGCCTGCATGGAGGGCGCCTGGTCGTGCCTGTTCATCACGGGCGAGTGCAACGCCCGCTGCTTCTACTGCCCCGCGCCCCAGGACGCGCCGGGAGTGCCGGGGACCAACAACCTGGACTTCCCGAAGGTCGACGATTACGTCGATTATCTCGCCGAATTCGGCTTCACCGGAGCCAGTCTCAGCGGCGGAGAACCCCTGCTGGAGCTGGAGAAATCCCTGCTGTTTTTGCGAAAAATCCGCGATCGCCTGGGGGATCGCGTGTACCTGTGGATGTACACCAACGGCCTGCTGCTGACCGACGAGACCGTCCGGCGGCTGCGGGACGCCGGCCTCGACGAGCTGCGCTTCGACATCGGCGCCACGGGCTATCGCCTGGACGCGGTCCGGCGGGCGGTGGGCGTCATCGGGCGGGTCACCGTGGAGATCCCGGCCGTCCCCGAGGAGGCCCGGCGCCTGCCCGGGGTGCTCGAGGACCTGGACGGGCTCGGGGTGAACCACCTCAACCTGCATCAGTTGCGCCTGACCCGGCACAACTTCGGACACCTGGTCAGGCGTGGCTACACCTTCCTCCACGGGGAGAGCGTGACGGTCCTGGAGTCCGAACTGCTGGCTCTGGAGCTGGTCCGTCATGGCCTGGAGCGGGGCCTGGCGCTGGGGGTCAACTACTGCTCCTTCGTCTACAAGAACCGCTTCCAGGGGGCCGCGGCCCGGCGCCGGGCGGCGACGCGGGTGGCCCTGCGCCACGAGGACGTCACCGAGGCCGGCTACCTGCGAGCGTGCTCGCTGCACGGCGCCGGAGCGGATCTGGCGCGGGAGGTCGACCGGCTCCGGGCGGCGGATCCCGCGGGGGAAAGCTGGCGCCTCGCCAGCGACGGCCGACAGGTGGACCTGCGCGCCGCGCTCTGCGAGAGACCGCCGGCCCCGGGCCTGGAGCTGCGGATTCAATACTCGGAGGCCCGGATCCTGCCGTCGGTCAGTTACCGGAATCCCTTCGTCGAGATCCCCCTCAACCCGGGCCGCAAGGTGGTCATCGAACGGCAGGCAGCCGGGCCGGAGCGCGTCGTCACCACCGACGCCTGGCCGCAGGTCCTGGAGGTGTTTTCCTACGCCGCGCCCCCGGATCCCGGTGGGGAAAACACTGCGCTGCAGGCGGAGCTCCTGCGGTTTGAGCGGATCCCGTCCGGGCTTCAGGAATATTTCTGAGAATCCGCTCCGGACCAGCTTTCAGTGGAGGTGACAGCCGGCCCGCGGGCGGCTATGCTGCGGACCTGAGGAGTCCCGTGCCATGCGACATCTTTCCTTGCCCCTGATGCTGTTCCTGACCGGCTGCGCCGGCGATCCCAACGTCCGCCCCGTCACCGGCTTCGACCTGGACCGCTACACCGGCACCTGGTACGAGATCGCCCGGCTGGATCACAGGTTCGAACGGGGGCTCTCCCGGGTGACGGCGAACTACCAGGCCCGCAAGAGCGGGGGCGTCACCGTCCGCAACCGCGGCTGGTCGGCGAAGAAGCGCAAGTGGTCCCAGGCGGTGGGGAAGGCGTACTTCCGGGGTCGTTCCGACGTGGGGGAACTGAAGGTCACGTTCTTCTGGCCTTTTTACGGTCGCTACATCGTGTTCGCGTTGGACCGGGAGAACTACCAGTGGGCGCTGGTGTCCGGCGGCTCGAAGAAGTACCTGTGGATCCTCGCCCGCACCCCGCGGCTCCCGGAGCCGCTGCTGCAAGAGCTCGTCGAAAAGGCGCGCGCCGCCGGCTACGACCCCTCGAAGCTCATCTACGTCGAACAGGAATGAACGCCGCGCGGCCTCACTGGTAGCAGGCGACCCGGGACACGGCGCGCAGGCGCACGTCCACCGGGCCGGCGGCGACGGCGCCCTCGTGTTGGCGCCGCAGGATCCACAACTGCACCGGGTGGAAGTCCGCCGCAAAGGCGTCGATCAACGCCGCGTCCACGCGCAGGAAGCCGGTGTCGGCGACCTCGCACGTCACGCTGGAGAACTGCAGCCCGTGGTTGCCGCTCTGGAGCGCGAAGAGCACGCGGTCGCCCACGCCTCCGCCGGGCGTCCAGGTGACCTCGAGGTCCGCACCCGGCGAGAGCGCGAGGGGGCACGGCAGGCTCGTCTCGAGCGCGTCCACGCCGGTGGAGGAGACCGTGAACGCGGGCACGGTCCCTCCCACGGCCGTGGCGGTCACCAGGTCCCCGCCTGCGAACAGGTCGCCGTCGGCGGGTTCGGGGCTCCACGCCGGCTCGTAGTACAGGTACGGCTCCACCGGGTGCAGGGCGAGGCCCACCGTGAGGCCGGTGATCGTGATCCGCCCCGCGCTCACCCGGGAGACCGGCGGCCCGCAGGTGTCGTCGGCGCGGCACACCTGCCCGGGGTCGCACGCGGGGTCGCAGAAGCCCGGATCCTCGGGCGTGTTGTAGACGCAGTCGCCGGCCGAGAGCGTCGGGATCCAGGCGCCGTCGCCCACGACCGGGTTGTCAACCCAGGCGTAGGCTGCCGCGCTCCCGCCGCCGGCCCCCGTCGACTCGACGAGCTCGAGCTCGAACAGGAGCGGGTCGCCCGCGTCGCCGTCGGCGGCGTCCCCGTCCGCGTCCTGGGGCTCGCCGTCGTTCGCGTCCCCGTCCACGCCCGCGTCCCCGCCGGGCCCGCCGCCAGAGTCACACCCCGGCCAGGCGAACGCGACGAGCAGAAAAAGTAAGTGGATGAAGACCCGCATGGCCACCTCCGGGTGTGTCCGTCATGATACCGGCCTGCGTCGATCCGCGCAATCCCGCCGTCTCCACCGCGTCCCCGCTCCCCCGGTCCATCCGTTTTGACCGGCGTGGTCAGAAGATCCATCCGAGAAAGATGCCGCCGATGAGCTCGTCCACGGAGAAGCCCGTCGTGGCGACGCCGTCGCGGTCCACCTCGGCGTCGTACCCGTAGCCCAGCCCGAAGGTCACGTCGAGGCTCAGGTGCGGTCGCAGGCGGAACTGCCATCCCAGGTGGACGCCGGCCTCGATCCGGTACAGGTGGTCGGGGTTGTCCACGACGGCGTAGTCGTTCCAGTAGTGGCAATAGCTCACGAGCAGCGCGGGACCCAGATAGAATCCGCGGAGGCCCTTGTGGAACGGCCGCCACTCCAGCCCCAGCATGGGATAGACCTCCAGGATCTTCTCGCCGGTCGCCCAACTGTAGCCGATCCCGGCCTTGGCCATCAGGGCCAGGTGGTCGGAAAGGACCTGCTGGTATTTCACGTTCACCGGGATCCAGGCCATCTCGCCGGAGGCCTTGCTCACGGGCGCCGCCACCGGCAGCAGCAGGTCGATGGAGACGGCGTGCCGCGGCTCGGCGGCGTCCACGGTGGCCGGCGCGAGGGCCAGGAGAACGAGCGCGAGCGCGAAGCACGCACAATGGTCACGGGCCGTTCTTCCACGGGGCGGATCGAAGCGATGGGCGTGCATGATGACTGTCCTTTCCGCTTCCGTCGTTACAGTCATAACGTACCGCGGAGGAACGGGATTATCAAACGCTGTTTTCGGGTTCGTGCCGGTCGGGCCGGGGTCACCGGCAGTCGGGGTCGGCGGCGTCCACGAGGCCGTCCAGGTCCTCGTCGAGGCCGTCGGTGCAGCCGGTCTCGAAGAGCAAGAGACCTTCGCACGAGAAGGTGACGGCGGGGGCCTGCGCCAGGGCCGCGCGCCGCGAGATCACGAGGGCCGCGCCGCGGGACGGGCCCCACCAGGGGTTGTCGACGGGGTCGCACGGCGCCGGATCGTCCGGCGCGCAGGGGACCGCGCACCCCGGGTCGTAGACCACGTGGAAGCACGCGGGCACCGGCAGCGCCGGATCCACCTCGGCGGGGTGGCCGCCGGCGTGGGTGGCGGGGCAGGGCGGGAGCGCCACCGGAGCGCCGCCGTCGACGGCCTCGGACACGGCGCAGGTGGGCGCACAGACCGAGGCGTAGCGTTCAGGCAGCGCGGTGAGCGGGGTCCAGCCGAAGGCGGCCGCGGGATCGGGGCAGCCCGCCAGCGGCAGCCCGGTGCACCGCGCCGTCGTGAAGGCCGTGAGCCGGTCCGCCATGCCCTCGAGGGGGATCGAGAAGTCAGTGTCACATACGGAGAAGAGCGCCCACGACAGGTCGCCCTCGTCGGTGGTGAGCGCGCGCACGAAGGCCGACAGGCGCAGGGTGGGGTCGCTGCCCTCGGTGGGGATGCCGCAGCCGGGGTATAGTCTGGGGTTCTGGTCATTGTCCAGCCCGACCGTGAGGGTGTCGCCGGTGTCGGCGCCGACGGAGGCCACGGTGATCATCCCCGATGGTTTGAGGGCGCGCAGGGCGTCGATGTAGCGGTCGATCGGGTGCAGCAGGTTGTCCGGATCCCCGGCCTCACGGGGTCGGCAGTGCGTGTAGGTGAGCGAACCGACCTCCATCGGACGCACCCAGGGTTCATCACACACGATCCCGAACTCCGTGCAGCGGAACGAAGTGAGTCGACCCAGTTCGCTGGTCACGTCGCCCTCGGGGTTGAACAATTCCGTATCGGCCACCGAACAGTCGTCCTCGGTCATGAGCGTCATGACGCCCAACCCGGCGGCCGGCCGCAGGAAGCGTTCGTTTACCTCCGGGACGACCACCAGCGCCTGGAAAAGGGCCTCCAGCGGTTGCTCCATGCCGCAGCCGGACGTGCCGGCCGACGCCAGGCATTGCAGCACCATATCGAGGGTCTGGGAGTGGTAGTTGCGGCAGCGGGGACAGCCTTGTTCATCGGTGGCCAGGAGCAGGCCGTCGGGCTCGGTGGGGACGCCGTCCGGGCCGGCGAAGGCCTCGGCCGCGCAGTTGGCGGCGGCGCAGTCGTGGGCGGTGCAGGCGCCGTCGGTGCCCCGCGTGACGGTGCAGCCCCGGGGGGCCACGTCGACGACGAAATTCTGCCCCGTGGGGAAAGTGCAGGAGTTGTTCACGCCCTTGAGGAAGCGGCCGCCGTCGCCACCCTCGCGCTCGCAGCCCGGGATGTTGTAAGGCGCCGTGCCCAGGTCCGGGGTGATCACGCCCAGGTGCAGGTCGGGCAGGCCCCCGGGGGCCGCCTCGAGCGCGCGCACGAGGTCGGGGAAGTTGCCCTGCAGGATCACCTGTTCGTCGGCCATGGAGAGGCTGGTATCGATCACGAACACCACGTCCACCGCCCGCGTGGGCTGCCCCGCGCCGGCCTCGGGGTGGCACCGCGGCTCGTCGCAGGCGTAGGGGTAGACGTCGTCGGCCTTTTTGTCATCGTCGCAGGCGGCGACGCCCAACAGCAGCAGGCTTACCCACAGGATCTTCCAGTTGTCGCGCATCGGCTCCTCCCGTCGTCCGGTCACGGCACGTGTCCAGTCTCATACCCGGATAACATCTTTGTACCTAGCATATTTTTAGAGGCTGCGCAAGGCAAGTCCGATTTCGTTCCCGCCTCAGCGGGGGGCGAGCCAGAAGTAGCGGTGCGGGGGATCGTCGCCGGGGGGCGTGTCCGCCGGCACGGGGGCGATCCACATCAGGGGGCCCCGCACGTGTCCGGACGCCCGCACGAGGCCCTGGCCGGCCGCCTCGACGAGGGCGAAGCCCTGGCGGGACAGCGCGTAGACCTCCCGGGGGAGGCGTCCGGTCACGCGTCCGGCGGCCAGGTCGATCACGACGCCGGGCCAGTCGCCGGAGCGCCCCATCGCCACCTGCGACCCCGTGGTGAACACGCTATCATACTCGGGCACGCCCTCGACGGTCAGGACGCGGCGGTCGTGCTCCAGATCGTGGAGCCGGAGTTGGTCCTGCCCCCGGAACAGCGCCATCCGCCCGTGGCGCGCCACCAGGTGCCCGGCTTCGCGAAGGAGGCGGGGCGGGCGGCCGTCGAGGTCGACCCAGAGCGAGCCTTTCGGGGTCTCGATCCGCTGCATGCGGTGCCAGGCGGGCCAGGGGTTGTCCTTTTCGGGCACCACGACGGTGAGGGGCAGCGCCTGGAGCCCGGCGGTGGTGACGAGCTTCACGTTGGGGCCGGGGCCGGCGCAGGCCACCAGCATCGCGAGGGGCCCGTCCGAAGCCCCCAGCACGCGGGCGCCGCAGGAGGCGGGGACCAGCACCTGCTCCCGTGTCCCGCGCCGCAGCCGCAGCGCGCCGCCCTGGTCGCGGACCACGAGCACGTCTTCGCTGATCATCACCACGTCCCTCGCCACCTGCGGTGGCAGGCTGCCGTCGGCCGGGGCGAGCCAGAGGTCCAGGCAGGGATGCCGGTCCCGATCGAGCACGGCCAGCTCCTCGTCGCGCCCGGGGCACTGCAGCCGCGCGCCGGTGGGTTGCTCGGACCGGTAGAAGCTGCAGCGGCTCGCCGGCGCCAGATCCGTGTGCAGGATGACCCAGCGCCCCTGGTGGTGCAGCGCGGCGTGGTGCAGGCGTCGGGGAGGGGCCGGTACCCTGTTTTCGACGCCCGTGGCCAGGTCCCGGACCACGGCGACGCGCTGGTCCTTTGGCCCCTGCAGATACAGAAGTCGCGTCCCTCTCGCGTCGAAGGACGCCCCCGCGTGTCCCAGGAAGGGATAACCGTTGGCTCCCATGGGCGCGCCGCGGGCGGACAGGTCGGTGGCGACCAGCCCGAGGGTGTCCAGCAGCACCAACTTGCCGTCATGGACGACCAACAGGTGGCGCCCGGTCGGGTCCCGCAGGACATAGGCGTCCAGCGGCTCGCCGGGGCCCGCACCATGAATGAAATAGGGCGTCGGTCGGTCCCCGTACAGCGCCCCCCAGTGGTCGGAGTGCATGGAGACCTCGCCGTCGCCGTCCGTGTCCTCTCGGGCCTGGCAGATGACCGCCCAGTCCGCCTCGGGGGAGGCTGTCTGGACCTCGAGGAAGTCGGCGGTCCCCACAAGGCCTAGGGGCGCTACGGTGGGCGCGGGCGCGGCCGTGGGGGCGGTGGGGCAGGGCAGGCATGCAGGCCGCGACGGCAGGGGCCCGGCGCCGGTGCCGCAGGCGCTCCAGGCGACGGCCCAGGCGACCAAGGCCAGCGTCAGGGCGTGATGTCGGCGGCGCAGCGCGACGGCGGGGACGGATGAAGCATTCATGGGGCCTCCGGGGCACAGGTTACGTGCCGGGCACCGCTTCTCACACCTCCCATTCATAACCGTCCCCGCCTCCGTTTTGGTATATATCTATATCAGGCCCCTCCACTGGAATTTTTCACTGCTGCTGGAAATGCAACTGAAACCGAAAGAAAATCTAAAGACGATTTCGTCTTTTCTCCCGCAACCTACTTGAACTCGATTCGATAATGGTCCCCAGCGCGTCTGAACGTCACCCCGCCGAGGGACAATTCCCGTGCGCTTCGAGGAGTCATCGATGGTCCAGCCGTTTTTGTATGAAGCCTCCACGACCTATCTTCTCACCCGAAACACCAGCCAGCGCTGTTTTTTCCTCCGGCCCAGCAAGGAAATGCGTGATGCAATCCTCTACTGCATCGCCGACGCCCAGGCCCGCCACCCGGTGGCCATCCATGCCCTCTGCGCGATGTCCAATCATCTCCACGTCGTCTTCACCGACCCCGACGGCAACGCCCCCCTCTTCGTGCAAGCCATGAACCAGACCATCGCGCGATACGTCAACTGCACCCTCGGGCGTTTTGGCGCCATGTGGGAGGGCGGCGCGCGTCCGAACTACTGCGTGCTGCCCGAGAGCGGCGATGCTTTTGACAAAGTTGTGTATGCGCTGACGAACCCGGTGAAAGCCGGTCTGGTGTCGCAGCATCACCTGTGGCCCGGCGCCATCTCCGACGTGGGGCAAATTGCCAAAGGGCGAATCACCACGAAGCGCCCGCCCCGGTTCTTTGCCAAGACCACGGATCCGACTCTCCTGACCCGCGAGTTGACGCTCACACCCGTGCCCGGGGGAGAGAGCATGAGCCGGGAGGACTACGGGCGGTACCTGGCCCAGCGGGTGAAGGAAACCGAGGCGGCCATCGCAGCGGACCGCGAGGCCAAGGGGCAGAAGTGGCTGGGGCGCAAGGGATGCCTGGCCATTGACCCGTTCGACGCGCCGGAGATACCGTGGACGCCGTTCACGCGAAACCCCAAAGTATCCTCGAAGCACGAGGAGTCCCGCAACGCGTGGATTCACCGGCTGAAGCGATTCGTTTCCCAGTATGGCGAGGCAAAGCGGGCGTTCCGCAAGGGAAACCGCGACGCGCCTTTCCCGGCGGGGACCTTCGCGATGCGCGTTTATCTGGGCGTCGCGACCGTGCCGCTGCTCTGACTTTTGCAACTAGGCTGGCGCAGTGAGCGCCTCCTGAACCGCGAAGACTCTTTTTCGCGATTGCCTCGGTGTCTTCGCTTCGGTTCTAATTAAAACAGCGCCAGTAAAATCAATCGCTCTTTTCACAGATTTCCCACCCCGTTTCAGGCTCATGGGCCCCTTGGACGATGCCTGGCGCTGACAGGAGACGCCATGTTCATCTTGTACTTTGCTATTACAAAACCGAGGCGTGGTGGGTGTGAACCATGGAGGGGGGAGGCTTGACACGGGAACGGGGGTCGGGTAGTGGAGGGATGGAGGTGACGCATGAAGAAGTGCCTGTGGATCACGGTGATGATGATAGTGGCGGCGGCCGGGTGCAAGCCCGGGGCGCCGAAATGTCCCGAAGCTAAGATCGCGGAAGGCGGGAGCCCGATCGGGCCGGCGGCGGAGCCCGTGTCGGCCCCGGTCGCCATCCCGGTGGAGGAGGAGGCGAAGATGGCGAAGCTCGAGGCGGCGGTGGTCGAAGGCGTGGTCGCGGCCCTGGTGAAGAAGCACGGCGAGGGAGAGCGGGCGCGGGGGGCGCGGGGCGTGGCCCAGGCTGCCGCGCTCTGGGATCCCGCGCGTGACGGAGATGCCAAGGCGTTCGAGGCGCTCTGCCTGGCGCAGTACGAGCCCGAGGGGGCGGCCCGCGAGCGGCTCTTCGAGCGGCTGCAGGCGAACCTCGAGTCGCTCTTCGGCCACAACGCGCGCATCCGGCTGGACCTGAGCCGGCCCGTGCACCTGGACCTCGGCGAGGTCCTCGACGTGGACAAGGTGTTCGCCGAGTTCAACCCGGCCGCCCACTTGATGGAGGATCTATTCTCCAACAAGCTCGCGTTCGTGACGGTGATGAACTTTCCGTGGCACACCCTCGCCCAGAAGAAGGCCGGCGGCGCGAAGTGGAGCCGGCGCGAGTGGGCGTACGTGCGTCTGGGCGACGTGTTCACCAGCCGGGTGCCCGCCGCCGTGCGCCAGGGCGTGGACACGGCCTTCGCCCAGGCCGACGACTACATCTCCAACTACAACATTTTCATGGAGAAGGTCGTGGGCGCCGACGGGAAGAGCCTGTTCCCCGCGGGCATGAAGTTGATCACCCACTGGAACCTGCGCGACGAGCTCAAGTCCCGCTACGCCGACAAGGAAAACGGCCTCACCGCCCAGCGCCAGATATTCGCGATCATGGGGCGCATCATCGACCAGAGCATCCCGCAGGCGGTGGTCAACAAAGGCGACTTCATCTGGAATCCCGAGACGAACCAGCTCACGAAGGACGGCCAGGCGCAGCCGGTGACCGCCGAGCCCGACACCCGCTACGAGTTTTTGCTCAGGAACTTCCGCGCCGTGCGCGCCGAGGACGTCTTCGCGCCGGCCTATCCCACCTACATCCAGCGCGTTTTCGATCGCGATCTCGAGTACACCGAGGCCGAGATCGAGGCGCTCTTCGTGAAGCTGGTGTCCTCGCCCCTGGCCGGGCAGGTCGGCAAGCTCATCGAGGCCCGCCTGGGGCGCCGGCTTGAGCCCTTCGACATCTGGTACGACGGTTTCAAGACCCGCAGCGCGATCCCCGACGCGAAGCTCACCGCCGAGACCCGCAGACGCTACCCCACGGCAGCGGCCTTCCACGCGGACCTGCCCCGGGTCCTCGGCCAGCTCGGCTTCACGAAGGAGAAGGCGCGGTTCCTCCAGGAGCGCATCGCCGTGGAGCCGTCCCGCGGCGCCGGCCACGCCTGGGGCGCCGAGATGCGCTCGGACAAGTCCCACCTGCGCACCCGCGTGGGCAAGGACGGCATGGACTACAAGGGCTACAACATCGCCACCCACGAGCTGGGGCACAACGTCGAGCAGACGCTGACCATCCAGGACGTGGATTTCTACATGATGAAGGGCGTGCCCAACACGGCGTTCACCGAGGCGTGGGCGTTCGTCTTCCAGCGCCGCGACCTCCAGCTCCTGGGCATGAAGGAGACCAACCCCCTCAAGGAACACCTCACCGTGCTCGACAACTTCTGGTCGTCGTATGAAATCATGGGCGTGTCCCTGGTGGACATGGGCGTGTGGCGCTGGCTCTACGCCAACCCGAACGCGGACAAGGCCCAACTGAAGCAGGCCGCGCTGACCATCGCCAAGGACGTGTGGAACCGCTACTTCGCGCCTGTGTTCGGCGTGCGCGACCAGACCATCCTGGCGATCTACAGCCACATGATCGACTACCCGCTGTACCTGCCGGCGTATCCCATCGGCCACGTCGCCGAGTTCCAGGTCGAGGCGCACCTGCGCGACAAGAAGCTGGGCGCCGAGATGACCCGCATCTGCGCCCAGGGCCGCCTGGAACCCGACCTGTGGATGCGCGGGGCCGTGGGCGCCGCCCTCTCGGTCGAGCCCACCCTCGCGGCCACTGCCGAAGCCCTGAAGAAGTTGACTCCATGACCGGCCCCGCCCCCGAGTCCCCGAACCCGTCCGGTGGCTCGTCCGCGACCGAGCGCCGCACCCCTCGCTGGCCGTTGATCGTCGCCCTGCTCAACGCGGCCGCGACGTGGTGGCTCGTCGTGTACGGCGAGGAGGCCATGGAGGCGATTCGCGATCTGCCGTGGTACGTCCACGTGCTCACCGTGGGCATGGTTTGGTTGATGGGCGCCATCGGCTTCGCTCTGGGCGTGACCCTGGTGAGCGCGCTGGCCCTGGTGTTCCTGATCGCGACCGCGTTCCTCGCCCTGCGTCACCGGCCGCGACCGCACTGGTCCCTCGCCCTCGCCCTGGGAGTGCACGCGCACGTGCTGGCGCTGGCGCTGGTGCGCTGGATTGTGCCGTTCTTCACGCGCTGACCTTCACTTCTCCCCGCTTCAGTCTTTTCAAGGCTTTGTCGATGAGTTTCTTAACTTAGGACGAGCGGATTCTCTACCGTCTGTCAGAACACCCAGCCGCCGAAGAGCATGGCGGGGAAGCCCTCCATGTCCTTTCCCGTCAGGAGCATCGCCTGGAGACCGACGGTGAGGCCGGACCTGAGGATGTACTGCACCGAGGCAGTGTAGGAGGGGTTCATGGTCTTGTCCGGGAGGAACGCGCCGATGAACAGACCGTTGGCGTAGCGCGCGAGGTGAATCTGGAGATCCTTGCGCTCCAGGGACAGGGAGAATTTGCTCCCGACGCCGGCTCCCGTCGGTAAAAAATGCTCAGTTCGATGGGGCTGTAGGACGCGCAGAGCAGGTTGTCGCCGCCGAGGTTGCATCGGGTGCGCAGGCCGAACGGCTGCACGGTGAAGTCCATCATCCCCCCGTCGTCGACCGTTCCACCGCCGAAGAAACTGTCGATGTACCAGCCCCAGGCGAATTCGCCGGCATCGAGCGTGCGCTCCTTGGTCCATTCGCCCATGTCGGCGGACATGTAAAGGTAGATCCCGCCCGCCTTCACCGATTTATCCTCGTCGTCGTCGGTCTCGTTGTACTGGCTGGTTCTGGCGTAGAAATAGAATTTGTTGGTCGCCTGGACGTCGGGCGCCGGCAGGGCTGTCCAGGCGAGCATAAGCAGCGCGAATTTCAACGTGGTGTGTCGCATGGTGCTTTTGGTGTGGTTTGATGGGGAAAAACTAGAATCCGAAGGCCAGCCCCCCGAGCAGGCTGCCCCCGTGGAAGAAGATGTCCTCTTCTTCGATGGTCACCGGTGTCGTCGCCAGATAGCCGGCTTCGATCAACACGGTCAAAAAGAGCCGGCCCAGGGCCTGAAAGTGCCATCGCAGCCCCAGCACCGGACGCACGCCCTTCATGCTCGCGCTGGCCTTGTGCTCCCCCGTGGTCCGCGTGACCGAGCCGCCGAAGAGCACGGAGACTCCGAGGTTCACGGCGAGAGTCTCCGTCAGTGGCCGGTAGTACACCGGCCCTAGGGTCCAGCCCTTCCCGGCCAGCTCCTCCCCGATGTTGGCCACGTAACCGAAGCGCAGGGCCCACGCCGATTTGAGGTCGCCTCTCTGGTACTCGCCGTAGATGTCGACCCCCATGCCGCCGGACTCCCCGGGAATCGTGGCCGCCCCGAGCATGGCGACGGCGGTGCCGGAATAGTACCCCTTGGCCGGATTTACTTCGTTGTGCGAGGTGTAGCCGCTCTTGAAAGTGGCGCTGTAGTTGAAGTCCTTGGTCCGGCCGGGGCTCGCGGGGCCGTAGACGACGCCCGAGCAGGAGGCCAGGAGCGCCGGAAGCACCAGGAGGAACAAGCCAAACGCCAGATCGCGGGGTGATGGGGACATTCGGCAGACCTCCGTCTGGGGGCCCACTTCACTCTGATCATGAATTTTGTCAACTAAAATTTTTGAAATTTGTTAATAATCAAGTAGTGATATTTTTTAGCAGATATCAAAAAGATCCAGGCGCGCCTCTCCGAACGCCCTCGTTGCAGTTTTTCGTTGTCGTGAGGACGAGGCGTCACTCCAGCCCGATCGTGAAGCGAACGGGGCGGTGATCTGAGATGGCCACGCCGTTGTTGGCCGCGTCGAGGTCGAAGTCGATCGTCGAGAGCGAGTCCGGGAGGACTCGGGCGTCGAGCTCCGGCGAGATGAACACGTGATCGATCAAATCCATGAACTCGAGGGAGGTGAAGGCGCCCTCGGGCAGGTCCGCGGTGAGAAAGCGGCCGGCGTCGGAGTTTTCGAGCGCGGCCAGGGAGTCCACGCCCTCGAGGATGCCCTCGAACGTGTCGTTGTAATCCCCCAGGATCACGAGCGGGCCGACGTGGCCGAACGCCCAGGCGGCCAGTTGGTCGACCTGCCGCGCGCGCTGGGAGGCCCCGGCGTTGGTGATG
>Ga0302247_1001365_pt1 | contig 18924 bp, 10 predicted proteins | sample AAG_UR_Ile_MG_FD_193529 | JGI IMG/M metagenome (GOLD analysis project Ga0302247, IMG submission 193529) | Enriched activated sludge microbial communities from anaerobic digester in WTTP, New Holstein, Wisconsin, United States - AAG_UR_Ile | ecosystem: Engineered > Bioreactor > Anaerobic >...
GCCGGTGGCGCAGCACGTCATGACCGATGGCCTTGATGTCCTCGGGGCGCACGAACCCGCGGTGCCGAAGGAAGGCGTGGGCGCGGGCGGCCTTCATCAGGGCGATGGAGGCGCGCGGCGAGGCGCCGTATTCCAGGAAATCGGTCAACTCGGCGAGCCCGTACTTGGCCGGCTCTCGGGTGGCGAACACCACGTCGGTGATGTAATCCTTCAACTTGTCGTCCACGTAAATCTGCTCGATGACCTCCCGGGCGCGCAGCAGCAGCTCGGGCTTGACCACCGCCTTCACCTGGGGCGTGACCCCCGAGGTCATGCGCTCCATGATCACGCGCTCCTCCTCGCGGGTGGGGTAGCCGACCTTGAGCATCAACATGAAGCGGTCCAACTGGGCCTCGGGCAGCGGGTAGGTGCCCTCCTGCTCGATGGGGTTCTGGGTGGCCATGACCAGAAACGGCGACGGCAGGGGATGGGAGACGTCGCCGATGGTGACCTGCCGCTCCTGCATGGCCTCGAGCAGCGCGCTCTGGACCTTGGCCGGGGCGCGGTTGATCTCGTCGGCGAGGATGAGGTTGGCGAACACCGGACCCTTCTTCGCGGTGAAGGCGCCGGTCTGGGGCGTGTAGATCACCGTGCCGATGATGTCGGCCGGCAGCAGGTCCGGCGTGAACTGGATGCGGTGGAAGGCCAGCTCCAGCGCGCTCGACAGCGTCGAGATCGTCAGGGTCTTGGCCAGGCCCGGCACGCCCTCGACGAGCACGTGCCCGCCGGTGAACAGCCCGATGAGCAGCCGCTCGACCATGTAGGTCTGACCCACGATGACCTTGCCGATCTCCGTCATGAGGTCGTCGACGAAGGCGCTCTCCTGCTTGACCAGATCACTCACCATGCGGATGTCGTACGTCATTTTTATCTCTCCGTCCTCATTCACGGGCCGGCGGACGTGTTTCGAGCCGGACCGGGGTGCAGGGGTTCGTTTATAATCACACTGGAGAAAGAGGCAACCGCTTTTTCGGCGTCGGGTCGCCGACCCCCTCCATCAATCCGCGCGTGTAACCGCGTCGCCCGCGTGGACTATTCCGGCGGTTTTATTTTTGCATCACGAATCGTCATTTTTTCCGGGTGGAATTTGTCATGGGAGGGGACTATACTAATTCAGTTTTGTTAGATGAGTCTTTATTCGCTGGAGATATTGCCATGTTCAAATATTCCACCTTCCTCGTGCTCGTTTTTCTGTTGGCAGCCTGCGATGATTCCAGTTCCAACAAGAACAACCTAAACGCTGGAAACGTCAATAATTTCAATAACATCAACAACGCCAACAACACCAACGCCGGGAACGTCAACAACGCCAACAACACCAACAACAATCAGTGTGAAGGCGAGGCCCCCCTGGCCGGTCGGCAGCACGGGGTGTGCGCCGGCGCGCTCAAGGTCTGCGTGGAGTCCGGCGGCGAGTGGGACTGGGCCGAGCCGGACTACACCGACCTCACCGGCTACGAGGCCGAGGAGACCACCTGCGACGGCCTCGACAACGACTGCGACGACGAGGTCGACGAGGGCGCGGCCCTGAACACGTACTATCTCGACGGCGACGAGGACGGCTACGGGGATCCCGACGCCCCCATCGAGGCGTGCGGCGCCCCGGAGGGCTACGTCGACAACGACCTCGACTGCGACGACGGCAGCAACGCGATCCACCCCGAGGCCGCCGAGGTCTGCGACACGATCGACAACGACTGCAACGAGCTGGTCGATGACGGCGTCGGCGACTTTTATTATGTGGATGGGGACGGCGACGACTTCGGCGATCCCGACCTCGGCGCGCGCTTCTGCACCCAGCCCGAGGGACGCGTCGCGGACAACACCGACTGCGACGACGGCGACGACGACGTGCACCCGGGCGCGGCGGAGCTCTGCGACGGCATCGACAACAACTGCGTCTCCGGCATCGACGAGGGCCTGGCTCAGAACACGTACTACGTCGACGCCGACGGCGACGGCCACGGCGATCCCGGCAACGTGGCCATGGCCTGCAGCCTCCCCGCCGGCCACAGCACCCTCGGGGACGACTGCGACGACACCTCCGACGCCCGCTTCCCCGGCAACCCCGAAGTCTGCGACGAGCTCGACAACGACTGCGACGACCTCATCGACGAGGGTGCGACCACGACCTATTACCGCGACGCCGACGGCGACGGCTACGGCAACCCGGCCGACTCCACCCCGGGCTGCACCGCCCCCCTGGGGTACGTCGCGAGCTCGGACGACTGCGACGACACCAACTCCGCCCGCTTCCCCGGCAACCCCGAGCTCTGCGACACCCTCGACAACGACTGCGACGGCACCGTCGACGAGGGCGCGACCACGACCTATTATCGGGACGCCGACGGCGACGGCTATGGCAACCCGGCCGACTCCACCCCGGCCTGTTCGGCACCGGCCGGCTACGTGGCCAACAACACCGACTGCAACGACGCCAGCAACGTGAGCTACCCCGGCCGCGCCGAGGTCTGCGACACCCTCGACAACGACTGCGACGGCACCGTCGACGAGGGCGTGACCACGCGCTACTACCGCGACGCCGACGGCGACGGGGTGGGTTCGAACACCGCCTTCACCTGGGCCTGCAGCCTCCCCGCGGGGCACGTGAACCTCGCCGGCGACTGCAACGACGCCGACAACACCGTCTTCACGGGCAACCCCGAGCTCTGCGACGGCAAGGACAACAACTGTGACCTGGTCATCGACGAGGGCGTGCTCTCGACCTTCTACGCCGACGCCGACGGCGACGGCCACGGCAACCCCGGCGTGAGCACCCTGGCCTGCACGGCCCCCGCGGGCACCGTGGACAACGGCGACGACTGCGACGACACCACCGACCTGCGGTTCCCGGGCAACCCCGAGCTCTGCGACGGCCTCGACAACGACTGCGACGGCAGCGTCGATGAGAACCCGTCCTCCGGCGGCACGACCTACTACCGCGACGCCGACGGCGACGGCTACGGCGACGTCACCACCACGACCCTGGCCTGCAGCCTCCCCACTGGCTACGTCGCCAACGACGACGACTGCAACGACGTGGTCGCCCTCACCTATCCCGGCGCCTTGGAGCGCTGCGATCTCGCCGACAACGACTGTGACGGCACCGTCGACGCCGGCACCTGCGGCGCCAACTCGCGCTGCGAGGACGACGGGGACACCGTCGACGCCTACTGCGCCTGCGACACCGGCTTCCTCGAGGATCCGGGCACCGGCGCCTGCGTCGAGGGGCGCCTGCCCCTGGCCGGCGAGCTGGTCCTCACGGAGGTCATGATCCAGCCCACGGCCGTCACGGCCGCCAACGGTCAGTACTTCGAGGTGAGGAACCGCGCCGCCGTCCGGCTGGCGCTCAACGACGTGGAATTCGTGGTCGACGGCGTCACCTTCACGCCTCCCGCCACGCCGCTGATCCTGGTCGAGCCCGGCGCCACCTTCCTGGTCGCCCGCGTGGCCAACCCCGCCACCAACGGCGGGATCACCCCGGACCTGGTGCTGGGCACCATGCCGCTTTTGACCACCACGGGCAGCGACCTCGAACTGATCCTGCCGGGCACCCCCGACGTCCTCCTCGACGCCGTCGCCTGGGACGCCACCTGGCGCCACCAGAGCGGCCGCTCGCTGTCCCTCTCCCCGGGCGTGCTCGCGGCCTCGGACCCCGCGACCCTCAACGACAACCTGGTCTCCTGGTGTCCGTCCAAGACCCTCTACAACGCCGGTGACCGCGGCACCCCCGACGCGGCCAACGACGCCTGCACGGTCACCTCCTGCCAGCTGCTGGCGCCCACGCTGCAGCACATCGCCGTCGGCGGCACCACCGCCCAGCTCAACGCCCAGGTCTACCTCGCGGGAGTCACCGATCCGTCCGGCCAGGGCGCCAACCTCGCCGTGGGGCTCGGCTACGGGCCCCGGGCCACCCACCCGAGCCTGTCCTCGTGGACCTGGAAGACCGCCCTGTACAGCGGGGACTCCAGCATCAACGACCTCTACCGCGAGACCCTCACCATGACGGCCGCGGGGACCTACCACTTCACCTTCCGGGTGACCATGGACGGCGGTTACACCTACCGCTACTGCGACAAGCTCGGCAACGAGGTGTACGACGTCGCCCAGGCCGGCGGGCTCATCGTCGACGCCCCCTGCGTGCCCCAGCCCTACCAGTGCTCGGACTGCGTGGACAACGACGCCGACGGCTACGTCGACGGGTGGGATCCCGAGTGCCTGCGGTACGACGACAACCTGGAGGGCGAGTTCCAGTCCGGGTATCCCTCCGACAACAACGCCGTCAACCTGCTCGACTGCTTCTACGACGGCGACGCCGGCCCCGGCAACGACACCTGCGAGACCCACGCCTGCTGCCTGCTCGACGAACCCTGCGCCGATCTCGTTGCCCAGTTCCCCACGGCCAGCCAGCTTGACAAAAAGTGGGCGGGCGAATGGGAACTGAAGTGCGACGAGCTCGAGCCCCAGACCTGCATCGACCGGTGCCTGCCGTCCACCCCGCCGGGCTGCGACTGCTTCGGGTGCTGCACGATCTGCGTCGGCCTCGAGTGCCACGACATTCTGCTGAGCACGAAGAACAACTTCCCGCAGTGCTCCCAGGAGACCTACAACGACCCGACCAAGTGCCCCACCTGCACCCTGCACCACCAATGCGCGCGGCCCTGCGATCCCGAGAACTGCGAACTGTGCCCTGGCATGACCGAACTGGATCTCCCCGCCCACTGCACCGCGGTGTCCTGCCCCGACGGACTCCAGGTCTGCACCGGCAACGCCGACTGCCCGACCGACTACACCTGCCAGTTCGGCTGCTGCGTCTCCCAGTTCGGCACCAACTGATCCCGGCGGATCCGCTGTTTATTCCACCCGGGAAAAACGGTATAGTGCGCCCCATGGACGCGGCCCTCCTCACCCGACTGCACCTGCCGCACCGGATCTGCCCCCGGTGCGGCGCCCCGACCGTCGAGGACCTGCCGCACTGCCTGACCTGCGGCGCGACCGCAGCAGGCGAAGCGCCCCCGCCCGGGCCCACCGGCGCCGCGTCCGACCCCGGCCCCGAAGCCCCTCCCCCGGCCGCAAGCACGCCGGACCGGGGACCGCCCATCGCCCTCGAGCTCCCCGAGGCCCTGCGGCACGCCGCCCTGCTCAAGCGCCAGAAGGAGACCCCGGTGGACGCCTTCGAGCGCCGGCTCACCGCCTTCCTCACCAGCGCCCCCGCCGCCGACCGCATCCAGCTGCTCTCCCTGGCCCACCTGCCCATCGAGCCGCGGCCCTACCAGATCGACAGCGCGGTCTCGATCCTGGAGAGCATGCGCGGCAGCGGCATCCTGGCCGACGAGGTGGGCCTGGGCAAGACCATCGAGGCCGGCATCGTCCTCAAGGAGATGGTCCTTAGGGACACCGTCCGTCGCGCCCTGATCCTGGTGCCCGCGTCCCTGGTGTTTCAGTGGCGCCAGGAGCTCGAGGAGAAGTTCGACCTGACCGTCACGGAGCCCGAGAACCCCGAGGCCCTCACCGAGGCCGACGCCGACGGGATCCTGCTGCTCTCGCTGGCCCGGGCCAAGAGCGCGAAGGTGCAGGAGGCGCTCCTGCGCATCCCCTGGGATCTCGTCCTGGTCGACGAGGCCCACGCCCTGAAGAACCACCTCACCTTGTCGCACCGGTTCGTGTTCAGCCTGCGCCGCCGGCACACCGTGCTGCTCACGGCGACCCCGGTCCAGAACGACCTGCGCGAACTGTACAACCTCATCAACATCGTGTCCCCGGGCTTCTTCCGCTCCATCCGCTGGTTCCGCCGCAAGTTCATGGTCGACCGCTTCACCGTGCGCGAGCCCGAACAGTTGCGCTCCGCCTGCGCCCGCGTCATGGTCCGCCACCGCCGGGCCGACACGCTCATCCAGCTGCCGCCCCGCCAGGTTCGCAACCACGTGGTCACCCCCACCGAGCTCGAGGCAGAACTGTTCGACCTCACCCTCGAGCTGGCCAGGCGGACCATGTCCCAGCTCGCCGGGGAGGGGGAGCACACCGCCCTCCTGCTGTCGATCCTGCTCAAGGAGAGCACCTCCAGCCCCCAGGCGCTCCTGGCCACCCTCGAGAGCGCCATCCTGCCCCGCGCGGTGCGGGAGAAGGAGAGCCACCTGCTGCGGCGGGTGATCGGGCTGGGCCGCGAGGTCGAGGTCACCTCCAAGATGTCCGAGTTGGTCCGGCTGGTGCAGGCCGACCCGGAGCCCGTGATCGTCTACACCGAGTACATCGAGACCCTGCGCACCCTGCGCCGCCTGCTGGAGCGCTCGGGCGCCCGGGTCCACGTCTACAGCGGCCAGCTGCGGCAGCGCGAGAAGACCGAGGCCCTGGCCGCCTTCAGGGCCGGCGGCGGTGTGCTCCTGTCCACCGAGGTCGGCGGCCAGGGGCTGAACCTCCAGCACTGCCACCGCATGGTGAACTTCGATCTGCCCTGGAACCCCATGCGCCTGGAGCAGCGCATCGGCCGGATCCACCGCTTCGGGCAGCAGGAGCCCGTGCAGATCATGAACATCACTGCGGCGGGCACCTTCGAGGAGGTGCTCCAGCGCGTGCTCCTGTCCAAGATCCGCCTCTTCGAGCTGGTCATCGGCGAGATCGACTCCATCCTGGCCTATCTCCAGGACCCGGTCCCCCTGGACCAGCGCATCGGCCGGATGATCCTGGAGAGCCCGAGCATGTCCGTGCTCGCCGAGCGCATGGAGCTGCTCGCCGAGGAGATCGCCTCCGCCCAGCGCGCGTTCTCCGAGGATCAGGAGACCTCGGCCCGGATCCTCGATCTCCCGGCCGGCGTCGTCGCCCCGTGAGGAGGGAAGGAAAAAATTGATGGACACCCCCTTGCAATACGGGAAACACCTGTTATGTTTGCTCGAGTCCGCCGGGAAGTTGTCCCGGTCGGGTGATCAGATCAACCTGGGCGAGACCCTCCAGCCCTGGTTCCTGGGTGAAAAGTCGGCCACGCCTCCCTGGAGTTCTTCCCAGGCTTACTTCTGGCAGCGCCTCTGCCGCTGGGTCGGCGAGACCGAGCCCGTGTTCTTCCGGCTCTCGCTCCCGGCCGAGCGCTGGCCCGAGATCCTGGAGGAGTTCACACCTCCGGTCTGGTTGTTCTGGACCGTCGTCCACTACGAGGCCCCGCGGCTGGTCGAGGAGGCGGTGACCTTCGCGGTGGATGGGACTCGGGCGAAACGCGTGCCCCTGGAATTTTTAATGAATGAACTGACCGCTTTGCGCTCCGACAAGCTCCATGTCCCCGAGGAGGCCTTCAATGGCGTGCTCGCCCGCCTGGAGGCCGCCGGTCCGACCCTGCTGGCCGGGCGGATCGAGGAGGTCCGCGCCGAGATGGCCGCCACCCTCACCACCGAGCTCGAGCGCATCCGCGTCTATTACGATTCGCTGCTCAAGCACCGGGCCGTGAGCGAGGAGACCCGCTTCCTGCTGCAGGAGCGCGAGCAACTGATCCGCGAGCACCACCGCCGCCTCTCCCCCGACGGCCTGCGGATCCACCTGCGCGTGCAGTTCGGCGCCGTGCTGACCCGGAAGGACCCATGAAGCGCGCCGGGACCGTCACCTCCCTGCTCCTCGTCCTGTTCCTGGTGCCGGCCGGCTGCCTGCGCGAGGACTCCTCGTCCGCCCCCGACGACCGCCCGGTCCCCGTGGACGTGGTCATCCCCTTCGAGGGGCCCCTGCCCCGCACCCGGCACTTCTCCGCCTCCACCATGCCGTGGGAGATGGTCGTGCTGTCGTTCAAGACCACCGGCCGGCTCAAGGAGGTGCTCTTCGAGGAGGGCGACCGGGTCACCCGGGGCCAGCCGCTGGCCCGGCTCGATCCCGTGGACCAGTACATGGCCCGCCAGGTGGCCCGGGAGCAGCTGCGGAGCCTGTCGCCGGACGTGGAGCGCCTCACCCGCCTCGCCGGACAGGGCGCCGTGGCCGAGGCCGAGAAGGAGCGCGTGCTGGGCTGGCGCGACGCGCTTGCCACCCAGCTCGGCCAGGCCGACATCGCCCTGGGCGCGACCCACCTCGCGGCCCCCCGCGACGGGATCATCGGCCGGCGGATGGCCCACCCGGGCGAGATGATGGAGCCCAGCCGTCCGCTGGGCGTGCTGCTGGCCATGGATCCCCTGAAGGTCGTCCTCGCGGTCCGCGCCGAGGAGCTCGCCTGGTTCCCGGCCGGGCACGGGGTGCGCGTGGTGCTCGGGGGCCGCGCCCTCACCGGGCGCGTGCACCAGGTGGCCACGGCGGCCGACGAGGTCACCCGGCTGTTCCAGGTGACCCTGACGATCCCCAACCCGCCGGACGCCCCGGAGCCGTTGCGGGCCGGCCAGCTGGCCCGCGTGGAGATCGACCTGCCGGCGCTGACCGGCCGCTTCGTGCCCGAGGAGGCCGTCGAGCTCGGCGCCGGGGGGCTGGCCAGGCTGCCCGGCATCGTGGACGGCCGCGTGAAGCTGGTCGTGGTGAAGCCGGGCGCCCGGGAGGGCGGCTGGGTCGCGGTCGGGGGCGAGCTGGCGGCGGGTTTCCAGGTCATCCTCGGATTCGAGCTGCCCGAGGGGCAGCCCGTGACCGTGCGCACCGCCTGGACCCGGGACACCTGGGCCTCGAGGCCGAAAGACTAGGACACCGAATCCCATGAGCATCGCCGCCACCTCCCTGCGAAAACCGGCCATCGTCTGGCTGCTGGTGCTCGCCTTCTCGGCCTGGGGCGCCTACACGTTCACCACCATCAGCCGCCGCGAGGATCCCAAGATCGAGATCTCCTGGGCCGCCATCCTGACGATCTATCCGGGCGCCAGCGCCGCCGAGGTAGAGAAAAAGGTCACCCGTCCCATCGAGGAGGCGCTCACCACCATCTCCTCCCTCGAGGAGATCCACTCGGACTCGAAGAACAACGTGTCCTTCGTGATGGTCAAGGTGGCCTACACCTCGAACTTCGCCGAGCAGTGGAACCTCGTGCGGGCGCGCATCGCCGGCATCCGCTCCACCCTGCCCGACACCATCGTGGGACCCCGGGTCATCGACGACTTCGGCGACGTCGTGGGAATGATGATCACGGTGCACGGCAAGGACGCCGATCCCCGCCGCCTTCACGACACGGCCAAGCGCCTGAAGGCCCGCCTGCTGCAGATCGAGTCCGTCGGCAAGGTGGAGCTCTCCGGCAGCTGGGAGGAGGAGATCGCGGTCACCGGCTCGCTGGACGACTTCATGCAGCACGACTTCACGGGCATCACCGCCCAGCGCCTGTTCACCGCCCAGAACATGGGCCTCCCGGGCGGGCTGCTGCACACCGACGACTACGACCTGCGGCTGGCGGCGCCCACCGAGTACCGCAGCCTCGACGAGCTCCGGGACCAGATTTTCACCGTGAGCCCCGCCACCGGCGAGCCCGTGCGCATCGGCCAGGTCTTCGACGTGACCCGCCGCTGGGCGCACCCGCAGAACCTCTACATCCGCAGCGACGGCGAGAACGCCGTCCTCGTCAGCATCACCATGAAGGAGGGCTTCGACATCACGGGCATGGGCCGCGAGGTCCGCGCCGCCCTCGACGAGATGGGCGGGCGGCTGCCTCCGGGCATCTCGATGACCCTGGTCCACGACCAGCCCCGGCACGTGGACGACAACCTGGGCGGCTTCCTGGAGAACCTGCTCCAGAGCCTGATCCTGGTGGCGCTCTCCATGGCCCTGCTGCTCGGGCTCGGGAGCTCCATCCTGGTCAGCCTCGGCCTGCCGCTGGCGATCCTGATCAGCCTCGCCCTCATGCCGTTCGTGAAGGTCGACCTGGAGCTGGCCTCGGTGGCCGCCTTCATCATCGCCCTGGGCATGCTGGTGGACAACAGCATCATCGTGGTCGACCACATCCACACCCTCGTCGACGAGGGGATCGACCTGCGCACCGCCTGCGTGCGCGGCGTGGACGACCTGCACCTGCCGATCCTGTCCGGGACGGTGGCCTCGGTCCTGGCCTTCTTCCCGCTGGTGCTGCTCCCCGACGAGATGGGCGCCTACATCCGCTCGCTGCCCTGGGTGCTCACCCTGAGCCTGGGCGCCTCGTACCTGATCTCGATCAGTTTCACCCCGCTGCTCGCCTTCTGGTTCTTCCGGATCGGACGACGCCTGCGCCCGAAGAAGCACGCCCGGCGTGCCGCCGACCTCGAGGCCGGCGTCGTCCGGCGGCCCTCCCTCGGATCCCGCGCCTATCACGGATTGATGTCCTTCTGTCTGCGCTTCTGGCCCCTGGTGGTCCTCGTCTCGGGCGCCGCCTTCGCGGGGTCGCTCTACCTCTTCACGCATATAGGCGTCTCCTTCTTCCCGCTCGCTGAGCGGGACCAGTTCGTCGTGGACATCTGGACGCCCGAGGGCTCCTCGATCCTGCGGACCGACCAGAAGGCCCGCGAGGTCGAGAAGATCCTGATGGAGGATCCCGGGGTCACCTCGGTGGTGACCTCGGTCGGCCTGGGCCTGCCGCGCTTCTGGATCGCCATGATGCCGCACATGAACGCGTTCAACCTGGCCCAACTGCTGGTGAACACCAAGTCCCCGGCCGACACCAAGCGCCTGGTGGCCGGGCTCAAGGACCGGCTGGCCCGCATCGACGGTGCCCGCGTGGTGGCCAAGGAGCTGCTCCTGGGCATCGCCATCGAGAGCCCCATCGCCCTCAAGATCACCGGCGACGACATCCCCGAGCTTCTGCGAATCTCCCGGCAGTACCAGGACATCCTGGCCGCTCATCCCGGCATCGTGAACACCCGGGACAACTTCGGCACCAACGCCCTCGCCTACTCCATCGTCCTCGACGAGGACCGCGCCCTGCGCCTGGGCGTCTCCCGCCTGGACGCCGCGATCTCGTTCATCACGGCCTCGGCGGGCATGCCGGTGGCCACCTGGCGCGGCGACGACGATCCGATCCCCGTGGTGCTGCGGCTGGACTCCGCCGACGTGCGGGACCCCGAGGACGTCCTGCGCATGAACGTGCGCTCCCAGGCCACCGGGCAGGCGGTCCCCCTGTCCCACCTGGCGCGCCTGGAGCCCCGCTGGGAGACGGGCAAGATCGTGCGCACCCGCAACCAGCGGAGCCTGATCGTGCACGGCTACCTGGCCCCGGACCAGCTGGCCTCGGCCGTGCTCGCCGACGTGCTGCCCCGGATCGGGAAGGTCCAGCTCCCGCCCGGCTACCGGCTGGACATCGAGGGCGAGGAGAAGGAGCGCACCAAGACCTTCGCGGACCTCACCCGCGTGTTCGTCATCACCATCTTCGCGCTGTTCTTCATCCTCGTGCTGCAGTTCGGCACCTTCCTGCAGGCGCTGGTCATCCTGGGCTCGGTGCCCCTGGCCCTCGTGGGGGGCACCCTCGGGCTCTACTTCACCGGGAACACCTTCGGCTTCTCGGCGTTCGTGGGCATGATCGCCCTGGCGGGCATCGTCATCAAGAACGCGGTGGTCTGGGTCGAGTTCGTCGAGACCGCCTTCGCCCAGGGGATGCCCTACCGCGACGCGGTCATCTCGGCCGGCATCGCCCGCCTGCGCCCGATCCTGCTCACCGCGGGCACCACCATCGGCGGGCTGATCCCGCTGGGCCTCTCGGGGAACGTGCTGTGGACGCCCATGGCCTGGACGCTGATGTTCGGCCTGGGCGTCTCCACCCTGCTCACGCTGCTGGTGATCCCGGTGTTCTATTACATCCTGATCCGCAAGAAGCCCGTGCCGCCGCCCGTCACGCCGCCGCCCGAGGCCCAGGGCACCGTAAAACCCCAGGAGGCTCCATGACGACCTCCCTCGCCCTGCTCTGGCTCCTGTGGTGCGCCCCGACGCCGCCTCCGGCGGTCGCCCCGCCTCCGGCGGTCGCCCCTGCCGCGCCGGAAGTGCCACCCGCGCCCGCGCCCGCGCGGCCACCCCACGCCGACCTGACCTCGCGCCACGCCCGCGCCTTCTCGGCGGCGGTCTCCCTGACCCTCCAGGAAGCGGTGAAAAAGGCCCTGCGCGGCAACACCGAGCTGCGCATCCGCAGCCTGCGCATCGCCCAGGCGAAGCTCGACGTCCGATCCCACAAGGCGAAGCTGCTGCCGATCCTGAAGGTCGAGAGCACCGCCCTGTTCTGGAACGACGCCCTCGAGATCCAGTTCGACCTGCCCCGCGAGCTCCTCGACATGCTCGCTCTGATCAACCCCAACCTCAACGCCTCGATCCCGCCGATCCGGGTGCGCGACCAGTTCACCTGGCAGACCAGCGTGACCGTCATCCAGCCCCTGACCCCGCTTTTGTCCCTGGGTGCCGTGCTGGATCTCAAGAAGGCCGAGATCGAGGCCGCCCGCGTGGAGACGCGCCTCGAGCAGCGAAAGGTCACCGCCGAGGTCGAGTCCCTGTATCTCAACGCCCTCAAGGCCGACGCCTACCTGCGCGTGCTCGACCAGGCCGACCTGCTCCTCGAGGCCCAGCGGGGCCGCGTGAAGGCGCTGATCGAGGCGAAGGTGGCGATCCCGGCCGAGCTGGCCCGCGTCGACGCCGCCCAGGCCGAGCTCGACGCCCAGCGGGCCCGCGCGCTCTCCGCCATCCTGCTGTCACGCCAGGCCCTGGCCTACCTGCTGGGCGACCCCCTGGACCGCTACTACCAGCTCTCCTGGCCCGGCGCCCAGGATCCGCCGCCCACCGTCGAGGCCTGCACCCGCAGCGCGGTGCGCGAGCGCCCCGAGTTCGAACTGCTGCGCGCGCGACGGCGCCAGGTCCACGAGGGGCGCCAGGCCCAGAAGTGGGACCTGATCCCGCGCATCGTCGCCCTCACCCAGTACAAGTTCTCCGAGGGCTTCGGCGACTTCGAGCCCCGCAACCAGTGGTTCGCCGGCCTCGCCCTCTCGTGGGAGCTGCAGTGGACGGAGAAGTGGCGCGAGCTGGACAAGCTCGAGCTGGCCGAGCGGGAGCTGGACCTCCAGACCGGGCGGGCCGAGCGCGGCATCGCCCTCGAGGTCTCCCAGAAGGAGCTCGAGCTGCAGACGTCCCGCGCCGTCCTGCGCGCCCGCCAGGCGGCCGAGCGCGCCGCCCTGGTCTCCCACGGCACCCAGGTGAAGCTCTTCGGCGAGAAGCTGGCCACCAACACCGACGTGCTCACCGCCCAGACCGAGTGGCTCAAGGCGCGCGTGGAGCGCGAGAACGCCCAGTGGGACGAGCTCGCCGCCGCGCTGGCCTACCGCCGCACCTGCGGGCGGTGACGGCCGCCTGCCGCTGAACCCGGCGGTTTGGGACCCCCGGGGTCAGGCGCGCATTACTTCTTGGCACGGGACAGTGAATTGCATATAATACCGGCACTTTTCGCACCACGAGGGTCCGGACCATGCCACACCGACTTCCTGTTTTCATTCTCGCCGGGGTCATCGCCATCTTCGCGTCGGGTTGCAACTCCCACGCCACCTTCCCCGAAAACAACGGGAACAACGCCAACAACGCCAACAACCAGAACTGCAGCAACGGCGTGCTGGATCCCGGTGAGCCGTGCGACCTCGACTTCGACTTGAATCCGAAATTCCAGCCTGATGACTCCTGCGTCAACCGCGGCTATGCCGGAGGTAGTCTGGTCTGCGATTCGTCGAGTTGCCAGGTCATCACCAGCAACTGCATTCCCCTCGAGGGCTGCAACCCCGTCTACGATTTCGGCTGCGACCTCGGCACCAACTGTTTCTATTTCCCCGAATCCGGCCAGGCCTCCTGCCATGAACCGCAGTTCGCCGCCGAAGGGGCCCCCTGTACCTGGCCCCCCGACTGCAGCCCGCTCCACACCTGCCATGAAGGCACCTGCCGGCGGGTGTGCGCCCCCGGCTCGGCCTGCCCGAACGAAGTCGACACCTGCATCGGAATGGGTTGGTACGAGGGTGACCTGGGCGTCTGCCCCCTGGCTACGGGCCCCTGCGACCCGGTGAACGACTCCGGCTGTTCCGAGGGGAACGCCTGCTATTTCAATGGTGACGCCCTCGGCGGCACGTGCATGACCGAAGGGTCTGCCTATCCCGGCGATACCTGCTGGGCCGACAATCAATGCCGCCCAGGGTTGGCCTGTCTCCGGCTGTTCGACTCCGAAGACGGCCGCTGCACGGAACTGTGCGACGACGAAAATCCCTGCCCGGCAGGCACCCTCTGGTGCGCCTACTTCCCAGGCGGACGGGCGGGCTTCTGCACGGAGAACGTGGGCTGCGACCCGATCAACGGCACCAACGGCTGCCCCGCCGATCAGTACTGCATGGTCACGAACCCCGCCGGCTCCTTCACATGCCTTTATCCCGGCCCCGTGACCGAGGGCGCGCCCTGCGACCTGTTCAACCGCTGCGACCAGGGCCTCTACTGTGCCGTCGATTACGACCACAAGTGTCACAGACTGTGCATGGACAACGGTTATTGTACCCAGCCAGAGGAATGCTTCGCCATGTTCTGGATGGCCCAACCCTGGACCGAAATCAGCGGGTGGCTCGGCTACTGCCGGCAACCCTGAGGCGTCGACCCGATGACCGCCCTTCTCACGCCCAGAACCCTTCGAGGTGCCCGATGACCCGTCGAACCCATCTGTCCCTGACCCTCTTCCTGCTGCTCGGCCTCGGCGGCGTCCAGGTAGCCCACGCCGAGAAGCTGCACTGCCCCAACGTCACCGACAACGACGAGAAGAACACCGAGGTCGCGCGCCGGTACTTCCAGATGGGCGGCATGTTCTTCGACAAGGCCGACTACACCAAGGCCGCCGAGAGCTACGAGTGCGTGCTCAAGTTCGTGCCCTACTCCCTCACCGCGCGCTACAAGCTCGCCAAGGCCTACGACGGCATGGAGCTCTACTCCAAGGCCCGGGAGCAGTACGAACTGATCCTGGTGTACGACAGCAAGGACGCCGAGAGCCTGAAGCCCGAGATCCGCAAGCGCCTCGCCGAGATCAAGGACCTCAAGGACAAGCCGACCACCGCGCCGGTCGCGGTCGAGGCCCCGTCCACCGACGAGAAGACCTGCCCCTCGGTGGTCCAGAAGAACCTGCAGGAGGCCCTGGGAAAGGCCACGAAGCTGGTTGACGCCAAGGACTGGGCCAAGGCCCGCACCCTCATCGAGGACACCCTGGGCAAGCTCGCCGGCGCCACCCTGGAGCAGCGCACGCTGTGCCACGGCACCGAGGCGGGCCTGAGCCTGCTGATCCTCGTGGGCGTCGCCAACTTCAACCTGGGCAACCTCGAGACGGCCCGGGACAACTTCACCACCGCCTTCCGCATCAAGTCCGACGCCGCGATCCCCACCAAATACGCGAACGCGAAGCTGCTCGCCTTCCACCAGGAGACCCTCAACGCCTACTTCGAGCTGGTCAAGGCCGAGCGCGCCCGCCTGCTGCGGATCAAGGAGCTCGAGGAGAACTTCGGCGTCCCGTCGGAGCCCGCCGAGAACCCCGCCACCCCCGTGGAGCACACGCCCCCGGCCGAGGTCGCCGAGGGCAAGCCCATGGTGTTCGTGTGCCGTGTGCAGGACGAGCTGGCGGCCACCCAGGTGAAGATGGTGTACCGCGTCGACGACGGGCCCGCCCAGGAGATGTCCCTGGAGAAGCTGGGCTCCCGGCGGTACGCCGTCGTGCTCCCGAAGGAGATGGTCACCTTCGCCCGGTTCTCCTACCACCTCGTCGCGCTGACGGTCGACGACCGGGAGGCCGGGCTCTGGGGTTCGTCCGACAAGCCCCACGTCTTCGTGCTGCGCGAGGACAAGCCCGTCGAGAAGCCCGTCGAAAAGCCCGTCGAAAAACCCATCGAAAAACCCATCGAAAAACCCCCGGTGACGCCGAAGACACCGGCCCCCTGGACGCCCCGCTTCCATGTCGCCGGCGGCATGGGTGGCGAGCTCGGCTACATCACCTCTGGCAAGGAGACCGAGGCCGGAGCCATCACCGACGGGGCGTCCTTCGCCGGGGGCCCGCCGGTCTTCCACCTCGAGCTGGGTTACCACCTCGCGCCCCGGCACCGGCTCAGCCTGCTGACCGGCATGGGCTGGCAGGGCGTCGAGGGCTACGAGGACGGCTCGATCACCGAGCGCTACCGGGAAGACAAGATGACGCTCCGGCTGTTCCTGCGCTACGTGTACTTTCTGGGCCAGGGGCGGCTGCGTCCCTACGCCGGCGCCGGCGTCGGCTGGGCCGACCTGACCCACACGGTGCGCACCGACGACCTCACCGGCGGCGGGAACGACCTCTACGACTCCCACACCATGACCGGCGTGTTCACCGACTTCCTGGCCGGCGTGCAAATGTGCCTCACGAAGTCCTGCGGGCTCAGCGCCCACCTCGAGGCGAACTACTACTGGAACGCCTGGAACAGCGACGGCGAGGATGGCAGCGTCTCCAACCTGGCCTTCCATTTCCTCTTCGGCCTGGGCGTCCACTTCTGACCCGGCACGAGGCACGACCATGCGCTCCACCCTTGCCACTTTCAGCCTCCTCGTTCTACTCGGTTGCATCGCCTGCCAGTCCACCGCCGATTACGCGGCCGTGTGCGGGAACGACCTGATGGAAGATGGAGAGGACTGCGACGGCTCCCAGATCGACCCGGCGCGGGACACCTGCGAGAAGCTCGAACAGGGCACCGGGTCCGTCGGCTGTCACGACGACTGCACGCTGGACACCTCCGCCTGCCACGAGCCGGCCGCCTGCGACCCCATCGAACAGACGGGCTGCTCCGGGTACTTCTCGTGTTACATCAGCAACGCGCAGGGAGAGCTCGGCTGCCTGCCGACCAGCACGGGGGCGCTCGGCCAGACCTGCAGCACCGGGGCCTATTGCGAGCCCGGGCTCGTCTGTCCCTTCGGCTATGCCACGACCTGCCACAAGCTCTGTCGGGACAACGGACATTGCACGGGGATCGGCTCCGGCACCTGCAACACGTCGATCGTCGAGCTCGAGACGGGGCTCGGCGTCTGCCTGTGACCCTGCCATTGGAGGATTGGATGAATCACCTCTGCCGCCTGCCGGTACTCTTGTGCTGTTTCCTGCTGGGGACCGCCGCCTTCCCGGTCCGGGCCGAGAAGCTCCACTGCCCCAACGTCACCGACAACGACGAGAAGAACACCGAGGTCGCCCGGAAGTACTTCCAGATGGGCGGCATGTACCACGACCGGCAGGACTACACCAAGGCCGCCGAGAGCTTCGAGTGCGTGCTCAAGTTCATCCCCTACAGCCTGTCGGCGCGGTACAAGCTCGCGCAGGCCCATGATGCGCAGGGCGTCTACACCAGGGCCCGCGAGAGCTACGAGATGATCCTGCTCCTCGACTCGGCCGAGGCCGAGACCCTCAAGGCCGGGATCCGGAAGCGGCTCGCCGAGCTCAAGGATCTCAAGGACCGCGTGCAGCCCGTCGCCGTGGTGCCCGACGAAACGCCGGCCCCCGACGAGAAGACCTGCCCCACGGTCGTGCAGAAGGGACAGCAGGACGCGACCGTCAAGGTCGCCGCGCTCCTCGAGGCGAAGGACTGGGTCCGGGCCCGCACCCAGGTCGACGAGGTCCTGCGCAAGCTCGACGGCGCGACCCCCGAGCAGCGCAGGTTGTGCCTGTCCACCGAGGCCGGCGTGACGCTGCGACTGCAGGCCGGCGTCGCCCAATTCCAACTTGGAAACCTGCATGACGCCCGCGAGGCCTTCCTGGCCGTGTTCCGGACGCGCCCCGACGCCAACCTGCCGGTGAAGGAGCCCGACCCGAAGCTGGTGGCCTTCTTCCAGGAGACCCTGCGGACGTTCCTCGAGAAGCTGGCCGCCGAGAAGGGCCTCGCGGCAGGGAAGCCGACGAAGAAGCCCGTCGAGAAACCCGTCGACAAGCCCGTCGGGAAACCCGCGCCGCCACGTGGCCCGTCGCGTCCGTCCGGACCCCGGTTCTTCCTGGGGCTTTCTCTTGGCCACGAGTTCGGCTTCATCTCCCAGGGCGTCGAGACCGAGCTGGGCGCCGTCACCGACGATGCCGGGTGGGGCCAGAACTCCGGCTTCCCCACGCTGGAACTGGGCTGGTTCTTCGGCCGCCACCGGGTCTCCCTGCTGGCCCGCCTCGACATCACCAATTATCTGGAAGTGGTGGGCCCGTCCGATATCCGGACCAGGTCCGGAGACAGCCTCAACGTGGCTCTCCGGTGGGCGCGTTTTTTCGATCCGGTGCTGTCCCGGATCCGCCCCTACGCCGGCGCTGGCCTCTTCGGGGCACCCACCCGGCACGCCGTGGCCACCGCCGGAAGAGGCGGCCTGACCGGGGTGCTTCTTCAAGCCGAGATGGAGGACAGCGTCTCGACCAAGGGCCTCCACCTCGACGCGATCGCCGGCGCCCAGGTGTGCCTGCACGCCGGCTGCCACGTCGCCCTCCAGGTCGAGCTCAACTGGCTGTGGAACGTCTGGAACCCGGACAGCCCCGGTGCGTCCGACAACCTCAACCACTTCGCCTTCTGGCTCTCCTTCGGCCTCGCCGTGATGTTCTGATCCCCAGGCAGACGCGCAGCCGCGTCAACCTGGGGCCAATTGTCGAAGGCTTGGTATCAGAGGACCTGATCAGCCATCAGATCATCTTCTCGACGGCGGCGCGGTCGGCCTTCTGGTCGATCGCCTTCGACAGGGCCATGCCCTTGGCGGTGTCGCCCCAGAGCACGGCCCCGGTGAGCACGTCGTTCTCGAAATACAGGCGCGCCCCCGTGTCGTCCCCGGTCCTGCGCTCGAGGACCTCCCCTCGCTCGAGCTGGCCCACCGAGAAGATGCGGGTGGAGAACGCCGCCAGCGCCGCGGGCGGCAAAGTCGGGGTGAACGTGGCCTCGGGTCCGGCCACCGCATTGTGGCCGGCGGTCACCGCGTTCTGCCCGGCCACCTGACCCATCCGCATGGCGGGCATCCACAACGCGAGGACCTGGCCCC
>Ga0302247_1001369_pt1 | contig 18879 bp, 17 predicted proteins | sample AAG_UR_Ile_MG_FD_193529 | JGI IMG/M metagenome (GOLD analysis project Ga0302247, IMG submission 193529) | Enriched activated sludge microbial communities from anaerobic digester in WTTP, New Holstein, Wisconsin, United States - AAG_UR_Ile | ecosystem: Engineered > Bioreactor > Anaerobic >...
CTCCTCGAGAACCTGCGCTTCTCCGCCGGCGAGGAGGGCAACGACCCCGCCTTCGCCAAGGAGCTCGCCGCGCTGGCCGACGTGTACGTCAACGACGCGTTCGGCACCGCCCACCGCGCCCACGGCTCCACCGCGGGCATGGTCGCCCACTTCGAGGAGAAGGGCGCCGGCTTCCTCATGATGAAGGAGGTCGAGTTCTTCACCAAGCTGCTCAAGAACCCCGAGAAGCCCTTCGTCGCCGTGCTCGGCGGCGCCAAGGTGGCCGACAAGGTCGGCGTCATCCGCAACCTGCTCGACCTGGTCAACGTCGTCGTCATCGGCGGCGCCATGGCCAACACCTTCCTGGCGGCCCGCGGCCAGTCCCTGGGCGGCTCGAAGATCGAGGCGGACAAGTTCGGCCTGTGCAAGGAGATCGAGGACGCCGCCCGCGCCCGCGGCGTGCAGTTCCTGCTGCCGTCCGATCTCGTCATCGCCGACGGCCTCGAGGCCACCTCGGTGGAGACGGTCCCCGTGTCCCACGGCGTGCCCGCCACCAAGATGGCGCTGGACATCGGCCCCGAGTCGCGCCGCGCGTTCGCCGAGGCCGTCGCCGGCGCCGCGACCATCTTCTGGAACGGCCCCATGGGCGTGTTCGAGAACCCCGTGCTCGCGCAGGGCACGCTGGCCGTCGCCAAGGCCGTGGCCGAGAGCCGCGCGGTGTCCGTGGTGGGCGGCGGTGACTCCGTGGCCGCCATCAACCAGGCCGGCGTCTCCGACAAGATCTCCCACGTCTCCACGGGCGGCGGCGCCTCCCTCGAGATGATGGAAGGGCGGATCCTCCCGGGCGTGGCCGCCCTCGAGAAGTGACCGGAAAGGGGAGACTCATGTCCCGCAAGTTTCACGTGTATGGCAACTGGAAGATGCACAACAACGTCGCGGCCTCCCGCGCCCTCGCCCAGGCGGTGGTCGACGCCACCGCCGCGGCCCGCGACCGCGTGGTCACCGGCATGGCCCCCGTGTTCCTGTCCCTGGCCGCGGTGCGCGACACGGTGCCCGCGCACCCGCACCTGAAGGTGCTGGCGCAGAACGGCTACCCCGCCCCCAAGGGCGCCTTCACCGGCGAGGTCTCCTTCGCCCTGATCCAGGACCTGGGCTGCGACGGCGTCATCCTCGGGCACTCCGAGCGCCGGCAGATCTTCGGCGAGACCGACGCGTTCATCGCCCAGAAGGTCCAAGCGGCTTTAGCCGCGGGGCTCGAGGTCGTGTTCTGCGTGGGCGAGACCCTCGAGGAGCGCGAGGCCGGCCGGACCTGGGAGGTCGTGGGCCGCCAGATCGACGCGGTGCTGCCGGGCGTGGCGCCCGCAGCCCGGGCCCGCCTGATCGTAGCCTACGAGCCCGTCTGGGCCATCGGCACGGGCCGCACGGCCACCCCCGCCCAGGCGCAGGAGGTCCACAAGCTCATCCGCGACCGCGTGGTCGAGCTCTGGGACGCCGCCGGCGCCGCGGAATTGATCATCCAGTACGGCGGTTCGGTCAAGGCCGAGAACGCCGCCGAACTGTTCGCCTGCCCGGACATCGACGGCGGACTCGTGGGTGGCGCCGCGCTGGACGCGGCCGGCTTCGCGAAGATCATCGCCGCTGCCGCGGCCGTCTTGCGCTAGATGTCCACCCCGCGCCTGCACCGCGTGCCGTTCATGGAGGCGGCCCTCGAGGAGGCGCGCCTCGCGGCCGCCGAGGGGGAGATCCCCGTCGGCGCGGTGGCGGTGCACGACGGGCGCGTCATCGCCCGGGCGCACAACCGCCGCGAGCAGGCCCATGACGCCTGCGCCCACGCCGAGATCCTGCTTTTGCGCGAGGCCGGGGCCGCGCTGGGTTCCTGGCGCCTCACGGACGTGGACGTGTACGTCACCCTCGAGCCGTGCCCGATGTGCGCGGCCGCGCTGGTCCACGCCCGGGTGCGCACGCTGGTGTTCGGCGCGCTGGACCCCAAGGCAGGCGGCGTACGCAGCCTGTTCGCCCTGTGCGAGGATCCGCGCCTGAACCACCGGATCGAGGTCGTCTCCGGGATCTGTGCCCAGCCATGTTCCGATTTGTTGCAACAGTTTTTCACCCAACTGCGCGAGGCCCGCGAAACCGGTCCCCGGTGAGGGTCGCCCGGCTCCTCTTCCTGGCGCTGGCCGCGCTGGTGAGCCTTCCGGTCGCGGCCTGCAACGCGGATCCCGACCAGCTCGGCAAGAAGGTGCGGGTGACCCAGAAAAAGGAGTGGCGCGCCGAGCTCACCTCCCGGATGACCGTCGGCAGCCTCGAGTTGTTCCCGCGGCGCACCGGGGAGGCGGCGCGGCTGGTGCTGCGGCCGGCCGACATCGCCCTGGGATCCCCCAAGCGTCAGGAGGCCGGCGTGCTGGTCCAGGCGGGCGAGCAGGCGCGCGAGACCCTGCGCCTGCTCGAGCTGGCCAGTCCACGGCAGTCCGTCGAGTGTCCCACGGACTGGACCCTCCACCTTTTCGACGAGGGCGGCGCCCGCCAGGTCGACTTCCAGTGGGAGTGCAAGAGCATGCGGATGGGCGATCAGCTCTATGATCTGCAGCCCGCCGCCCAGAAGGTGCTGGGCAACCTCATCACCACCGCCCGCCTCCACCCGACCCACAAGGCCACCGTGCTGGCCGTGCCGGTGGTCCACGATCCCGAATATGTGGCCCAGGTCGTCTCCGGTTTCGTGCAGGAGGTCCTCCCCATCGACGTCGGCCTGCTGCGCTACCCCTCGTTTACCGTCAGCACCGAGCACTTCGAGACGATCACCCGGGACTTCACCCGGCTCGACGAACAGGTGGACGCCCTGCGCGCACGCCTGAAGAAGCGCCTGACCGATTTCGCGGTCAGCATCCGCGCCCGCGGCGGCGACTCGATCGTCCGGATCCTGGCCCCGTCCCCCATCAAGGAGCACTTCGGCCAGGAGTTGTTCGCGCGCTGGGGGATGACCGTGCTCTGCGCGCTTGGCACGGGCACCGATCGGATGTATTATCTGGCGAGTTCGAACCGGTTCGGGATCGTGCGGATGGAGGTGCCCACGCACTACCCGATGCTGGTCGTGCAGCTGCCGGTGACCGATCCCCGGCCCGGCCTGGCCGCCCAGCTCGAGGCCATGCACCTCGATCCGCCGCTCGTCTGGCCCAAGTAACCGCCTCGACAGGCGTTCCAGGAGGTTCCCATGCTCGTCGGTATTGCCGCACGACTCCGCGCCCTCATCCTCTCCCTCTCCATTCTGGCCGCGCTCGCCGCGTGCGAGGCGAAGGTGACCACCCAGGACAACTGCGGCGACGAGTTCCTCGATCCCGGCGAGGCTTGCGATGGCGCCGAACTGGGGGGCGTCACCTGCGAGAGCCTGGGCTACTACCGAACCGAGGGGCAGGTCCGCTGCACCGCCGGGTGCCAGCTCGACACCTCCGACTGCGGGCTGGCGCGCTGCGGCGACGAGGCGATTCAGGGCACCGAGGGGGAGCAGTGCGAGGGGACCAACCTCGGCGGGGCGAGCTGCGTCACGCTGGGCTACGCCACCGGGACGCTCACCTGTGACGAGCTCTGCCGCTTCGACCTGACGGCCTGCGTCGCCGACGCGGACTGCGGCAACGGCGAGCTCCAGGAGGGGGAGCAGTGCGACACCACGAACTTCGGCGCTCAGACCTGCGAGACCCTGGGCTATCACGGGGGCAACCTCACGTGCACCGGAGCGTGCCAGCTCGACCTGTCTGACTGCGTCGAGATCGGGCGCTGCGGGGACGCCCGCATCCAGGCCACCTTCGGGGAGGAGTGCGACGGCGCCAACCTCGACGGGAAGTCCTGCCTGTCCCTGGGTTACCACGGCGGCACCCTCGCCTGCAGCGGCGGGTGCATCCTCGACGTCTCGTCCTGCGAGACCGAGGGGCGCTGCGGCGACGGCGACATCCAGACGACCTACGGTGAGGAGTGCGACGGCGCCAACCTCGACGAACAGACCTGCCTGTCCCTGGGCTATCACGGCGGCACGCTGACCTGCGACGGGGACTGCCACCGCGACGTTTCGTCCTGTGTGGCCGCCGGGCGGTGCGGGGACGGCGGGGTCCAGGAGTTGTTCGGGGAGGAGTGCGACGGCGCCAACCTCGACGGCGAGTCCTGCGAGACCCTGGGCTACTACGGCGGAGCGCTGGTCTGCGACGGCGCGTGCCTGTTCGACGAGGCGCCCTGCGCGGCGGTGGGGCGTTGCGGGGACGGGACCATCCAGTTCACCGAGGGCGAGGTCTGTGACGGTGCCAACCTGAACGTCACGACCTGCGTGCAGCGCGGCTTCTGGGGCGGGTCCCTGGCCTGTGACCCGGCCTGCTCGACCTTCGACGAGAGCGGGTGCCGGCGGCTGGTGAAGCTCGACGCGGGCGTGAGCCACACCTGCGCCATCGACGACGCGGGCGGCGCCCGGTGCTGGGGCGCCCGCACCGGGGGCGGGCTGGGGGACGGGCAGAGCGCGGGGACGTACAACATCCCCGGGGCCGTCCAGGCATCCGGGACCCTGTTCACGGAGATCTCGGCAGGCCAGAACTTCACCTGCGCCCTCGACACCGCCGGCGCCCTGTGGTGCTGGGGCGTCAACAACTCCGGGCAGCTCGGGTCGGGCGGCACCACCATGTCCACCGTGCCGCAGCGCGCGATCGTCCCGGTGGGGATGACCTTCAACCAAATCAGCGCAGGGGCCTCCCATGCCTGCGCCCTCGCCACCACCGGCGAGGTCCTGTGCTGGGGGTACAACAACCAGGGCCGGCTGGGGGACGGTACGACCACCAACCGGCTCATCCCCACGCCGGTGAACTCCATCAAGACGTTCGTCCGGGTCCAGGCCGGACGCTTCCACTCCTGCGCCATCGACACGGACGACCAGCTCCACTGCTGGGGCGCCAACGGCTACAACCAAATCCATGAAATGAACACGGAGCCGGTGCTCAGCCCGCTGCCGGTGGCGGCCGCCGACGCCCACGCCGTGCTGGACGTGGGGGTGGGGAACTACCATACGTGCGTGGTCACGGGAGCGGCGTCGGGCAACCTCTTCTGCAAGGGCGCCAACGGCCAGGGCCAGCTCGGCTACTTCACCGGCGGGGTCCCCAGTTTAGCCTTCGGCAGCGTGCCCACCTCCTCCGGCGCCCGGGTCGTCCAGGTCCAGGCCGGGGACGTGTTCACCTGCGCCCGTCTTTCCTCCGGGCTGGTGTACTGCTGGGGCAACAACGACTTCGGCCAGCTGGGCGACGGCGCCCAGGGCACCACCCGCCACAGCGCCGCGCTGATCACGACCACGCCACCCGGGAAGGCTTTCTCCGGCCTCAGCGCCGGCGCCGAGCACGCCTGCGCCTGGGACGCCGCCGGCCTCGCCTGGTGCTGGGGGAACAACGAGCTCGGCACCCTGGGGGACGGGACGTTCACCAACTCGGACCTCCCGGTATCGGTGTGGCCCATCTGAGCTCCGATTTCGATTCCGATTCCGACCCCGATGAGGTAAAAACCCACCGCCATGGCCGTGCTCTCCTGCTCCAACGTCAACCTCTCCTTCGGCGCCCGCGTCATCCTCGAGAACGTCTCCTTCGCGCTGGACTCCAACGACCGGGTCGGGCTCGTCGGCTCCAACGGCCGTGGCAAGACCACGCTGCTGCGCATCCTCGCCCGGCAGCAGAAGGCCGACACCGGCGACATCGTGCTGGCCTCGGGCTCCCACATGGGCTACCTGCCCCAGGAGATCCGCGTGGAGAGCGAGCGCCAGCTCCTGGACTTCGTGCACCACGCCGCCGGTGATCGCCACCAGCTCGAGGCGGACATCGCAGACGTGGAGCGCGCCCTGGAGGCAGCCGACGACGACGAGGCGCGCTCCGAGCAGGCCATGCACCTGGCCGACCTGCACGAGCGCCTGATCCTGTTCGACTCCATGTACTCCGTGCACGAGGCCGAGCAGATCCTCGACGGCCTGGGGTTCCGCCAGAAGGACTTCATCCGTCCGCTGGCCGAGTTCTCCGGCGGCTGGAAGATGCGCGCGCTCCTGGCCCAGCTCCTGTTCCTCAAGCCCGACCTGCTGCTCCTCGACGAGCCGACCAACCACCTCGACCTGCCGTCCCTGGCGTGGCTCGACGGGTGGCTGTCCTCCTTCCGCGGCGCGTTCCTCATGATCTCCCACGACCGTGACTTCCTGGACCGCCACGTGCGCCGCGTCTTCTCCCTGGAGCCCGAGGGGTTCCGCCAGTACCGCGGCAACTACACCGACTCCCGGCGCATGCGCGAGGAGGAGGAGGTCGTGCTCGAGAACCGCAAGAAGAACCTCGACCGCGAGCGCAAGGAGGCCGAGCGGTTCATCGAGCGGTTCAAGGCCCAGGCCACCAAGGCGCGCCAGGCCAAGTCCAAGGCCAAGATGCTTAAGAAGATGGAGGCCATCGACATCCCCGTCGAGGAGCAGCGCATCCGGTTCCGGTTCCCTCCCGTGGAGCGTACCGGCGATCGCGTGCTCCAGGTGCAGGACCTGTCCAAGTCCTTCGGCGACCTTCACCTGTACCGCGATCTGTCCGCCACGGTCATGCGCGGCGAGCGCATCGGGGTCGTGGGCGTCAACGGCGCGGGCAAGACCACCCTGCTGCGCCTGCTCTCGGGGGAGCTGGCCCCCGACGTCGGCCGCGTCGTCTGGGGCTCCAACGTGAACATCGCCTATTACGCGCAGCACCACGCCGACGCCCTCCAGCTCGACGACACCGTGCTCGAGGAGGTCCGCCGCACGGCCCCCCACCTGGGAGACACCCGGGTGCGCTCGGTGCTGGGCGCCTTCCTGTTCCGGGGCGACGACGTCGAGAAGGTGGTGGGCGTGCTCTCCGGCGGCGAGAAGGCCCGCGTGGCGCTGGCCAAGCTGCTGGTCGCGCCGGGCAACGTCCTGCTCATGGACGAGCCGACCAACCACCTGGACCTCGAGAGCGCCGAGCTTTTGGCCGAAGCCCTCGCCGAGTACGAGGGCACCATGCTGTTCGTCTCCCACAACCGGGCGTTCATCGACCGGCTCGCCACCCGCATCTGGGAGATCGACGACGGGAAGATCCACGTCTATCCCGGCAACCTCAGCGAGTACATGGCGCACCTGGCCGCGCGCCGCGAGCACCGGGCCTTCACGCCGGACCAGCTCGCCGCCCACCAGGCCCGTCCGTCGGCCTACCCGGTCGCAGCCCCGTCACCGGCACGGTCACCGTCACCGCCACCGCCACCCATGCCGGACGGAATCGGTGACGATTCAGCAACGCGACCGGACCCCCGGTCGCCGTCGCCGTCGCCGTCACCGCCACCGCCACCGTCTCCCCGGACGCTTCGTGGAAGCGATGACGCTTCCTCGGTCCGCCCGATGGTCCGAACTCCAGACAGCAAGGTCGACCGGCGCCGCCGCGAGGCCCAGTTGCGCGAGAAGATCCAGAAGGAGCTGGGCCCCACCAAGGTGAAGATCGACCAGATGGAGGCCCGTATCGCCGAGCTCGAGGCCCGCAACGCCGAGTTGTCCAGGCTCATGGCCGATCCCGAGGTCTACGGCCGCCCCGAGTTCGTCGCCGCCCTCAAGGAGTTCCGCGAGAACGAGGGCAAGCTCGAGGACCTCATGGGGCGCTGGACCTTCGCCAGCGAGAAGTTCGAGCAGCGCAAGGCCGAGCTGGAAGCCGAACACGCCCGCGACGCGTGATACGGTTCAATAATATACCCGGACGCTCATGAAAATCTGGTACTGATCGAAATTGTAATAATCCGTATAGGCGGGCAGGGTGGGATTCCCGTCCATGAGACGGCGCTCGCGCTGCTTCTCGACGTCGGAGGGGCGGGGGACGAAGACCCGAAGACCCAGGGCGAAGACCACGCGGTTGCGGAAGAAAGTGAACTCCACGCCGCCGCCGGTGACCATGTTGGTCCGGTTGAAGTCCGCTCCCAGGTCGAGGCCCAGTCCGAAGATCGCGAAGGGCGACCACATGCGGTCGCGGAACAGGTTGACCACGCCGAGGATCTTGAAGTTGGGGGTGAACAGAAGGTCGGAGACCTCCCGGGAGGTGACCGACGGGGTGGTGGTGACCCGGTTGAAGTCGAACTCCAGATCCATGCCGGCGATGCCCGCGAAGCGCAGGCTGCCGACCAGGCCGGCGGTGCCCTGGTTTCCCAGGCCCACCTGGGTCCCGATCCCGAAGGAGAACCGGGAGGACAGACCCTCGGGGGGCAACTCCTCGGGGACCGTCGGCAGCACCAGGGCGGCGCACAGCAGCAGGGCGGCGATCATGCGCGGCGCCCCCGCTCGGGGTCATGGTGGAAGGTGAAGACGACGTCCGGGAAGGCGCCGCAGAAGCGCACCTCCGGTTCCAGCCGCACGCCGGTGCGCTCCTCGACGAGCCGCCGGACCTCGAGGAAGAGGGCCCGCAGCTCGTCGGCGGTGGCCAGGCCGTCGTGGATGATGAAGTTCGCGTGACCGGCGTAGACCCAGGCGTGGTCGGTGCCGTAGCCCTTGAGGCCACACTCGTCGATGAGCCTGCCGGCGGGAGCCTCGCGTGTGGCGGGGTTCTGAAAGACGCACCCGCAGGAGAGCACGCGGTCCTCGCCCCGTTTGCGGCGGGCGGCCCTGTGGCGCTCCATGGCGGCCTCGATGGCCTCGCCGTCCCCGTGCCAGGTCCGCAGCGCCACGCGGGAGACGATGGCGGCGGCACCCATGAACGGGCTGCGCTTGTAGCCGAAGTCGGCGGGATTCGGATAGTAAGTCTTGACGCGGCCGGTGGGCTCCACCAGCTCGGCCCACTCGAGGACGCCGCCCAGGTCGTGGTCGAAGGCGCGGGCGTTCATGAAGGAGGCGCCGCCGAGGGTGCCGGGCAGCCCGGCGAGGAACTCGAGGCCCGTGCGGTCGACGTTGCGGGCCACCTGGGCGGCGGTGTCGGCGGCCAGTCCGGCGTCGGCCACGAGGAGATCGCCGTCGAAGCGGCAGGCATCCATGTACCGGAGCACGAGGGTGGCGCCGGGGATGCCCTCGTCGCTGACGAGGACGTTGGCGCCGTGGCCGAGGATCAGGGAGACGGGCTCGTCGAACCAGGCCAGGCGCCCGACCATGCGGGAGAGCTCGTCGGCGTCGTGGGGGAACAGCACCACCTCGCCGCGGCCGCCCACCCGGTAGGTCGTGTAAGGGGCCAGCGGGCACGACTCTCGCACATGATCCGGTGAGAACTGGTTTTTCAGGGCGTTTTTGACTTCGGCTTCCATGGCGCCAGCTTCCCGATTGTTCGTCCGGATTGCCGCAGGGTGCAATCCTGCACCTGACGCACTATAGCCCCGCGCCCCGCATTATGCTAGGTTTCGATGTCGAGGAGTCCGCGACGTCGATGAAGCACCCCCACCCGTCCCCCATGCTCGATCGCGAGCTCGCCCGCCTCGGGGTGCCTTATGACACCGCCGAAGCCGCACGGCGGACGGTGAGCCGGGACGCCTGGGCGGTGGGCGCCATCATGGATTATTACGGGGCCCCCGTGGAACCCATCGCCGCCGCCGTGGTATCCCCGCGGGACGAGGCCGAGGTGCGGGCCGTGGTGCGCTGGGCGGGGGCGGGCGGTCATCCGCTGGTGCCCCGCGGCGGCGGCACGAGCCTCACCGGCGCCGCCTGGGTGGACCGTCCCGACGCCGTCGTGCTGGATCTGTCCCGGCTCACCGAGGTCTTCGAGGTCGATGCGGCGCGCCGGGTCGTGACCGTGGGCGCCGGCCTCACCGGGGCCAGGCTCGAGCAGCGGCTGCAGGCCCAGGGTCTGACCACCGGGCATCAGCCCTCGTCGGCGGCCCGGGCCACGGTGGGCGGCTTCCTGGCCACGCGCTCCTCGGGGCCGTTCTCCGGGCGCGTGGGCAAGATCGAGGATCTGGTGCGCCGCGCCGCCTGGGTGGACGGCGAGGGCGGCCTGCACGAGGATGAGGGGCCGGGCGGCTTCCTGGACCTCGTGCTCGGCTGCGAAGGCACCCTGGGCGTGTTCACGCGGGCCGGCCTCGCGCTGCAGCCCCTGCCCGAGCACGTCGCGATGACCTCGGCCGTGTTCGACTCCCTGGACGCCGGGCTGACGGCCATGCGCCGGATCGTTCAGGAGGGCCTGGCTCCCGCCTTTTTGCGCCTCTACGACCCGTCGGCGGCCGTGCAGGCCCTGCGCAACCCGCGCCGCGGCCGGTCGGGGGGCGGCTGGCTCAACCCCATGGGCCGCCTGGGGCGCCGCAGCCTGCCCCTGATCCTGCGCGCCGCGCCGCTGTGGAACCGGTTGATCCAGGAGACCCTGCCGCGCCTGTGGCGCAACCGCTACCTGCTGCTGGCCGGGGCGGCCGGGGATCCCTTCGGCGCTCAGTTGGGCGTCACCCAGATGGGGACGATCCTGACCGCCTGCGGCGGCCGCGATCTGGGTCAGGAGCCCGCGCGCCGCTGGTGGCTGCACCGCCAGGCATTGTTTGAGATTCGACCTCGCGTGTTCGCCTCGGGGGCGTTCGCCGACGCCCTGGACGTGTGCACCACCTGGAGCCGCATGCCCGCGCTCGTGGCGGCCGTGCTCGAGGAACTCAGCCCCCACGCCTTTGTGATGGCGCACTTCTCCCACGCCTGGCACGACGGCTGCTCGGTGCACTTCACCTTCGCCGGCGCGGGGCGCTCGCTGTCGGACACGCTCACCCGCTACCACCACGTCTGGAGCCTGGCCCTGACCGCGGCAGCCCGGCACCAGGCGACGATCAGCCACCACCACGGCGTGGGCCGCCTCAAACGCGACTTCTTCGCGTCCGAGCATGGCGCCGCCGTCGAGGTCCTGCGAGGCCTCAAGCGGACGATGGATCCGCGCGGCGTCCTGAACCCGGGGGCGCTATGGCCCACGTGAGCACCGGCGCCTTCCTGCTGCGCGCTCGCGAGATCTGCGGCGCCGAGCACGTGTCCTGGCCGGACCCGGCGGCCGCGCTGCGCGTGCACCCCGCCACCACCGCCCAGGTGGCCGCCCTCGTGCGGGCCGCCCGGGAGACCGGCTGCCCCGTCCGGGTCGTCGGGGCCGGCGGGGATCCAGGCGCCGCGGCCGGGTCCGGGGTGGTGCAAATGGATCTGCGCCGCGCGAACCAGGTCGTCGCCCAGGATCCCGTGGGCTCCTGGGTCACGGTGCAGGCAGGGATCACCCCCGCCGAGCTCGAGGCGCGCCTGGATCCCGAGGGCTTCACCCTTCGCTTTCATCCCGCCGGCCACCAGGACCGGCCGCTCGCCGAGCTGGTCTCCCTGCCGCTGCCGGGCCTGCACACGGGCGCCGCCTTCCGGCGGGTGATCGCCCTGACCGCGGTCTGGGCCGACGGCGCCACGCTGCGCACCCGGGTGAGCCCGCGCCAGGCGGTGGGGCCGGATCTGCGCGCCTTCCTCGTGGGCGGACACGGCGCCTGCTGTGTCGTCACCGAGGTCTGCCTGGCCGTGTTCCCGGCCGCCGTGCCCTCGGGCTTCGAGACCCTCGCCTTCCGGGACCTGTCCGGCGCGATCGAGGCCGCCTCCCGGCTCACGGGGGAGGCTCCGCTCTCGCCGCTGGAGCTGGCCCTGGTCCGCGAGAGCGACCGCTGGCTGCTCCACCTGTGGTTCCGGGGTCCGGCCGCGTGCGTGGCCGTCGGGCGTGACCGCGCGGCCCATGGCGCAGGCGTGGCAATCGGCGAGGCGCCGGCCCGCGCCTTCTGGCGTCCCGCCGCCGTGCCCCCGGGCGCCGGCGTCGCCTTGCGCCCGCGTGCGCTGGACGCCGCGACTCTCGCCGGCATGGACCTGGCCCCGGGCGAGTTCGTCTCGGGGTTCTCTTTCGCGGGGGCCGTCCACTTCGCGCTGCCCGACGTGCCTCCCCCCCCTGTCTTCCTCGGCGATCCGGCGGACCCGCGGGTCCGGGCGCTGCTCGCCTCGACTGACCGCGTGTAAATCCACTGACATGGTCTGGGAATCGACCGCGGAACGTGGGTCCCGGTCGCAGTCGAAATCGAAATCGAAATCGAATTGAGATCGGGATCGGGGCTTTTTTTGCGATCCCCGGCAGGTGTGTGCAAAAGTGGTCAAGTCGCGTGTTCCGCCGGAGAGTGCACCATGAAACCTCTGCCGCTTGCCATCATCGTCATCCTGACCTGGACCGTGCTGGTGGTCATTGACAACTGGCCCCGGGAGCGCCCCGTCGAGCGGCCCCGCGACCCGGTGCCGGTCGTCACCGCCTCGAACCTGCCGCCCGCACCCCAGCTCCAGATGCAGGAGCAGCCGCGGTATCGGCCCGGGCGGTAGATTCGGGGTTGACAAACTACGCCCAATCACTGCAACATGAAGGGCGCGAAAGAGGTGGCCACCCTTGAGTACATCGTTCCCGTTCAGCGGCATCCGGATCCGCTTCGCAGGTGAGACCGACATCGGCAAGACCCACGATCACAACGAGGATACGCTCTACCTGCCCGAGAGCCTCCCGCTTGGGATCGTCGCCGACGGCATGGGCGGCCACGCCTCCGGAGAGGTGGCCAGCCGGATCACCGTGGAGACGATGTCGAAGTATTTTGCCGAGACCGCCCTGGGACCCGCCACCGTGTGGCCCCTTCGCCTGGATCCCCTCCAGGCCAACGTCCATCGCATGAAGAGCGCGATCAGCCTGGCCAACATCCGGGTGCGCGAGCACGCCGAGAAGGACCCCGCGTGCAAGAACATGGGCACCACCGTGGTGTCCATCTACTTCGAGGACAACTACGCGGTCATCGCCCACATCGGGGACAGCCGCATCTACCGCTGGCGCCCCGGCCTGCTCGAGCTGCTGATGGAGGATCACTCCTTCGTCAACGACATGGCGCGCCTCAAGCACATCAGCGCTGAGGAGGCGGCGGCCTCCGGGACCAAGACCAACGTGGTCAGCCGCGTCATCGGCCCCAACCCCGACGTTTTCGTCGACACCGCGATCGTCTACCCCAGGGTGGGCGACGTCTTCATGCTCTGCTCCGACGGCCTCAACGACATGATCTCCGACGCCACCATCCTCGAGATCATGAGCAACGAGAAGGATCTCGACGAGATGGCCGAGAAGCTCGTGCACGCGGCCAACGACGCGGGCGGCGAGGACAACATCACCGCCCTGTGTGCCCGCGTCGAGAAGGACTGAGAAGCTGGTTTGGGTGGAAACCCCGTCCGGAATGATGGCAGGGTGCGGTTCGGGAGGTGAATCATGCGAACGGATCTGCGAATCGAGTGGGAACTCACGTCGGCCTGCGCGCTGGCCTGCCCGGACTGCTCCAGCCGGCGGGTGTCCCGCGGGCGGGATCTGGACCTGACGAGCCTGATGGAGATCGCCGATCGGCTCGTGGTCGCGCGCGTCGCCCTGGTGAGCCTCTCGGGGGGCGAGCCCCTGGGGCACCCCGGCTGGGAGGTGGTCGTCCGGCGGCTTTCTGCCGGCGGGATCGAGGTGCAGGTGCTCACCTCGGGGGCGGTCTGGGACTCGGACACCGCGGCGCGGCTGCGCGCGGCGGGCGTGGGGCGCGTGTGGCTGGGTATGGACGGCGCGGGGGAGGCTCATGATCGCTTCCGCGGCCGGCCCGGGCTCTTCGCGCAGGTGTGCCGGGCCATGGATGAACTCGAGGAGGCGGGCGTCCCCGCGGGTGCGTTCACCACGGTGCGGGCGCGGACCGCGGCCGGGATCCCGGCTTTGGCCCGCTGGATCCGGGGGCGCGGTGTGGCCGACTGGTTTCTGTGGGCGTCGGTGGGGGAGCCGGTCCGGGGCGCGGGGTTTTCCCGTGCCGCGGTGGAGCGCGCGGCGGCCCAGGTGACCGCTGCGGGGACGCGGGTCTGGTACGGCGACACCTGGCACCCCGGCGAGGTCGCCTGCGGCGCGGGTGAGACCGTGCTGGGGGTGGCCGCCGACGGACAGGTCAGGGGCTGCCTGCTCCAGCTCGACGCGCCCGGGCTGGGCCATGTGCTCGAGACGGAGCTTCCGGTGCTCGCCGCCCGCGCCCGCATGCTGCGCTGCGCCGCAGGCTGCACCGCATGCGCGGGGACGCGCCCGGCGGCCGCCGGCCCCGGCACCTGGCAACGGGCCGCCCTCGTGCCCCTGGCCGCCCTGGCGCTGGGCGGCGGCGCCTGCCGGTCCACCGAGTCGGACTCCCTGCCGCCCCAGGAGCCCCGCTCCCAGGCGCAGCCCACGCAGCCGGTCGCCGAGCCCGAGGCCAAGGCCCCCGTCGAGCCGGAGACCAAGGCCGAGGCGCCGGTCATGCGCAAGATGCCCCCCTGCTGCTACTCACGTGCCCTGATCCGCAACTGCAAGTGCGACTGGAACACCCCCGTGTCCCGGCCGCCGTCCACCACTCCCTGAAGACAGGTCACGCTATCCGGGGAAGGTCTCGCGGGCCCAGGCGCGCACGGCCCCGGGGTCGCGGAAATCGCCCACCGGGGTCCGCATCATCCTCAGGATCAGGCGCTCGAAGAAGCCGAAGCGCTGGGGGAAGAACCAGCCGGGGAACAGGCCCGTGGCCACTGGTTTCAGGCCCAGCCTGCCCAGGACGGCGTCACCGATGGCCTGCACGCCGGCGCGGTGCTTGTCGGGATCCCGCATCATCAGGCATACCGTGAAGGTGGCCAGCGGGAGCGCGGCCAGGGCCTCGCGATGCCTGCCGAGCCAGGTGCCAAGGACCTTGTGCCACTTCCCGGCGCGGACTCCGGAGCCGGCGATGACCGCGTCGAAGCCGTCGGGGGCGGGCGCGGTCTTCGCGTCCTCTAGGCGGGGCTCGTGGCCCAGGGCGGTCAGTTCTTCGGCGATGAGGTCGGCGGTCTCCCGGGCACAGCCCGAGCCGGTGGCGAACACAACGAGGATCTTCATGGGGCTTTCCTTCCTGCGCAGAGCCGGACCTCCCAGAGGGGATCGGCGGCGGCGAAGTCCGCGCGGGTGGCCGCGTCGAGCAGGGAGAGGGCGGCGCAGCGGACCCGGGGATCGGGGTGCCACAGTTCCCGGCGCACGAGCTGGGTGAACGCCTCGTCCGCCGGACCCGAGAGGGACAGGGCCACCAGCAACGTGGCGCGGTCCCGGGCCATGGCGGGGGACGTGTCCTCGGCCAGCAGCGACTGGAGCTCCTGCCGGATGCCGGGGGCCTGAAGACGCGCCAGGCAAAGGGCCAGCCGGGCGGTGGGCGCTTCGGAGAACAGTTTCGTCAGGCCGGGGATGGCCTCGGTGCCCTCGCGCTTCTCGAGGGCCTCGAGGAGCCGCTCCTGGATTGCGGGCTCGGCCCCCGCCAGCAGGGCGACGAGAGTGGACACATCGGCGGCGGTGGCGTGGAGGGCGGCCGCCGCGTCCCGCACCTCGGCCTCCTCGGAGGTGAGCGCGGCCCGGGCGGCCTCGGGGAGCGGATCCCCGGGGCGGGATACGGTGGCGAGCGTGCGCAGCGCCTGGGACAGGATCGGGGCCGGCGCCACGGGGAGCATGGCCCGGAGCCAGTCGGCGGCCTCGCGAAGCCCGTCGAGGGCCGGGATCAGGCGGGCAAAACCGGGCACGTCGAAGGCCGGCGGGAACAGTTCGGTCTCCTCCACGACGTTGGAGCGGGTGCGGTAGGTGTCCAGCAGGCGGTCCACCGGAGCGTCGGTCGTGGGAGCCGCTGTCGTTTCGTCTTCTCCGGTGATCTCGAGCTGCTGCCAGCGCGCCTGGGGGACCCACTTTTCGTGGTCGGTGATGTAGGCCTGCCAGCGCGCGGCGAACCAGGCGAGGACCACGGGGCGCGTGGCCGGAGCCTCGGCCAGTTGGCGCAGGCCGGTCCGGTCGAGCTCGCCCAGGCGGCCCAGAGCCTCGGTCTCCAGCTCCAAAGTGGCGCGGCCGTGATGGCGCAGGTAGGCCCAGCGAAGGGCGAGCGGCAGGGTTTCGGGCGCTTCGCAGTCCGCGGGGAGCAGCCCGACCAGGTCCGCGGGCAGCTCGGCGGTGAGCCAGGCGCAGGTGAGCCGGGCGGCGCGGCGCTGCAGGATGCCGGCCAGGTGGGTCGCCGGGAGGCGGGTCCGGACCCGGGCGAAGAGCTCCGGGGAGATCTCCGGGGTGGCCTCGAGCCAGGTGGCCAGCAGGACCTCGGGCTCCGGGCCTCCGGCCTCGAGGATCAGGTCGAGGTGACCGGGTTCGCCGGCGGCGGCCAGGGCCCTCGCCGCGACCTGCACCAGGAAGGGGTCGCTTTGCTGCAGCGCCGCGTAGAGGAAGGCGAAGTCCTGGGGCGCGCGAAGGCGGGCGAGCTGGTCCAGCCCGGCGGCCTGATCGGTCGCGGCGTGGGCGGTCAGTTGCTCGAGGGCCGAGAGCCGCTCCGAGAACGCGCGCCAGGCCAGCAGCTCGCCCGGTTTCCAGCCCCGCCTCAGGAAGCCGTCGACCACCTCGGTCCGCACCATCTGGGACGGATCGCCCAGGGCCTGCACCAGGGCGGCCACGACGAAGTCCTCGGCCGGCAGCGTGTGGAGGCTGCGGGCGACCTGGACGCGGACCCGCAGGTCGCCGTCCTTCAGGCGTCGCACCAGGGGCCAGGCCACCGCGGTGCCGCGCCCGGCCAGGGCCGCGGCCGCGGTCTTGCGGACCAGCGGGCTGTGGTCGGTGAGGGCGGCCACGACCACGTCCTCGGCCTTCGCGTCCCAGGGGCCCTCGGCCAGCTTCTGGATGGCCGCCACGCGGGACGCGGTGTTGCCTGACCGGGCCGCGTCGAGCACGGCATCGCGCTCGGACACGCAGGCCGCCAGCAGAGCGGGGATCAGGAGCAGGGAAAACAGGCGGACCACGGCGTTCACCCCCGGATCGCCGCTGCGACGATGAGGCACATGCCCAGGATGATGGCGCCGCACACGATGCCGACGCTGGTGTTCTGGTCGATCTCGAGCTCCTTGCGCAGGTCGAAGGGCGTGATCCAGTCGTAGACCTTGTAGCCAAGGAGCCCGAGGACGAGGCCCAGCAGGGCATAGACCACCACGGCCACCAGGTCGGCGGGCCGCACGCGGGAGAACACGCCGTCGTCGCGCGTCGCGGCGGCGGGGGGGGCGGATGGAACGTTCGGACAGGCGGTCGAGGTGGCGACCTGAGGGGTGGTCCCCGGTGGGGGCTCGGCGGCGCTGGGCGCCGCGGTGAAGGCGGCCAGTCCCGCGGCGAGCGCGAGGCAGATCATCCAGGTGAGCAGGGGGCGGTTCATCGGGCACCTCGAATCGGACCTCAACTTATACCAAGAACCCCCGTGGTTCAAGGCGCGCGTTCGGACGGAAATCGAAATCGAAATCGAAATCGAAATCGGGATCCCCCTTCCAGGAGAAAGTTCTTGCGATTGCCCTGTCGAACCATCAGAGTCCGGACGGGAGGTCCTGCCTATGCCGCAGCGTGACGTGACGACCTGGTACCTGGAGTTCGCGGGGGAGCCGCCGTCGGAGGCGAGCTGGCCCGACGGGGTGCGGCTGGTGGAGAGCGAGGTCCCCGACGCCCTGTGGTCCCGGTTCCTGTTCTGCGCCGTGGGGCGCCCCTGGGGCTGGTACAGCCGGCTGTCCTGGGACTACGGCCAGTGGGACGCCTGGGTGCGCTCGGGGCGGGCCCGCACCTGGGTCCTGTGGGATCGCGGGACACCGGCGGGTTACGTCGAACTGGTGCGGCACCCGGCCGCGTCGGAGGAGACCGGCTGGCTCGGATCGACGCCCGACGGGAGCGTGGAGGTGAAGTTCCTGGGCCTTTTGCCGGGGTTCACCGGGCGGGGCCTGGGGCCCGGGCTCGTGGCCGCTGCCGTGCGCCTCGCGCGGGACTGGGCGCCCGGGCCGGTGTGGCTGCACTCCTGCGACGCCGATCATCCGGCGGCCCTGCGCCTGTATGAGCGCGCCGGGTTCGTGGTGCGCCGGACCTCGACGGCGGTGGAGGACATCCCCGACGCGGATGATCCCCGCCAGCTCTGCGCGCCGTTCGTGCGCACCTCCATCCTCGCGGCGCGGTGAGTTTTTCCTTGACAGGATTATACCGAACGGTATAACCCCCGATATGAAGGATCTCGACGCCCCCGACCGCCGCTCAGACCTGCTCCGACATGCGCTCAGCCTGTTCACCGAGTTCGGCTACGACGGCATCGGCGTGCAGCAGATCGTCGAGGCCGCCGGTGTGACCAAGCCCACGCTGTATCATCACTTCGGCAGCAAGCTCGGCCTGCTCGAGGCGCTGCTGTCCGATCGGCTCGCCGGGCTCGACGAGGCGCTCGCCCAGGCGGCGGAGTACCGGCACGACCTCACCCTGACGCTCACGCGGCTGGCCCGGGTCACCTTCGTCTTCGCGCGGGAGCAGCCGGCGCTCCACCGGCTGGCGCGGATGCTGTCCCACGCCCCGCCGCGCAGCGAGGCGGGCGCCGTGATGGCCCCCACCCGGGCGCGCCAGGTGGTCCGGCTCGAGCAGGTCTTTCTGCAGGCTGCGGCCGACCACGGGAACATGACGGGACGGCATCGCGTCTACGCCATCTCCTTCCAGGGGATGCTCGACAGTTACGCCGAGCTCCTCGCCGAGGGGGCGCTCGACTTTGACGAACATCTGGTGTATCGGGCCGTGCACCACTTCATGCACGGCATCTTTTCGTAACCGCCCGTCCGCGCACGGGTGAACCGGGACCTCGGGTCCGTCCGGGTGGACGGTCTGCCGGTCGCGGTTTTTTTTGCCCAGGGATATACCGAGCGGTATACAACCCGGAAAGGAAAACCCATGAGCACCTGGTTCCATCACGCCATCCTGTATCACCTCTACGCGCCTGCCGCCTGCGGCGCCCCACGGCAGGGCGACCCGTCAGGGGCCGTCACCCCGCGGCTCGGCTCCCTGCACCCCTGGCTGGATCACGCCCGCGCCCTGGGAGCCGACGCGCTCCTGCTCGGTCCGGTCTGCGAGTCCATGAGCCACG
>Ga0302247_1001389_pt1 | contig 18719 bp, 17 predicted proteins | sample AAG_UR_Ile_MG_FD_193529 | JGI IMG/M metagenome (GOLD analysis project Ga0302247, IMG submission 193529) | Enriched activated sludge microbial communities from anaerobic digester in WTTP, New Holstein, Wisconsin, United States - AAG_UR_Ile | ecosystem: Engineered > Bioreactor > Anaerobic >...
CTGACGCTCTCGGGGGCGTCGATCCCGATGAGCCGCACCCTCTCCACCCCGGCGAAGCCGGCGGGGGGATGGACAAGACGCACCACCACCGTGTCTCCGTCCACCACCCGGACCACCCGTCCCGGAAGGGCCCCCTGCGGAACCCCCTTCCCCGGGGCGGTCTCCCCGTAAGCCGCATCCCCCGGGCCCCCGTCGCCGGGAACCCCCTTCCCCGGGGCGGCCTCCCCGTAAGCCGCATCCCCCGGGCCCCCGTCGCCGGGAACCCCCTTCCCCGGGGCGGCCTCCCCGTAAGCCGCATCCCCCGGGCCCCCGTCGCCGGGAACCCCCTTCCCCGGGACCGTCCCGGCGGACGGCCCGGATTGCGGCCCCTGACGGACCCCGGGGAACGAATCAGCGGCCCCGGCGGCGGATCCCTGCCCGGAGGAAAAACCCGGCGGGAGAATCACCCACAGAAGGACGGCGAGCCAGAGCCCGGGGCGCAGGTCCCTTCGATTTTCACGCTGAAGCCTTCCTTCCCGGGGTCCTCTATCCCCGGCCCTTCCCCGGGGGGACGGGCTTCCTGCGGCCGGCGATGCATCCGTCATGACAGGCTCCAGTATACCCCCCGGGGCCGGAATTGGGGAGGCGCAATGACGGAACAGGCCTTCCGTCGGGGAAAAGAGGTGACCCGGGAGTGAAGACACGCGACAGGCCCCAGGCCGGGTGAAAAAGGCCGGGTGAAAAAGGCTTGCCAACCCCGGGCATACCCGATACATTAATCAAAAGTCCGGAGCCGATTGTGCCGATTCTTGAAGGAAACCCTATGACCGAAAACATCCTGTCCCTGTCCCGCAGGACCAAAGAAACTTCCATCCGGCTCGCTCTCCGGGGAGAACCCGGCTGCCCGGTGAAAATCGACACCGGAGTCCCCTTTTTCGACCACATGCTCACCGCGGCGGCTTTCCACGGAGGCTTCGGCCTGGAGATCGAGGCCCGGGGAGACCTGGAGGTGGATTATCATCACCTGGTGGAGGACACCGGGCTGGTGCTGGGGGAGGCCTTTCACCAGCTGCTGGAAACCCGGGGGGCCGTGGCCCGTTTCGGGCATTCGGTGATCCCCATGGACGACGCGCTGGGGGAAGCGGTGGTGGATGTGGCGGAAAGGCCTTATCTGGTTCTGGAGGCGGATTTTCCCCAGGACCGCTGCGGCTCCTTCCCGATGGAACTGGTGCGGGAGTTTTTCCTGGCCTTCACGAACCGGGCCCGGATAAACCTGCACCTCCTCTGCCGCCACGGCGGGAACAGCCATCACATGGCGGAGGCCCTGTTCAAGGCCTTCGGTCGGGCCCTGGGAGCCGCCTACGCCCCGCGGCCCGGGGGCCGGGACGGGATGTCCACCAAGGGGGACCTCTGATTTCCCCCGGGGGACGGGTATGAAGGAGCGGGACATTTTTTACGGAAAAACGGGCGAAGGCTTCCTGGTCCGGACCGAAGCCCCGCCCCGGGCTCTGAGCAGTGAGGAACGGGTCCAGCTGATCCGGCGGGGCAACGAGTTTTTCAACCGGGGAGACTACCCGGTGGCGAAGCGGGTCTTCGTCACCACCGGCTACGGCGACGGACTCATCCGGATGGGGGACCACCATTACCGGCAGGGTGAGTTTCTGGAAGCCTTCCGGATGTACTGGCTGGCCAGGGAAAAGACCAAATCCGGCCTTCTGATAGAAAAAATGGCCTGGGTGATCCGGGAATGGCTGAGGCTCGATGAAGGCGGAGGAGGGAAAGACCAGGAGTGAGGATGGACGAACGGGAAACCGGACCGGACCAGGATGAGGTCGGGGGGCCGGACCTTCAGGCCCCCCCCGGGGAAGAGGGGAAACCGGAAATTTCGGAGTACTCCCAGAAAGGCTACCTGTATCTCAAGGAAAACCGGATAGCCGAAGGGGAGGAATGTTTCCGGAGGATCCTCGAGCTGGAGCCGGAGAACAACTATGCCCTGGTCGGTCTGGGGGACGCCGCCCGGAAGCGGGGAGATTTCGTCCGGGCCGCCTCGCACTATCAGAAATGCCTCGACCTGCATCCGGACAACAACTATGCCCTCTTCGGCCTGGCGGACAGCCTCAAGTCCCGGAATCAATACGGAAAGGCCATCGAAATCTGGGAACGCTACCTGGTCCAGGATGAAAAAAACGTCACCGTGCTGACCCGGGTGGCCGACTCCTACCGGAAGTTGCGGAATTTCTCCCGGTCCCGGGACCTCTACCAGCAGGTCCTCGCCCTGGAGCGGGACAACCCCTACGCCCTGGTGGGGCTGGGACACCTGTACTACGACTTCAAGGAGTACGAAAAGGCCCTGTCCTACTGGGAACGGATGATGGAAAATCGGGACGGGGATGTGGACATCCGGATCCTCACCTCCATCGGCAACTGCCACCGGAAGCTGAAGACCTTCCAGAAGGGCCTGGCGGTTTTTTCCCGGGCCCTGGAACTGGACCCCGTCAATTTTTACGCCCTCTTCGGCATGGCGGACTGCTGCCGGGGGCTGAACCGCCACCGGGAATCCCTGGAATACTGGAACCGCATCCTCCGTCTGGATCCGGAAAACAAGGTAATCCTGACCCGGGCGGGGGACGCCTGCCGCGCCCTGGGAGACTTCGCCGAGGCGGAAGCCTTCTACCGCCGGGCCCTGAACATCGAGTTCGACGCCTTCGCCATCCTCGGCCTTGCCCTGATCAACAAGCAGCAGGGCAAATACTCGGAAGCGTTGCGGTCCCTGGAAAGTCTCCTGAAAAGCGACCCCCGGAACCCCCGCATCTACGGGGACATCGCGGACTGCCACCTGCGGCTGGGAAGGAAAGACCTGGCCCTCCAGGTTCTGGCGGAGTTCCACAGACAGGGTCTGCGGAGCGCGTACGCGTCGGAGCTCTACGAGCGCCTTCGGGGGGGCCACTGACCCCCATGAGCCTCCCCTCCCTGCAGGGAGAACTCCCGGAAGGGATAGCCGCACGGCTGGGCCTGGAGAAGACCTACCGGGGGCTCCAGATCTTCGAAGGCCTGCACCGGCTGGGGAAGGACTTTGCCGGGATGACCAGCCTTCCGGAGGAGCTGCGCTCCCGGCTCCAGCGGGACTATTCCCCCTTCACCACCCGGCCGGGAACCAGCCTGTCCGACCCGGACGGGACGGTCAAACTCCGGGTGGACCTGGCCGACGGAGCGGCGGTGGAATGCGTCCTTCTGACGGACCAGAGCGGCCGCAGGACCGCCTGCCTCTCCACCCAGGCGGGCTGCGCCATGGGCTGCGCCTTCTGCCGGACCGGTCTCCTGGGCTTTCATCGCAATCTGGATGCGGCCGAGATCGTCGAGCAGTACCATCATCTCGACCGGGCTCACGGCCCCATCGGCAACATCGTCTACATGGGCATGGGCGAGCCCCTGATGAACCTGGAGAATCTCCGGCGGAGCATCGAAATCTTCATCCACCCCCGGGGCATGGCCCTGAGCCTCCGGAAGATGACCGTCTCCACCTGCGGGGTGGCTCCGGGCATCGTGGAGCTGGCGGACAGGGGTCCTCCGGTGGGGATCGCCGTATCCCTCATCACCGCCGACGAGGAGACCCGCAAAAAAATCATGCCCGTCACCCGCCGCTGGGGCCTGGCGGAACTCCGGGAGGCCATGGCCTACCACCAGAAGAAGACGGGAAAGCGCCTCACCCTGGAGATCGTGCTCCTGAAGGGCCTGAACGACCGGCCCGCCGATGTGCGCCGGCTTCTGGACTTCGTCCGGGGACTGGATGTGATCGTCAACCTCATCCCCTGGAACAGCGTCTCCGAGCTGGACTTCCGGGAGCCCGACGAGGAAACCGTCCAGATGTACCGGCGCGAACTCGAATCCGCCCGCATCCCCTCCACCCGCCGCTACCGCCGGGGCCGGAAGATCGGCGGCGCCTGCGGGCAGCTGGGGGTTGTGGTATAGGCGGGCAAACGTGCAAAAGATCTTTTATCTAGATCTTTTATCTGCAACAGTCTAACCCGTTTGGGCAGGGCTAAATTTCCACTATCATTTCTATTTCCACCGACGCTCCGAAAGGAAGTTCCGCAACTCCCACGGCGGATCGGGCATGTTTCCCTATGTCCCCCCACAGGGCTGTCAGGAGGTCGGAAGCTCCGTTTATGACGGCCGGTTGTTCCAGGAAACCGGGGGCGCTGTTGACGAAGCCCAGCACCTTGACAATTTTTTTCACCCTTTCCAGGCTCCCCAGTTCCTGTTTGAGGCTGGCCAGACAGTTGAGGCAGGAATCGCGGGCAGAAAGGACGCCTTCCGTGAGGGAGACCCCGTCTCCCACCTTGCCAAGATACCGCCTTTCTCCGTCAATACTGGCGATCTGTCCCGCTGTAAAGGCCAGGTTACCCGCAATCTGGACAGGGATGTAAGATCCCCCGGGCATAGGTGGTTTAGGAAGTTTCAGCCCCATTTCCTTAAGTTTTTTTTCGATCTCCATAAAGCGCTCCGTTCATTAAAAAATTGTCTCCGCATAACGGGGATTCAGACCATATTGGGCATTTTTTCCCGCCCAAAATATTTCTGAAACACAAAACCCAGCCCAAAGAGCGCAGCTCCGGCCATGGTTGGACCAATACTGGGGGTTATCAGAAGCCCGCCGGCAACAAGGAAAAGTATTCGTTCCACCAGGGAGCACTTCTTGAACAGAAAACCCGAGACGACCACATCAAAGCAGAAAACAGCGGTGAAGGTCGCAGCTGCAGTAAAAAGGATCTGAAACAGACTGCCTTCCAGCAGAAGGCCGGGTTGAAAAATGAAAACATAGGGGACGCAGAGTATGGGAAGGGCCAGTTTGAAAAAGGAAATCAATCCCGTTTCCCAGGGACTCGCTTCGGCGATGCCCGCAGCTCCGTAAGCCGCAGTGGCTACGGGAGGGGTGATATTACATAGGATCCCGAAATAAAACGCGAAAAGATGGCTGGCAAGGGTATGAAGCCCCATGCTGATCATTGCAGGGACCACCAATACTGAGACGATGATATAGACGCCCACAGTCATCATTCCCGTACCCAGGATAAGGGAGGCAAGCATGACGAGGGGAAGAAGGATGAAAGGTTTTCCTCCGGCGATATTTATGAGGGAGGTGCTGAGCGTGTAACCCAGACCGGACTGCATCACACAACCCACGATAATACCGGCGCAGGCGCAGGCAGTTGTCACGGAGAATGTCATTTCCACAGCGGTCCTCAAACCGGAAAAAAATCCACGTAGGGTGAAGCGACTTTCCGCGCGGAAGGACGCCACCAGCAGAAGAGACACCACACCCCAGAAACCGGCCTTGACTTCGCTGTAGCCCATCATCAAAACGGCGATCAAAAGGAGCATCGGAAAAACCAGATAACTGACCTGAAAGAGAGATTTCCAGGTTGGCAGCTTTGTCATATCTTCATCGGTGAGTTTTTGCAGGCCGAGCTTTTTCGCCTCCAGATGAACGATCACATAGATGGAAAAAAACCATAATATCGCCGGCAGCACTGCGGCTTTGCAGACCGCCGCATAGGGTATCCCGAGAAACATGGCGATGATGAAGGCGGCGGAACCCATTATGGGCGGCATAACCTGCCCTCCCGTGGAAGCGGTAGCCTCCACCGCTGCGGCAAACGCCGGCTTGTACCCCATTTTTTTCATCAGCGGGATGGAGACCTGGCCTGTGAGAAGAGCGTTCCCCACAGCCGTGCCATTGACCATTCCGACCAACCCGCTGGACACGACAGCCACTTTTGCCGGCCCACCGACAGATTTACCCACGAGCTTCATTGTGAAGTTCATAAAGGTTTCAAGGATGCCGGTTTCCATGAGGAGTCCGGCGAAGATCAGAAAAATGATGACAAAACTGGCCGCAGCCCCCAGAGGTGACCCCCAAAGCCCCTCGAGATCCAGGTATTGGATATTGATTATTTCCCCGAAGGTGAAGGGCGCGTGTTTCAGGAAACCGGGAAACCAGGGCCCGGCGTACACATAGAAAAGGAAAAAAACGCTTATGACGACGATCCCCAGCCCTACATGCCGCCGGGAAGCTTCAATGGTCAACAAGATCGCCACACTGCCCATGACGAGGTCCATGACCGTGGGACTGCCGGCCCGCAGGGGCAGAGCTTCGCTGTTCGTGAAGGTATAGATCAGACAGACCACTCCGGCCAGCGCAAACAGAACATCCAGCCCCATGGAGATTTTCATCCGCCATCGACCATCTCCGGATCGGTACTTTTTTTCCAGCGATGTGAGAAACACAAGGACGATGACGACCAGAAGGTGAGTAACCCGATGTTTGAAAGCTTCCAGCTGACCCACATACGAGGTGATGATATGAAACATGGCCAGTGAAACGGCGATAATTCCTGTCACAGTCCCCAGAATACCGTTTTCCTTTAAAACCTCCCCCAATGTTTCGCCCTCGGGTATCCCCAGGATGCTTTCCTTCAGCTTATCAAACATAGGTCCTCCAGTGTAAAACCGCTTCCTTCGATGAAAAACATAAAAGCGGCATGATACGAAAACAGAAGATCATGCCGCCATACATAACAATTCTACTGAGGAATTCCCGCCTTGGGAATTTCCATCCCTTTCTCTTTATAAAATTTATAAGCGCCCGGATGCAATGGGAGGACCGTACCCCGCAATGCATTTTCCAGTTTAATCTGGCTTTTAAAGGAGGCAGGGGCAACTTCTACAAATCTTTCATAATTGTCCCACATCGCCTTGGTGATTCTGTACACCAGATCTTCAGAAAGGTCTTTGTTGCAATAAAATCCTCCGCTATATCCCACCGTTTTGACATCTTTTTTCACTCCGGAGTAAGCACCGGCAGGAATTGTCCATCTCTCCATACCATATTTAGCCACCATCCGGTCGATAAGATCGGTGGGCAGCTGGAGAATATCAATGGGAGAAAAGGTATCCACATCCATGAAAGCGGAGTTGGGCGGCATCGTCAAAATGGCATAATAATCAATGTGCTTGTCTTTCATTAAAAGCGCGCCGTCAGGGAAGCCTACCAGAGTAGCCTTGCCGAGAGAATCGTAGGACAGGTTTGCCTCTTTGAGAAGCTGGTCGAAGATGATTTTTCCCGTAAAACCCTCTTTCCCCGGACTGAATGGTCTTCCCTTAAGATCGTCCAGTGTCTTTATTCCCTTTTCCGCCAGGGCCAGAATATGAAAAGGCTCGATATACTGGTTCCCTACATAGCGTAAATTCCGCAGCGGCTTGTCGAAAGGGGCCCGTCCTTCCCAGGCATCCAAGGCGGTCCCACTGTAGGAGTAGCCTATTTGCGCCCTGTTGGCATCGATGTCCCGGCAGTTGCTGACCCCCCCGCCGATGGTCGGCGACGCCTGAGCTCCATCAACCTTCTCGGTGATGATGCTCGCCATCACCGATCCTCCGGAAAACCAGGTTCCACCGACAGTCCCCGCTACGAGTTTCAGGTACTGGGTCTTCTCCTCGCTCTTCCCCCCGGCCCACCCGGCAGAGACAGCCACCGCCAGAATGACGACCGCAACGACAGCCTTTCTGAAAGTTTTTTTCACGGCTACCCTCCTAAAATTTTGATACCTCGTTCCATTCTATACCAAAAGCCCCATATGTCAACTAAAATTTTAAATATTAAAATATTTTTATTTTTACCTTGCTTTTTTAACTTTATGTGTTACACTTCTAACGGATCCGACCATGAAGAACAGGTTTAACATTGAAACGATGATGAATTCCCTCACATCACTGCAACCGCGTGTCGAGTTGGCTTTTTTACCAACCCCTCTGCACAGACTCCCTCGGCTTTCCCAACGGTATGGCGTGGATCTTTTTCTTAAAAGAGACGATTTGACCGGACCCGAGTTCGGAGGAAACAAGACACGAAAACTCGATTTCGTACTCCCCCTGGTGCTGTCCGAAAAAACGGATTACATAATGACAGGAGCCTCGATCCAATCGAACTGGTGCCGCCAGGTAACTGCTGCAGCCAATCGCTTCGGACTCAAGACCATCCTGTACCTGTTCGGTACCGAAATTCCCGAGGAATACAAAGGGAACCTTTTTTTAGACGCGGTATATGGGGCGGAGATTCATCTGGTCCGACTTGAAAAAGGCGAGACTCTCTACGACGGACTTGTAAAAACGGAAGAAAGTCGGAACCGACGGATACAGGAACTGAAAACAAAAAACTTGTCATGTTATTACCTTAAAGTAGGGGCTCCCGTACCTCAGGCCTACGCAGCTTATGCAATGGCAATGGGCGAATTGGCTCTACAGATGTCATCATACGGATTTGAACCGGACGATATCGACTATGTCGTCACTCCCATTGGTGCCGGAGGGACCTATGCCGGACTTCTCACGGGGAAGCTCCTCCTTCAGTGCCGAACGCATATCATCGGTTTTACCACCTCGGGAATGCATCCCACCATGAAAGACGACATCTTTAACGCCGTCCAGGAGGCTTCGGATTACATACGAAAAAAACTGCCCGTGACGAAGGACGATATCCAGGTGGATTTCGATTTCGGCGGTGAGTATGATGTCCCCACCTCTGCCAGCACAGAAGCTCTTCGCCTACTGGCGCGGGAAGAAGGGATTCTGCTCGATCCTGTTTATGGCGCCAAGGCGATGGCAGGTCTCATGGATTACCTGGAAAAAGGAAAAATCCCCCAGGGGAGTCGCATCGTATTCTGGCATACCGGCGGCCTTCCGGCATTGTTTTCCGGGGCGGAAATTGCCGGAGCCATTCACATACAATAACTATCGAGATGGAGATGAAAAAGCCATGACCATTTATGACAAATTAGGCGTAACCCCGATAATCAATGCCGACGGGCCTCTCACCCGGTACGGCGGCGCTTTGATGGACAAGGCGACCCTGGATGCCATGGACGAAGCATCTCGTTATTCCGTCCCTCTGGACAAGCTTCAGGCGGCAGCGTCGGCGATCATCGCGGAAAAAACCCACGCGGAAGCAGGCATCGTCACCGGCGGAGCATGCGCGGCCCTGACCCTGGCAACCGCAGCCTGCATCTGCGGCTACGATCTGTCCCGCATGGAAAAATTGCCGGATACGGCCGACATGCCCAACGAGGTCATCATGCCCTGGCATCAGATTAGCGGCTACGACCATGCAATACGGGCGGCGGGAGCCAGACTCATCGGAGTGGGAATTCCCCACGCCACTGTCGCGCCCTTTGTGGTGCATCCCATCAATAAATGGCACATTGAAGCAATGATATCAGAAAAGACGGCGGCAATAGCGTATGCCGTCCGGACCGGTAGCCATCCCCCGTTGGAGGAGGTTATTGCGGTTGGAAAAAGATATGGAATCCCCGTGATAATTGACTCCGCCCCTGAAATTCCTCCCATTGAAAACTTGTATCGGTTCATCGACATGGGGGCCGATCTGGTCTGTGTCAGTGGGGGAAAAGGAATCCGGGGTCCTCAAAACAGCGGCATTCTGTACGGGAGAAAAGACCTGATCGCATCCGCGGCGGTTCAGATGCTGGAAGCCCCATCGGAATCGTACGAAAACTGGAGTCCGCCGGAAACTTTGATCCCGAAAGAAAAATTCCGGGGTGTTCCCACCCAGGGGATCGGTCGCGGGCTGAAGGTCAGCAAGGAGACGATAATCGGTCTTCTCACAGCTCTGGGGAATTTGGACCAATCCAGGTTCTCTGTTCTGGAAAAAAAACTTAACGGGTTACTGGAAACAATCAAGAAGAGAGTGGAATCTGTTCCGGGGGTCGCGGCTTATTTCATAGAACCTCAATACTGCCTCTGCAGCTATCCCACCCTGGAGTTGAAACTGGATGAGGATGCTCTGGGAATCAGCGCGGATGAGGTCTGCAGGCGGCTTCGCAAGGACAACATATATCTCCGTGACCGGTATGTCAGCGAAGGGAAAATAAGAGTGTTTTCAATGAACCTGGATGAGGCAAGCACAAAACGTATTGAAGATGCCTTGATGACATCCTTAACCTCCGGGAGGCGATGAAGGTGAAGGGCCCGTCCGGTCATTCCAAGCCTTCTTCTCTGACAAAAAAAGACAAAGAAACCCTGGACTCCATTAAACCCATAGTGGACGGGATAGCGGCCTTCCTGGGAGGCAATTGCGAGGTGCTGCTTCATTCCCTGGAGAATCTGGACCGCTCGGTCATTCACATCGCCAACGGCGGAATAACCGGCAGGTCCATCGGATCTCCCATTACGGATCTGGGCATGAAGATCCTGCGGGAAGCTTCGATGAAGGGAAGCGATGTGATGGGCAGCTACTACTCCAAAACGGCGGATGGAAAGACTCTGCGATCGGTCACGGTTCTTATCCGTAATGCCGCCAAAAAACCGATAGGGCTTCTGTGCATCAACTTCAACCTGGATGTTCCGTTTCTGGACATCCTGAAGACTTTTGCCTCCTCGACGGCTTCCACGGAGGAGACTTCGGAGAACTTCGCCACCAGTGTGGAGGATTTGATCCAGTCGACCCTGCATGAAACCATCGTGGAAATAAACACCCACAAAAGCATCCCGAATCTTACAAAGAACAAGATCATCGTGGGGAAGCTGAAAGAGAAAGGAATTTTCTCGATCCGCGGCGCCGTCGACATCGTCGCCCGGGAGCTTTCGGTTTCGCGTTATACAATATATAATTACCTTAGAGAAAGCAGACAGACTGCAAAAAGCGAATTCAAAAACAGCGGCTTATTGTAAAATTTCCAGGATCATTACAACTCGGTTCAGGTTATGGCCGAATCCGCCCGCATCCCCTCCACCCGCCGCTACCGCCGGGGCCGGAAGATCGGCGGCGCCTGCGGGCAGCTGGGGGTTGTGGTATAGGAGGGGAGACCGGCGAGTCCACAGGGGCCGGAAACCGGATGCGCCGGCCGGGGTCGGCCGTTCATCGCCCCCCTTGTTCATGTTTTTCGCCGCCTCTATTTTTGCCAGTATTTCCTACTTTTTCTATCATATTACTGGATTTTATTTTTCTCCGGCGGTAAATTCCTTATTGAATGAAAACGAAGCAGATCTCCGGATCGGCCAATCCGATGGGGTGGGAAATGAGAAAAATGTTTCGTTTCGCAGGGATCCTTTTTCTTTTCGCGGCGGCGCTGCCGGCCGCGCTGGGCGCGAAGGATGGCGACATCAGCCTTCGCCTGATGCCGGTCTACGCGGTTCCGCTGGGCCCGAAGCTGAATGACGGCACCCCCTGGTACTCCCCCGGCGGGGGCTTCGCGCTGAAGGGCCAGTACGACCTTCCGGGCATGAAGAACCTCTCAGCCGAGCTGGGGCTGGATGTGGACTACCTGCCGGTGAATAACGCGTCGGAGGCTCTTACGGCCCTGTCTATCGGGGCGGGGCTGGGCTTTCGGCAGCCCCTGGGCTCCCGGTTCCGCCTGGTCCTTGGCGCCGGCGGCGGCTGGTTCTACGGCATGCACGCCGACAGGGCCGGGGACTCGCCCTACCTTTACGGCGGCGGGGGCCTGGACTTCCAGTTTTCCCCCGCTCTGAACCTGGGACTGGGGGCTGTCTACAAGAGAACCGTGTCCCCCGCGGGGGAGCTGTACTCCGGCCTGGGACTGTCCATGGGGATGAGCTACAACTTAAGTTCGGGACGCCGGGGGGCGGACCTGCGTTTTGCTCCCGCCGTTCAGACCATCTACCCCCTTTATTACACCTACTACGATAAAAACCCTCTGGGAACGGTGGAAATAGCGAACACCGAGGACTCCCCTATCCGGAACATCAGGGTGAGTCTGTCGGTGCCCCAGTTCATGGAGAGGCCCAGTATCAGCGGCGAGTTCGACCGAATTCCCCCGGGGGGACGGGTGGTCGCACCCCTGACGGCGGTCTTCATCAACACCATCTTCAATGTCACCGAGGGGCTGAAGGTGGCGGGGGAGCTGAAGGTAGACTACGAATATCTGGGTCGGGCTCTGACGGAGACCCTCCCCCTCACCCTGACGGTGCAGAACCGCAATGCCATGACCTGGGACGACGACCGGAAGGCCGCTGCCTTCATCAGCGCGAACCACCCCCTGGTGAAGGGCTACGCCAAAAACCTGGCCGCCACGATCCGGTCGGACACGCTGACCGCATTCACCAACGAGTTCCGCATCGCCATGGGTCTTTTCACCATGCTGGAGCAGTACGGGATGCAGTACATCCCCGACAGCTCATCCCCCTTCGCGGTTCTCTCGGAGCAGCCCGAAGCGGTGGACCAGGTCCAGTTCCCGGTGGAGACCCTGAACTTCAAGGCCGGGGACTGCGACGACCTGTCGGTTCTCTACGCGGCGCTCCTCGAGGCCGCGGGGGTGGAGACGGCGCTGATAACCATTCCGGGCCACATATATGTGGCCTTCAACCTGGGCATTTCGGAAAAGAAGGCCGAGAGTCTTTTTCCCGACACGGGGGACATGATCGAGCAGGGCGGGACCATGTGGATTCCGGTGGAGATAACCCTGGTGGGCCAGGGCTTTACCCGGGCCTGGCAGACCGGAGCCCAGGAGTGGCGGGGGGCCACCCAAAACCGGCGGGAAGCGTTCATCCCCGTGCGGGAGGCCTGGAAGACCTACACCCCGGCGGAGACGGCCCTGCAGGCGGCGCTTTTTCTGCCCGACCCCAAGGAGGTTCTTCCCCCGTACCGGAAGGAGCTGTCGCGGTATATCGACAGGCGGCTGGGGGAGCTGGTGGGTCAGATATCCGGCGAGATCCGGCAGACCGGGGGGAGCGCCCGGTCCTACAACAGGCTGGGAGTGGTCTACGCCAAGTACGGGCGCCTGGCCGAGGCGGAGTCCCAGTTCCGCCGGGCGGTGTCCCGGGAGCCCTACATTCCGGCCCTGATAAATCTGGGGAATGTCCTGTTCCTGAAGGCTGATTACCCCGGCGCCCGGGACCTCTACGCCCGGGCCCTGGCGGAGAGGCCCGACAACGCCTCGGCCCTTCTGGGCTACATAAAGGCAAATTACGAACTGGAGCGGTACAGGGAGGTGGACGAGTCCCTGAAGCGTCTGCAGGCCCTGGACCCCGCGGCGGCGGGGTCGGTGTCCTATATGTCCGGCTCATCCGGCGGGGCCCGGGCCTCGGCGGTGGCGGAAAGAACCGTGGGAGGGTGGATTGAATGAAAAGGAAGTTAATTCTCCGCGCCCCATTGGCGGCGGCAATCGTTCTGGCGGCCGCCGCCGTCTCCTGTATGGGGGCGACGGAGCTGATGGATGGGCTGGAAACCAGCGTCAAGATGGCCAATCACAAATACCTGGTGGTGACTTCCCTGACCCCGACGCCGGCGGAGCAGAATGCCGTTCCCAACGCGGACCCGGTGATCCAGTTCGACCGGGACATCGCCCAAGAGTCGCTGGGGGGGAATATTCAAATCGAAGTCGAGGGCGGCACGGTTTTCACCTCGTGGGTCAACAACTACGACAAGGCCACCCGCACCCTGACGATCCAGCTCACCGAACCTTTCGAAGGACAGAAGACATACACCATCAGACTGCTGTCGGGACTCCGGGGGGCCGACGGATCCCGGCTCCAGAAGCCCGAAAGCTGGTCCTTCAAGACGACGCAAATGACCACAGGCACTTTCTGGTTCGGAGAAAAGAACGATCAGACGAATCCGCTGCAGTACGCGAATATCGCACTACAGAGCCGGACGGTACCGGGGATTTCAGGACAATTGGGGACCCGCGTCCCGGTATACCTGACGGTGAAGAAAAAGACCCCAGGCAGCGTATGGGATTACCATCTGACGGATGATGAAAATGCCGCGAAAAATCCGGCATCAATCCCGGGTGGAGAATGGATCCGTGGAACTCAAACGGAGTTTCTGACCGCATGGGATTTCCCCGACGAAGGCCCGAACACTCTCCACCTTCTCATATGGGAACAGGGTGCGGATAAGCCCATGACCGTCTCCCGCACCATAATCGTGGACCGGGCGCCGCCCCCTCCACCGGTTTCCGTGGGATCCAAAAATGGGAAATACCGTGACTTGTCGGTGGAGAATCTGGTCACCTTGACCTGGAAGCCCGGAGCGGGGGACGGAATCAGCATTTTCCGGTTTGCCGTGGACTCTGAGCCGGAAGGGGAGGGACTCTCCGCAACCAGCTTCCAGACATTTCTGACCGATGGTGCGCACACATTCAATGTCCAGGAAAGGGACCAGGCGGGCAACTGGTCCCAAACGGCCGCATACAGCATACGGGTTACGCCGGCAATTCCCTACAACGGAGAGGCGAATGTTCCGTACAGATTTTCGAGCAAGAATCCTCTTATCTGGCGGGAAGGACACTATGCGATTGATTATACTGTGCTATTTTCGGTGAATCAGGTTGAATGGACCCCCGTCTATTCCGGCCCCGAAAATGGCTTTTTCGGTCCCCTCATTCTGAGCAAGTCGACGAGATACTATTGGAAGATCCAGTGGACGATGAAGGGTGGAGGGGTTGAAGAAAGCGATATTTTCTCCTTTAGCACGGGATCCATATGAAATGGTTCTCATTCACAGGTGGAACTGGAGTCAGCGAGATCGGGGGGTTCGGCCTTTCCTTCCCCGGACAGGGTTGGGAAAAAAGGGAAGGCGTTATGAATGAACCCCATACCGCCGTCCCGGCGACGCTTCCCCCGGCGGCGGCCTCTCTCCTGCGGGATCTTCGATCTGTGTTGTTATTTCCTGTTTTCGGGCTATGATTAAAAGCAGGGGAGGCTGCTCCATGAAAAAGAAAGTTTTTTTCGGTTCTGTCATTTTCGTCGCGGCGCTGGTCGTTTCCGCCGGGGTTTTCGCCGCCGACTTCGAGCTGGTGTACAAGATGGGTAAGGTGGAAACCCGGAAGGGGGACCGGTGGACCGAGGTGGCCTACGGGGACCGGGTCCCCGGGGACGCGCCCATCCGGCTGGCCGCAGGGGCGGTGGCGGAGTTCGACGCCCCGGGGGGAACGGTGGTCTTCTCCAAGCCCGGCACATACAGCCTCGGAGCTGTGGTGGGGGCGGACAGGGGGGCGAAGCCCGCGGCGGTGGCCTCCGTCGTCAACAGGATGAAGAAGATCGGCGGCACGGGCGAACGGGGCCAGGCGGCGGTCATGGGGGTGCGGGCGAAAAGGGCGGACTCCGACTCCGGGGTGGGCTGGGTGCAGGAAGACGACATGCTGGTGGAGGACGCGGCGGCGGCCTACGGCCGGGGAGACTACGCCGGGGCGGTCAAAATCCTGGAGAAGGATGTGGACCCCCAGGACCTGCAGGACAAGGGGGCCTACTGGTACATCCTGGCGGCCAGCAATTACAACCTGGGGAGGAAGGGCCCGGCCATGCGGGTCGTCTCCTCCTTCGAGCCCGAGGCGGGAAGCCGCTACCACGCCGACTTCCTTTTCCTGAAGGGCCTCATCGCCTACGAGGGGCGGGACGCCGCCGGGGCGGCGGAAAGCTTCACCCGGTACACCGAGGCCGCCGGAAACGACGCGGACCGTCAGATGGGATATTTCCTGCTGGGACAGGCGTATCTCCGCCTGGGGGACTACGCCAAAGCGAAGAACGCCCTGCAGCAGGCCATGCAGACCGGGCAGGACGCGGAAATCAAGAGGATCGCCAGGGACCTCATGCCCTGAGAGAGGACTCGTCCCTCAAGCACAATTAACAACCATCCCCCCCCCGCCTCCGGCGGGGGTTTTTTTACCTCTCCAGCACCGCCCGGATCCGCCGAACCCCCGCCGAGGAGGACTGCTCCTTCTGGATAACAAACTTCCCCAGAACCCCGGTGTGCTCCACATGGGGGGAAGGGGTGGGAGAAGTCGTAGCGCAGCCGCTCGGGGGTAATGTTACTTTCTCTCTGCTATAAACACTTGAAATTGTATTGCTTTTTTAATACACTATTAGTGTGATCCTGTGGAATGAAGAAAAAAACAACTTGCTGAAAGAAAAACGAGGCGTTTCTTTTGAGGAAGTGGAAACCGAAATAATGGGCGGCCGCCTGCTTGACCTGCTTCCTCACCCCACGAGAGAAAATCAGCAGATATATATTGTCCGTCTCCACGGGTATGTCTATGCGGTTCCTTTTGTAATTGATGAGGAAGGAAATATTTTTTTAAAAACCATCTATCCAAGCAGGGATTTTCACAAAAAATATGAGGAATTAAGATGAAAGCTCGGCACAAACCCAATTTCGAGTTTCTTGATCCGGAAGAGCGGGAAATCGCCCACCTGGACATAAATTCCGCCCTGCCCGACGAGGAACGGGAAAAGGCGATAAAAGCTTTCCGCACCGCTTCTGAGGCAGGCAAAAAATCCGTCACCATGCGCCTGTCCGACTCGGTTATTTCAGGCCTCAAGGCCCGGGCCGAGGCGGACGGCATCCCCTATCAGACCCTGGCATCGATTGTATTGCAAAAATACGTGCGGGGAGCCCTTCTGGATAAGGACGCGGTACGGGAAGTGGTTGAGGCGCTGAAAGCCTAGGCGGCTGAGAAGCCGGCGCTACCTCTCCAGCACCGCCCGGATCCGCCGAACCCCCGCCGAGGAGGACTGCTCCTTCTGGATAACAAACTTCCCCAGAACCCCGGTGTGCTCCACATGGGGGCCGCCGCAGACCTCCTTGGAGTAGTCCCCCACGGAGTAGACCTTGACCCTCTCCTCGTAGCGGTCGCCGAAGAAGGCCATGGCCCCGCCGGCCCGGGCCTCTTCCAGGCTCATCTCTTTCCAGGTAACGGGCAGGTCCCGCCGGATCTGTTCGTTGACGATCTCCTGGACCCGGCGTATCTCCTCGGGGGTCATGGGGGCGGGGTGGGAAAAGTCGAAGCGCAGCCGCTCGGGGGTGATGTTGCTCCCCATCTGCTGGACATGGTCCCCCAGCACCAGGGTCAGAGCCTTGTGCAGCAGGTGGGTGGCGGTGTGGAGGGCGGTGGTCATCTCCGAGTGGTCCGCCAGACCCCCCTTGAAGGTCTTTTCGGCCCCCATCTTGGACAGCTCCTGATGCCTGGCGAAGGCCTCGTCGAAGCCCGCCCGGTCCACCTCCATGCGGTGCTCCGCCGCCAGCTCCTCGGTGATCTCCACGGGGAAGCCGTAGGTGTCGTAGAGCCGGAAGGCCACCCGGCCGGGGATGATCTTCCGGGGGTTCTTCATCAGATTGGGGAGAAGCTTTTCGAACTCGTGCTCCCCCTTCTGGAGGGTAAGGAGGAAGCGCTCCTCCTCCCGGCTGATCTCCTCCAGGATCAGGGCCCGCTTCTCACCCAGGATGGGGTAGTATTTTTCATACATGTCCACCACCACCGCGGCGGGGCCCGCCAGAAAGGCTTCGTTCTTCCCCAGCTTCCGGCCGTGGCGGCTTGCCCGGCGGAGGAGGCGGCGCAGGATGTAGCCCTGGCCCAGGTTGGAGGGCTTCACTCCCCGTTCGTCCCCCAGGATGAAGGAGGCGGCCCGCACATGGTCGGCGATGATCCGGATGGACCGGTCGGTTTCCTCGGAGGTGCCGTAACGGACCCCGGTGACCTCTTCGATCCCTGCGATGATGGGGGTGAAGACCTCGGTCTGGTAAACCGACTTCTTCCCCTGGAGCATGGCGGCGGTGCGTTCGATCCCCATGCCGGTGTCCACGCACTGGCGGGAGAGCTTCTCGTAGCTCCCGTCGGCCTTCTTGTTGTACTGCATGAAAACATCGTTCCAGATCTCGAAGAACTTGCCGCAGGAGCAGCCGGGGCGGCATTCCGGCCCGCAGGGAGGGATGCCCGTGTCGATGAACATCTCCGTGTCGGGGCCGCAGGGGCCGGTCTCGCCCGCGGGGCCCCACCAGTTGTCTCCCCGGGGGAGGAAGTGGATCCGGCTTTCCGGGATCCCCAGGCTCTTCCAGACCTCCGCCGACTCGGTGTCCGCCGGCACCTCGTCGTCCCCCTGGAAAACCGTCACCGACAGGATCTCCGGGTCGATCCCCAGCCAGTCCGGTGAGGTGAGAAACTCGTAACTCATCCGGATGGCCCCGTCCTTGAAGTAGTCCCCCAGGGACCAGTTCCCTAACATCTCGAAGAAGGTGAGGTGGCTGGGGTCCCCCACGGCGTCGATGTCCCCGGTCCTGATGCATTTCTGGTAATTCACCAGCCGGTTCCCCGCCGGGTGGGTCTCTCCCAGGATGTAGGGCACCAGGGGATGCATCCCCGCGGTGGTGAAGAGCACCGTGGGGTCGTTTTCGGGGATCAGGGACTTTCCCGATATTTCCTTATGGTTTTTCGATTCGAAAAACCGGATAAATTTCTCGCGCAGTTCGTTGGCCGTCATACCGCGGAATACTACGGAGGCCGAAGAAGGCTGTCAAGCGGGGCGGGACCTGCCGCCCGGGCGACCTATGCCTGACTGTCCCCGACGGCCGCCGGGGACTTACGGCCGGCCGGGGCCGCGTCTTCCGGCGGCGCCGAAGATGCCCGCCCGGCGGGGAGGGCTACTCCACCCAGATGTCCCTTTCCCTGCGGAAGACGATCTTCCCCTCCTCCTCCAGCCGCCGGAGCAGGGCAAGGAAATCCTTGGTGGCCCGGTCCACCTCCTTCCGGGGCACGGGCCCCAGGATCCGGTACTCCTCCGCCACGAAGCCCCGGCGCCTTTCGGAGATGCTGGACAGGACCCGGGCCCGGACGGTGTCGCTCTTTCCCTTCAATAGAAGGGCGATCTCCCGGTCGTCCATCCCCTGGAGCAGCTTCCGGAGGTCCTCGTCCTGCATGTAATCCAGGACATCCATGGTG
>Ga0302247_1001391_pt1 | contig 18714 bp, 20 predicted proteins | sample AAG_UR_Ile_MG_FD_193529 | JGI IMG/M metagenome (GOLD analysis project Ga0302247, IMG submission 193529) | Enriched activated sludge microbial communities from anaerobic digester in WTTP, New Holstein, Wisconsin, United States - AAG_UR_Ile | ecosystem: Engineered > Bioreactor > Anaerobic >...
AAAGTATTCCTGCGCTAAAATTTCTTGGCCCGACCATTACCGTGGCCTGCGAAATGGTCGTTGCACCTAGTACCGGTGCGTCTGCTGGCAGGATCGTGTGATACCGAAGCTCGGCGAGCTTAGATCTGGCGGGCTTTATCTCATTGATAGCCCATTTGACCTGCTCAAATACAACCGGAGATTCTCCTGCCGGGTTTTCCGTCTCCACTCTGAAACTCGCCCATTTCAGCGGGTCTTCGGTGCGCAGATTGATCACCCTGGCCGCTTCGAATCCGAACCCCTGAACGAACACCTCGACCATTGTCGCCGCCCGGCCGCCACGAGCCCACCATTGGTATGCAAAGCGAATCCTGGCAAGCCAATGATCTTCCAACTCCATGGGAGACTGAACGATGCCGCGACTACGGGCAAAATTGGCCAGAAATGCAGCTTCGCAACGTTCCGGCGAAAACTGATCCCGTAACTGAAGAATGTCATCGCGGGCCGGATCCAGGGATGTGGCGCCACCATCGGTCAGCATGGCCAGAGGGCCGGGCTTTTGGATCCACGGCAAGCGCAAGGTCTTACGGAAGTAGTCCCAGAATATACCCATTATGCCTCACTCGCCCAAGCCCAGGTGATCGTGACGCCCGCCAGCACCGCTATGCCGTCCTGGGGTATCGAAACATCCACAAAATCGGTATTGACTCGCTTGACCATCGGGAGCATCACGGCCCAGTTGAGTCGGTCCCTGGTTGCATCCTGGCCGACGCCGAGGGACGATATGCCCGCGATGGTGGGTATCGCCGCAAAGAGCGCCCGGACCCGATTTTCAGCCTCGGCCACGATGTCAGACGGTGTACCACCGGTAAGTTCTAGCTCGGCCTCATACGTGACATTGACCGGTGTCGGCCCCTTCACCTGTACATCGTCGTTGATCGGATTCTTTTCGTCGCCGACACCGGTGCCCAGGATATTGGCGCGCACGGCATCCAAGAGCGCCTCGGTTGGTATACCGCCCGATCCGATGATCACCACGTCGAGAGTGCCCTCCCCCCGGGGATGTTGATCGAGGATCTTCACCTCGACCACACCGGTGACTTCCCTCGCCCATGCTTCATATGCATACTTGGTGCATCCCGATAGCGCCATCCAGGCCAATTGATACCGCAGGCGCAGGCTGTCGTCGCTTTCCTCATCAGCCCCTTCACTGGCCAGCCAACCGGCCCGGTTTTCCACCCCATCGACCCCGGTGATGACGGTGGATATCTCGCTGATCTGCCCGGCTGTCACATTGGCCGTAGCGCCGAATTCCTCCGCCTCGACCGTGACCGCGATCTCGCTTGCCCCATCGGGTAAAACCGCATCGGCGACGGTGATGAACCTGTAAACACGCCCGGCGCCGTCGGGCTTCGTCTTGACAATGCGGCCCGCGGAAATCGGGACGTTGCCGGTCATTCCGGTGCGGGTGAAATACACCGTCCCCCGTGCCTTCGTGGCACGGCGACGCGTAACACCGACTTGACGGCAATGGAGATCGAGCCACAAACCGGTTGCCGTATCGGGGAATGCCTGCACCAGCACGGTCCCCAGAAACTGGTAGAGCTGCCAAAGACCCCAGGCCCATAGCTCGATCAGGCCCCGGACGATCCCTTTGTTCAGGTTCAGTCGGATCGGAAGCCAGCCTTTAGCGGCGTATTCCTCTTGCTTCGCTGCCAGGCGGTCAAACAGACTTTGACGGATCTCATCGAGAGATCTAGAGACCAGCTCTTGGATTGACATCGCTTATCACCATTGTCTTCTTGTCGCTGTCGTAGCTGATAACCAGGTTGAAGGGATGGTCCTCATCAATGAACGTCCACGCGGCCCGTGCCGAGAATCCATTTTCATCCCAGGCGGCCACTGAACATGATACCGACCCCGATGCGACGCGGGGATCCTCCTCGATGCGCCGCTCCACCTCCGCCTCGAAAGCAGAGCGATTGGCAGACGTCAACTCGTCGCGGAAAAACTCATGGATCAGGCTGCCGAAATCGACATCATAGAACAACTCCCCCAGGGGGGTCCCCAGACGAAGGCGCACGTCCTGAACGCCGGTCTCCGGGCCGCTCGTCAACAGCAGTTCGCCGTTGGCGGCCACCAGGGCCTGACCGTCGGCATCGATCCTGATATCCTGGCCGAACAGATCCATTTCCTACATCCCCTGGGACGGTGGATCCGTTACGCCGCCGCCCGTGCCGTGCTCTTGGTGGGTATGCCCGTCATAGGTCCCCCGCATGCCGCTCATGCTCTTTGCCCCGCCGGCATCGGCGATGTTGCCGCCCGCCATGAGGTTTCCCGTCACCATGACCTCCCCGTCTAGGGTGATCTCGGGAGCCTTGATCGTCGCCGGCCCTGACACCTCAATCCCCCATGACCCGCCCACCGTTTCCGACTTGTCGCCACCAATCTCATTGACCAGATCCGCGCCCGTCTTGTGGACGATGTTTCCTTCCGGCGTGATCTTGATGAATACCCCCGGCGACTGCTGGATGATGAATGCCCCTACTTCGCAGGCCGGCGCGCCGTTTCGCGCCCACCGGAAATTGCTGATGCGCGGGTAGTCGGGATCCCCGTCATAGTACTCGATGTCGCAGAAGGTTCCCGGCGCCGGCGGGCAGACAACGCCCCGACTAGGGCCGCCCCAGAGGATGGGGATTTCCACCCGGGAGATGACCGGCTCACGCTCATCGACGCTATCGTCGTTGCGCAGGGGCTGCACGTCGGCCCAGTATGACCCGTCTGAGGCATAGCTCTTCACGACCATGCCTTTGCGCGGCAGCCGGTAATAGTGGCGCAAATTCGGCATCACGAGCTCCACCACCCGCTTCAAGAGATTCTTGAGATCGCTCTCCCTCATTCCGACTCCGTGCCGTACCAGATGAAGGTCCGTGCCGTATCCGGCGTCCCTTCATGTTTTACCCTGAGCGCCCGAAAACGCTCATCAATCCCCCGCCAGTTATCCTGGAGATGCACCTGCCGGGAATGGGTCAGCTCCGGGAGCAGGAACGTCTCGATCATAGACAGCGCCGCCGGTCCCTCGGCCGGGGAATGGGAAATCAAGCCATCTCCCGTGGTGATCACTGGCGCCTCTCCGACCTCGTCAAAGTCCCCCCAGTTCACTCCTGATGCGCCCAGCCAGAACGCCCACCGGCTCATGTCGATCTCGAAAGCAGCCTGGCAGGAATGGGCAGCCTGGCGCGCCACCTGCCAGACCGGGATATTGGAGGCGATGAAGCGAGGCAGTACGATCCCGGGGGCATCGATCCGGCCGATTGTCAGGCCGGCCTTATTCACGGCCCATTTTATGATCGCCTCGGGAGTCTCGTTTTCCCAGCTCTGGGTGACGCGGATTGCAGCCAGGGGAAGGGATCCATCCACGGCACTGACCTCGATCTGGTCTTTCGTCTCCCCAGGCCCGCAATACAGAACCGACCCTCTCCAGACAGCGGGGTCCCGGTCTCGATACCCGCAGGTGATCTCGACGGCGTCGCCCCGCTTGATCGATTTGTACAGGTCTCGTTCCGGATCGGGCAGGATGACCCCGGCCCGCCCCAGAGGAAAGCTCCGCTGAGAGTCGATCCACCAGCGTGGAGCGCGGTATACTTCGTGTTCCCCGATGGTGATGTTGAGTCTGAGACCGCTTATCTCCATCGTTTAGCCCTCATTCCAATCCCGCGTTTATGCCGGCCATGAACGGATTGACCGTATCCGCAACCGCCGGTGCTTTGGCGGGTTTCGGCTTGACTGCGGGCGTGCCAGTGGCCTTTTTCTGGGCATTGGCTTGTTGCTCCCGCCTCACGACTACCGGCAGATATTCCGAAAAGGCGAGCGTGGCCCGGATCACATCGCTCTGATCGTCTTCCTCGGATTGCAGCCCCGAGAAGACCACCTGCTTGATATCCCTCGCATAGAAGTGGCTTCCGGCGATGTCGTAGATCCTGGGGCTTGGCTTGTTTTCGTTCCCCTTGAAATAGCTGTCAATGATCGTGAGCTTTCCATAGCATGTGGTCTTAATACCGACTTTTTCGCCAGTGTCTGTCCTGTGGCCGATGATTTCGGCATCGCCTTCCCCATCGGTGAGCAGATCGAGAACAACCTTGATGTCCGCATCTTCCCATCCCAGCGGGGTTCTGGTCTTTCCGCTCATATGGTCCCGCTCGGCCCTATCAAACTTGACGCCCGCGCTGACGGTAATGGAAACCAGAATCCCTGGAAGTACATCATTACCGAGTTTAATCTCTCCATCGGCAAACGTGAGACGGTCAGTCGGCATCGTACCCCTCCACAAGCGCCTGAAGCTGTCTGACGAAGTCTTGAGCGTTTGTGACGCTGTTCAACTCGATTCTTTCGATGTGGACCACGATCTTGCGGCTGCTTCCGGTCGTGGAGCGCGCCTGGGGCATAGCAGCCTCTCTGCTTCCGGAGGGCACCGAGACGGATGGCGGCGCGGAAACGGTGATGTCCGGCGTCTCGATCTTTGGTGCTGCCAGGCCGGGATTGACCGCCGTCGCTCTCGCCATCGATTCCGCAGGGGCAACCATACGAGTTACCGCGGGGGGAGCTGGCATCGAGGCTTGCGCGGGCATCGGTTTGACGGCGACCGCCGTGGTCAACGCCACGCCAGCCAACCCGGCCGCTACAGCCTTCCTGAATTCCGGCGCCGCAACGGATATGCCCATGCCCAATGTCTGCATCATTCTCTGGCCGGAAAGCGTCAGCCGAGAGAGAGGCCCCTCTCGGGCATCCGAAAACGGAAGAAGATTCCTAACTCGCTGGAATATCGATTTGACGGCATCAACCGGTCCCTCGGCCGCGGACATGATTCCGTCCACCAGGGTAGCGATGATCTTCCGTCCAGACTCATACAGGCCACTGAAAATAGCCGGGAATGCATTGAGCATACCCGCCAGGGCGTCGGAAACGGAACTGGATATTTTCGGCAAGATACCGATCACGCGATCTATGATCGACCAGATCAACTGAAACGGATAGAAGATCCAGCGTGCCAGGTTCGTCCATCCCTTGACGATGATTCCCAGGCTGAACCCGATGAAAAAGAGAAAGCCGTCCATCAGGGTCTTGAACCATTCAACCCGGCGATACATCCACACCATGACGGCTCCCAATGCCGTGACGGCTGCGACGATGCCGATCACAACCCAGGTCATGGGATTGGATAACAGCGCCGCCGTCATTCCCCAGAGGGCCGGGATAGCTGCCAATGCAGCCGCCTTGATCAACGCTATTGCCTGAACCAACAGACCAAATCCCAGGGCCATCTTCGTGACCAGGGTCCCGCCAATTCCAATGGCAAGAAGGATTCCGCCTACCGCCAGGGTCAATGTTGTGACCGCGATCACCACGCCGCCTATGATGCCGGCGGTCTTGGGGTTGGCCACTACCCAGGCGTCGAAACGGCCCGCCAGATCGTTTACCTTGGCCATAATGCCGGGCAGAAAGCTGACCTTCGCGACCACTCCCCCGATATGGGCCACCAGATTGGAAACGGTACCGGATAGCGTCTCCCACTGCATTTTGGTTCCAGACATGATCTCCTGGATCTTCATTTCCATGTCTGCCTGCTGCCGGATCCGTTCCAGCATCTGATCGTAACCGGCAACACCGCTCTTCAGGAGCACCGCCAGCGGCCGGGCCGCTTCCTCGCCGAAGAGCTTCTTCAGGGTGATGATCTGCTCTTGAGGGTTCAGGGCTTTGAGCTTTTCCAACTCCGCAATCATTGGCCGCAGCCCCTTGAATTCCCCGGCTGAGGTAAAGAAATCGAGTTTGATCTGATATTGATCGAGAATGGGTCCTACGAGCTTGGCAATCTGCCCGCGATCCAGGCGGTGGCCGATTTCAGCCATGCGGGATAACGCCTGGGCCATGTTGGTGCCAGCGGTACTTCCTTCGATCCCCGCGGCGGCCAGGACCCCGACGATTGTGGAGAAATCTTTGGCCGCTTCCAGCCCCTGCAGTCCCAGGAGCTTCAACGCGCCTCCGGCAAACTTGAAGGTATACGCCAGGTCTCCCACCTCGACGCCGGATGCGTATTTCAGGCGTTGCAGCAGGTCCATGAAACGGACCATGTCATCGTCAGCAACGCCCATGCTCTCGCTGAATTTGGCCACATGGGTGGCCGACTCGGCGAAGCCGAGTTTCATCAGGGCCGCGAATTTGGCTGCCGCCTCGCCGGTTCCTCCGAGGATGCGATTGGTTTGTACGCCCTGCTCACGCAGGGCAATGAACATCTGAACCATGTCCTTGGTGGATCCGGGCAGATCGGAACCAAGTTTTTCCGCCAGGGCATTGAGCTTTTGGTACTCCGGGCCCACCACTCCGGCTGAATCCATCAGCGTGGTGCGCAATCGCAGTTGCGCCTCCTCCAGATTGGCAAACTGCGTCACCGTGATCCCAAGGGCCAGCGCCCCCGCCACGCCGGCGCCGACGATCCATTTCCCGTACTCCTTGAATTTGTCGAATACGGGCTGGAGCTTCTCCGCCTTGGCCCGGAGCGTGTCCATGCTGCGGGAGATCTGCTGGACCGGGCCGGATGCCAGATCCATGATCTTGAGCAGGATGCCGAGTTTGAAGATGGATTCCATTTACTGTTTGCCCCCGAACGCCTTGCTGATGGCCGCCGCCATCACCTGGGTCTGCCTTTCCTCGATGAACAACGCCTCTGCGTATTGTTCCATCAACTCATCCAGGTCCTGAGCCGGATCGGCGTGGAGGTAATGCCGGATCAGGATCCCCATCTGCCTGATGGCGTTTGTCGCCAGCTCCTCGCGGAGCTCTACAGCTTTTTTGCGGTAAACTCCTCGTTCATGCCCACGGCCGATTGCAGGGCGTTATTCAGGGCCACCATCCGGCCGGGGTTCTCTTCATAGTCCTTGGCCAGTTCGTCCGCGGTCGGGGCAATGGCCATCTCCAGGACCAGGTTCTTGGCGGCCAGGGCGGCCTTCCCCTTCGTGGCCGTGGCGATGAACCGCTCGATGTCCTTCTTCCCCGGCTTGGTGAAATAGTAGACCCGGTCATCATCCCCGGTCAGTTCCAGGACGGTCTTCCCCGCCTGCTGGGCATCGATTACTGCCTGCGGAAGTGTCTTCTTCATGAGTCGCTTTCTCCTTTCAATCAGTTGCCCGGTTTAGAGTAGGGCCTTGGCCACGGTGGCCACAACCTGCGCATTGCCCCACACGATGGGTTCGAGGATCTGAAAATCGAACTTCCGGCCTCCAACGCTCTCATCGTTCTGTTTGGCCGATGTATCGCACTTTGTGATTTTGCAGGCGGGAAGCTCATCGATGACGATCCCGGCGCCGTCCTTGGAATAGCAGACGACGATAGGGAAGGGGGGTCCGCCATACCAGGATCCACCGAGGGCTGCCGACAGCAGCTCGGCTTCATCCAGATCCATTTCCATAGACCCGTCCGCCTTGTAGTTCTTGCGTCCGTATCCGCGGGGAGTTCCCCCCTTGCCGTAGCGCGGCTCCACCGGCCGTTCGTCCTTGTAGTTGATGGACGTGACGCCGATGCATATCCCGGTGGGGAGAACGATCTCGATGCTCTCCCAGTCGTAAAGCTGTCCGTTGATCATATTGGTGCTCCTTTCTCAGCGGTTATTGCAGCCGCGGATCAAACCCGCTGCCCGCATAGACGTAGCTGGCATATAGCTTGATCGTGCGAATGATCGGAATGCCGATCAGAGTCATTTCCACGGCCACGCCATTGTTGACGATATCCTGATTGGGTGGAATGGTGATCACATGCGCCGCCAGCTCGGACGGGATCGCCGCCACCATGGTATTGAGGGCCGCCCTCAGATTGGCCGCCAGATAAGCCAGCCCGGCCGCCCCTCCGCCGAGGAAGGCATCCCCCGCCTCGTCATACATGCTCTTGAGGGCCGCGACCCGCGCCTTGCGCACGGCCTTGAAAACGGTCCGGAGCACGGTGAGGAACTGGTAATCGCTCGTCGTCTCGGCTAGGGTCCGCTCATCCCCCCAGTACACGCCGGAGAGCCCCGCATATCGGCGGGCCGTGATGTACCCGGCGGTCTCCAGTATGGCCTGATGCGCCTCGGTATAGAGATCGGAGAGGGCCAACTGCGAGATGGCCCCATCGCGCACCCGGCCCAGGGCCCTCATCACCGGGATGGAAAGCAGCCTCCCGGCAGCCAAGCCCGCCGCGTTCCGGATGAGCCTCTTGCCCGTCGAATCGGATATCTCCCCGCAGGCCGCGCAGACGGCAATGAAACGATGGGCAAAACCCTGCCGCTCGGCGACCAGGGCCGCGGCCCAGTCGTCATAGTCTTCGTCCGCGTAAGGAAGCCGGGCCTCGGTCAGGAAGAACGTCGGACGATGGGCGTTCCAGAGCGTATCCGCCTTGGTCCCCAGGGAGGCCCAGTCCGCCGAGTTCGAGGGAGCCGCCACGTAGACAAACTCCACGTCATACAGGGACAGGGGTGTCTCCAGGGCGTCCAGGACGTCCGTCACGGACGGCACTGGCGCCAGGATCTCGAAGCTGTATGTGTCGCCGGCAACCATGGCTTCGGCGGGGGCCGTGATGGTCACACCTGTGGATCCACAGGCGATCTCGCCGTCGACCGGGATGGTACGCACAGCGCCGTAGCTGTCCCCGCCGTCGAGGGAGAGCTGATACGTCCCGGTATTGCGCCCGCCGGCTGCGACGATCTTGAGGATCACGTCCGCGGCGGCCTTGACCGTGCCGGCAGCGGTGATCGCCGGACCGGTTCCGACCTTGGTGATGGGGCCGATGGGGGACCGCACCAGGAAGGTGTATGTGTCATCGGCAACCAGGTCGCCCACTGCCAACAGCAGCGTCGCCCCGGTGGTTCCGATGGCCACCTGCCGGTTGACCGGGACGGCTGCCGTGGCCCCCCACGTGCCGCCGCCGTCCTGGGACACCTTGCATGTGGCCGTGCCGGGCGCCCCACCCGCCACGATCTGCACCACGGCCTGGGCGTTTCCCGTCGGGGTACCGCTCACCGTGCCGTCAGGCCCTTCCCCTGCGTGAACCACGGATGTGATGTAGCCTCCGGCCTGGCCGGTCACCGGAACGGCGATCACGACCGGGGCCTGTCCGCCCGCGGCAAACACGTCCCGCAGCCGGTCTACCAGGGGCCCCACGCCGAGGAGCCCCTCCAGATCGGAGGATTTTCCGAGCAGATACCCTTTTCCCACTTCGCCCAGGGAGCAGACCCCGGCGACAACGCAGGCCCCCTCGACCCCGCCCGGGGCGATGCCGCTGGTGCCATCGATCAAAAACTCAAAAACGTCTCTCATGTTCGCTCCTTTCGGTTCAGCAAGGTTCATCCCGGAACGCTGCTGAAGTTAAATCCTGCCTCCACCCATGCGGCGGCTTTTGAACGCCTCAGCGGCCGCCTCGAACTCCGGGCCGCTTACCTGCTTTCCCGGCGCCCATCCGGTTGCCCGGCGCAGGCCCGCGAGGGTCGCCGGCGTCATCCCAGATTCCGCCGCCAGGTCTTCCACCGGCTTCAGTCCGCCGGTCGCCGGCGGGTGCGGCGCCACCATCGATGCTCCCACTTCTCTGTCCTTCCTCCCCATAGCTGCTCCTTTCTTATGTTGCGATGCTCGGCGTGATCTCCACGCCCGTGATCAGCGGCTGCGTCGCCGTCTTCTGGATGCCCCCGGCGAACTCCACCCGCATGATGGCCAGCTTCGGCCGGCGCAGTTTCCTGTCCATTTCCTCGTCGGTGTCCCAGGGCCGGGCCACGTCCTGGGGATCCACCCGGATGGCGCTGTTGTCGGAATCGGCAATCCACTTGTGTTCGGCGATGACGTTGTAGAACTGCTCGACCAGCCCTGTATAGGATGCCGTGCCCCACAGATCGTCCGGCCGAAGCGCATAGAGCAGGCAGCGGAAAAGGATCTCCCTGTCATACCGCCGCCGAGTGACCGTCAATTCTGTCAGTTCTTCGTTTCGCGCCTTGGCGATGGACCGGCCGGATTTTTTGGTTGCGTCCCGGAGATCCAGGCAGCAGGCGGCGTAATCGTGGTCCTTGAGAAAATCGATGGGCAGCTCGTCAAAGAAGATGTCCCTCACGGGCGGAACGGCCTCCGGATCCGGTTCCTCTCCCTCCGCTGGAGGCGGGAGGATTCCATCGCTATATGGATGCGTCACGCCGTCCGGGAGCAGCAGCTCCTTCAGGCGCGCGGTTAAAAATGTCCGGCATGCCAGGATCATTTTTTGAAGACCTCGATAACTATCCCTTTCAATTCTGCCGTTACGTCATCCCTGATTTCCTCAAAGGTCGGCTTCCACAGCTTCCTGGGCGGGATTTTCTTTCCATCATCGTTTGGTTGTTCGTGGATCAGGCCGATGCTCGTTAGCTCGATCCCGTTCTTTGTCTTGACCCCCCGTATCACGCCCACGCCACCTTCGAAGGCGTTCAGGACACGTGTGTTGATGTTCTCATACATCTTGTTCGAGGACCGGAGGATATCCGGTGAAAGATCCAACCGTGCTTTCCGCGCGGCGTATGGATCGCTTAACTTCGTCCAGTTTAGATCCTGGCTGTCCATGTGCTTGAGCACTTTGCGTTCAATCATCTTTAACTGCCGGCCGATCACCTTCCGGCTCTCGCTTCTGATCTTCGGGCTCGCCTGGTCGAGGACCCGTTTCAATGCATCCCAGTCTCCGGTTAAAGACCGTTCGGCCATGGCTTACCTCGCCACCGTGAGCTTCACGAGGATCGGCGCATTGCGGAAGATGGCTTTGTCCGTCATCTTGATGATGCTGTAGCGCTTCCCGTTCAGCATTATCCGGTCCTCGTAGGCGATGAGCAGATGATCGTCCTCATCCACCAGCCCCTCTTCCCGCAGATAATCGCGGTTGAACGAGACGATCCAGCGTTCCACCGTCTCCCGTCGATCTTCCTGGATGTGCAGCTCCCCATGAACCTCCCCGTTCTGGGCCTCCATATCGTCAGGCGCCAGACCGGCCAGGAGACCCACCTGCCCCCCGGCCGCCCGAAGCAGGGTGACCGGGATCTTGTGGAACGTGTCCGTCACGTCACGCATGGCGCCCCGAAACTGATCAACATTTTCTTGAGAGAGGAGATCCGTCATTTCACCCTCACGCGATCAGCCACTTTCGGACGATTGTTGGCGGCGGACCGGATGTGTACCGGGGTGAAGGTCCCAAAATCTTGATTCTGGAAGAATGAAGGTTTGGCACCATCGGGTAGATCATGACCGGCCACCCGGCGAAGCAAAGAGGGGCCTCTTTCTGGTTCACGAAACAGAACGTTCTGACGCCAATGGATTCCTGATCGAGGCTCCCTTGGTTGTCTCGGCTCAAGGTAGGGGGTGAGGCTCCATAATCATAGGCGGGAGCGACGACAGGGAGGAAAACGAGGGCCATGACCAGGGCGAACAATATGCAGATGGATCTTTTCATGATTGTGTCTCCTTTCACTTGAATTCGAATTTTCACTCCACAACGATCATCGGGATTCCGGCATCGGCGGCCGTTGAAAGTGCCGCCTTCCGGTCCGCGATGGACTTTTCCAGGTCCTTTTTCATCTCCTGGAGGAATTTCAGCTTGTCGGCAAATTTCGCCTTGCCTGCGCCGTCCCCTTCGGCTTCCTCCAGGTCCTTCTTGTACCTCGACATGGCCGGGGTGATGAGGGCCCGGGCGGCCATGTCGGCCACGAGGGATTTCTGCCGGGTGGAGAGGTCCGCCTCGGCGGTGCCCTCGTAGCCGGCGTCGGCAATCGCCTCCTCGATGTAGGCCCCGAGGGAGGCGACGAAGAGCGCCGCCTCGTCGGGAAGCCTGTTTTTCACCATGTCGAGGATCGTGGCCATTACCCTTCGGGCTCCTCTTCGGCCTCGACAAAGACCTTGGCCGCATCGGCGAAGATCCGGCTGAAGCCGACCACCTGGGAGATGACCGTCTTCTCTAGTTGCCGGTCGATGACCTTGTCGGTTTCCACAAGCTCGGCGCCGTTTTCTTTGACCAGTTCGAGGGCCGCCGATTTGTCGAGCTGGATGACCATGCCGTCACCAAGGGTCGTCTCAGTCCAGTTGAAGCGCCGCACCTGGTAACCGAAGATCCGGGCCAGGTTGCCCGTGGCGGCCGTGTCGAACAGCCTGCTGTCCTTGAATTCATCCAGCTTGAGGATCTTCTTCAGGGTCGCCGTCTTGGCGGTCCACAGGGTCGCCTCCCATGCATCCATGTCCAGGAAGAAGTCGAGGAGGTTGTCGTAGCTGATCGACGCCGGGTCCGCTTGGGGGGCCGCGTTGTCGTTGCCGTCGCCACTGATGACGTTGTACATGGCGTAGGCCACCATCCGCTTGGCCAGGCGTTTGCCGATGAGCTGCATGTGGATCGCCATGAGGGGAAGCTTCATCCGGCGCAGGACCTCGTAGGTGGCGTCCATCGCCAGGCCGATCTTGGCCAGCCGGATGCTGTTTTTCCCGCTCGTGATCGTGACCGTCGGGAAGGGAGAGCCTTCGGCGATTCGCCGGAAGTCGAGCTTTTTGGTGTCGAATTCGGCCTTGACAGTCTCATAGACGCCGCTGTCAATGGTGGTCGTCGTGGCGATCAGTTCCTCGATGGTGAGGTCGAACCGCCCCAGGCCGGCCATACCGATCCGGACGTTACGATTGATAAACTCCGGGAAGAGGATCGAATCCTCTTTCGTGCGGTAGAATTTCTCCACCGTGTCTTTCTTCAGGTTGATGTCCCGCTCGTAGAGGGCGGCCTCGAACGCATCGAGCCCCTCCATCTGGGACGGGGATTCCATGGCAAGAAGCTCCGAAAAGGTCATCCCCTTCAGCCGGGCTTCCTGGTACATCTCCTTGGTCAGTCTCTTGAGTCCCATAAATTGCTCCTTTTCAATCGTTTGAGGTCGAGGCGCGCCCCGATCCTGCTGTTATCCCAGATCCATCACCAGCGTGCCGGCGCTCGTGTCCTTGGACACGACGAAGACCTTCCGCCCGACGGATGCGCTCGGATTTACCCCGCCGTCCAAGTTGGTGAGGTTTACGGCCGCCACCACGGCCGCCCCGGTGCTCGCCCCCTCGTTGTCCGCGGTGACCAGGTCAGCCGCCGCGCTTGCCGCCACGGCTGCAATGACTTCCGCCGCCGTCGAGGTGATCGCCCCCGCAACTCCGGTGGCCAGGCTGATGATGATGTCCCGGCCTACCACGTCCACCGACAGCGCCTGGTTATTCCCGGCCGGGTCCTTGAGGCGGATGCTGATGTCTTCTTCAGCCGTGCCGTACTTCACGGCCGTGAAAAGAATGGCGTTGTTGTTGGCCACCACGCCCGTCACAAGCGACGCCTTTGTCCCGACCGACGTCGCGGGCGGTTTGACCCCACCCGCACCGTTTGCCACCAGTTCCTGGTAGCCGAGGCCGGGGGCGCCCGTATAGGTCACGGTCTTGAACCCGCCGTGCTGCACGGCCGAAACGCCTCCGCCCAGGTCCACCTTTTCGATGACGCCGTAAAACACATCCTCGGCGGCACACAGGCCGATCTCCTTATCGGCGGAGATTTTTCCCACCTTGCCCTCTGCGGTGGCCAGGAGGCCCGCCGCCGATTTCAGGGTAATGGTCCTGGCCCCGATCCCGTCAAAATCCACGTCCAACATTAATTCCCATCCCATATCAAACCTCCGTTGCTCTTTGAGTAGTTATGGAGAGCGCCTCCTTCCGCGCCCTACGACAGTTTGTAATCCTCCGCTCTCTTACCGTCGGCCGGAACGGACCCCTCCGGGGCAGAGACCGACGATTGCCGGGAGATCTTCTCCCCGCACTTGGGGCAGGCAAGGGGTACGCTCTTTTCCACCTCTGCTTCATACTCGGAGACCAGGGCCCGGGCCGTAGTCAGGGCCGCCTTTTTGATCACCCCGTCCACAAACGCCTGCTGGAACTTGTCTTTCTTGAGCGCCTTGTAGAGGGTGACGGCCCGTTCCCGGGTCTCATCGAGGAGCTGCTTGCCCAGAGCGGCATCGGGTTTCAGGGTAGCGATCTCGGTTTTGAGACCCGTGATGGTCTCGTTGATTTTCCCCTCAAGGAGCGCTTCCGTCAGCTCCGTGCCGGCGGCGATCCCGAGGAGGCCAAGGACTGCTGCATTCAATTTCATGTCTGTTCCTCCTGGTTGATGGTTATGATCTTCTCCGGCGTCTCCGCCGGCACTGAAAGTCTTCGCAAAGGGGTCTTCCCCCTCCCAGACGACGGACACCTCGCCGGCCTGGTTGATCTTCGTGACGATGAACCGGACCATCTGGCCGTCCACAACCTCTCCGAGCCGATCATAGAAATAGGCGAGGTCCGGATGGGAGCGCACGTATTCAAACCAGATCGTGACGGAGAACGAGCGGAGGGCTTTGGTCTCGACACCGCGGGCGAGCTTCGGATCCACCGTGCGATCAAAGACCGCCTTGGCGTTGATGCCGGGCGGTGTGTTCTCGTCATCCCAGACGGGCTCCTGAATCATGCCCTTCCAGTCGTTGACGTCCGCGTCGTGATTGGCGTAGAGGGTCAGGCCGTCGAAGAGCGGCACTGCGGATTTCAAGACCCCGTCCTTGCTGAAATCAAATTTCCGGTAAGGGGTCACCGCGGCGGACAACAACCGGCACATAGTGACGAAGTACTCTGCCGGATCAAGGCCCGCGTTGTTCTCCACCGCCGCCAGAGAGAGCGGGGCGGTAAGGCCCGGAATGACCCCTCCGGAAAACACCCCTCCGAACCTCGCCTTGGCGAAACCTTCCCGGATGATCTCGAAGCTCTTTTTCTTGGTGTCCATTTTTCCTCCTCGTCAGCCGCCCAAAAATCGCGGCAAATGCGTTTAGATTGGTTTATAAACCGCCTATCTCTCCTTGGGACGGGTACCAGGCCGTCTTTGCCCCCTCGGCGCTTGTAGGCCGTTTTTCAATCAACGGCCGCTTTCCGGTGCCGGCACTTCGGATGAAAGGGCGGCGTCTCGAATCCGGCCGCCTGCAGATCGGCATCGGACATCGTTTCGATCTGCTCGACGCTATACGAAGAAGTCAGAAACGGCGGCAGATCGCCCGGCTGCTCAAAACCCTTCCCGAGGACCTTGGCCAGCCTCGTGGCAGCTACCTGCACTTCGAATTTGCGCCCGAGCATGTTCAGGCAGTGTTTGCAGATCGGAGCGGTTCGGGGTCCCACGATCTCATAGCGTTTGATGCCCGCCTCATAGAGGGAGAGGGTCTGTCCCATGTTCTGAACCCGGGCCATGGTGGTGGCCACGATCTGTTCGATCTTCTGGAAGGCCGTCTCACGCACGAGGCCGGAAAACTTCTGGGCGAACTCGTTCCAGGTGGCCGCGTCTCGGATATTGAGGCCGTGCGCGATGTACTCATCCTGGAGCCACAAGATGAACTGCTTGCCGACGGTCTCATTATTGGCCAGGTAGTTCCCTTTGCCGATATAGAAATCCTCGACCTGGGTGAGATAGCGGAGGGCGTTCTGGTCCACGAGGCCGATGTCGATCTGATCGGCGAATCGCACCGGAACGGCGAGATGGTTACGATCCTCATAGCGCCAGCGCTGCCACTCGTCGTTGATGAACCTCCGGCAAACCCGCATGACCGCCGTCTTGCCGATCTCGGCCCTCAAGGTGTCGGCAAAGGCCCCGAAGGTGGTTCTGGCGAATCCCTCGGCATTCACGCGATTCCCGTCGCCGCTGACATAATCAGAGGCCGCGGCAAGCGCTGCCGTGATCGCCGTCTCTTGTGGTCCCTCCAGGACGCTCTCCAGGGCGGCCATGTAGCTCTGATCCCTCCGGTCATCATCCGGCGTCTCCAGGATGATCCGGTCGGGGACGTGGACGTACCTGCCGATCTTGCGATCAAAGGCAAACCGGACCGTTTTCGTCGCGGCTCCCCGGCTTCCGAAAAATCCATCCGGGGGCGTGTCTCCCGGAAGCCGGCCCGTGGCCTTCTCGTAGCCCAGTTCCCTGGCCGCCTCGTCATCGTTGATGATGCCCCCGTCCCGTTTCTTCAGGACGTTCCCGATCTGCTTCTCCTCGGCCTCTTCCTTTTCCTTTTGCTTGAAGGCACTGTGGCTGCCGAAGGACACCGACACCGCTGCATCGATGCCGCGGAGCAGCAGATCGAAGGAATATCCCTTCTCCAGGAAGCGCTTGATCATCCGTCGGCCGTTGCCGAGTTTGGTGCCCAGCCGTTCGAAATCGACTCCGGCATAGGTCTCCGTGGTGCTGTAGGACCGCCCGCACATGGAGGGCGGAATATCGATGGCGCTGAAGATCTGCTCCTCATTGATTTCCCAGATCGACTTCGCCCCGGCCGCGGTGCCGGCATTGGTGGCACTGTGCTTGATCGTCTGGTCGCTGTAATGGACTGAAACCCCCTTGGCCAGGTTCTTCCGGTATGCCGTGGCGTAATCCTGGAGGCGCTTCGTGAGGCGGATCTTGTATGCCTCGTCGGTCTCGCCGGGCTTCTGATCCGGGATTTCCAACTGAACGTCGATGAACCCGAGGAGCCCCATCTTGCGGATGATGCTGCTGATGTTTTCGGTGGCGTCGAGCTGGACCTCGATGTTCTTGAGCATCGCCAGGAAGGGCGGAATAGCGTAAGGCGAATTGTCATTGGTCTGGAGCGGCATGTAGCTGTAGGTCACGGGGTTCAGTTGCACGTAGCCGTTGCCGCCGGCGATGATACGGCTCGTGTACTGGAACGGCGTCATTACCCCATCAACCCTTTGCCAGCGGATCTGCTTGACAGGCACGATCACACAATCGACCAGGCCGTCCCGAACGTTGTCGGCAACCACCCATTCGGCCGACAGGGCGCCCATGAGGGGGATCTGCCGGAGAAAGTGATTCACCAGGCCGTCAATCCCGCCGCCGGTCCGGTAGCAATTGGCGGCAAGCCAATTGAGCCGCTCCAGGACCGCATCAGGGTTGCGGCCCTCGACGGTCAGCTCGTGGCCCGTATTACCCAGGTTGACCCAGATGGACAGGGCCTGGGAAACATCCGGATTCAACATGCCGAGGAGTTCCAGGACCTCCAGTGCCTTCAAATCGAAGGGCGCCGCGGAGAAGTTGTAGAACCCGGCGAGGCGGCCGATGATGCCGTTGATCGAATCATCCGGGATCGAGACCTGCCCGGGATTGACGTCCGGTTTGGCTTTGGCGAAAGGATTCCACCAGCTCATGCGGCAGCCTCCGCAAAGGCGGGCAGAACATCCGGGACCCTGGCCCCCACGCCCTTCTGTAAATAGCTGATAGCCATCTCCGATGCGTCAGGGCCGTCATCGTGAACCGTCTTGTTCAGAATGTACACGAACTGATCCACGAGAATCTTCTGATCGCTGTGGCGTTTTTCAAACTTCATTAACCCATATTCCCAGAGATACTCACAGGTCCCGATGATCCTGGAATCAACCTTACTGGTCGAATGCTGGATGGGTACCCATGGCAGATAGGCCCCGACTTTTTGGGCGTAGTTTTTAATCGCGTCATGCAAGAACTCCTTCAGCATGTTTTCTTCAATAGGCACCCGTCCCGGGTACCGTTCATTCTGCTCATAGGCAGCGGCGAACATCTCGGAAATGGATCGTCGCTTGATCCACGCATGCATGCAGCAAAAGACCATTGCATCGCGGTCGAGGCCCCAGGTGACGACAGCGCGAAAGTCGCTCTTGCTCCCGGACGTGCTGGAGGGATCGACGCCGGTGGCGAAAAGCAGCCGCTTATTGACGACCTCAACACGCTCGTAGTAGGGCGTGGTTTCATCCGGAAACGGGCTGTCTTCCTCGGTGCTTTTGTTGCGGTACTCTTTGTTGAACACCCTGGTCGTGACGAGCGTCTTTTTGCGCATCAGTTTGTCCCACGGCCAGCGGGCCGGCCAAAGGGTAATGCGCCTCTCCTCATCGACCACGGCATCGTAGATCTTGGAATTGTAAAGCGGCTGCCCCGTCTCTTCGTTTTCCATGGCAATGAGCTGTGACAGGGCGCTCTTGGCATGGAAGACGTTTCCCACCATCGTCGCGGAGCAGTCCCCCTCCATGCACCCCAGGACTTCTCCTTGGATAAATTCGATGATGGCCGTGGTGATGCCTGGGCTTTTGACCGTGGCGTTGTCTTCCAGATCGTCCAGGCCGATATCGTCGGGACGCCACGGACCGTGCGTCTTGCCGCGCCATTGATCGCCACGCCCCAGGGCCTCGACCATCGTGCCGCCCTTCGTCACGAAAAGATCGTCAGACCAGGTTTTCGTCTTTTTGATCACGTCGCCATAGTCATTGCGCAGACGGGGGTTTTCCTCCAGCTCGACCTTGATTTTGACGGTGAATCGTTTCGCCTGGTCGTGGATGTTCGATCCAAGCATGATGTACTTTCGGAGCTTTTTGCAGATCCGATAAACGCGCAGGCCGAAGGTGATGACCGTCGTCTTGGCATGGTCTCTCGGCGCGCCGAGCAGGTTGAAGCCTGGGGTATCGGCGATCTCACACCACTCCCGATGGCAGGGAGCGAATTCACTGCGAAAATAATGCGGCATGTAGGTAAGCATGAATTCAAGCGGATCGTCGCACCGTTCCATGCGTTCCCTGCGCTTCTCCGGGGTGTCACTCTCAAAGGGAGAGACGCTTTCCTGGATCTGCTTGCGCAGACTGGCAACGTATTCGTCGAACTGGCTCTCTGTGATCTGCTGCCGTTTAC
>Ga0302247_1001395_pt1 | contig 18690 bp, 7 predicted proteins | sample AAG_UR_Ile_MG_FD_193529 | JGI IMG/M metagenome (GOLD analysis project Ga0302247, IMG submission 193529) | Enriched activated sludge microbial communities from anaerobic digester in WTTP, New Holstein, Wisconsin, United States - AAG_UR_Ile | ecosystem: Engineered > Bioreactor > Anaerobic >...
TCCAAAGGCATTAGACCACCTCATTACACCATAATAAAAAGTTCGAAACAATGAACAATGAGCAATGAACAATTAACAATTAACAATGAACAATGAACAATGAACAATGAACAATGAACAATGAACAATGAACAATGAACAATGAACAATGAACAATGAACAATGAACAATGAGCAATGAACAATGAACAATGAGCAATGAACAATGAACAATGAACAATGAACAATGAACAATGAGCAATGAACAATGAGCAATGAACAATGAGCAATGTGCAATGAACAATGTGCAATGAGCAATGTCCGCCGCGGCGGAAATGAGCAATTATCAATCTATGTCTCACACTTTTGCGATTAAAAAAACCAATTGCTCATTGTTAATTACTAACTACTAATTGAAAAGAAATGACCTCAATAAAACTAGCTATCCGAAAACTCTTCCGTAGGGGAGAGCATACCATCACCCGCATCTTATCGCTGGCGTTGGGTCTGGCATTTGGAATAGTGCTGCTTTCTGAAGTGTTTTTCTACTTCAGCTACGACAGTTTTTATCCTGATGCCAATAGGTTATACCTTGTCATCGAGAATTTTAAAATGGACATTCAGTCCGAAAAGTTAACGCCTAATCCCAATGTAAGCGGTGCCATAGGACCCGGGCTAAAAGCAGAAGTACCCGGTATTGAGGCAGCTACAAGACTGAATTCGATTGGAGATTTGGAGTTTTTCTCTGAACAGAACAATGTTTATAGCGGTCATGTTGTTTTGGCCGATGATCAGCTCTTTGAAGTGCTTCCACGACCCATAATTCAGGGTTTGGGTGTCGAAACTCTTAAAAGTCCAATGATGTGTATTGTTTCGAGTGAAATTGCCGAAAAAATAGGAGGTAATGTGGTTGGGCACACCATTGAACTAAAAGATTATCCGGGAAAACCGATTACCATAGGCGGTGTATTCGAGAAGTATCCAGAAAACACCAATTACAAGTATGATATTGCCATCTCCATGATTTCAATATCCAATTTTACATGGGATGGTACAGAAAACTGGTTGGGCAATGACCGGTATTATACTTGTGTGAAATTAGAAAAAGGCGTATCGCCCGCCAGCTTAGCGCCTGCCGTTCGACAAATGCAGGAAAAGCATCAGGAGATTGAAAAATATGAAGCACAGGGATTTGTATTGAAATACTCTTTTGAACCTATCCGCAGTCATTACGCCAACAAAGCCAAAGACCTAATCATTATTTTGAGTGCTGTAACAGCTATTGTACTGCTCATTTCTGTGCTAAACTATATCCTGCTGACTGCAAGCATCTTGGTCAACCGTGCCAAATCATCGGCCATTCTTAAATGCTACGGTGCCGAAAATCGCAACCTGTTCGGTGTAATCTTTGCAGAGAGTTTTCTGATTTTCGCAATTTCCCTTGCTATGGCTACAGGATTAATACTAATGATAAAACCGGTTGCCGAGGCGCAGTTGGGGCACAGCCTTAACGTGTTATTTAACCCACAGGTGTATCTGCCTGTGATTCTTATCGTTACGCTTCTGATGTTGCCTATTGGCTACTTCCCGGGTCGGTCTTATGCCCGAACTCCGGTAGCAGTTGCATTCCGAACCTATCATCAGAAGAAAACCGGTTGGAAGAAGGCATTGCTTGCTTTTCAGTTTGCAGGTGTTTCATTATTCATCGCCTTGCTCGTGGTGGTGAGCCTTTTGTACAGCAAGGTATTGGATGCCGATCATGGCTATAAAACCGATAATGTATTTTATGCATCGGTAAGCGGCATGAATCCGCACAAAATTCAAACCGTACTGAATGAGCTAACGGTGCTATCGGAGGTTGAGCATGTGGCTTTAGGCGTTGAGCTGCCCATAAATCATCAATCCGGCAACAACGTATTATCGCCAGATGGTGAAAGGGATCTGTTTAATGTGGCTGATATGTACTTTATAGACCATGAGTATTTCTCTGTATTGTGCATTCCCATAACAAGCGGCTCCGGCTTTGACGAAGAAAAATCTGTTTCAGACGATATCGTCATCAGCCAGAAATGTGCCGATATGCTGGTGCTAAATAACGGTTGGAATGATGGAGTTGTTGGTCAAAGCCTTACCATTTCCGAACATCACAATGCAAACACTTCATCCCGTATCGTGGGCATTTATCCTAATTTGGCAATAGGAACGGTACTGAACAGCGATACGCGCCCTTCGGTATTTTTCTACTGGCCCCGCCAGCGGTTTATTGATATTCTCGAGCAACGACCGAATTTTTCTTTTAATATACTTATCAAAACCTTGCCGGGAATACATACTAATATTAACCAGAAACTAACAAGTATAATTAACAGCGCTATGTTGCGTGGCCAAACCGAGGTGGAAAGCTTAGAGCTGGCTTTACACAAGGCCTATCAGCCGGCAAAGTCATTCCGCAATGCAATTTATGCCGGAAGCGCAATCGTTTTGCTTATCTCATTAATGGGTCTGTTGGGTTATCTGAGCGAAGAATTTACCCGTCAACGGAAAAATTTGGCTATTCGTAAAATTAATGGGGCTTCAAATGCGCAGATAGTCAGGCAATTCGTATATAGCCTGGCCAAATTGGCAATTCCCTTTGTTTGCATCGGGCTGATTGGTGCATGGTACCTTTCGGGTTTATGGATGGAGAACTTTAGCATCAAGTTTCCACTTCATTGGTATATTTTCGTACTGTCGGGTTTGTGCATCCTAATTATCGTCGGTGTTACGGCAGTGATTAAGTCCCTTGGAGCCGCATTGAAAAATCCGGTGGAAGCGCTGAGGTATGAATGAGCAATGTGCAATGAGTAATTAGCAATTTTTAATTGACAATGGAGAATGGAGAATTAGCAATGAGCAATGAACAATGAACAATTAGTTGGTTTATACTACTCCAGATTTCGTGAAAAGGTTTAATTTTGGGAGATTGATTTTATGAAAGATTTCTTCAACTTGCTATTCGGTTCTGGTGATCAATGGGTTGTATCCAATATCGAAAGCAATCATAAGACAAGATATTTTGGTCTATTTGAGATCTTCATTATAGTATTATATACGAACACTTACCAAAAATTTGGTGTCATACTTTGCGATAACCTAAAGTAGAAGTAAAGTGATTGATTATGAACAAAACATTATTATTTGGACTATTAATAATTTTTACAAATTGTAAGATATTAATTGCGCAAACAGTTGATTTATCTTCTGTTGATGAATTTTTTAAAGTAACATCCATATTAAAAGCTGGAAAATCAGTTACAAATGAGCAATGGGATAGTTTTGACAATTCAGCCGCATACAGAAAAGATGCTTTAAGAGAAGACAAAACCTTTATTAAGATCATCAAATCTTCAATAAATATTGCGTATATCAAAGATTCATTAATCAAAAGGGAAAATCTGTTGAGCATTACACCGGAAGAAATGATTGAAAGCACGACGATGTTGTTGGAAAAGCGCATTCTAATCAATTATCTCGAAGTGGACAAGCATTATGATTCTATCCTGGCATTCAGACAAACCTATGATTTTAATGCGCTGATTGATAAGGCAATACAAAGATTGAGCTCTTTTGTCGGGATTCAAATAGATTCAACAACAAAACTCAAGCCTGTATATCTCTTCTTTGTTGATGCAGATGGTGGAGTGAGAGATGATGCGTTATACATCGACTTTAATTTGCTTTATAAACTAACCGAAAAGCAACGAGTTAATTTTTTGGCTCATGAGTATTTTCATGATTTCAGAGAAAAATTTGAAAATCATGACTTTAACTACAAATGTGATTTATATTATATGCTTGATATGATCCAAAATGAAGGAATTGCAGATAGGATAGATAAATCGGAAGGATATGAAAAGTACTTCTCCGATGTGGGTGAATCCGATGAAATGGTGGAAATATGGGTTAATTTATATAATCATGCCCAACGGGATTTAGAAAGGTTTCATGATTTGACAATTAAATACTCAAAAGGAGAAATATCTGAAACTGAAATGATTGATGAGCTTATAGAAATTGTTAAGTTTAACGGTCATCATATAGGATTTTATATGGCAAACCAAATTATGGATGCCGGATACAAAAGTGAAATGCTGGATACTTTCTATAATCCATATAGGTTTTATGTTCTTTACAATAAGTCTGCTAAACTGTTGACTCTTTTTCAGTTGAGTGATGAATTTATGGATTATCTAAGGAGTATAACAAAAGGATACTACCACTAATGAACTATAATATACATCAAAAACATAGGTCATTGTCTACCTTATCTTAGTCTGTATCAGAATCATTGATGTGAATACTTTCTTTTAAATTAATTCAATGCCGGATTCTCTAATTCGTTACCTGAAATGATCCAGTTCTGATGCTTCCCAAGGAACGCAGGGTACAAAAGCAGTCTCGGCACAAAAATATTGGGAGTAATTGTTTTCACTTCTCTGTTCCACTGCACTCTCATCCGATATATTACGACTATGTTTAAGCAGCAATAGGCCAATCATCAAATGGTTGGGTTTAGCAGGACGACTGTTATCCTGATAATACAAAGGTAAGAATGCCTGTTCAAAGATATTCCAATCTACTTTGTTTGCTAAAATGAACAAGGGAGGTATGTGATTAAGTCTCTTGGAGCTGCGCTGAAAAATCCAGTGGAAGCGTTGAGGTATGAATGAGAAATTGACAATTGACAATGGACAGTTGACAATTGACAATGATTTATTAGTAATGCGATGCCCTGAGCTTGAGGTCCCTGAGCCTGAGACCCCTGAGCCTGTCGAAGGGTCGAAGGGCCGAAAGGTACAATTTGATGGTATACGGTCTTCTGCACCTTGCTTTAGTTGGTGAAAGATGCTTGAAGATACACAACAAAGGTCGTATTCCCCTGACTGGAGTTAACTTCGATTTTTCCGCCGTGGTTTCGGATGATCTGTCGTGTAAGGCTTAGGCCTATACCGGAACCGTTCTTACGGGTTGAGAAGAATGGCACAAAGATTTGGTCTATAATTTCGGCAGGAATACCGTGTCCGTTGTCGGTGATCAACACACGGCAATACCCATCTCCTTCCGAAACTGCTTGTACTGAGATACAGGCATCCGATACTGATTCAACTGCTTGCATGGCATTTTTGATCAGGTTGATAAGTGCCTGCGACAACTGCACCTCATCGCCTTTAATGCAAAGCTCAGGCTCTATCTGCAAAATGAAATCGATGGGATTCGTCTGAGCTTCAGCCTTTAGTAACGAAATCAGCTTCTCTATAAAAGTGTGAAGCATAATAGGTTTGATGACAGGTTTTGATAGCTTAGTAAGTGTGCGGTATGACTCTACAAAACGGATCAGTCCTGTTCCTCTTTCCCGAATGACATCAAGCCCTTTTATAGTGTTTTTTGTCCTGTTGTCGTCAGCTTCGTTGTGTTCGTCAGTATAATAGCCCAACAGGGTTTCGCTCAACGAAGTGATGGGTGCAATGGAGTTCATTATTTCATGTGTCAGCACCCGGATGATTTTTTGCCACGATTCTATTTCAATGGCATCCATTTCGTTGCTGATATCATGTATGGAAATGATGCGCAGCTTTTCTCCATGTCGTTGAAATGTAGTTGCATGAAGCGATAGGTTATGTGTGACCGAGTGGGCATGCAGCTTCACGAGCTGTTGTGAGCTTTGCTCTTTTAGTAGTGAGACTGCTTCATACAGGCCTGCATCCACTCGCTTGAGCTGTTCTATATGTGTCAGAGAGTGATAGTTAAGTAGTGTTTTAGCCGGAGAGTTTGCTTGAAGTATCCTGTCATTTTCATCAACTACCATGATTCCCGTTGCAACCTGCTCTAATAAAAGTCCGTAGAACTGCTCTTGTTCATGGTTTCTAAACTTTACCTCCTGAATTAACCGATTCATACGATTTAATCCCTGATTGAGCTCTTTGGTAGGTTTATGTCGCACATCTTCAGAGAAATACAAAGTTGAATCCTCGTTTTCAACGGCATTAAAAAAGTAGGTTAACTTCTCATGAAGTCGCCTGAACAGCTTAAAAATCTGGTACGAAATCCAGACTATTCCCAAAGCAGGAATAACGGCAAACCATGACCGCATCATCAGATGATAAGCCATCCATGCAGAAAAAGCCGCCAACAGCAGAATGTAGATTGTCAACCGGAGGTTTGGATTTCGCTGATTCATCTTTATATTACGAAAATCAATAAAATAGATTGTAGATAATGGAGATTAAAGGCCATATTTTTTTATCTTGTTGTACAGGGTTTGTCGTGTAATGCCTAACTGCGAAGCTACGGCACTCATGTTTCCATTATGTTGCCGTATGCTGGCTTCTATCATTTGCTGTTCCATTTCATCAAGGGTCAGAATGCGTGGAGTTGCTTTTTGGCGCGTACCGGAGAACAGGAAATGCTCCGGAGCAAGTGAATTTCCATCGCTCAGGATAACCGCTTTCTCTATAGTATGCTGAAGTTCGCGCACATTTCCGGGCCAGTCGTAGCGGGTCATTCGCTCTAAAACGGTATTCCCAAATCGTAGTCCCTGCTTTTTATATTTTGCAGCATAAATCTCTAAAAAGAAGTTCGCTAAAAGTGGAATATCGTCCAATCGTTCGCGTAATGGCGGAATCTCAATCTGTATCGTATTAATCCGATAAAGCAGGTCTTCTCTGAATTTCCCTTCAGCTACCATTGACTGCAAATCGCTGTTGGTAGCACATACCAAACGGATATCTACCGGTATTTTCTTGTTGGAGCCTACTCTTACGACCTCGCGGTTTTGCAGGGCAGCCAACAGCTTGGCTTGAAGCGGCAGCGAAATATTGGCAATCTCATCTAAAAAGAGCGTACTTCCTTTGGCTACTTCAAATTTGCCGGCGCGGTCTTCCCATGCATCGGTAAAAGCACCCTTTACATGCCCGAACAGCTCACTCTCAAACAGGCTTTCCGACAAAGAGCCGATATCTACATTTACCATCACTTCATCGCTTCGCAGCGATTGCAGGTGTATCTCCCTTGCGATGATCTCCTTTCCCGTTCCGTTTTCGCCGGTCAATAGCACATTGGCGTCGGTTTTGGCTACTTTTTGTACCAAATCAAGCACCTCCTTAAAGCGTTCCGATTGCCCTATAATCGTGGGGCGCTCCTTTTTTATGGCTGCCTTCAGACTTAGTTCCCGCTCTTTCAGCGTTTTAACCTCGCGCCTCGAATGCCTTAGCCTGATGGCTGCATTGATGGTCGCTAAAAGCTTGCTGTTTTCCCACGGCTTTAACACAAAATCTACAGCTCCCTCCCGAATAGCGCGCACAGCCAACTCCACATCGCCATAAGCGGTTATCATAATTACGGAGCAATTAGCATCATATTCTAAAATACGATTCAGCCAGTATAGCCCTTCATTACCAGTAGTAGTACCCGGTGAATAATTCATGTCCAACAATATGGCATCAAATTGCTTATTTTCTATAAGAAATGGAATTTGATTAGGGTTGGAAGAGATCGTTACTTCATTGCATAATGGTTGTAACAGAAGTTCTAAAGCACTGAGTATGCTCTTGTTGTCGTCGATGATAAGTATATTGCTGTTTTTCATCCGAAAGCAAAAGATATAGCTGATGCAAAGTTAATCTTTAATATCGGACTGTCAAAATAATTGACAGTTTTCTATACAACGAATTGATATGTAGCTTTACAATTGGCCTTGATTTTTATAGACTTACCTTGGCTTTTTGTTGTTCTTCTCCCAAATTAAATCGCTATAGGATTTGTCAATTATATCCTCTTTTTTCAGTCCAAAGAAATCAAAAAATCTGTTACACTGCTCCTTTAGTTCATCTGTGGTGAATGTCCCTTTTTCATCGATCGCCTCTACTTCGATAAATGTACCGAGCTGATCAACCAGATCGAAATGAAACTTTACGTTGTCTTTAAAATAGATCTTCCGCTTTTTCTTCACCACAACTTTTACTCCGAGATGTTTTGTAAGGATTTCCTTCAGAGCCGCATCGGGCACGTGCCTGTAGAGAATCACCCTCGACTCTTTTGCGCCGGCATAATCTTCCCTTTCGTAGTTGATCAGCGAATTTTCGATGTTGCCTTCCCTTAACTTCAGCCTTCCGTGCTCAACATTGAAGTAGGTATCTGTCTGATGATCAATTCCCCTGAATTCCGGGTTAAGCGTAAGCAGAAGGTTTTCAGATTTTTCGATATTGTCAGCTCTGGCTTTAAATTCAAAATTTCTAAGGTTCATGGAGTAAGAGGTTTTTAACGACACTTGGATAACATTAATTGATGCAGACAAATATAGTTGTTTTACCAAATAGATCGGAATTGGATAAACGGGATATTCTTCCAGGATATAACCTTGGCTTTAGTAATATTTCGCTGTTGAAGCCTTTTAGCGATGCCTTACGGTGGTATTCTTTAATGGAAAAATGAATTACACTAAATAAATATTCAGGTTATGAAAACGGGTGTTTTATTCATATCCTTATTTATATATTGCATTGTATGCTGATGTTCAATAGAATAACAGTGTATTTGTCTGTATTATTTTTTATTTGTGAATAATTCAGGTTAGAGCCAGGAATAATCATAAATCCGCTAAAAATATTATCCCGAATTGAATGTTGTTACAATTCGGGATAATATCATTATGAAAATTGAGAAAACTATAAGGGGTTTAGAATTCGTTTAGAACAATATTTACAATTCCTATTGCATCAAACACATTTATAATTCCGTCAGCATTTACATCGGCATTTTCGAAACAGAATGGCTGCGGGTTATTTCCAACAATATGATTTACAACGATAATTACATCAATCACATTGACTATTCCGTCGCAATTGGCATCACCCAAAAGCAAATCAGAAAGGGTAGTAAAAGATATCTGATTTCCGTAGGCTGTACCCATGTCATTAACTGCATAGGCTCTTAAATAATATTGAGTATTTGGGTTAAGACCCTGTATCTGACTTACAAAACTTCCTTCACCACTGCCATCTGTAGTGTGATCATCGCTGATAGTCGGATTCGTAACTGTACTCCAGCATACACCACGCTGACTGACTTCAGAACCTCCATTCCAGGTAACATTACCGCCTGAAACTGCTGATATGGAGGTGATCTCTGTAACTTCTGACGTACTTACCACTGGCATTGTAGCGCCGGTTCCTGTAACTGTAATGTTATCAATACAAACTCCATGTCCGAGGTTTGAAACGGCTTCAAAAGCAATATAGTAAGTAGGACTTGCTTCGGGCAATGTAAGGGTTACCTGTGTCCAGTTTGCAACATTTGAATTATACGTAGCCAAAGTTTGCCATGTGCCGTTAAGTGATGTTTTATACTTTACCCTAAGTTCATCCTGATAGTTGAAAATAAACAAGGTTCTAAGCTGATTAGTATAATGGAAATTAAGCTCTGTTGATTGATAGCCTGCCAGATTAAGTTCCGGTGAAACCAGCCTTGTAGTATTGCCTCCGCCTGTAAATCCGCTAACCTTAAAATAAGTGTTTTTGGTACCCTGATATGCATTTCCAGGATTACTTCCACCGTTACCGGCACCAATTGCCCAGTCAGTTGAGGCGGATACATATTCCTGCGACCAGCATACCGGTATGGCAGATGATTGTTCAAAACTTTCTTCAAAAGGAAGCTGAAAAACTTCACATCCGGTAAATGCTGATGTTGAACGCCCGCTGGAATATGTATTTTGATCGTTGTATGACCATAGTCTGTAAAAATATTGTGAGGCTGGTTCCAGACCCAAATGCAGGAACTCGGTATCCCCGCCTTTATAGAGGATAGTTCCGCCTCCCGGAAGAGTACTTCCCGGTTGATAAACCATTCCTGAATCGGGTATTCCGAAAACGTTTTCAGTTGACCATGCAAGCATAACATTATTCCCATCAGGATTTTTATTCCATGAAACCGAAATTTCACTTGCACTCAATGTAGTAGCAGAAATATTTGATGGGTTCATAATACCAGTAAGATAGTTTTGAGCATCAATTAATGCCTGATAAGCATTCAGTCTGCCGCTACCCAACTGACCAATATAACTTGGGTTGACTGCATAATGATCGTCTGTTGAATTCATCAGGATCTCAGCAATATCTTCAGGAGTAAGCAGTCCGTAAACATGAGAAGCTACGAGGGCTGCCACGCCCGATACATGAGGGCATGCCATTGAAGTTCCTTGATAGAAACCATAAGTGCTGTTATTCATAGTACTTAGTACACCTCTGTTAGACGCAGTATTTGTTTCACCACCCGGTGCTGAAATATCAACCCAAGCCCCGTAATTTGAATAGTACGAGCGTACATCACTGTGATTGGTAGCTGCTACGGCAAATGTTCCTGAATAATATCCGGGATACCATGCACCGGTAGCATTATCATTACCGGCAGCAAAAATTGTTATTCCGCCGTCAATAAGCGCATCGCCTCCTCCGTTTACGTTAAAATAGTCAATGGCATCAAGAACGTTCTGGTCGTAAACACCAACGTTGCTATAGCCCCAACTGTTCTGGGATATTGCAGCACCATTGTCGGCTGCCCAGATAGGAGCAAGATGAAAACCACCATTAGTCATTCCGGAGAAAACCTGACATGACATGAGCCTTATTCCGTCGTTATTACCTGATCCACCGGCAATTCCCGCTACACCAAGACTGTTATCGTTGAGGGCAGCAATAGTTCCTGCCACATGGGTTCCATGATCGCCCGGATTAATATTACTATTTCCTGAAACAAAATTATATCCTATTTCTGACCACATATTGCCGGCAAGATCAGGATGATTGTATTGAATTCCCTCATCAATTACTGCAACTATCAGGTCGCTGCTTCCTTTTTCAATATCCCATGCCTGAAATAATTTTATGTCAGAACCTGGTGTTCCGCCTGTTTGTCCTGTGTTGTTATAATGCCATTGTTCGTCGAGTCGCGGGTCGTTTGTAGTCCAGTCGGGATATGGATTTTCGGGATTTGAAGCAGGTTCTGCCATAACTCTTTGAGCAACACCTGTATAAAGCACTTTCTTAAATTCCGGTGCTGCATATTCAATTTCGTCAAGCGATCGGTATCCGGCAACTATGGTTTTAATATCAGCACCCGATTCAAATGTAAGCCTGTACCAAAGATGAAAACCCCAGGCTTTATGCTTTTGTGTGAAAGTGTTATTAAATGCATTATTTAAGAATTCTTGTTTTACATTTTGAGCCCTGAACAGATCATTTAATCTGTCAACGGGTTCAATATTAAAACGAACGAGTCCGTTGCTGAGTCTGGTAGCAGGCTGTTGTTCAAGCTGTTCGGCATATTCAGGTTTGAATTTTAGAAGCACAATACCATCTTCGTAAGCATCAGATGAAACGCTTTGTAAATCAATAGGAGGTCGTTCGCCGCGAACTACTCTGTAATTTTCGTTAATGGTTTGTGTTTGGCCTGGTTTGATAATGCTAAACATGGCAAATGCCAGCATGACAAATGCCGTAGTCCTGAAAAGGAACGGTTTTTTCATAGTTTTAAAATTTTGTGAGAATAAGTAAAATAATAATTGGATGCAGAGAGTATTTTAGCTTTTAGTCAATGAGTTAATTTGAGGGCAAAAATAACAAATTATTATAAACTTGTCTTTGCTTTTTGGGTTTTTATGGGAAAGACCCTGGGCATATTGATAAAATATATACACAACAGGCTAATTTACCCGGGAACTTAAAAGCGTATTTGTATGTCGTTGATATTTAGTAAAATGGGTGTGGGTTCTTAAAAAACACTAAGATTTATGAATACATTAAATTATTTATTTATAACTTTGCCTCTTATTACGTGATTGAATTGTTTGACATTAAGCATATCAAAAAATCAGAAGAGAGGTGCTACAATAACATTCTTTTTTCTAAATCATTGGATCTTAGAATTATAGAGGTTTTTTTTATATGATTTGGAACCATCTTGAATTTTTCAAAATCAATTTAATTAATATATAAAAATCAATTTATCATTTAATGTTTCACAAAAATTAAAATTATGAAAAAGTTAATTACACTTTTAATGGCATTAGCTTTTATAATGCCTGATTTATTGGGAGAAACCGGAACGGTTACTTTGGGCAGCGGAACTACTTCAAATAGTACAACCGCGCATCCAACTCCCTATGGTACGTATTATAAAAATCATCGTGTTCAGTATCTTGTACTGGCCGGTGAACTTGCTTCTCTGGGTTTGGCACCCGGCGATATTACCGCTATTGGTTTTGATGTTGCCAATGTTAATAATTGCAGCGCCATGCCAAATTATACCATGATGGTAAAATTCACTGATGCAAATGAATTAACCAATGTTTTTGATAATGAAGGTTATACCACAGTATGGACCAGTGAGGAGTTTTTACCTGAGAATGGATGGAATACCCATACTTTCAGTACTCCCATGTATTGGGATGGAACATCAAATCTGTTAATTGACGTTTGTTATGATTTGGTAGGAGGCTATACCCAAAATGCTTCGGTTTATTATACAGCAACTGCAACGAATCTTGCAAATTATTATCGTAATGATAATAATCCTGCTTGCGGAACGTCTGCTACGGCTACTGTTTCGAAAAATCGTGCTAATATGCAAATTACGGGTGAACTGGCTAGTTGTGTTCCACCATCCGGATTAACTGCTACTGAAGTTACTGCACATACTGCACTTATTGGCTGGACACCGGTAGGCAGTGAAACCTCATGGAATTTAGTTTATGGAGAGGCAGGTTTTGATATTCAGGAAGAAGGTGTGGTAGTTTATGGTGTTACCTATCCTTACCTTCTTGAAGATATTGAAGCAAGTACACAATATGATGTATATGTTCAGTCTGTTTGTGACGATGGTGCAAAAGAACTAAGTGCATGGGCAGGACCAGTTACATTTAAAACATTATGTGTACCGATATCTGTTTTCCCATGGATTGAAAGTTTTGAAGATGTTGTCATTCCCGCTTTTCCTGATTGTTGGTTAAAAGAAAGTGGCAATTGGGTAACAACCAATAATGCAAGTTCAACTTATGATGCTGATGCAAGAACGGGAACTCAGTTTTTACGCGAACGTTACAGCGCATCGAATTCATATATTTGGACACCTGGTTTTGCTGTTGAGGCAGGTGTTTCTTATGATTTTTCATTCTGGTGGGCAGGCGATACTTATGCAGGTTGGGATGGTGATGTGTTTTTTAATTATTTCCAAACTTCAGAAGATGCAATACATATTGAAACCTTTGTTGAAGCAGGCACTACAACTACAAAAACATACGCTCATTTTTTATATACATTTGTACCTGATGAAGATGGTATTTATTATTTTGCAATAAGAATTAATTCTCCAAGCAGCCCGTGGTATCTTAGCTTTGATGATTTCAGGTTCGAACAAACACCAAGTTGCGTAGCTCCAACTAACCTTGCTGTTTCAGAAATTACTCAATCCGGTGCAAAAATTGATTGGACTCCCGGCGGAGAAGAACCTATGTGGAATCTGAAATATGGCGATCCGGGATTTGATCCCTCAACTGAAGGAACCCTTGTTGAAGATTTAACAACAAATAGTTATACTATTACAGGATTGAGTGCTAATACACCTTATCAGGTATATGTGCAGGCTAATTGTGATGGAGATCAAAGTCCTTGGGCAGGACCACTTGTCTTTGTAACAGAATGTGGCTCATTTACTTTGCCTTTTACTGAAGATTTCACCGGAGTGGCTGTTGGTACATTACCTATATGCTGGTCAGTTTCAGGAGCAGGGCAAACTAACTGGAGTGTACAGAATACCACAAATGCCGGAGGTACGGCTCCTGAAATGAGGTTGTATTGGAGCCCAGGTTTTACTGATATATCAAGATTGGTAACTCCTATTTTATCTGCCGGAGATGCTAATAATTTTATGGTTTCTTTTGATCAAAAGCTTGATTATTATGCGGCATTTGAAGGTGCATATATAGCAGTAGAATACTCTGTTGACCTTGGTGAAAACTGGGAAATTATTTATCAAAATTTCTATTCATCAACTTTTGGTCCCAAATCTGAAGAATTTTATTTTACAGTTCCTGAAGAAACTGATGAGTTTAAGCTTGCCTTTACATTTTATGGTTATGTGTATAATATAAATGGATGGTACATTGACAATATACATGTTGACAGTTTTGTACCTGCAAACCTTAGTGGTAATGTAAGTAGCGCACGTGGTCCTATTGAAGGAGCAAAAGTCTTTACTGGAGGATACGAAGTCTTTACTGATGAATCCGGAAATTATGAAATATTGGGAATTCCGGCAGGATTTTATGATATCGGTTGCGAAGCTGAAGGATTTTTAACCAAACTCGTAGAAGATTTTGAATTGGAAGAAGGAGACAACACTCTTAATTTTGTTCTTGATTTTGCTCAGATCGCTGTTGATCCTGAAAGTTTTGAAGTAGATGTAACGCAAGGAGGTGAACTTACCGAAATGTTGAATATTTCAAATCCTGCAGGAACTGCACCTCTGACATGGAATGCAAAAATTTCTTATAGCGCTAAAGGTGACTCATATCAACATTTCAATTTTAGTTCAAACTTTAGTAGTAATTACAAAGAAGATGCATTGTTAAGTGGCAATTCACAATCTGCCGGTGCATCAACAAGAGAAAACACCACCTGCCCTGAGGGTTCATTATTTGGTTTTGAACCTGATTATGAAGACTGGGCTTTGGTTACATCAGAAGAAGCTCCCGGATATATTGCATTTCAGTATTTCTCAGATGTAGATGAGATTATTGGCGGAATTACATTCTGGGGCGGTAATTTAGTTAACGCGGGCGGATGGAGCGCATGTAACGATGAGGATCCAATGCCTTTTGTAATAGAGTTTTATACTGATGATAATGGCGAACCAGGTGATTTTGTTACTTCCTTCACAACTTCTATTTCAAGAGTTGACACCCAGATTCCAATTGGCACTTATGGTAATTTTTATATGTATAGTTTAGAGTTTGATGAAGCAATAGCTCTTTCCAGTGGATGGGTTGCTATTCAGGGTCAGACTTCTACTCCCGATTGCTGGTTTATGTGGGCAGGAACTTATGAAGGTGTTGGAACTCCATATTTACAGTGGGATGGAACGGCATTTGACATTGGTGATTATGCTCTGAGCCTTTGTCTTACTGGGTTTGAAGGTACTGAATGGTTATCACTCAGCAATAATAGCGGTATTGTACAACCCGGCGACAGTGAAGATATTGAACTTACTTTCAATGGTGCTGATCTGGAAGAAGGCACTTATAATGCTACTATAAAAATAACCCATAATGGACAAAGTGCAACAAAAGGATTGGTACAGATCCCTGTAACCATGAATGTTGTTGTAGGCTGTGCTGCACCAAAGAATCTCACCGTTTCCGGTATCACTCAAAATAGTGCTATGCTTGATTGGACTGCCGGAAGTACAGAAACTACCTGGAATTTGAAATACGGAGAACCTGGATTTGATCCTGCAACTGAAGGCACTCTTATTGAAGATATAACTACAAAACCATATCTTCTTGCTGATCTTGAGGGAGATACTGAATATGCTTTCTGTGTACAGGCAGTATGTGATGATGAAGTTTTAAGCGATTGGTCAGTACAGGTTACTTTTGCAACACTGGGTGATGTAATAACCGATTTCCCATGGTACGAAAGCTTTGAAGATGTTACTATCCCGACATTCCCACCTCTATGGTTTAAAGAAAACGGCGATTGGGTAACAACCAATAATGCAAGCTCTGCCAATGATGCTGATGCCAGAACAGGAACTCAATTCCTTCGCGAATCATGGAGTGCTGTTGATGAATTTATGTGGACTCCCGGTTTTGTTGTTGAAGAAGGAGTTTCCTATGACTTCTCATTCTGGTGGGCAGGCGACAACTATGCAGGCTGGACCGGAGATGTGTTTATTAACACTGTTCAGAATTCAGAGGATGCAACTCAAATAGGAACTTCATTCATTGTTCCCGGAACTACCACTAATAAGAACTATGCTCAGTTCCTTTATACATTTATACCTGAAGAAAGCGGAACATATTATTTTGCTGTAAGAGTAAATGCTACATCTAATCCATGGTATCTTAGCTTTGATGATTTTGAGTTTAATTACACTCCTTCCTGCCAAGCTCCAACCGGACTTATGGCTACTGATATTACTATAGATAGTGCAGTATTGGATTGGACAGAGAGTGGCGATGCAAGTGTTTGGAATTTAAAATACTGGGAACAAGGAACACAGGATACTATAAGCGTTAACGATGTTGACAAGCCTTACATACTTACTGACTTGAATTCAAATACATACTATTCATTTACAGTTCAGTCCGATTGTGGTGGCGGTGATTTAAGTGCTTGGGCTTATTCGTTTACTTTTATTACTGCATGTGATGTTATGGAGCTTCCATTTGCAGAAGATTTTGAAGATGCTGCTTTCCCACCAAATTGCTGGGTAAGATATAATATTGATGGTGGTGGTTCAGAATGGATAGGATCAACAACACAAAATCATACTCCCGGTGGTTTAAGATCAGCTTATCATCAATATTATACTGGAGATCAGGATGGCTGGCTGGTTTCTCCTCCATTGCAATTGCCTTCAAGCATGGAAATTATCCTTACATTCTGGTCATATAATGTGTATCCGGGTGATTATGGTGAAAATTCTGTACTTGTTTCAACCGGTTCGGGCAATCCTGTTGATGGCGATTTTGTTACAATCTGGGCTCCCACTTCTGTAACACAAGCATGGGAAGAAACAGAATTATTATTGAATCAATTTGCAGGTGAAACTGTTTATGTTGCATTCAGATATACAGGAAACTATGCTCACTCATGGTATATTGATGATGTAGAAATAATTGCTGAAGTATTGGGTGAATGTCCCAAACCAACCGATCTTACTGCATCCGATATCACTCAAAGCAGTGCGCTCCTTGATTGGGTAGAGGGTGGTGCCGAGGATACCTGGAATCTGAAATACGGAGCTCCGGGATTTGATCCTGAAACCGAAGGTACTCTTATTGAAGGTATAACTTCAAAACCATATCTGTTAGAAGGATTGAATCCAAATACTGAATATGGATATAGAGTGCAGGCTGATTGTGGTAGCTCGTTGAGTGATTGGTCAAATGAACAAGCTTTTGCAACTGCTTGCGGAAGTTTTGGACTCCCATTTGCTGAAGATTTTGAAGGTGTAACTTTCCCGCCGATTTGTTGGGGTAGGTACGACTTAAATGGTGATAATGTAGTTTGGAACAGTTCAGTACAATATAATAATACACCGGGTGGAGAAAAATCAGCGCGTCACAGTTATTCATACGGTGGCGGAGGACTTGGCTCTGACGGATGGCTGGTTACTCCGGCTATTGTTTTACCTGTTAGTTCAAGTGTTTCTCTTTCATTCTATTCATATAATACATGGACAGAATATTACGAAGAAAACTATGTTATGTTATCAACCGGTTCAGGCGATCCTGCAAGTGGCGACTTTGTTGAAATATGGACAACTGATGAAGTTGCTGAAGAATGGGTTGAAACAGTATTGAGTTTGACTGAATATGCCGGTGAAACAGTTTATATTGCATTCAGATATGTGGGATACGATGGTCATGAATGGTACCTGGATGATATTCTTATTTCTGAGGCTCAGGAAGTATTACCCGGCGACGCCAATGGCGATGGTGTAATTGATATTCTCGATTTAACTGCCATTGCATACTATATTGTTGATTTCAATCCTGATCCGTTTGTATTTGAAAATGCTGATGTGAACGGCGATGGAGTTGTTAACCTCAGCGATATTATCCTTACTGCTAATATAATTATGGGTGTAGACCTGAAAACTATGGATTTAGATCTTGAATCAGCTACTGCTCATATTTATCTTAACCCCAATGATATTACTCTGATTAGTGATGGAACTCTGGCTGGTTTACAGTTTGAAATTTACGGCTTGTTTGCCGAACAACTTGATTTATTGCTTCCTGGTTATGAATTGGTAACCAATGTAAAGAATGGCAAGCTTATGGGCTTGATATTCAATGTAAACAACACACCAATTCCGGCAGGCAAAATTAAATTGTTCAATATCAGTGAATCAGCTAATGACCTGACATGGGGTGAAGTAGGAGCTGCTAACACCGTAGCTCAGGCAGTTAAGGTTCAGAAACATGTTTTAATGGCTGAAGAAGAATTTGCTTTCAGCGCTTATCCAAATCCATCAAATGGTTTGGTTTATGCCGATATCAGCCTGCCACATGAATCAATGCTCGTTGTTACAATTGTTGATATGACCGGAAGAGAAGTGCAAATTCTACATCGTGGTATCTTATCAGAAGGATCATATCAGTTCAGAAATGATGCAAACAACTTACTTAGCAGTGGAGTATACTTCCTGAAAGTTGAAGCTGTTTCATCTGCTACTTCTGAAGTTTTCACCAAACAAGTGAAAATAATTGTAATGGATTAATGCTGTTTTTAAACTTTGAGAGCCAAAACACTCAAAGTTTGATAGCAATAATTATTTTAAGTTAAACTCTTCCGCTGGACTGGTCATGTTGACCAGTCCAGCGGTTTTTTTATGCCTGATTATAAAATCTTTATTTGGTTTTTAAATAAGCGGATAAATAATTCCATCT
>Ga0302247_1001401_pt1 | contig 18667 bp, 16 predicted proteins | sample AAG_UR_Ile_MG_FD_193529 | JGI IMG/M metagenome (GOLD analysis project Ga0302247, IMG submission 193529) | Enriched activated sludge microbial communities from anaerobic digester in WTTP, New Holstein, Wisconsin, United States - AAG_UR_Ile | ecosystem: Engineered > Bioreactor > Anaerobic >...
AACTAATTTGATGCAAGAAATTTCTTGCACGATGCCAGCTTTGAAAAACGGCGGAGTGAAAATGTATGTGATAATTTAGCTCGTGGATGTCTTGAAATGACCGTAGGCGTGCAAGATTCAGGTAATATCTCTCCTTTTTTTCTTTGCCGCCGTTATCTATTTTACGTTCGGCTTCTATGTTATCAGGCTCAATCCCATCTCAACCATACACCGGCTTTTTCTATTGCTATCCATAACCTCGTGCATCTGGGCTTTTTCCTTTTCCTTGGCCAACTCGGCTGCTTCGCCTGAAGCAAGCATCGCCTGGCGACGTGTGGCTGCGTTGGGCTGGGGATCCTTGTACAGCTTCCTGCTGCATTTCTCGCTTTGTCTTACCGGAAAGCACAATATTTTTCGAAGAAAATGGATATACGCGCTCATCTACCTGCCCGCCGTTTTAAACGTGTTTATTTTCAGCCTCTGGGACAAACTGGCCGCCAAAAGATATGTGCTGGAATATACGTATTCCGGATGGGTGAATGTCCGGCCGACTTCCGGCTGGGACCTGATGTTCAACGCTTATTACATTGTATTTTCACTGATAACCTTCGGCCTTCTTTTCCACTGGGGCTGGTCGTCCCGGGAGCGCAACATCAAGATACAGGCCTACCTGATCGTTTCTTCGTGCATTACGGCTATCGCGGCAGGAACGCTCACCGAATTTATCATCAACTATTATTTCCCCTTCAAGTTTCCCCAGCTCGCCCCGCTGATCATACTTATCCCGGTCAGCGCAATGTATTATTGCATCATCAAATACGGATTTATGGCGCCCGCCACGAAAAATGCAGTGGCTCCTGAAGGCCAGATCTTAAGCGAGGTCAGCCAATCCCGTCTTTATCTTTTCTTGACCGTGGCCTACATTTTGGGGGCATTTCTGAATTTTGCCATAGAAAATTTCATCAGTAAAAACAGTTTTGTCAGTTCATTGCCACAGACACTTTTGCTCATTTTCCTGGGAGCCGCGCTGCAGATTATCCAGAAATTCAGGGTTGGCCAGAACATCAAAGACGGTCTGCTCAATGTCTTGGTAACTTTATCGATTCCTTTCATTGTCTTGAGCTTCATCGAAAAGCACCCTGTTTTCTGGGCTCTGCCTGTCATTTTTGTTCTGGTCTCTATCTTATTTCGTAAAAAATATCTGCTCTACATGGTCAGCGCCGCAACTTTTTTCACTCTTTTGTGGCTCTGGATTACTATGCCCAGGCAAAGCATTACGATCGGAGCCGCGAACCATCTTTTCCGCATAGGCATATTTGCCATTTTCATTTGGATCGCTTCTCACATCAACCGCATTTACTTTCATCGTCTGGAAAAAAATGAGCAGCAGGTCAGGCATCAGAAATTACTGGCCGGCATCTCCGCTCAATTTGTCGATGCAAACCGGGAAAATATCGACAGGCTCATCAATGAAATGCTCGAGCAATGCGGCACCCATTTCCAGGCTGACCGCTCCGTTCTGTACATGCAATTTCGGGACAGCCAACATCCGGTTTATGCCTACCAGTGGTGCGCCCGGAACGCTGATTGTGCAGCTGAAAGCAAAAGACCGGTCAATATCATGGAGCTGGCCGGAGTTAAAAAACAGATTGATGAAACAGGCTGGCTTCACATGCCTGATACCCTAGGCGCCCGGGCTGCATCAATACCGCTTGCCGGGTATCTGGCAGACAAAAACATCAGCTCACTGATCATCGTGAAACTTAGCGGCACCGACAATGCAACCGGCTACTTATCTTTTGAAGCTTTGCAAACACCACGTAATTGGGATCAGGATCACAGGGAAATAATTCAGGTGCTGGCCAAGCTTCTGTCAGACGCCCTGCGTCAGGTGGAAACCGAAAAAAAGATCAATTATCTGGCCTATTACGATGCCCTGACCGGGCTGCCCAATCGCACTCTTCTGACGGACCGGCTCAGACAGGCCATCAGTCTTGCTGCGCGAACGGAAAAGCTGATCAGCGCCATCTTTATCGATCTTGATTCCTTCAAAGCAGTCAATGACACAATGGGCCATGACGGAGGTGATGAGATGCTCTTGCAGATAGCAAATAGACTCACTGCCTCTGTACGGGAATACGACACGGTGGCACGCTTCGGCGGGGACGAGTTTCTCGTCGTACTGCCGCAGATCCCCTCGATAAAAGATATCGAAGCGTCCGCGCGTAAAATCATGAATGTTTTCGACCAGCCCATAACTGTGAAAGGGCAGGAATTTTTTACGACTGCCAGCGCTGGAATAGCAGTCTTCCCGTTTGACGGCGACAATCCCGATGAGCTCATCAAGCATGCGGACATGGCCATGTACGAGGCCAAAAGCAAAGGGAAAAACAGATTCTCCTTCTGCTCGGTCGAGATGAAAAAAGAGGTCCTGGAAAACATGGAGCTCACCAACAGCTTGTACCGGGTAATCGAAAGAAATGAATTATACCTGCTCTACCAGCCGCAAGTTAATCCCGAAACACTGGAAATCATCGGGCTGGAAGCCCTGCTGCGCTGGAAGCATCCTCTCCGCGGGGTGATGCCGCCCATGAGGTTCATTCCACTTGCTGAAAAAACGAGCCTTATTCATTCCATCGGCGAGTGGGTGCTTTTGACGGCATGCCGCCAGTATATCCAGTGGCAAAATCAGGGACTGAAAACGGCCAAAATTTCTGTAAATCTTTCCGTGCAGCAGTTCTACAATCCGCACATAATCGATATCATCCGCAAGGTGCTCGGCGAAACAGGGATAAATCCGCGCTGTCTGGAACTGGAAGTGACGGAAAGCCTGGGAGGCCATGATGCAGCCTATGTAATCGACACCATGAACAAATTAAAAGCTCTGGGGGTATCCATTTCAATTGATGATTTCGGAAAGGATTATTCGTCGCTCGGCCGCTTGAAAGACCTGCCGGTGGACCGGATTAAAATCGATATACAATTCGTCCGCGGTATCGGACACAACATCAAGGATGAAGGAATTATCAAAGTCATTTTAGAGCTGGGACGCACCCTTGGTCTGAAAGTGGTCGCCGAAGGAGTGGAAACACTTGAGCAGCTTACCTTCCTGAAAGATAATGCATGCAAGGAAATACAGGGCTTTTACTTCTACAGACCAATTACCGCTCAAGAGGTGGCAGAGGTACTACCGAAACAATGACATGGACACAGTCACTATTGTGCCGGGAGATAGATTACCGGTTTTCTGTGTTCTTTTAAAACTCCGTAAAATCTCTTCACTAATTGCCATGGCGTCCTTCTTCGCTTTATTTTGCTTCCGGCCCGTTACTCGTTTTCATCTGACTGACTTCAACATCACCCCTGGATCGGCAAGTTAGCCCAAAACAAAACCCTTCCCCGCGTGGTGAACCACCGTGAGCTGTTGGCTATTAGCTAATCCTCTAGCCCTCAAATCATCTAAACTTCTAACCCTCTAAACTTCTAATCATCCAACCTTCCACCCGCCACTTCCCTCAATTCTTAAGCGATCAGCTTTCCCATTTTTTCCCTCACGTCCTTTTTTTGTGAGTTTCGTCCAGCATCGGGCATAGGCTCCATTTTTACAATTATTCAGGAATATCGGCCGGCTATGCATAAACGAATGATATTATTTTGTATTACAATCGTCTTATCAGTTCATAATGCCGAAACCAGCAGCTGCTTTATTTTATCGTAATGGCTGAATATTAATTGACACCGTACCTGCTTTGCGCTAAAGACGTTTTACAAATTCAATTCATTTACAAAAAAAAATAAAAAGCATTTCAGCGTGAAGGGGAAAATGAAGACCATTGATCATCATACTGACCATGCAGGCATAGCGCATATTATCAGCGCCATGATTGAGGGAATGAAAATAATTCGTAGCGTTTCGATTATATTTTTTACCGTCACTTTGTTTTTGTCTGCCTTCGCTGTATCGGCATCAGGTGAGAATGTCACGCATAATCTGGTCTCCGTCTGTAGTCGTACAGAGCAGGTCAGGGTGGCAATCCAAAAGGAGGTCGACATCCAGCGCTTTACGTCAGGCGCGGCAGGAGTGGTTCGTTGCGACACAATCAAAGATTATGAGCTGAAGAAAATTGAGTATCTCCAGATTATTGAAAAAGATATTACATCATTGAAACCAGGGGACTTCGAAGGGCTGGAAGGTCTCAAAATGCTTAATCTCGAGGGGAACAAACTTCAGTCTCTGGATTCTTCCGTATTTTCGGGTTTAACGAATTTGGAGAATCTGGTTCTAGCGAGAAATCCTCTGATCGCTCTCCAAGACGAACTTCGTGTGCTTACTCATTTGAAACGTTTTGATTGTTCCGATTGTCAGTTATCTGAAATAAGTACCGCTGCGTTCGGGGACAATTTGGAATTGGAATCTGTTTTTCTGGCTGATAATCAATTGTCTCAACTTCCGGACGGAATTTTTCAGAATAACGATCATCTGCGGATTGTGGATTTGTCGGGAAACCGCTTTGTTCAAATTCCGGCCCTCTTCGCCTCAGAAAAAAGTCCTCTGGAAGCATTTGATATTTCGCGAAACTTAATCACAGTGCCGGACCTGTCTCCATTATCCCGATTTCAGAAACTGCAGGTCGTTAATTTATCAAACAACACTTTTGACTCACCCGATCTTCAAGATACCTCTGTCCAAATGGCTGATCACTCTTTCCGTATCATCACGTCACATGACAACAGATCAATACCATTTCTGAATAAAATATCGCTACCTGACTCCGTTGCGCTGGCATCATCTGCCACAGCCGTACAGGGAGTTGAGCGACTTCGCTTTTTTGTCCGTTCCCATTGGCACGTGCCGCTTGAAATATCAACATCATTCTCCACCGCGGGAAACATCGACTTGAGAAACCCGGGCATACGCGCAAAAGAAGAGCGGCTGTTATTAAGACAACTGGAAGAATTTCGTGAAGCATACCGCAGAGCTGCTTTTGATTTCTTTGATATCAGCATTCGTTTTGTAGCTGCTGATTCGTATAAAAAAGCACCCGCATTGCGTTTCAATAGCGATAAAATCGGCATCGATATTGTTCTTAAGGCGTCCGCACAGGATCAAAATGGTTCGTCGGTAATTTCAGATGAACAAATTCTGGAAGAACTGGCTGATCATTTTAAAAGAAGCCGCTCGATTGTCTGGTACGCAAATGAGTCCCCACAGGATTTACTGAAGGCGTTGACACGTGATTACGAAAAAATCGCCCGTATGGATGACGAACTGCGTTTTGACAACATTCGCCTGGTTCATTTGATTGACACGGCTATGGAACGGATGAAAGAAGCCGGTGGAAAGAAATTCTTTTCCGATTCAGAACTTACCGATGCCCGTTTGATCCAGTTTCGCATGATTCTGACCTTCCAGAGACTCGAAAACACGATGGCCCGCTGGAGACTTGCCGAGTCCGACCCTGAATTCCCCTATCGTTCCGAAGTACGCCTTCTTTTGTGTCAGGCCTCCGGGATGTACAGAACCTATCTGGATTGGTTTTTAAATACGGTGGTCGGTGATCGTGCAATGCTGAATGTCTTTGACAAAACATTGTATCGCACCAATCCCATCTTCAAAATTCTTGATTCCGAAGTCCCGCCGGGTTTTTTTAATCTCGATGGACGGGTATCCACGAGAATCCCCCACGGCGCAGTCCGGGATCTTATAAAGAGCAGGCTCAGCGCGCCTCTTCTTCATTTCTTGTATGGCATGCGTTCTCTGGACAGGAAGGTTTCCCCTGCGGACATTGAGCGCTCACCTCTTTGCGTACAAATGCAGGAAGCAGCCAACAGAATTGCGACCAACCGCCGCTCGCTCAAACAGCATCACATATCGGACATGAGAGCGTTCAGAGAACTTTGGGAGACTAATGTCAAAAACAGCGTAAAGTTTCCTCTCTATCGTGTAACAATGAGTCTGGCCAGCCTGATTGGAGATACCAGGCTTTCACATCCCATGCCGGCGATTACCGATGAACAGATAGCCGATATGAAAGCACATTTGAAGCCCGGTGATATCCTCATTGAACGAATGGATTATTATCTTTCCAACGCATTCCTGGGGGGCTTTTGGCCGCATGCAATTTTATACCTGGGCCCTAAAGAAGCCTGGTCAAGACTGAGACTGGCGGATGGAACCACCCTCGCGGAAGATCCATGGATCTTCAAAAATATTCTGCCTAATTATCATGCGATAAAAGATGAACGTCCAGCGTTGGTCATAGAGGCAATTTCCCAGGGAGTCGTGTTTAATTCTCTGGAAGAAGCCGCCCAAAAAGATTACATAGCGATTTTCAGGCCCAAGTTTGCTGAGCATGAACAGGAAGCAAAAATAGCAACAGCCATCAGGCGGGCACTTAAATACCATGGCCGGCCCTATGACTTTGATTTTGATTTTTTCACCGATGACAAGCTTGTCTGCACGGAGCTTGTGTACAGGGCTTATCATCCTGATATCAATTTTCTGGTGCAAAAGCAGGCCATACAAAAACCGGACCCGCCCATCCCCGGCATGATCAAAATAGCAGGACGCGATACCATGCCGGCAAGCGAAATTGTAAAACTTGCTCTTTATATGCTTGAGAATAAACAGCCGAACCGTTCGATCGGCTACACGGGCCAGACCCTTGAACTCGTCCGCCTGTACATGAAACAGGGTAAAAATGGTGATCCCGCGCGTGTTTACGAAGGCAACGCGGGCATCGAGGCCTTGAAAAACACACTTAAATGAACTTGATCTCATGCGAAAATTTATCATCCTGTGTTTACTGGCATTGTCTTTTAGTGCGCAGGCATCTGAATTGCCCCGGCAGATAGTCCTGAAAACCCCAACCCAGAGTTTCACCCACGAATATGACGTTGCCATTCATGAAGGAAAAATCTGGTATCGGCCCCGGGACTTAAATACACAAGGCAACCATGAATGGCAGCTCTTGGGCCAAAACGGGCTACCGGACACCAATGCTCCGCCTCTGCCCGGTTTGGGTTCATTCTCTTCCCCTGCTTCGGTCACACAGATATCGGCCGATGGAGACAATCTTATCGCCATAGGAAATGACGGTCTTGTTTATTATATGAAATGGAGCACCCGCAAGTGGACGAACAAATGGGGACAGCCTTTTTCTGAAAAATTGCCACTTCCCGAAAACATCAGGTCATGGGCAATTTCCCATCGGGGAGAGTTTGCCGGAGGCTATCATGATATTGACGGTAATTTTCATCCAGTCAGCTTCGGAGTCAGCTCTTTGTACATATTAAGTGAAGACGGCCTGAAAATCAGCTATGCCGACCCGTGGCTGCCCGCTGATTTTTCTTCTGAAATTTGCGCTCCACAGAGAAACCGTTATCGGGCAAGAGCCCTGGCCGCAAGCGCATCCACTGTGTTTGTCATTAGCGATGCAGGAGAAATGTACACCCGTCTTGCCGATTTCGACACGCTGGGACATAACCCTTTTTTGTCCTACAGCTATGAAAGGAAAAAAAGAGATATTCCTGAGGAAAAAGATGTACGCACACTGCCTGCAGAAGACTGGATAAAGCAGCCATCCATCGACCCCCTTCAAGGCAGGATCACCACGGCCATTACAATTTTGCAAACGGGCAAAGGAAATAATTCCCGTGAACTCCGTGTGGAGGGGGTCAATGCCCAGGGGGTGCATGGATATTTTTCCAAACAAATAAACGACACTGTTTGGCAATTCAACCAGACGGACTTGCCTCTTCAGAAGCCCCTTATTTCCCTGAGTGGATCCTCTGAAGATGCAGGCCCGGATATTGATCGAACCGTTCCAGCCAAGCTGAGAGCCGGAAAGCTATGGGCAAGGCAGGACTACAAAGTGGAGCTTCATGATTTCAATCCGCCATGCCAGAGAGCAACCCTCATCGTGTTCCTGGAAGGGGAAAGAATCGAATTCCCTCTTTTCATTACGGCAACCTCACAGACGAGCCGAAAAACGAAAGGAGCCATTCTTGCCCCCCGCGAAAATAAACCGACAACACAAAAGAACAGGGCTCTTGATAAATTTATGCAGAAGGTATTTGACGGACGCAGCTTTGTGCCAATTAAGCTAACCTGCGATGACCGAGGCGCCTGTTTACTCAAAATCCGCTGACCGAATGAGAAAAAACTAGAAGCGCATAGTCTATGAGACTTCCCTTCCCGTCACACATCATTCCAATGTCGTCAGTATCTCGTTTAATAACTCTTCGTAATTATCATCGGTGTCGCCAATACCAATACTGATATAATTTGGAGCGATCTTTTGATGGAAAACAGTCAACTCGGTTTTTAAATTACTCTTTTCACCAGGGGTGCCATCTTTATAATCTCTGCGGTAGGCAACGAAATTCATCCCCTGATATTTATAAAGTAATTTTACATCTGTGAACAAAATTCCTTTATTATGAATCAGCCAACTATTGCCTACCGACGCATACTCAACTTTTCTCAAATCATCCGGTGTCAACAACCAGACCTTATCGTAGTATTCCTGCGAAGAACTGAACGCCGAACAAAAATCCCTTTCTGCATTTCTTACTTCCTGCGCAATACATCCCCTTAAATCTTCCTTGTTTTCATAAATAACCAGTTTGCAACTTTTACCAATCCTGTAACATAAAGCACGTCCGGATTTGTTTTCCCCTGACATATTATCAAACCACTTCTTTGAGATAATCGCCGAAAGCCCATAGAAATCGATTATTGTCCTGGTTTCATCAAGCTTTGTTTCCAGGCTTTTTATCTCAATCACTTCGGCCTTCAGGTAATATTCAGGATATGGAAACTGAAAAGGGTTATACCGGTAATTTTTAAAACCTTCGTAATTCTGGTTATCTGCAAAAGCATTGGTAACTGACAAAATCAAAGCGAGAATAAAAAATATTTTTTTCATATTACCCTCCCTGCAATGCTTCCGTTATTTTAGTTTTGTAGCTTACAACTGCCGCACTCCGGCATGCTACATAAATTCTGCTATTGTCGGTCGTCAGGTATCTTTTTAAAGCACCATATGCCTCGGTAAGTAACCAAAACAAACCCGGCCTTGAGCCCGTCGGTCGCGGAACCAAGTGCATGGAGACGCTGCAGTGGTTTATCTTGGCCACCATTTCCGCCAATAAATTAGCCGCATTATCATTCCATTGATCGGGACTGGAGTATTCCCCCGTCAGCCCATTCCAAATTTCCACACATTTCAATTGTTCTTCGTAACTTAAAGCCATCTTAAAACCTCCGTGTTTTAATCAGGAACCACTCCTAGGTGGAGCAAGGCATAAAATATCTCTCCTGGCGTGTCAAGGGGATTGTATCATCCGAATTGCCGCAAATGGTATATTATCGACCGAAGTAGAAAAAGATTATCGTTGACTCAAAAACTTATGTTACTGAAACAATGTTTCATGTGGTAACTGGAGTTAAGTAGATGGTGAACAAAAATCTGTGTGAATGGATTTTTTCATCTTCATAAAGGCAAGCGGTCGAGGCCTTCGAATAATACCTCCTCCAATCATTCCGGGCTTGACCCGTAATCTCCAAAGCACTTGATAACACTGGATACCGGCCCCCCGATTTCGCGCGGGTAAGACGACATTGCCTGTTACCCAGAGTTTGGCAAGGCTATCCGGGATAGAATTATTTAACACCTGTCAGCATGCAGATATCGTCCATAACCAGGGAAATATTTCATTGGTCATATCCTATCCCGCATGAGAACCGGATTAGACAGGCAGGTTGAAATACCCGGAATGCAGTCCATGCCGTCTTACTCAAAAAATAAATATTTGCTTAAAGCGCCCACTGGCTGCGATTGGAAGAAGAAAAGGAGCGCTGTCCGAGTCTGGTGTTGGTTCGCGCTTTGGGAGAAATCTTTTTTCTTCCATGAAGGAACTTCATTCTTCTTTTATCGTTATGGTGACGGGCAGGAGTCCTGTCGTCAGCGGGCATGCTCATGGTCAAGCCATCGACGCTTTTGTATTCAAGATTCTCTCCCAGAACTTTTTTTAGGGAATGGGCAAGTCCCGTGTCCTCACCGGTCACAAAGGTAAAAGCGTCGCCGGTTTTGGCGGCGCGTCCCGTACGTCCGATGCGATGCGTGTAGGCATCGGTCGTTGAGGGCATATCATAATTGATAACATGCGAGATTCCGCTCACGTCAATGCCACGGGCGGCGATATCGGTTGCGACCATGATTTCGTAACGGCCCTCGCGAAAGCCGTTGAGCGTGAGCTGGCGCTTTTGCTGCGTCAGATTTCCGTGCAGCGAAGTGACTTTATATCCCGATTTATCCAGTTGCAGGGCCACGCTTTTGGCGCGAGATTTAGTCCGCGTAAAAACCAAAACGGAATCCATTTCAGTTTTATTCAGAATGTCTTTCAGCAGCGCCGTCTTGTTGTCCATTTTCACCGGATAAAAACGATGGGTAACGGTTTCAACCGGCACTGTGTGGCCGATGGTAATATTCACCGGATTGACCAGCAAATCATTGGCCAGAGAACGGATGCCTTCGGGCATTGTCGCGGAAAAGAGCATGGTCTGGCGGCGGGCGGGAAGATGTTTCGCGATCTTTCTGACATCGGGTAGAAAGCCCATATCGAACATATGGTCGGCTTCATCGAGAACCAGCACTTCTAACCAGGATAAATCCACTGTGCCGCGGTTGATATGATCCAGCAGACGACCGGGGCAGGCGGAGATGATTTCGACATGGCTCCGCAGTTTGTTGATCTGGCCATTGATATTTACGCCGCCATAGATGGAAGCGCTCTTAAGACCGGTTCTGCGCCCCAGTTGCCCAATGGCGTTATGGGTCTGCTCACTTAATTCGCGTGTCGGTGCAATAATCAACGCGCGGACATGACCGCGAGGACCCTGCATCAGCCGCTGCAGGATCGGTAGCACAAACGCTGCCGTTTTTCCCGTTCCGGTCTGGGCAAGGCCCATGACATCGCGGCCTTCCATAATCGGCGGGATTGATTGTACCTGGATGGGTGTCGGTACTTTATAGCCGCACGCTTGCACGCCGGCAATAATTTTCGCATTCAATTGAAATTTCTTAAAACTCATTTTTTCTTCTTCCTTCTTTTTTCAGTATTTGTGACATTTGAACCCGGCTCTATGCGTCGCGGTTGTTGAGAACACACCGCTCTGTGCCGTGATTGGCCGCCTGAAAACAAGCCACAAACATGGCGTTAAAGTTGGATTCGGTTACGATTAGCCGGATTTTCCTGCCGAAATTTCTGAAGTAGAAAGGAGGGAAGGCAACTAACTATCGTGATCACTGGCGCAGCCTGTACCGGTATTATTCATAAATAGCAAGTATTTTTTTTATTCGGCGTTTTTATGCTTTTCCGCACCAACCGCATCGTACCCCTCAACCGAACGAAAAACTTCACTCAGCACGGGTTTGTGCCGTTTCAAAATCCGTTTGACCTGTTCCTGATCGGAAATATCATTGCCCTCAAAGCTGCGATAGCCGGCTGGTTCAATGGTGGTCAGCCACCCCCCTGGATCAACAGTGCTGCAGTCGATCGCATAGCTAAATTCCTTGGACGTTTCCGCCAGGACTAGCCGTGCCTCATCCCCGGTCAGGCCTGTTTTTCCAAGCATACCTGCCGCTTTGCCAAGTGCGATGTCGAGACGGTCAAACTCCGCCGCCACCTGTATGCGAGCTGTTGAAAGGGGTAGCAAAGAATTTGCCGCGTGCTCGGCGGACAGGGCCAGTTGAAGCTGGATACTGCATGTCCTTGCAGGTTGCAGCTGGTTTTCCCACGGCCGCCTGTAAGCCAGATCCAGGTTGGCGTTTCCTGCTGAAATCACAGTGAATCGAAAGACGGTAATGCCGCCTGCGCCAACCGCTGGAGAGTCACTCAGATGCGCCGGCTCTCCCTGTTGGCACAACTGTTCAGGAATAGCGGTCGCCGTCCATACATAGCCGGTTGTCGGATTGCCCGGCAAGCCAACTTCCAGCAGATCCCCGACTGACAGCCTATGCCGTAGACCACAGGCTTTCTCGTCAAGCATGATTAGCTCCGCCCGGGACATCTGCGGCGCAAACAGTACAATAGCAAGCAAAACACAGCCAATTACACGAATCATCTTTTGATACCTTTTCGTGAATTTATTGTTGCAGCTTCGCCTGCATGTCCGGGCTGAGCGCAACTCTCAACTCTGCATTATAGGAACCGGTCGGCATGGGCTTAATGGTGGGATCGCCCGTGGGATTCCACCCGGTTACGGTATCGAAGGTCCCGACAATCTGTGCTGTCGCGATGGCGTATTTGCGTGACATTGCGGCAGGTGTTCCTTCCCGGACTGCCGGGTCAACGTCTGTGGTCACAATGGAAATAGTGGCGTCGCTGTTACGGTAGATTTCGAAGGTGCGAAACTGCTGCGGGAAGTCCCGAAGCGACGGGGTTTCCACATGCCAGAAGCCTTTTTCCGGCCTCGTCGGATCAGGCGACACAAAGGCTTTCACGGTGTTCAAATGACGGTGACCGGCCATCCACATAATCAGGTTCGGATGACTGTGCAGTTCTTCAATCAGCTCCGGAAGGGTGACGGCGTTTTGCGGATCGGTCCACCAGCCCATTTCGGAATGGGGCGCAGTCACTTCGACGCCGATCGGCACATGAGCGGCGATGATCATGAGTTGACCCGCTTCTGTCCCGTCAGCCAGTTCTTTTTTGAGCCAGTTCCAGCGCCTGGCATCCAGAAAGCCGTGCCCATGTATGTCGACGGAGCCGCTGTTTTCATTTTGTGTATCGTCCAGTACGATCACTTTAAGGGGAACATTCGGTTTCGGCACAAAGCTGTAACAGGCAAACCCCTCCTCGTCGGCCGCCGGATTAAAACCATGTCCGACGGGTGTGGACGATGTATTGAAAAATTCCTGCAGCCATCCGTTTTTCAAAAGAGAACGGCGATCCGGGTCAGCTGCCACTTTGGGCGGGTTATTGAAATCGCCGACAGGCCCGGCGTGTTTGATATCCCCGTAAGGCGTTGAGCCGTCGATGACGCCCACATAGTAGTCACGGCTGTCGATTTCCCGGGGGTCGGACAAGACATCGCCTGTGGCGAAGACTTCATCGGAAAGGTAGGATTGCCTGAGATCTTCGCGCAGGCTGTGGTCCACGGGGATGGAGCCCATCCAGAAATGATCGTGATTGCCCAGCGTCTGATACCAGGGGATCGCTTTATTCAGGCCCGCCGCCTTGTAAGGTTTCTGATAATCGATGGTTTTGGCGCCCAGATGCGCGCCCGAGCTGGGGGTAATAACCTTGCCGTCAATGATATCGATATACCAGCGGGCCTCATTGTACTGCGCGGTGTTGCAGGCATCGCCCAGAGACAGACCGAAGTCCAGGGGCTTTTGCTTATGCAGGGCGTTTGCCGTCTGGATGGCGGCATCGAGCATATGCGTGGTGTAGAGCATAACCCCCGAATAGAGGGAGGCTCCCACCGGCAAATCAGGATGCAGACGTTGAATATAGATCAACTGATTGGGCGATTCTTTATCGGTAATGTGAATATCCGAGATGGTAAAGAAATTGGAAAGCAGCGCTCCCCGGGTGACGCCTGAGTCGTCGTAATTTTCCGGCATGAGGTCCAGTCGTTTGTCATAGGGAAGGCCCGGGCCATAAGTCCAGGCGCCGTAACCGTACAAATCATATTTGGAAATCTCCCAGAGATTGATCTGCGTTGAAGGTTGTGAGCAGGGCACGATCGTCCTTTGAGCGGTCGTTTGCACGTCGGCAGCAATCGGATAGCTTGCAAGCTGGCTTTGATCTTTCATAACACTTCCTGAGCATCCCGATAAAGAAAAAATCAACACGCCCGCTGCAATCACAACCACTAACTTTTGAAATCTGCAAGTTTGTTTCATAAACCACCCTTTTTTTAATAAGGAATCATCCCTTGACAGTCTAACTATCGGATTATTAAACGCATTCGTTGAGCCCTCTGCCCATGGTGACTAATTCGGTCACGCATAAGCGTTATCGGCATCGTCGAGGTGATGCTTAAACGCAAATACGCGTTTAAGGTTAATATTTTCCCGGAAAACATACGGCCTGGCAGCAGCGCCTGTTTTGCAAAAACCCGTTCACCGGCACTCTCCTGCGATCTTTCTGCTCGTGCGGTCCGCCTCGATGCCTCGATGTGGAGCTCTTCCTTATCAAGTCCCGCCGTATCCGCCGGTACCGGAACCTCGTCGGCCGCTTCAACACGTCAATGTTCGGACGCCACATGTAATCGATTTTATTGACAGACAAACGCACCAGATGAAAAACCTCATCGAAACCCCTCGTCAAAAATCCCCCCTAATTTGATTTTTATGAGCCATCACCGCCACTTTTTCAGCTGTCATTGTGGAAATATTGGTGATCTAAGTGATTACGCCCCTGTTTGTGAAGTTGAATGGAAATTATTGAAATCAGAAGATTATTTGTCCGGACAGCCGAGTCAAGACATAGAAGTGTATGAGCATGGGAATATCATTCAGAAGAGTCAGCAACGCAAAAAAGGGGCAAAATGGTTATTTAACCCGGAGTTTACAGGAGCCGAAGCCGCTCCATTCACTTATCGGTTTTTCGGATGTGACGACAAAATCCATACCATCAGTCCCTGCATTGCGGGTGATGGATATGTCTCCGGTAAGATTTATAAGCTCCGGGCTGGCCACAAAGACAATTCCCTGAATTTCCTCTTTGATATCTCCGTCGCGGACGCTATCGAGAAGCAGACCAAGCGATGCGTCACAGCAGCCTGTGGATTGAAGTTCAATGCGGACCGGTCCTTGAAGTTCGTTTTTTGCCATGAATGCGCGCATGACTTCAATAGCTTCCGTTGTTGCAGTAATCATGGCCTGACCTCATTTACAGGAACTTTTTTACGACGTGAAGTTTATTTAGCGATCTTCTCACTGTCAAGAATATTTTAACCGACCGCTAACCCCATATAAAATGCAGCCGCCAAAAGAAACGGATAAATTTGACGGGGAAACTGATGTTGGCACGAAGGGATTTATCAGCGGGTTTTTTATGAGCATACTGCGAGGACTTGTCTCACTTCACAGCGTCAAGCCCGGGCTTCGGGATTTCCTACATATTGGAGCCCTACAATTCATCCGGTCCCTTTGTTTCTGAATTCGTGTCTCAAAAAGTAGATTGCATTACACTACATGGTATAGTGAACAAAAGCGAGACAACGGCGGTATTAATGCTGTAATTATTGCCACTTCACTTTTACTTCTTGTTTGACAGTGGGGAAATACCCATTGACAATGGATTTTTCTTTAAGTAGAACATCCCTATCCTTTAAAAACAAAAATAGAAATCCATGGAGGGATATTTATGATGACCTGCAGTCTTGATGATAAAATGGCCTGCACGGAAGTATGGAAGAAATTTTCAGGAGAAGATACCAGACCTGAACAGTGGAATGATAGAGCTGTTCAGGCATTGGTGAACTTGGTGGCTCAAACCAAAAAATGCTCTGCCAATATGAACTATGTGCCTCAACCCACTATAGTGCCGAGCAAATCATGGTTTTTTAAACAGGCACTCCGGCCGCTGAAAGACTGGCTTCAGGGAGGCACTGCAACTTATGAAACATGTAGATCATTTAGATATTCGCAATTAAAAGATGTAATAAGAGTAGAACTTCAGACTGGAGAATGAGATGAAAAAAATAATAACTGTTCTCTTGCTTGTAGTGCTTTGCGCCTGTTGTGCAAAACAGATTCAGTTTAATGATCCCGAATACTACATGAAAGCAAAAGTAATTGATATTCAGCCTGGCAAATCCATCACCCAGGATAATACAAAAATTGATTTCTTTGGTCTTTCGGCTTCAATCTCTTCAGGCTGGTTTGACAAGAAGACAAATCCAGTAGAACCCACAACGACCTTCTATTTTAAAGACGGGAAAAGAATATTTGTAATCATGCCCTTGTTTGAACATGAAGAAAAATTGGGGTGTGACAATCCGATAGACGACAACGAAAGAGATGTCTGTAGTGCATTTAAATCTCCTCAGGAATACTACGACAAAGTATGGACATTGACACCCGATGACCTGAAAGATCCTCAATACGCAACCAGAGGAAATTACATACTCGTATACGAAAAAAAATCGTGGTTTGGAACACAGAAAGCAGTAGCCATTTACAAGTATCAGGGCAACGATTTTGTTGCTTATCGCAGAGATTTCAAACCAGATGAAGAGAATAGATCGATGACATCAAATTTGGTGGTTTTCCACCAAAAAATTAAGCCAATTTCATTTATTATCACTTCTTTCGTTGACAACAACGATGAATTATTTGAACAGATTCTATCGACTATCCAGTGAAAAACGAAGCATGTAAGGGGCAACAGGGAAGGTCTGCGCGGCCAATAATTTCAAAATATTTTTCTGAACAAGCGAGCCAACCGGATGAAAAGACGAATGACCAAACAAAGCGCAAAGCGTAATTAGTTTTCTTTCATTGATTGGATGGCTTCAAACTTGGGAACGGCAGTGTTTTGATCCATCACCATTTCACTTTTACTTCTTGTTTGACAGTGGGGAAATACCCATTGACAATGGATTTTTCTTTAAGTAGAATATCCCCATCCTTTAAAAACAAAAATAGAAATCCAAGGAGGGATATTTATGATGACCTGCAGTCTTGACGATAAGATGGCCTGCACGGAAGTATGGAGGAAATTTTCAGGGCAGGTTACTGCTCCTGAGCAATGGAATGATAAAGCTGTTCAGGCATTGGTGAACTTGGTTGCCGATACCAGAAAATGCTCTGCCAATATGAACTATGTGCCTCTACCCACTATAGTGCCGAGCAAATCATGGTTTTTTAAACAGGCACTCCGGCCGCTGAAAGACTGGCTTCAGAGAGGAACCGCGACTTTTGAAACCTGCAAAACGGGAAAATATTGGCAACATAAAAACATCATAGAAACAGAGTTGCAAATAGGTGAATAATAATGAAAAAATTAATCGTTATTCTTTCATCTTCTATTTTTTTGGCTTGTTCAGCCAACCAGATTCAATTGACGGATGCCGAATATTTCACAACTGCAAAAGTTATCCATGTTGAGCAAAAAAACTCGATTGCTCAAGATGATATTAAAATTGACTTCTTTGGATTTTCTGCTTTTGTCTCTTCCAAATGGCTCAATAAGCAACATCGCACTTCACATAAAGAAGCGATTGCATATAAAATCAGTAATGCCGATAAATTTTTAATACTTTATAACCGCGACGAATTAATGGGATGCGCCACTCCAAAAGATAATTCAAACGAAAAAGACTTCTGTAGCGCATTTAAATCCACACAAGAATACTACGACAAAGTATGGACATTGACACCCGATGACCTAAAAGCTCCTCAATATGCAACACGAGGAAATTACATGCTTGTGATGGAAAAAAAATCATGGTTTACCAGACCGGAAAGAGTGACGGCAATCTACAAATACTACGGCAATGGTTTTACAGCTTACCGCAGAGATTTCCAATCCGAAGACCCTATGGGAAAGATCAATAGATCAGAGCTAATAATTTTTCCTGATAAAATTGCGCCCAATTCCATCAGCATTTCTCCCATCAGCGCCAACAACGATGAATTATTTGAGCAGATTCTATCGACTATCCAGTGAAAACCGAAGCATGTAAGGGGCAACAGGGAAGACTAAATTTTGTGGACTGCTTAGCAAGCGATCTAATCAAGTCAGCCGGCTGGATATGACAGGCCGCTCACGGTGCAGCCGCGCCGCCTTTGAGCGCCTTGTCCAGGCGCTTCATGAACTCGGCGCGGGGGATTTCTTTTGCGCCCAGGCTTTTCATGTGCTTTGTAGTGACCTGGCAGTCGATAAGCTCGCAGCCGTTATGCCCAAGCTCGGTTGCATAGACCACCAGAGCGACTTTGGAGGCGTTGCTCCTTTTGGTGAACATCGACTCTCCGAAGAACGCCCTCCCCATCATCACGCCGTACAGGCCGCCGGCAAGGCCGTCTTCATCCCATGACTCGACGGAATGGGCATAGCCCGCCTTGTGCAGTCTGATGTAGGCGCTGATCATTTCTTCGGTTATCCATGTTCCATGTTCGCCTTTTCTTTTTACCGTGGCACAGTTACGAATCACTTCCTCAAAAGCCTCGTTAACGGTCACGCGAAACCTGCCCTGCCGGATGGTCTGACGCAGGGTTTTGGAAACCTTAATTTCTTCCGGAATGAGAATCAGGCGCGGGTCGGGTGACCACCAGAGAATCGGATATCCTTCCGAGTACCAGGGGAAGATTCCCATGGAATAGGCCAAAACCAGCCTTTTTACACTCAAATCGCCGCCGACCGCCAAGAGGCCTCCCTCGTCGGCCATTTCGGGTGACGGAAAAACAAGTCTTTTGCTCAATCGGTAAACAGGCATAGCTATGTTAAATGCCAAAATATTCTCTTCGTTGGCCACGTGCCGGAATTACGGCTCCGTATCTGCTGCCGGCACAATTTTTGGCCATTTGCGCACAAAACCGGGAGAGCTTTGATCATATGAAAAAGCTACCTTCCTTCGGGTTCTGTAGTAGAATGAACCCAGGGGAAATAAAAACAAAGGAGGTAGCCACCATGTATTATACAGGAATTGACTTGCATAAGAAAACAT
>Ga0302247_1001404_pt1 | contig 18659 bp, 16 predicted proteins | sample AAG_UR_Ile_MG_FD_193529 | JGI IMG/M metagenome (GOLD analysis project Ga0302247, IMG submission 193529) | Enriched activated sludge microbial communities from anaerobic digester in WTTP, New Holstein, Wisconsin, United States - AAG_UR_Ile | ecosystem: Engineered > Bioreactor > Anaerobic >...
ATTACGCTATCGCAGCTTAAGTTGCTCATCAGCGCCGTGCTGCCTATGAAAGTTTTCAATGTCAACGATCTCATTAAGCTTGTTGATTGGATACAGTTGAAAAACCATCGGGCATATCTGTCACACAGAAAACGGAAACTGGCTCTGTTGAGTGAGTCATCATATGTATCGTTGTAGTGGTAATCGCCACATAAAGAATCGATCCGTTGGACGCTTGTTTCTCGTGCCGCTGATTATGCCGTCCTGCCCGAAATAACTTCTGGATTTGCCCCACCGGCGAGGCGCCGGGCAAGGCTTGATGGCCGCCATAGTTACCGCGCCGTGGCCAGGGGGAAATCCATTCCCCGGGAATCCACCACCGGATATTGGGCTTCCTGTTTATACTTCTTCGTGATCTCCGGCAATTGCTCCTCCACGTAGCTCATGAGCCTTCTGACGGTGACGGCATCCCCTTTGCCCGCCGCCGCTTTCCCGTTCAGTCCTTCGAGGAGCGTATAGGTGAAGACGCCGTGGCCGAGATCCTTCACTTCCGCCGCGTACTGGTCCTTGGTGGCGGCGGCGACGATATGCACGCCCGTGGAACGGGAAAGCTGGGAGAGGGCCTTCCGGTCCTCGAATCCCCGGAAGGCCACCAGCACCGCCCCGGATTTGCAGGCGTCGATGAGCATGAGGATCTTCTGCGCCTTGATGTTCTTGATGTATTCCGAAAGCTCGTCGGAGGATATACCCCTGGTCTTCACCTCCCCTTCTCTTTCCGGATAGGTCAGTTCGTGAGGGATGAAATACCATTTGTCGGCAACGTTTTCCCCATGTCCCGCCAGGTAGATCAAGACCGCATCCCGGGCATTTATGCCCTGCAAGCGGTCAAGCTGGGAGAGGATGTTTTCCCGCGTTGCCTGTTCGTTGTATATTTCCCGGATAGCGACGTTTTTGAACAGCCCCGGACCCCGTTTTTGAAAGAAGGCGGCGATGCCCCGGGCGTCCGGCTCGGCGTAGTTCAGGTTAAGCGCCGGATTTTTGTATTTGTTGATGCCGACGGCAAAGACATATAGCGAGACATCCTGGGCCGGGGCGGCGAGCTTGACCGTCAGTTCGTAGGGATTGGATTCCGTCCGGTCCATGCTGAAACCGACGGCCCGGAATATGTTGATTCCCTCCACCAGGGAAACGCGGAATTCTTTCCTTGTCTCGCCGTCCGTGGCGGGGATCAGCTTGACGGCCCGCGTGTCGTCGCCGATGGCCTTGCCGTTGTGATAGAGGCGGATCTCGTCAATGCCGCCGCCCGTGTCCCGGGCCGAAACCGTAATGGCGATGGCATCCGCAGGGGATTCCGTGCCCGGCGCCGGGGAGATGATCCGGACCTCCGGCGGCGAGAGAACACCCCGCCTTATGTCGGCGGCGCCGGCGATCTCTTTGCCCTGGAGGACGGAAGCCACATAAACGGGATGGAAAAACTTCTCATAAAAGTTGTCGATGGCATAGACGTTCATGCCGACGCGGACATTGAGACGCTTTGCTCCGTTGGGCGAGGCGTTGAAATAACCCTCCGGCGTAATCGCGATCCACTCCCCGTCGGTGAAGCCGATAAACTGCGCCACTTCTCTGCCCGTCGCGATGTTCCAGATGCGGGTCGTGCCGTCATGGCTTCCTGAATAGGCAAACTTACCGTCGGAACTTATGCCCAGGGAGGATATGTCATGGACATGGCCGGCAATGGTTTTTGGCGGGCCGCCCGTCGAAAAGTCATAAAGGCGCAGGACCGTTTTTTCCGCCCAGAGGGCGTATCTGCCGTCGGGACTCATGGATAAAAGATTGATGTAGCCCTGAAGCTCATGCGGAAGAGTCGCGAGGATGGTTTCCCGATTTGACGACATGTCCCGGAATTTGAAGGAAATCTCTTTTTTCCCACCGCCGTACTCAAGGAGGAGGACTTTTTTCCCGTCGGGGCTGAAGGTCCCGGCGTAAAACAAGCCGACTCTTTGGGGATCGGCGTAAGTTTTCAGAACCCGGCCCGCGGCGACATCCCAGATCTTGACGGACAGGGCATCGCGGGAAAGGGCGTAGGCGCCGTTGTCGCTCAACGCGGCCGCCTCGATTTCCCCCTCATGGCCGCTGAAGGTCCGGACAACCTTCCCCGTCGCGACCTCCGAGAGGAGCAGGGTCGGGCCGACGGACCAGAGGATATTCCTGTTGTCCGACGTTATCGCCGCCGGTCTGGCCCACTGACTCGCTCCCGGCCTGGTCAGCTTCCCCAGCTCGCCACCCGTGGCGACGTCCCACAATTTGACCGTCGAGGCAGATTCCGGAAAGTTCCATCCCCCCGCCGCGGCGTATTTCCCGTCGCGGCTGAGGGTTGCGGCGCTGACGCCCAGGGTGTGCGCCATTGTCTTTGTCTGGCTGCCCGTCGGGACATCCCAGATACTCAGCAGGCCGGCGTTCTGGGCGATGAGCAGGGTGTGGCCCGTGGTGCCGGCCGCTACGGCGGCGACTTGCCGGGCGTAGCCGCCGAAGCTCCGCAATACCTTTCCGGAGGCGACATCCCAAAGCCGGGGCATGTTGTCGTCGCTCCCGGACAGGGCATGCCGGCCGTCGGGGCTGAAGGCGACGGAGCGGAGCCAACCGTTGTGGCCGGTAAAGGTCCGGATCTCTCTGGCAGCGCCAATATCCCAGAGCCGTATCGTCATCACGCCGCCGAAGAGGGCATAGCTGCCGTCCGGACTGACCGCCGCCGTAGAAACCCCTTCTCCGGAAAACGCCTTTACCTGCCTTCCCGTGGTGAAATCCCACATTTTGGCGCCGTCTTGGTGATCAGCGGAGATGACATGCCGACCGTCGGGACACACGGCCAGGGCCTCGACCCAGCCGCCGCCGTCATTGAAGGCCCGAAGCCGCCGACCGTCGGCGGCATCCAGAACGAGCATAACGGCGCCGGCGCTCTTGGCGTCGGCCCGCGTTCCATCCGCCATCTCCACCTGGGCATGGGAGCGCATGCCGGAAACGACAAACCTGCCGTCCGGACTGAGGACCATGGCGGTAAAACGGGCGTAAGCGTCTTGAGAGTCGTTCGTAAAAGCCCATAACGCCTTCCCCGTGGCAATATCCCAGCGTTTGATTTCCCGGCCGCCCGCGGAAAGGAAATGCCTGCCATCGGCGGAAAAGCCGAGGGCGGCAATGGCCTCCATCCCCGGCTCGTGACCGGAGAACGCCCTGATCACCTTACCCGTTTTCAGGTCCCAGAGCTTGAGATTGTCTTTATAGTCCTCGTCTCCCGAAATGAGCAGCCCGCCATCGGGGCTTACGGCGATGGCGGTCACTTTCGCCGTCCCGTAAAGGGTCCGCACTTCCCGTCCCGACGCCGCCTCCCACATCTTGACGGTATGATCCCACCCCCCCGTGAAGGCGTATTTGCCGTCGGGAGAAAAGGCCACGGCATTGACCCTTTCCCGGGTATGGCCCATCTGGACGAATATCTCCGGCCGGGAAACGGCAAAGGCCGAATAGGAGGCGAAGAAAAACACGGCCATTGCCCCGAGCCCGATGATCATCAGGCGGAATATTTGTTTCATAATCCACTTATCTCCTCGGTTGTCAGGTTGAAAGCTTTGCATAACTGCGGAAAAATGGTTCGCAAGTGGCGAATCAAATGTTTTTCGCCGTTGTGTGATTGAACTTAACGCTTGGTAATGAATAAGGTTTATACGTTACCCATTCAGAGACGAAAAAGATTTCTGAGCTGCGGCGAAGCCATTTTTCAAAGGTCTCAGGTTATAAATAGCGCTCTCCGGGGGTGGCGCCGCAACAGCGATTGCGGGCGGATTATTTGCGGTTATGGTTGTTTCCCACCCTTTGCGGATAGATGTGACACTCATGTCGGACCTTGTCAAGACGAAAACGGCATAAATTATATTGACATCCATGAAAAACAATTATCGAAATGATCGTACCCGCTACGGGTGCAATTGTACCCATAGTGGGTATATGGCGGCAAAAATGGGTACGTTGAACATAACAGAACTTCTGATCAGCAACCTTCCAAAAATTACTGGCAACGATCCGGAAAGTACTGGCTATTCTTCACTTTGCCTTTCATCCGTTTGACGAAGTCGTTCCTCTGCCGATTCGTGCGTATCCGACCCGGGGGATGGCGAACTTTCGCTGATTGCCCTGAGCTGTTTGGCCAGGGTGGCGGCATCGCCCTCCCGGACCGGCGCCAGCAGCGCTTCAAGATTATTTATGGCTGATATAATTAACTTTTTTCCATAGGGATTGCCGGCGATTAGGTGGGCGTAAAGATCGGGCTGGCTGAAGAGGCGGTGGAGATGATCCAGACGTTCCCGAAAGACCGGCGTGGAAAAATGCCGCAATTCCTCCGGCTCGATGCCGGCGGTGGCTACGGATAGGCCCAGCACCGCGGTGAGGAAATGGTTGAGGGCCTGGATGACGGCCATCAGTTCGTCGTGCCGTGCCGGGGTGGTTTCCATCAGGCGCGCCCCGTTTTTCTCCAGGATATCCTTAAGCCAGGGCAGCCAGGAGTTTCCCCGGGCCGGGCAGACGGCGATGTTCTGGCCGGACAGGGAAGAGACGCCGGGGCCGAAGAGGGGATGGAGGCCGATGACCTCCGCGACGGAGGCGGCCAGCATGGCCCGCACCGGCCCTTCCTTGAGAGATGTCAAGTCCAGGAGCAGGGACTCCTTGGGCAGGCAGGGACCGATCTTCCTGATGACATCTTCCGTGACGGCTATGGGCACGCTGACGATAACCACCGGACAGGCCGCCGCCAGGGACGCATAATCGGGACCCCGGGTCCGGCCGGTCGCCACCACCGGATAGCCGGCCCGCCGGAAGAACTTGGAGAACCACTTGCCCATGCCCCCGGTGCCGCCGATGATCCCGATGGAAAATATCCCCGTCTTCATGCCTCCTCCTTGGTCATCGCTCCATATCGGTCCACGGCGGCCGCTCCATGCCGCTAATCCGTAAAAAGGTTGTCATTTCAAAGCCCTCTTCCGCCCCGGTGGGATTCTCGATCACAAAGCGGCGAAGGAGTGCCTAATGAAGCCCCGTTGTCGATTGTCCTCGACAGTTCCTCCGGCCCGCAGCCCCGCAGCCGCGTAATCCCCAGCGCCTCCTGGCGGAGGAGATGATCCGCCAAGACCAGGCAGACCATGGCCTCGCAGACCGGGAGGATCCGGGGGATGACGGAGACGTCGTGGCGGCCCCGGACGGTTAGGCGAACCGGGTTGCCGTCCCGGTCGATAGTCGTCTGTTCCCGGCCCAGGGACGGGATGGGCTTGCAGGCCGCCCGGATCACCAGGTCCTGGCCCGTGGAGATCCCCGCCAGGATCCCGCCGGCGTTGTTGGTGGCGAACCCCCCCGGAACGAGGCAATCGTTGTTTTCCGAGCCCGTCATGGCGGCGGCGGCGAAACCGGCGCCGATTTCCACTCCCTTGACCGTGCCGATCCCCATGATAGCCCCGGCCAGGTCGGCGTCGAGCTTGGCGAAGACCGGCTCGCCCAGACCGGCGGGGCATCCCCGGACGATGATCTCCACCTTTCCGCCCAGGCTGTCTCCCTGGCGGCGCGCCGCGTCCAGCGCCGCCTCCATCTTCCGGGCCGCCTCCGGATCGGGGCAGTGGAGGCGGTTGCCGGCGGCCGCGGCGGGATTGCCGGCGGCCGCCGTGATGCCGCCCAGGGCGACGGTGTAGGCCGTGACGGTTATCCCCTGAATGGTCAGCAGCTTCCGGGCCACCGCCCCGGCGGCTACCCGGGCGGCGGTTTCCCGCCCCGAGGCCCGGCCGCCGCCCCGGTGATCCCGGAGGCCGTATTTCCGCTCGTAGGTAAAATCTCCGTGTCCCGGCCGATACACATTGCGGAGTTCTTCATAGTCGCCGCTCCGGGCGTCGCGGTTCCGGATGACGAGGGAGATGGGCGTGCCCATAGTCTGACCCTCAAAAACACCGGAGAGGATCTCGACCTGATCCGTCTCCTGCCGGGGCGACGCGCCCGGGGCCTGTCCGGGTTTGCGCCGTTCCAGATCCGCCTGGATGTCCGCCGCCGTCAGCTCCAAACGCGGCGGGCAGCCGTCTATGACGACACCGATGGCGGGGCCGTGGGACTCTCCCCAGGTGGTGACCCGAAAAAGGACGCCGGTAGTGTTACCTGACATCGCTATTCATCTCCTTTGATTTGATTTTCTTCATTTTTGCCACTAAACCCATGATCTCCGCGGCGACCTCCGCGACGGTCAACCGGCTGGTGTCCACCACTCCGTCGGCGACCCGGCGGTAAACCGGTTCCCGTTCCCGGAGGAGCGATTTGATTTCCGCGCCCGCATCGCCGCCGGACAGGGGCGGGCGCTGGTCTCCGCTCTCCGGGGCCTGCCCCAGGCGCTTCCTGATCGTGGCCACATCGGCGGTCAGCCAAAAAAACACCCCCCGGATCTTCAGATCCGCCACGTTGCGGCGATCGAGAACGGCGCCGCCGCCCAGGGAGATGACCAGACCGTCCCGGTGGGCGATTTCCCGGATGCAGGCCCGCTCCGCGCTGCGAAAGGCGGGCCACCCGCCGTCGGCGACGAGCGCGCGGATCGATTTCCCCGTCCGCTCCTGGACCAGGGCGTCCGTGTCGAGAAACGGCCGCCGCATCTTTTCCGCCACCACCCGGCCCGCGGAGGTCTTGCCGCAGGCCCGGTAGCCGATCAACACTATGTTCATCATATTTTGCAATTAGACATGCCTTTGATCATATAATTTATCCAGCTCCCGCCAGAAGCCCGGAAAGGACTTGTCCACGCAGCGGGGATTCCGGATCTTCACCCCCGGAACGACCAGACCCAACACGGCGAAACTCATGGCGATCCGGTGGTCGTTGTAGGTTTCGATTTCTGAGCCGTGGGGATTGCCGCCGTCGATGACGAGGCCGTCCGGTTTCTCTTCCACCGGGACGCCCATCTTCCTCAGCTCCTCCGCCAGAGCCGCCAGCCGGTCGCTCTCCTTAATCCGGAGCTGGGCCACATTGGCGATCACCGTTCGCCCCGGCCGCACCGCGGCCAGGACTGCCAGGGTGGGGACCATGTCGGGCATGTCCTGGAGATCGAAGCGCCGCATCCCGGCCCGGAGCGGCCCGCCGGCAACCGCCGCTCCGTTTCCCCTGAGGGAGATGTCGCAGCCCAGTTCCTCCAGGAGCTTCAGGAAGCCGATGTCGCCCTGCCGGGTCCGGAGGGGGACGTTCTCGACCGCCACGCTGCCCCCGGTGAGGGCCGCGGCCAGGAAGAAGTAAGCGGCGCTGGAGGCGTCGCCCTCGATCCGGCAGTCCGTCCCCCGGTAGCTCTGGCCGCCCCGGATAATGTAACGGTCGGGAGTTTCCGTCCGGACCTCCACGCCGAATTCCCTCATGGCCTCGACGGTGACGGCGATGTAGGGCCGGGAGGGGATCAGTCCGGCCAGGTCTATCCGCATATCCCCCGCCGCGTAGGGGGCGGCGATGAGGAGGGCGGAGACGTACTGGCTGCTGTCGAGGTCCCGCAGGGTAACACTGCCGCCCGGCAATCCCGAAGTGCGAATCGAAACGGGGGGATAGCCTTCGCGGTTAAGTCCCCGGGCCGTGATGCCGAGGCTGTTCAGGGCCGCCAGCAGCGGGGCGAGGGGTCGTTCCTGAAGCCGTTCGTCGCCGGTGAGGAGGAACTCCCCCCGGCCGATGGCGGTCACCCCGGTGAGGATCCGCATGGCTGTACCGTTGTTACCCAGGTAGATCTCCCGGCCCGGATTTTCCAGGCGGCCGCCGGTGCCGCCCACGACGAGGTCGTCCTGCCGGGGGGTGATGACGGCCCCCAGGGCCCGGAGGGCGGCGGTGAGGTGCGTGGTGTCCTCCGCCACGAGGGGGCGACGCAGCAGAGACTCCCCCCGGGCGAGGGCGGCAAGGATCAACGCCCGCTGGGTGTAGCTCTTGGAACCGGGCACGGCCACGGCGGCGTTCAGGGGATGGAACAGCGGTCTGATGTCAACGGTTTCCATAATATCATTCTCGATGGATCGGTATAAAGTCTCACCCAACCCTCCCCTTCAAGGGGAGGGTTGGGGTGGGGATGGGTTTAATCCCCTCCTGCCATTACCGGTAATAACCCCATCTCCCTCCTTGCCTCCCCCTTGCAGGGGTAGGAACAAACCACGAAGGGGATGGGGAAAACACTTTTTGCGAAGTCATTGCAAAGGCAGCGCCGCCAGGTCATAACTCCGGCAGCGCCGCCAGGACAACCCGTTGCATGACCGCCGCCGGCGCCTCCCGGCCGGTCCAGATCCGGATCTGCTCCGCCCCCTGGCGGACGAAGAGGCCGATGCCGCTTATGGGGGTGCAACCGGCCGCCTCGGCTTCCCGGAGCAGCTTCGTCTTGCGGGGATTATAAACAGCGTCCATGACGAAGCGGAAATTGGGCAACGACTCCGGGGCCACCGGTGATTGTTCCGTATACGGATGCATGCCCACGGGGGTTGTATTGATCAGCACATCGGCCCGGAAGTCCGCTACGGCGGCCAGGGGTCGGACCGGACAATGAAAGTCCCGGACCAGCGCCGCTCCCCGTTCGGGGGTCCGGTTGAAGATCACCGGCATGCCCCCTTGGCGGAGGATGCCGAAAATCGCCGCCCTGGCCATGCCGCCCGCCCCGAGGACGGCAAAGGTGTTTCCCCGGATCGGGACGTGCTCTTGCAGTTCCCGGACAAGACCGAGCCAGTCCGTGTTGTCCCCGACAAAACAATCCGCCTGCCTGACAACGGTATTGACGGCACCGATCATCCGGGCGTTCGCCGTGACTTCATCAAGATGGGCGGCGATCCCCTCCTTGTGGGGAATGGTGACGCTGGCGCCGTCCAGACTAAGGGATCTCATCCGGGGGATGATTTCCCCCGCGTCAGCCAACCGGTATGCCTTGTAGGAGGCCGTAAGTCCCATGGAAGCATAGGCGGCCCGGTGCATAGCCGGGGAAAGGCTGTGCCCTATGGGGTCGCCGAAGAGGGCAAAGCGCATACCGCATCCTTCTAACGATTCCCGCTCGGGCCTGTTATCGCCATTGCTGTGCAAGCCGGCAGCCGAGTTTTTAGTATGAAAATACATCCGTTGGTCTCCCTTAAACATTTTTCATCGTTCGTGGGTGTTGGATAAAATTAAATTCTTTCGCGGATGTGTTCCCATATATTCGATTTCATTCATGTCCGGCTTCATTAATTCCTGGATTTGGTCACCAATAATTTTCCTCTCCTTTAAGGGGAGGCTCAAGGTGGGGATGGGTATTCCATTATATGAACATTAGGCTTCGCTTTCGTCCCTATTCACGACGGGATGCCGTCATGGGTGTTGCATGTTCTTCCCCGGAGGAATCAATAAAGCCAGCGCCTTTTGCATCTCTTTGCAGGTGAACTGCCCCGGCGCCGTTTCCCGGCCCCTGGCAGCCGTGGCGTAGGTAAGGTGGGCGCCGAGCAGCAGCGACATGACCCGGCTGATCTTTCCCTGTTCGCCCATGGCGAAGGCGATGATCTCCTGCCCCCGCTGCTTGGAATAGGGGATCAAGGACAAGATACGGAGATTGTCCTCCGGAAGCCGGGCCAGGGTAACCACCTTGACGATGTCGCCCCCCTTTTCCCGACAGGCGCGCCAATGCCGCCGCAGGGAACCCACTCCCGGCGTGCCCCGCCAGTCGTGGCAGGAGATGATGATCCGGGGGCGCGGGCCGCATTTTCCCGCCGCCGCTGCCGCGGTGAACAGTCTTTCCGCCAGCCGGTCATCGGTCGCCGCTTCCAGGTCGAGATAATCGGCGCCGTTGACCGCGGCCCGGCAGAGCAGGTCGAGACGCTGTTCCTCCGTACCGACGAAGCTGCCTCCTTCCTTCCGGCGGCGGTTGGTAACGATAACGGGCCGGGTTTTCGCCCGGAGCAGCACCGCCAGATCGAGGTCGGCGATCAGGTCGAGACGCAGCTCGATGAGCGTGGCGGTGGGAGGGCAGGCGGCCATTTTTTTCAGGACCTCCGCCATGCTGTCCCCGCCCAGGGAGAGGCAGATCACTGTCCCTCCTCTCCCCGGGCGTAGGAACCGAGGACCTTGATGAAAGTCGTGGTGTTTGCCATCTCCTGAAGGCATCCGGCCACCGGTTCGTCTTCCCGGTGCCCGGCCAGATCGGCGAAGAAGAAATATTCCCACTTCCGGTCCCGGAGGGGGTGGGACTCGATGCGCAGGAGGTTGATCCTTTCCCGGGCAATGGGAGCCAGGGCCTGGTGCAGGGCCCCCGGAACATGGGGAGTTCCGAAGAGGATGGATGTCTTGTCCCTGCCGGTCAGCTCCCCTTCCCCGCGGCCGAGGACGAGGAAGCGGGTGGTGTTGCCCGGATTGTCCTCTATGTCCGCCGCCAGGATCGCCAGGCCGTTGATCTCCCCGGTGAGCCGGCTTCCCACCGCCGCCCCGGCGGGATCGACCAGGGCCTGTCTGCCCGCGGCGGATGTGCTGGCCGTCTCGCACTGCTCGACCCGGGGAAGGTTCTCGGCGAGCCAGCGCCGGCACTGGGCCAGGGCCTGGGGGTGGGAGTAAACACGTTCGATTTCCTCCCGCCGGGCATGGTTTGTGAGGAGGCACAGGGAAACCGGCAGGAAGATTTCCGCCCTGATTGATAGGGGAGTCGCGATGAGTCGGCGCAGGGTATGGCCCACGGAGCCCTCGGTGGAGTTTTCCACGGGGACGATGCCCAGGAAGTTCCGATCCCGTTCCGCCCGGTCGAAGACATGGTCGATGGTGGCGGCGGGCCGCAGTTCCGCGCCGTGGCCGAAATGGGCCCGGGCGGCCAGGTGGCTGAAGGAGCCTTCCGGACCGAGATAGGCGACGGTCAGCGGCGCCTGGAGCGCCCGGGAGGAGGAAAAAATCTCCCGGAAGATCTCCGCGACTGCCTGGTCTGGCAATGGCCCCGCATTGTGCCGTTTCAGGAAGGCCAGGATCCGGGCCTCCTGGTCGGGACGGTAAACGTCGGCGTCGGCTTCTTTCTTGACCTTGCCGATGGCGACGGACCGCGACGCCCGTTCGTTCAAAAGGCGCAGCAATTCCGTGTCGATGTCCCGCACCTCCCGACGAAGTGTTTCCAGTGATTTTTTCATCTTTCCTCTTCCGGCGTCACTTGCCGCCTGTCTTAACCCGGCGCTGTACCTTCCGTTCCGGTGCCGCCGCCGGTAGGATCTCCCTGATCCTCTCGACCGGGATTCCCCCGTTGACGAATGGCATCCCCGGCCTCTTCAGGAGGACGAAATGGATCATGCCGCCTGTCTTCTTCTTGTCATGTTCCATCCGGGCCATGATGGCCTCACGGTCCAGGGCGGCGGGCAGCCGGACAGGCAGCCCCAGCTTCTGGAGGAGCGCGACGATCCGCTCGCCGTCAGCTTCGGGGAGGTGGCCGAGGCGCTGGGAAAGGGCCAGTGCCCCCGCCATGCCGATCGAAACCGCCTCGCCGTGGGGAAGGGCGTAGGCGGACGCCGCTTCGACGGCGTGACCGAGGGTGTGGCCGAAATTGAGGATACGCCGCAGCCCATGCTCCTTTTCGTCTATCTCGACGATCTTCTTCTTGATTTCTCCCGCCCTCGTCACTATGGGCAGGAGGGTGTCCAGGTCGTCGCCCCGCCGCAGGATTGCCGCCCGGTCCTCCAGGATTTCCAACAGCCCGGGATCGTCGATGACGGCGCATTTGACGATCTCCGCCAGACCGTTGCCCATTTCCCGCGCCGGCAGGGTCCGGAGGAATTCCAGGTCCGCGAAGACCGCCTTGGGCTGGTGAAAGGTCCCCAGGATGTTCTTGGCGGCAGGGAGATCAACGCCGGTCTTGCCGCCGATGCTGCTGTCCACCTGGGCCAGGAGGGTGGTGGGGAATTGGAGGCAGGGGATCCCCCGCATGTAGATGGAGGCGACGAACCCCGTCAAATCGCCCACCACGCCGCCGCCCAGGGCGATAAGTCCCGTGGCGCGGTCCGCCCCCCGGCGGAGTAGTTCCTCGGCAACGGCGACGGCGGTAGCCATGGTCTTGGCCTCCTCGCCGGCGGGAATGGTGATGGACTCCAGCGACAACCCCGCCTTCCGCAGGGTTTCCGCCACCCGCTCTCCGTGGAGGGCGGCGACTTTGGCGTCGGTGATGAGGAAATACCGCTGCGCCCAGTTTCCCTTGGCGATGAGCAGGGCCGCCCGATCCAGGATATCCCGGCCGATGAAAACTTCATGGGACCGGGATGTCTTCTTCTCGAGACTGATCTTGAAGCGGTTCATTGGCGCACCTCGATCCGGTTCTTCATGACCTCTGAAAGGATCCGCATCTCTTCCATAAGCTCGTAGAACTTTTCCGGTTTCAGGGACTGTGCCCCGTCGGAAATGGCCTTGGCGGGTTCGGGATGGACCTCGATGATCAGGCCGTCCGCCCCGGCTACGATGGCCGTCCGGGCCAGGGGCTTGACGTATTGCCAGTGACCGGCGGCGTGACTGGGATCGACGATGACGGGGAGATGGGTAAGCTCCTTGAGGACCGGCACGGCGCTGATGTCCAGGGTGTTGCGGGTGGCCGTCTCGAAGGTGCGGATCCCCCGTTCGCAGAGGATGACGTTGTCGTTGCCCGCGGCAAGGATGTATTCTGCCGCCATGAGGAGTTCCTCGATGGTGCACATCATTCCCCGCTTCAGGAGGACGGGTTTTCTCGCCTGTCCCACCTTCTTCAGGAGGGCGAAGTTCTGGACGTTTCGCGCCCCGATCTGGAGGATGTCGGCATACTGTTCCACCAGATCCACGTCGGTGGTGTTCATCACTTCCGTCACGACGGGGAGACCCGTCTTCTCCCGGGCCTTCTTGAGGATCTTGAGGCCCTCCTCTTCCATGCCCTGGAAGCTGTACGGCGACGTGCGGGGTTTGTAGGCCCCGCCCCGGAGTACCTGGGCGCCCCCTTTCCGGGCGATGTAGGCGCTTTCGAGAAGCTGCGCCTCACTTTCGATGGAGCAGGGTCCGGCCATAACAACGAAATCCGGACCGCCGATCTCCAGATCGCCCACCCGGACGATCGTGTCGCCGTCCCGGGACTCGCGGCTGGCCAGCTTGTAGGGCTTGAGGATGGGCATGACCTTTTCCACCCCCGGCAGGTGCTCCGTGGCCTTCAGTTGCGCCTTGCCCCGGTCGTCGCCCACGATGCCGATGATCGTCCTCTCCACCCCCTGGGAGGGGTGGGCCTGGTAGCCCACCGACTCGATCCAACCGATGACGTGGTCCACCTGCTTTTCCGTGGCGTTTTTCTTCATGATTATAACCATTTTTTAGACCTCCAAAAGGAAAGGCCATGGGAACCGCCGCCGCCCCATGGCCTTTCAGAAACAAAAAAGCCACGGGGGAACTGCCGCTCCGCCCATGGCTCATTTTTTATTTTCTCGGGGGGTTACCCCTCCCTGAGCGACAGGCGGACCGGCGCGCCGTAAAAATAATACCAGTAATAAAAGCTGGAAAGCGCGCTGTGGTTACCCATCGTGTCGGTTGATAGACTCCTTGCCTAAATTCGTGGCATGAGAATTACTCACAGTTTTTTCCCCATGTCAACAAAAAAATCGTCAGACAAGGAAAAACCCGGCGCTATTGATAGCCATGCCCATAACGGGCATAACAAAAAATTATAAAATCCATTTGGTTGAGGGCTTTTCCATATAAATTTTCATATATGCCATGTCCGTCCGCCGTGGGTGGTTCCCGATATTGGGAGTTTTGCAGAACCGCGGGAAAATGGTTCGCAAGCGGCGAATCAAATGTTTTTCTCCGTTTTTCGTGATTGAACTTAACGCCTGGTTATGAATAAGATTTATACGTTACCCATTTCAGAAGTGAATAAGATTTCTGAGCCGCGGCGAAGCCATTTTTCAAAGTCTCGATATTATGGACGGTCACGCCGGAACCGCTCTCCCCTCTCCATATACCAGCATGCGATAGGTCTTCTCGATGCGGTCCCAGTTTTCCTCCCGGTCCATGGACCAGAAACGGCCGATAACGGAAACTATCTGTCCCAAACCCAGGGAGGCGCATTTTTTTTCCACTTCCTGGATATAGCGGGCGCCGCTTTCCGGCTGCTCCCCGCGGCGGCCCAGCATGGCGTGGATGTAAACCTCCGGCACGGATTGCCGTCGTGCCATCTCCAGGAGGGCGAAGAGATGGGGGAGGGAGCCGTGGGAGCTGAAGAAGGAGACGATGCCCATGAGGTGCAGGGCGGTTTTCCTTTCTTTGGCGGCATTCATGACCTTCAGGAAGGCCTTGTTCCGGAAGAAGGCGCCGTCGGCGATGGCCCGGTCGATGCGGACCCGGTCGGAATAGATCCGTCGGCCGGCGCCGATGTGGAGATGTCCGGCCTCGGAGTTGCCCACGGTGCCCGGGGGCAGGCCCACGGCTTCACCGGCGGCCGCCAGGACGGCAAAGGGGTGGTCGGACAGCAGCCGGTCCATGACGGGCGTCCGGGCGGAAGCGAGGAGGTTGCCGTAGGCGTCTTCCCGGTAGCCCCAACCGTCGAGGAGGAGATATAGGACCCGAGTTCTGACTTTTTCATCTCCATTGCCAGGATTCCTTTCGATCAGGGATCGGCCCGTCATCAGCGGGGAGGAGGAGAGCCCCAGGAGATCCAGGACCGTCGGCGCCGCGTCGGCAAGCTCCCCCTGCTTTCGAATAGTTATCCCTCCTTCCGGGGAGATGAGGACTAAGGGGACGGGACTGTCCGTGTGCCCGGTGTCCACGGCGCCGTCGGGGTAAAGCCATTTCTCCACCGTGCCGTGGTCGGCGGAGACGACGACCGTCATCCCCGCTTCGGCGGCGGCGGCGATGGCGGCGCCCGCCTGGCGGTCCACTGCTTCGATGGCCTGGATGATGGCCTCCCGGTTTTCAATGTGTCCCACCACATCCACATTGGGAAAGTTGGCAAAGATAAAGGAATAGCGCTGGTCCCGGATCGCGTCCGCGACCGCCGCCCCGATCTTTCCGATGGACATCTCCGGGGCGGCATCGAAAAGGGCGACGTCCTTGCGGGTCGGCACCACGATCCGGTCTTCACCGGGGAAGGGCTCCTGCCGCTTGCCGTTGAGGAAATAGCTCACATGGACCGCCTTTTCCGCCTCGGTGATCTTCACCTGCCTCAGACCGGCCCGGGCGATCAGGGCGCTCAGGGTATCCTCCAGGGTTTCTTCGGGGGGAAAGGCCACCTCCACGGGAAGGTCCCGCCGGTACTCGATCATGGTGGCGTAGGCCAGCCCCAGGTCCGGCGTGGTGGGAAATTCGGCGAAACCCTTTTCCGTGAGGCTTCTGGTCAGTTCTATTTCCCGTTCTCCCCGGATGTTGTAAAAGATTACGGCGTCGCCCTTGCCGATCCTGCCGAACGGCGCGCCGTTCCTTCCTCTGGCGACCAATGGCTGCAGTGTCTCGTCTTCCTCGCCGGCCCGGTATGACTTGCGGACCGCCTCGGACAGCGAATAATTCCCGGTTGGCTCCATAATGTCGATCTCCCCGTGTGGATGTCGCGGCCGTCCGTACCTTCCTGCCGGGATGTCCGGCGGTCCGCTGTTTTTCGGCTTGTTGGCCGGGACGCGCTAAGGGTACCGCCCGTGCGTGACTTGTATAGAAAAGCACCGGGCCTGTAAAGAAAAAATCAGGACAATGTCGGCTATTCCCCGGTTCGGGTCGTGCTTTTTAATTGATCGTCAACAACTTAAGTGATAGAATACCTTACATGAATTAACATCGGGAAGGCATCGGCGGCAAGATGAAGGAAAAAACGGTTGATGATGTCCTTCGGGAGGAATTCCTCAAAGAGCGGGCCGTGGTCCTGGGGCGGACCGGGGAGAGCGTGGCCCGGGCCATTGCCAAGCTCCAGCGTCTGGCGCAGATTATAGAAAATCGTCATCAGGAGCTCCGGCGCCTGGACCGGGAGCCAGACGGCGACGCGGAATGCCATGGACTCAGGACGGCGAAAGAAAGGGCCGTCAACGATATCAACAGCAAGATCGCCCAGTACAACCGACTCTGGGACCACGCCCAGTTGCGCTACTATTATCTCATCGTCACCAGGGAGGCCATGGGGTTGCGAAGCCATCATCGCGTGGAGGAGATATATCGCATTCCCCCGAAGAAAAAAAAGCTTTCAGGAGGATAATGGACCGATTCCAGAAGCTGCGGATTAAGATGGTGGAGAACCAGATCAGGGCCCGGGGAGTGACCGACGAAAGGGTCCTGTCCGTGATGGCCAAAATACCCCGCCATCTTTTTGTCGACGAAGCCCTCATCGAACAGGCGTACAACGACAACCCCCTGCCTATTGGAAAGAGCCAGACGATCTCGCAGCCTTACATTGTTGCCCTGATGACGGCGGCACTGAAGCTGACGGGAAGGGAAAAGGTGCTGGAGATCGGTACGGGGTCAGGTTATCAGACCGCGATCCTGGCGGAACTGGCGGAACAGGTCTTTTCCATCGAACGTATTGCCCAGTTGGCGGCGGGGGCGAGGAAGCAACTGGACGCCCTCAACTGCTTCAATGTGGCCATGCGGGTCGGGGACGGCACCTACGGCTGGCGGGAGGAGTCTCCTTTTGACGGCATCATGGTCACGGCGGGGGCGCCGAAGGTTCCGGCAATCCTTATGGAACAGCTTGCCGTCGGCGGCCGTCTCGTCATACCAACGGGAGGACGGATAAGCCAGGAGTTGCTCAGGGTTACCCGCATGTCCGCCGATCTGAATGAGGTCAAGACGGAGGTCCTGTGTGGATGCCGTTTTGTCGATCTCATTGGCGAGCATGGTTGGAATAATTGAGCATGCCTCCCGGTGCCGCCGTTTTGAAGAAACTCGCCATGAGATGTCTTGCCGTATTAATGGCTCTTCTGAGCCTCTTCCTTTTCGCCTGCGCCGGTCAAAAGAATGTCGTCCGTCCGGGAAAGGGGGTGTATCATCCGGTAAAAAAAGGGGAAACCCTCTCGCAGATAGCCCTGGCCTATGAGGTTAGTCAACGGAAGCTGGCGGACGTAAACAATATCCGGCGTCCCGATCACCTGGAAGCGGGAAGTGCGGTCTTTGTACCCGATGCTGTCCGGGTGCTCGATGTGGACAAGGTTTTGCAGGCGAAGGCGGCCGTTGATAAAGCGGAAAAGGGACCGGCAAAGAAGGGAAGAGAGAAAAAACCGTCCGCCGCAGCAGGGGTGAAGGAGCGTAAACAGGCGGAGCTTTCCCGGGAGGACACGCCAAAACCAGGGGTTGATCATCGGAAAGGGGGGGCTGTAAAACCGGATAAGGAAAAAAACCGGGACGCCAGTCCCACCGCCGCTCCGCCTCCTCCTCTGCCGGGGACTTCGGTGAGTATGACCCCGGGCAAGGGTTCGTTTGCCTGGCCCGTGCGGGGTCGCGTAACGTCCCGCTTCGGGAGGCAGCCCAACGGAATGGTCTTCAATCATATCCGGATTACAACCCGGGATCACGCCCAGATTGTTGCTGCCGCCTCGGGGACGGTGATCTTCTCCGCTCCCCTCCGGGATTTCGGAGAGACGGTCATCATCAAGCATGACGATGATTTCGCCACGGTTTACACCCATTTGGGCAGCAGGTCCGTCCGGGCGGACAGCCGCATCAAGAAGGGGGAGATTGTCGGTCAGACGGGAAAATCGGACAAGAAGGGGGAGGGATACATGAATTTTGAAATCCGCCGACACAACAAGGCACTGGACCCGCTTTTATTTCTGCCTTGAATATGAATGCCCCGATGCATATATTTCTCACTGAGCGCCAGGAGATACTGCGGGATGAAGAAGGAGGAGGTGCCGATATTTCTTTTCCTCCCCGGCGCCCGGCACATGCTCATACAACGATGGATACTAATGGTGGTTCGGGAAGGTTCCGGGACATGTTCATGCCTTACCTCCCCGGTCGCCGAGGACGAGAAGAATGAAGGAAAGACAGACATATTATGGAATTGTCGTTTGAACAGGGGCCCATCCGACCGCCCAGCGAGGCTAAAAGCCTGCTGATTCGGGCCACGAGAAATTGCCCGTGGAATAAGTGCGCATTTTGCCGCACCTATCAGCGGAAGAAATTCGAACTCCGGAGCATCGAGGAAGTCAAAGACGATATCCGGAATGCCCGGATGATCGCCGATGAGATCCGGGCCCTGTCCTGGAAACTCGGCGGCGGAGGTCGGGTGACCGATGCGGTGGTCCGGCTCGTTTACAAAGGCGGCAACGGTTACAACGACGCTTTTCGCTCCGTTTGTGCCTGGTTGTACTGGGGAGGGGAGTCGGTTTTTCTTCAGGATGCCAACTCCCTGATTCTGAAGACCGATGAGCTTGTGGAGATCCTCTCCTTTATCAAGGAGCAGTTTCCCGGCGTTAACAGGATTACCTCCTACTGCCGCTCCAAGACGGCGGCCAGAAAAAGCGTGGCGGAGCTGGAGAGGATTCGCGAGGCGGGCCTGTCGCGGATTCATGTGGGCATGGAGAGCGGCTGCGATCCGCTCCTTGAATTCATTCGGAAGGGCGCCACGGCCGCCGACCATGTCGAAGGGGGGAAAAGGATCGTCGCGGCGGGCATTTCCCTCTGCGAATACATAATTCCCGGCCTGGGCGGCGAGAGCTGGTCTCGGGAGCACGCCGTCGCCACCG
>Ga0302247_1001408_pt1 | contig 18618 bp, 14 predicted proteins | sample AAG_UR_Ile_MG_FD_193529 | JGI IMG/M metagenome (GOLD analysis project Ga0302247, IMG submission 193529) | Enriched activated sludge microbial communities from anaerobic digester in WTTP, New Holstein, Wisconsin, United States - AAG_UR_Ile | ecosystem: Engineered > Bioreactor > Anaerobic >...
TTTCCACCACAAACAAAAATGCCGCTGCAATCACTTGATTTACAGCGGCATTTTGACTTACTCAGTCGGGGTGAGAAGATTTTATTTTCAGACTATCTGGCTGATAATCAATTATTGATTTTCTACTACATTTGATAAATTATTGCATTTTTCTATTGATAATCTGCAATAATAACCTAAATTTATGGACATTATCGAATATTCACATTTTTTCTACTACCATGAATAATATTAATGGAGTAAATGTAAAAGAAATTTTCCAGAGTTACTTTGGTAAAACTGACTGGAAGGTTCGAAAAATGATTATTCCCAAACAGAAGAATGCTGATGGCGAAGTCAAGGTTTATATTGAGGTTCTCAAATACTCCTACCATGGTACTGGTGATTACAGGAAAAAAATACTACGAATCTCCACCGAAATATGGGTTCACCCTCAAAACTGGTCACAGAAAAAAAAATTGGTTCTTGATAAAGACCCGCTTTGTAATGAAAAGAATGTAATTATTACAGATAAAAATAATGCTATCGAAACATATCTTAACAACCGCAAAGTAATTCCATTAAGTTTTCGTGCACCTTCGATATTAGCCTCAAATATTGAAAAGTTTCGTACGGATTTCGAAAAACTGCTTGAACTTTTTCCACCAGAAAAGCAGTCCAGCGTTAAAGGCATCACAGAATATCTTGAAGAATATGTTGAGTATAGAAAAGCCAACGGTGCTGCCCGTGGTACTTGGAAAGAATTCACTACCGTAAAAAACAGATTAGTAAATTATGAAAAGCATACGGGAAAGAAATTGTTCTTCCCAGACATGACCCTTACCTTCAGTGACAATTTCAGCGTTTGGATGAATGGAGTTCAATATGACACTTCAACGGTTGAAAAGACCTTCACGGTCTTAAAGACCTTCTTAAAGCATTACTACAAAAGGCGACATGAACTTAAAATTCAACTCGATGATTCATTTATGGATGAAGACTTCAAAAAGGGGAAGAAAAAAGCCAATGAAGCCAATCCATTATCGTACAGTGAATTCATAGAATTAACACAAAAGGAATTTGCTAATCCAGTGCTTGAAAAAACTAAAGACCGTTTCCTCTTGCAGTGCAGCACTGGACTCAGGTATTCCGATATTGATAAAATAACCCCTGATAAGATTGAAAATAACCGAATCGTAATTAATCCACAGAAAACAGCCGAGACAAAAGAGGACAACACCATCTACATCAATTTAAACAAATACAGTAAAGCAGTTCTTGAAAAATACGATTTTGATACATCCTCACTCCGGATTAGCAACCAGAAATACAATGATAATCTGGAAGACATGTTCGAAGAACTGAAATGGAAGAAAAGAACCAGCCATAACGGAAGAGATACCTTTATTTCAATTTGTATCCAGAAGAAAGTTCCTGTGGAAGTGATATTAAAATGGACTGGTCAGGGAAGTTACTCAGTTATGAGAAGGTACATAAAAGTATCCGATGACCATATGAAGAGAGAAATGAACAGGGTGTTTAGATAGTCCAGATTTGTCCATTCAAAGAAGATGTATTCATCAATTTCATTTCTTTTTTTTTAAAAAAATTACTTCCAGTTTTAACAGATTCAATTTTATTTTTTAGAAAAATTTTGAGTCGCCTCGTATTAAAGCAAAAATCTAATACCTTAGAAATTAGACTCATGTATGACCTACCCGTCTGTACATTCAAGCCGGGGGGGGGGTATCCTATCCCCCGGATACCCTCCTGACTCCAATGAATGTCCATTGTCTGCCCTATCTGTATTTATTATAAGAGTTCGGAGTTTATAATATTAACATCTCGCTCATGGTGGATTAAGATTATGCCCGGATCATAAAGATATCATACTCACATATGAACATATGCCTCCAGATAAAAAACAAATAGCGATCCACGAATCAGGTCATGTTTTGGGACACGTTTTGACCGGACTACCCTTCTCACACGTGACAATTAACCCAAATCTATTGGCTGTTAACTCCGATGGCAGGTCGCTTGGGTACGTGCAACCAACTTTACCATACCACACTGATGAACCGTTCTCTTACTCAAGACTATCACCGGATGCTTTTTGTAATTGTTTTAAGGAGGATGTGACTATTGTTGGAGGCTATGTCGCCCAGAGGATTTTTTCAAAAGATTTCGATCGCAAAGGATCAAAAATTGATATTAAAAACTTGAAAAATAGTCCATTGATAAACCAGCCTGAACCTTTTGGGAGTATCTATAAGAAATTTCTTATTGCTTACACTTTCCAATTATTTAACCTCAAAATTAATAAGCAAATCATTTTAAGAATCGCTTCTGAGTTGTTGAAATACGGAACGCTCAATTCTGATCAGGTGAAAATGATTGTCGATGAGATCACCGGAGAAGAATAGAAGATGATCTGTTTTATTTATTGCGGCAATTTTCAATATCATACTGCCATAAAGCCATGTCCAATTCCTGTGGAGTGACACCATATTTGTTGGCAGTGCATTTTATGATTGTCCAATATTCAAGATATTCCGTGATGGTATAATTCCCGTGCTCCTTTTCTTTGCCGTATACCTGTCTCCATCCTCTGAAATCAACTACGCAATACTTCTCCGGGTAACATAAAGTCATTATTGCTGAAGCTACAGGTATTTGTACACCATGTAAAATAATCAGTGCTTTCAGCATTAATTTAACCACATTACTCTCATCGCTTCCTGATATGGAGAAAGCGTATTTCGTAACATCTCTCACCAATTCATCTGTGTTGAGTTGAGTGTTCCTTTTCTGCCGGGAATACTGACCCCTGAGTTTCCAATGAAAGATATCATCCAACTCATTTATATCAAGATAAAACGGTTCTCTGGCTGTCTTGAGACCATCAATCTTGTTGATCAATCTCTTCGTTTCATCATAATCATCTGCTCTTGAAATTAAATCTTTTATCTGCGAAACAGAATGTAATTGTGGAAGAAAGGAATGATGCTTATTAGTGGTAGGTATATCAGCACCCGATGGTCTGGGATCAGTCAATTTAACAACCATCCTTGCGGAGTGATCCGCAATCTTCAACCCTTCCGGGGAGTCTTTCAGGACAGGTGTCAAGTAAAATATCTTCCTTCCAACGATCCATTCACCTACAATGAAATCTTTGTCCTGATTTGCTGGTTTATGAAAGATCAAGCCAGTAAACAGATAATTCTCACCTAAGTATTTGTAAGTTTTATGATCGATGTACTCAAAAATATGCTTATTGAATCTAATGCCTTTATTAAACCTGTTGTAACAATAGTCAGAAGGAATGATGCTGCTGGCATTTGTGCCATATTTTGTTTTTAGTGCATGCTTGATCTCCGAGGCAGTGACAATACTGCCAATCCGATCTTTTAGTATGTCTTGTATTTGATCATAGATAGGCATTCCCCGGTAATTATTATATTTCAAAACAATACCTTTCAGCAAATTCCATTGTCCAGCCGATATCTGAGAAACCACCTTCAGTCGATTCAAATGATTTCTTAATATCACTTAAATATATGACCTTGAATTTATTTGGGTTCTTTAATAATCGTTTGAAATCCGTAAAAACTTTCCCGTTATCAGATAATTTACTGTTCCTCTCATGACAGATAACTGCATAACCAAAGTCGTCACACCCCTTCTCTTTTGCCACCGCATAAGCCAATGTCATGTTGACCCACAACTGCCATAATGCACCGCCAAACGGACAGAGATTATCATGAATCAATTCCATTTTAAATAATTCGCTCTCTTCAGCCACCTCCCAATATTTATAATGCTTTTTGTAATGATAACGACAGTTAGAAAAACCTTGATTAACAATTGTATCGGGCGGACATAAGTCTCTTTTCTTGTTTTGTTTATTCATTACATTTTTTCTGAAGCCACATATACTAAATTCGGTTTCAACATATTTGGTTTCCATTATAAGTATTGAATGCTGTCCGGCGTTATTCTCGTATTGCAACAATGCATCACAGTCAACACCACCTTTTCCGGACTGGTCATGAAAAATTGATGTTGATGGAGTGTATTCGATTTCGATATCGCCAATGATAGCCTGACAATCTCCCAAGAGTTGCTTGAAAAATGTTGTGGCGAATTTTTTATTCAAATTCAGTGGCACAAACAGATTGAAGCACATTGCTTGTGATGACAGCATGTTTTTGGTGGTTCGGTTCATATCAACACCCTTGCCTTGGTCATTTCTTTTTCTCACTGCAGATAAGATTTCTTTTCGCATGGATGGCAAGAAGTTGTAACCAATCTTAGCATCTTCCTCTGTCAATATATGCCCATATGTATCAAAATCTTGCAGGAGAAGGTTTGTAACTCTATAATTTCGTGCCTTTGCTTCTGCTTTCGCCCGGAAACTTGATCCAGAAGTAAAAACACCCTCGGTGATGTTGTTCATAACCAATCAGGATTAAACCGATTAATATTTTGGACTAATTGCAAAGAACCTATCTACCAATCCTTACGAATACTTGATTCTTCAGTGGATAAAGCATATTAAAAATAATGAAAATGATCCGGAATTTTATTCAGCGTCTTAGAATAAGTAGTTAGTACCTAAACCCTGTCTATATCTTAATCTTCTATATAAAGATATTCAGATATTTCACTACATAATGATTTCCACCTAATATGTTACTCTGGGTAACGATTCACCTGATGAAAGATTAGAGTAATGTAAAAGGGATGCGGTACTTAATACTATTGTTTCACAAACTTTTTTGTCACAAATCTCGACTTGTCCTTAACTCTGATAAAGTAAGCACCGCTTGGCAGGTCGCTTATGTCAATGAGATTTTCTGGCTTTTCAATGCTCAATACCAACATGCCGTTAATATTATAGATATGTACCTTTGAATCATCACCAATTCCCTCGATCCTCAATGTGGCACTCACCGGGTTCGGATAAATTGAAACACCATCCTGCTCCGATTCCTCGATGCCTGTCGTTGACCCTTTCTGTGTCACCACAACGGACTGATTTTCTGCCCCAGTCCCTTGAACAGTAATAGTGGCATTTCGAGTGTTGGTTGTAGGGTTCTTTTGTGCAGTAGCAGTAATTGTTGCATTTCCCGTACCGTTGGTAGTGCTGAGTGTCAGCCAAGACTCGGTATTGGATAATGTCCAATTTACGTTGGATGTTATATTAAATGTTGCTGTGCTATTACTTTCAGCATCAATGCTTAGAGTTGCAGGAGAAGCCTGTAAGATGATCACCTCGGAAAGCGAACGTTTCCATGCACCTGCAGCAGTCCCGGCATATACACTCTCCCCGTGTGAAATCAGTGAAGCCACTATCAAGCCACCTCCAGATAAACCACTGTTGATCGCTGCCCATGTACTACCCATATCAGTAGACATAAAGACTCCTTCCATTTCTGTTCCGATAAAGATGCTTCCACCAGATGTGGTAATTCCATTTTCGTATACATATGAATCTTCAAATCCTATTAGAGACCAAGTAGCACCATTGTCTGATGATAAATAGACTCCACTACCATCCGTCAATGCGAAAATCAAATCTTCACTTATTATTAAATCATATACGTAAATATCCTCCAAACCCTTATTTATATTTACCCAACCTTCACCATTATTTGTTGATAAGTGAACACCACCATTCTGCATAGTGACTGCATAAAGTCTACCGTCTCTAAACTCAACCGTATTGACAGGAGCGTTTAACGAGGATGTATTAACGAATGTCCATGTACTACCGTTATTTGTTGAAAGGTATACATCGTTTTGTGATGTCATTAAGAATATCTTACCATCGTCTGCAGTAATTTCATCCACGTATGAATTTTCAGGTAAAGTGCCAATGATCGACTTCCAATTGCTCCCATTATCTGTTGATGAGTAGAGGTCGTTCCCGGCATAAGACAGGACTAATATGTAATTTCCGTCCGTAAGAACTTTCCCAGAATGGCAGGGGTTTGGTAAGCCGTTATTCACCTCAACCCAATTATCTCCATTATTTGTTGATAAGTAGATACTTATGCCATTTACAGCAAATATATTTTCGCCATTGGCTGCATAACTTAATATGGGATTATTAGTTAAACCAGCATTTGTTTCTGTCCAACTCACACCGTTGTTTGATGAGACGTAAATGCCTTCTCCCGATGTTCCTGCAAAAATTTTACTACCATTTATGGCAAGTGTTTCTACATTTAATCCTACGCCCGACAAACCATTATTGACGGCAGACCAACTACTGCCATTGTTGTTAGACATATAAACACCTTGTTCTTCTATTCCGGCAAAAATATTACTCCCATTGATGGCAAGTGTTTGAATGTAATAATAATGATCCCCTGATGATGGAAGACCATTACTGACGTCTGTCCAATTGCTACCATTATTGGTAGATAAGAAAACTTTACTGTCGGAAGTTCCTGCAAATATGTTACTACCACTTATGGCTATTGAATTAATGTGAAAAGAGCCGAATATCCCATTATTCATGGCTTCCCAACTGCTACCGTTATCTGTTGACAAATAAATACCAGAACCTTGTGTCCCAGCAAAAATATTGCTTCCGCTTATCGCTAATGCCCGTACTGAATTATCGGGCAGTCCGTTTGTCAATTTAGTCCAACTATTACCGTTGTTTGAAGATAAATATACACCACGATCTGTACCTGCAATAATCTTGTCTGCATTAATTGCAAATGTATATACTGAAAAATCTTCATCATTGTTTATCAATCCATTGTTCACCGGAGTCCAAATGCTACCATTATCGGAAGACAAATAAATGCCAAGTCCTGTCCCTGCGAAAAGATTGTTTCCGCTCACAGCAATTGACATTACTTTTAATCCATCATAAGATAATCCCTTATTCACAGCAGTCCAGTTACTGCCATTATCTGTGGATTTAAAAACACCACCGAAATTTGTACCTGCATACATAAAATTGGTTATTGGATCAACAGTTATACTATTAACTTCTCCACCATAAAGACCATTGTTTGTGGATTTCCACTCTCCAACTGCATCTTGGGAAACTGTAATCACTTTATCAGGTAATCCTTCACTGGATACTGTTATTTGAGCAGTTCTTGGGACTGTCGCTTCTTCTGCTGTTAATGTTATTGTACCATTTCCTGATCCACTTGTACTACTTGCAGTCAACCAAGATGCAGAACTTGAGACAGTCCAGTTCACATTCGAAGTTATATTAAAGGTTGCCGTACTGTTTGAAGCATTAAAACTTATGGAATTTGTTGAAACATCACAAACATTGAAATCCGAAAGTGCTCGTTTCCAAACACCACAAGCAGTTCCTGCAAAAATATAGTCTCCATCAATTTTAAATGCTAATACTGGTAAACCACCAATTGAAATGCCATCATTAACTTCTTTCCATGAACTGCCATTATCCATAGAAAAGAACATACCACCGAGAGTTCCTGCAAAAATACCCTTATCACTTATTGCTAATGAATACACAAAAGTATTTGATATTTCCTTATTCAATTCTGTCCAACTATTTCCGTTATTGGTTGATAAGAAGAAACCATTGGTAGTACCAGCAAAAATATTACTACCGCTTATGACTAAAGTAGTCACCATTAAATTTGATAACCCATTATTCACTGGAATCCAACTGCTGCCATTATTTGTTGATAAGAACACACCCCCACCATAAGACCCTGCAAAGAGATTACTCCCGCTTATTGCAAATGTAATTACCTGTAGATTTGATAACCCATTATTCACTGGAATCCAACTGCTGCCATTATTTGTTGATATGAACACACCCCCACCATTAGTTCCTGCAAAAATATTACTGCCATTTATGGCTAATGACCGAACAGATAAATTTGATAATCCATTATTTACAGGAGTCCAACTGCTGCCATTATTGGCAGAGAAAAACACACCCCCACCTGCAGTTCCTGCAAAAATATTATTACCACTGGTGGCTAAAGAATACACACTTGGATTTGACAAGCCATTATTTACTGTAGACCATGTACTTGCATTATTGTTTGAGAAGAATACTCCATTTGTGGAGGTTGCTACAAACCAATTGCTCCCGTTATTTGCTATAGAATACGTCACAGTATTGGTTATTCCATAATTTACCGATGTCCAACTACTGCCATTGTTGGATGATAAATAGACCCCGTTACCAGTACCAGCGAAGATATTGCTGCCGCCAATGGCTATTGAATTCACATAAATGGTTGGTAACCCATTACTTACTTGTGTCCAAGTGCTGCCATTATTGGTTGAGAGGAATATACCATCACCACCTACCATTCCTGCATAAATATTGTTCCCACTTATGGCTAAAGAAGAGACTAAAGTCATAGATGGTAATCCATTGTTTACTGCCGTCCAACTACTGCCATTATTGGTAGTTAAATACACTCCTAAAGAAGTTCCTACAAAAACATTGTTCCCGCTACTGGCTATAGCATAAATAAGGGCAATTGGTAATCCGTTGTTTACTGCCGTCCAATTGCTGCCATTATTGGTCGATAAAAAAACACCACGACCAGTTCCTGCAAAAATATTGTTCCCACTTATTGTTAATGAGCGCACATAATAATCTGTTAAGCCACTATTCACAGCAATCCAACTATTGCCATAATCAGTTGATAAAAAAATTCCATTACGAGTTCCTGCAAAAATATTGTTTCCGCTAATGGCAATAGAATTCACTCGAAGGTCAGTCAAACCTTCATTCATGAGTATCCAACTACTACCATAATCAGTTGATAAAAAAACTCCACCACCATTAGTTCCTGCAAAGATGTTGCTTCCACTAATGGCTATCGCTCTTACATCAGGGTACAACAAACCATTGTTATTGGCTGTCCAACTGCTGCCATTATTAGTAGATTTATAGATACCATATTGAGTACCCGCATACAGGTAATTTGTTAATGGGTCAACAGACACAACATTAATATTTCCACCCCAGATACCGTTGCTGGATTGTTCCCATTGGGCATGTCCAAGGGTTGACAATAGAAGACTGCAAAAAATAACAGATATATTTTTTTTCATGACAATTGGTTTATTGTTAAGGAGATATGACTAATTCCCGTTAATAAATGGGTATAACACTTCTTAAACGTGATACATCGCAATTGTGTTGCACACAATCACTTAAAAGTTTAGAAGATTGTAAGAAATGCCCTGAATTCTGTATGAATTGCTCTATATTCTCTATAGGTGTAGTTACATTTTAGCCAAATCAATGAAAAGTAAGAGAAGTGCCCTCATTGAGATATCTATGCATCTCACCCCGTGCTGTGGGCATGGAAGGACTGCCTCTAAGTTGGTCACCCAATGTTAAAATAAAAGCGACTCAAATATAAATTGAGTCGCCTTAATTTAATACAATTAATACCATTGATCACCATCCACCCTCATGGTAGAGAGCATTTATCTCATCAGTACTCAGTGCTCTGTTATAAATTCTCACATCATCTAATTTCCCCTTGTAAGTATTTGTAGCATTTGGACTGCCATTCAGAAAATACACACCGAATGCTAAATAATCCGATTGCGGAGTCCATATCTGACCTGTGGCTGGGGAAGATTTTGATAATATGTTATTTATAAACATTTTCAAGGTAGTACCATCATAGGTCATTACTATATGATTCCATTGGTTGGGAGGTAAGTATCCATATTTTGTTGTAAAGGATGTACATGGCGATGACCCTGTCGGTTTATTTGTTACAATCCAAAGCATTACAGAGTCTTTTTCGATGAAGATATTGTAGTCATTCTGATTCCCAGAGATTATAGGATAGTATGTTCCTAAACCATCGGTTTTAACCCATATAGATATTGTAGCATAACCACCTGACACCAGACTTGAATTAGTTATGTAGATGTAATCGCTTAATCCATCGAAAGAATAAGCACTATTAGATGCTTCCATCCGATTACTTGTTAAGACAGCACCTGTTACAGTTCCATTATGATTATATCCACTTTCATCATTTGCATTGCCCGTAAATGACCAATAACCGACCAAACCATTTGTGGGGGGAAGGGTTAGGGTTGCAAATGACTTATCAACGCCATAAGTTGTGCCAACAGAATTTACCGCTTTAACCCTGAAATGATATGTCGTACCTGCTGTCAGACCTGTAATTGTCGCACTGACATTAGTATTCGTACTGCCTGTAACAGGATTCGGAGAAGCGGTAATTGTCTGTCCGTAACTTGTTGTCGTACCATACTCGAATGTGACAGTAGTTGAAACCATATTTGCATTTACGGTTGCGTTCAATGTTGCGCCAGTAGATGTCTTATTGGTTGCATCCAGCGTTGTTGCAGTTGGAGCAAGACCCTCTGTAGTAAAGGTCATATCGCTTCCATAGGTTGTTCCAACAGCATTTACCGCCTTCACCCTGAAATGGTATGTAGTACCAGCCGTCAGTCCTGTAATTGTTGCACCCACATTGGTATTTGAGTTGCCTGTAACAGGACTCGGAGAGGCGGTGACCGTTTGTCCATAACTTGCGGTTAGACCATATTCAAATGTCACAGTTGTTGATGCATTGTTCGCATTTAGACTACCATTCAGTTTCGCACCTGTTGCCGTTTTATTTGTTGCAGCAAGTGTTGTTGCTGTTGGGGCAAGACCCACTGTAGTAAAGGTCATATCGCTTCCATAGGTTGTTCCAGCAGTATTTACCGCTTTCACCCTAAAGTGATATGTTGTTCCTGCTGTAAGTCCTGTGATGCCAGCACTGACATTAGTATTTGTAGTTCCTGTCACCTGACTTGGAATGGCGGTTACTGTCTGCCCGTAGGCTGTAGTTGCACCATACTCAAATGTCACTGTAGTTGATGAATTGTTTGCATTTACGATCCCATTCAACGTTGCCCCTGTTGCCGTTTTGTCTGTGGCATCTGCAGTGGTCGCTGCCGGGGGTATTGCTGGTGTTGTAAAAGTCATGTCTTCACTATAGGTCGTTCCCAGCGAGTTGACTGTTTTTATACGGTAATGATAAGTCGTAGCAGGAAACAAACCAGAGATTTGAGCACTTACGTTAACCATTTCATTGCCGGTAGCAGGACTTGGAGAAGCCTCAGCGGTGCTCCCATAACTCGTTGTTAATCCATATTCAAACGTAACTGTTGTAGACAGATCATGTGGGTTAACAGTTCCATTCAGAGTTGCACTTGTGTATGTTACGCTGGATGGTAACTGGGTCAAACCTGATGGTACTTGCCCTAATGTCAGAAATGTCATATCAGCACCGTAAGAAGTCCCAACTTCATTTGTTGCATATGCTCTTGCATGATAAGTAGTACCCGCATCCAATCCTGTAAGATTACTTACGAATTGCCCCGTGCTTATACCCTCAGTTGTTTTGATACCTTCAATAGTAGGGTTTTCAGTTTTACCCCAGCAAACCCCATTAGCAGTTATAGTTGCTCCACCATCATCGGAAATTAAACCACCGCTTGTTGCTGTTGTGGTTGTAATGTTTGTAACAGGGGTTGTAGACAAAGAAGGTTTAGTGGCAGGTTCTTCTTTTTTACATGCCGTTACTAAAATCAATGCAATTGTCAAGACAAGTGCTGGAAATACGATATAGAACTTTTTCATAACTATATTTATTTTAGTTAATTATGCTGAAAATGAGCCAATGATTTTTAGGGAAAATCTATTATTGGATAATCAGGAATTCAGTGTATTAATAACCAATGTTAAATTGATATATCAATAACAATAACTAACTGTGTTTAGGTTTTATTGTGTGTTTTATCAAGAATGTTTAGATAATTAGTAAAAAGAGGCGGCACACCGATTTGAAATATTGTCTCGCTGCATTCCCATGCGTACATGGGTGGTGTGCCGCCATAGGTTAAATTGCCCTGACCTGCAAGAGAAAAAAGGCGACAGATCAATTGATGTAATGTCTGATAAAAGTCCTGTCTGCTAAAGAAGGAAGGAGGGTTTGTCGCCTATTATTTTATTTCAATGAACAAGAGTTATCGTAAAATGTTAGTGCTAACATTGATCTTGGTGTCCATCATCTTGATGATATGTCCGCAATCATTTAAGCATGTTATTATAAGCATCTTTATTGTCAGGATAATAAACTCTAAGAGCAATTAAGGAAATATCATGATTCCGGGGAATAGCGCAGTTCTAATTCTAATTTCACTGTGACAAAAGATTATGTTTTTCAAGATTTTTTCTTTTGAATTCCTGATATTCTGATTTCAATTCATCCACAAATTTTCGAAGCACATCTGTATTTGTAGCATAGTGTAATGAAATGCTTGAATAACATTCCCGGTTAATTGTAAATATCGAGTCAATCGTAAAGATCAATTCAACCTCTTTCTCCCAGTATTCCAGCATAGATTCAACAGACCCTTCTTGGTACTTCCTTGTGCCATCATGGTGTTTAGCATTTGTCCACTTGGCAATACGATAATCTTTGAATTCATTCCATGCTCTGCATTTTATCTTAATGACAGGTTGTTCGATATTTTCGTAATTCAGGCTATTTTTCGTATCAACAACCTGTTCGAAAAAACTAATTAAACCACACTTTTCAAAGTCGCAATCGGATATGATAAATACGCCATCCTTATTCCGCTCACTTAATATCTCCGCATTCAAAACATTTTTTTTATCAAACATGAACTGGAATACGTAAAGGATATCCCCACAGCCATCAAGATCGTGGTAATTAATGACCACCTCTTCAAGTTCGTTTATTTTTAATGTTGCCATCCGTAAGCAGGTTATTATCAAAATTATATAGTAGAGAGATTTAATGACCAAATTTGCTTTGGGTACTTGATAAAACTAATGGTTGAATTTTAATCTCGGCATTTTCATTCCTTAAATTCTCTGCCGAATTTATCTATATAAAATGATCGTCCGTCTGATTCAACGCTGGCAAGTCCATCACCAAAATTTCCCGCACGATCGTATTTGGGCGGAATCACAATATTGCCGTCCATGTCGATAAAACCATCCCGCCTGTCTTGTGAGAACCACGCAAGACCATCAGAAAAGAAACGTACATATTGAATTTTCGGAGGGATAACTTCTTTACCTTCCTTATTTACGAATCCCCATTTGTTTTTTAATTGAACCGCAGCCATTCCTTCTGAGAACCAAAATGTCTGGTCGTATTTTAACGGAACAATTTCATTGCCCAATATATCAATAAAGCCATGTCGATCATTCTTCATTACTCCGATCCTGCCTTCGTGCATAACACGGTGAAAATCTGTTAACTTATCATATTTGTATGGAATTACAACTTCTCCAATGGTACTAATAAACCCCCATCTTCTGTTTAAACGTACACCTGCGATACTTTCCTTGAAACTATATGCATCCTCGAATGCAAATGGGATTTTTGTATTCATCTCCCGGTCGATGAACCCCCAAGTCCCTTTCCATTCAACAGGGGCGAGTCCGCTTGAAAATTCTCTTGCAGAATAGTATATTTTCGAAATGACGATCTTACCTTGAATATCAATAAATCCATGGTTGTACCCCCACTCGTCACTTATGTGAGCCAAACCTTCAGAAAAGATAACGACCTCACCACTACTTGGCGGAAATATTTCTTTCCCGTTCTTATCAACTATGCCATATAAATTTCCTGATTCTACCTCCGTAGTCCCATTATAAAAATCATTTGCATTGTCATATCTGATTGGGACTATGATTTCACCCTTCACATTTACAAAACCAAATAAACCTTCCTGTTCCACCATCGCCAAACCTTCAGAAAATCCGGAGGCACTATCATAAAACGGTGGGATAACCAAATCACCATACTCATTGATAAAACCCGACTTGCCATTGATTGTAACTACAGCATATCCTTCAGAAAAAAGATCAGCGGCATCAAATTCGATTTCATCAAATACTGGACTCAGGCTTGAATACTCTACGTACGAATATTTACCATTTTCTCTTAGAAATGGCACATACTTTTTTGGGGATATACTGTTCATGCATTTGACTGTTAAAGTCATAACAATTACGAATAATTGAAACTATAACTAACATATTGCGTATTCAATAGCCAAGTTGATGACAGTGCATTAATATCCCGATTAAGAACGCTTATACAAGTCTGGAATGCATCCTTTCAGTGTTCGTTTATTCGGCTATCTTCAACTATCAATATATTCTTTCTTGTTTACAAATCATCAGAAAATATTATGCATTCAGGTAGCCTGACTGATTACTAATATACTACTTTTTTGATGATCAATTTTTAAATATACCTTTAATGATTCCATCTGCATTAAGCACTATGAAAATTTCATGCGATAATTATCCACACTAAATCATTGCCATTATGCCAATAGTTTTATACAACAACATCGCTTATGTGGTATCAAAATCGGAATTCTTAACTGAATATAAGAAATTGGAAAACAACCAGAAAACAATTCTTGAAAGGATATCGTCAGGTTATAATTTTGATCTTGCAGTAGCGGCTATTACCGAATTATATTCCAAAGGGAAAGAGTTGCATAAAGGGGATTTCAATTCACGACTATATGCTTTTAATTATTGTGAAGGAGACGCTCAGAGTATTGTAATGGAACTTTTGGTATTGTTTTTCGCATTATATCATAAAAACAGAATCAAAATTTATGATACTACTGGGGTGCATCACTTTATCAAAGACTATCTCCTTCCGCATCAAATATTTCATTATTGGAGTGATAGAGAGATAATCGTTGCTGATAAGAACTTCAATTTTACTTTTCGAATCCACGATATTAAACATGTTAGGGGGATACTGAATAATTTTGTGATTCATTTTGATAATTTACTATTGCATTTCAGTTTTGATCCTTTACAGGGGAAGCATATAAGTGTAGTCCAACATAACTATGATTTTTACAAAACGCATAAGGACATCGGTTACGAAATATGTGATTTTGATTATGTTTTTGATCGGGGACGACCCAACAATCGATTTCTCCGGAAATACAGGAAGAAGGGTTTTCTCGTAGTATTAGATTAATGATTCAAAAGAATTATCACCATCAAACTTCATTGTCCTTAAATAAACGGACAATTATTTGAATGTCGAATTACAGGGGAGGTTGATCGGCTTTTGATAGATAATTGTGGACACTTAATTATATGAGGGAGGTTTTTATGGGAAAAGTAAATACATTTATCATAGAAATATTGTCGTGTGATCTAACTGATGGCAACTGATATTCATAGTAAACCTTTTGATGAAGGCACACAAATTAAACTTCAGATAGTTCGAGACTATTTAAAGGAGTGGTTGCCTGTATTCATTATGAAGAAAGTACCAACGTGGAAGAAGTTATTTATTTATGATTTTTTTGCGGGAGAGGGGTCTGATACTGTTGGTAACTATGGTAGTCCCTTGATTATTCTTGACGAGATAAGAAAATATTGCAATGCTATTCAAGAAAAGGAGATGCTGGTTAAGATTGTCCTTAATGAATATAGTGAGAAAAAGACAGAACGGCTGAAGAAGAGTTGTGCAGATTACATTGATACTTGTAGGGCATCATTAAAACATGATTCATTATCATGTAAAGAGGATGGGAATTGTGTCTTTCACTTAGTGTTTGAAAATCAAGATTTTCAGGACTTTTTTGGTTCTATCTACAGTACGATGCAAAATCTTAGTGATTACCCACGGTTTATTTTTCTTGATCAATATGGTGTAAGGCATGTTACAAAAGAAGTATTCAATAAGTTATTAGCATTAGTGCGCACGGATTTTATTTTTTTTATTTCTTCATCTTATGTCCATCGTTTTGTGGAAAATCCGGAATTTCAAAAATATATTGACTTAGAGCGGAAAGATTTCGATGGCAAGAATTTATACCAGTGTCATAGAGTGTTATTCGATTATTACAAAAGCCTCTCTGAATTAAACCATACAAAGATATACTTAGCACCATTTTCAATTAAGAAAGGCAAGAATGTATATGGATTAATCTTTGGGTCACACCACAAATTGGGAATTGAAAAGTTTCTTAAAGTATGTTGGTCTCAAAATCCTCAAACTGGGGATGCTAATTTTGATATAGATAATCAGAAGATAAATTCATCTGAGCCAAAATTATTCCCTGATCAGGACGTGCCAAGGAAAGTGGAAATGTTTGAAAACGAATTGCAGCGAAAAATTTACATGAAGGAATTAAAAACCAATATTGATGTATATGATTTCACCTTTGATTTCGGAATGTTACCGAGCCATGCCAACAAAGTTATACGGAACTTAATCTCCAAAGGGAAAGTTGCCGAAGGAGTCAAATTATCATCAAGCAATATTCATAAATTAGAAGAAACCTCCTTGTGATATGGGTAAAACAAAAATAGAATGGACAGGTGAAACATGGAATCCCACAACTGGTTGTACAAAGGTGTCATCGGGGTGTATTAATTGCTATGCCGAAAAGATGTCTTACCGTTTGCAAAAAATGGGTAATTTGAAATATAGTAATGGATTTGAGGTAGCAATTCACCCATCAACGTTAGCAGAACCCTATAAGTGGAAAACATCCAAGACTGTTTTTGTTAATTCGATGAGTGATTTGTTTCATGAAAAGATACCGTTGGACTTCATAAAGGCAGTGTTTAAAGTAATGAATGATAACTCACAGCATACTTTTCAGATATTAACAAAAAGAAGCGATGTTTTAGAAAGGTACTCAGAATCTTTGAATTGGACAAAGAATATATGGATGGGAGTGACTGTAGAAGATATCGATCAACTTTTCAGAATAGAAAATCTCAGAAGGACTAATGCACATATAAAATTTCTTTCCTGTGAGCCATTATTATCTGATTTGGGAATCATAGACTTGGATGAGATAGATTGGGTCATTGTTGGGGGTGAATCTGGCTCAAACTCCAGACCGATGCAGGAACAATGGGTGCAAAATATTTTAAATCAGTGCAATGCTCAGAAAGTGGCGTTTTTTTTTAAACAATGGGGAGGATTTAATAAAAAGAAAAATGGTCGTGTTTTAAATGGACGAACATATTCTGACATGCCATTGTTAAAATAGTTGTATTCTAAAGATACTCTTCGATACTTTTAAAGATTCCATTTTTTTGGGAATTCAGCATTTTCTTATTGGCTTCCCTAAGAATATAACCTGATCTCCTGCGCTTCTTTGTGTCCTTGCTTCCCTTGGGTCTTCCTGCATTTTTACCCTGCATCTTTGCTCTTCTCAAGCCTTCAATTGTTCTTTCCCGGATGAGTTCACGTTCAAATTCCGCAAACGCTGACAGGATGGCGAATTGCAACTTCCCTGCTGCAGTTGAGAAATCAAGATTGTCGCTAATGCTTATAAAGCCAACATTCTTGTCCAGCAGTTCTTTCGTATCCAAAATAAGTTCTGTGCTTGATCTTGCCCAACGATCTAATTTATAGATAATTACGGCATCATACTCGTGATTCCGCAACCGTGCCAGAAGTGCTTGCTTAACAGGTCTGGTTTTTCGTGTTGACTCAACTTCCTCATAAAGATCATAATCATAGCCATTTCTATCAGCGTATTCAACTAACCTGATTCTCTGGTTCTCAACTGTTTGTTCCGATGTTGACACACGAACATATAGGGCGACTTTCTTCATATCTCTCAATTTATTAAGTATGGATATATTTTGAATTTTGAATCCAAAATCGGAATCTTAACAATCATGGTTTTCAATGGTACGTTACGCTCATCAACTTCAAAAATTATAAGATACCACTCAAAGGTCTCTGTATCTGTTATATACACTTCGTGACGGTATTTTCTTTTCATATTCACAGGACAAATATATGCATAATTCCTTATGCATGCATAATTTGTTATGCTTTATTTATCTTTGTTAAAACATATTGTTATTCCAATGCGAGAAATCCCAAAATTACCAGATGATGTTGCTCAGGTTATGAGAACAATTGGGCAAAGACTCACAGAGCACCGACAGAGGGTTGGAGGTAATTATAAAAAATTTGCTGAAAGCCATGGTATCAATAGTATGACTCTATGGAGAATGCAGAATGGCGAAGATTACAAAATGAGTTCATTCCTGCAAGTTCTGTCAAAAATAGGCATCTCACCTGAGGACTTTTTCAAGGGGATCAAATGACAAATTCGAATAGCATAATTACGCATTGAGGAATTCAATTATTAAAGCCACAACATCTGTGTTGGGGCAACATTCTGCTGTTTTTTCCAAAAAATCACCCCAAAATCATATTTTCTACTGTTATACTATTGATTATATGACACATCGCATTTGAAAAAGTGCTCTTAAACACCCATTATAGTACCAAAAAGGTACAATAAACCATGATTATGCGCTTAATTCATGACAACTATTGTTGGCATACGTATTTATATTCGAAAAGTCGAAATCAAACATGACACCAGAACAGCCATACAAATGTGACAATCGACATACATATTTATCAACTTTCTTGAAAGAGTTGCGTATTAATTCAGGTTACACACAGGAGCAGGTAGCCAATAGTACTAATCTACCCCGTAATAGCATCTCAAAAATTGAAAACAACGGGTTCTTTCGTATTCAACATTTGTATTTGCTTG
>Ga0302247_1001410_pt1 | contig 18605 bp, 14 predicted proteins | sample AAG_UR_Ile_MG_FD_193529 | JGI IMG/M metagenome (GOLD analysis project Ga0302247, IMG submission 193529) | Enriched activated sludge microbial communities from anaerobic digester in WTTP, New Holstein, Wisconsin, United States - AAG_UR_Ile | ecosystem: Engineered > Bioreactor > Anaerobic >...
AACGACACCTCGCGGAAGAAATTCTTTGACGGCCCTGAAATTTTCTGGGAACTCGGTGGTACCCTGTCGCGCAAAACATGATATAAGGAAAGTTGCGCGCGAAGTGTCCCATTTACCGCCCGCCGCGCCATGGATGGAGTCATGCGGAACCAAAATATTTTTTATTTATTGACTACGCTGGGTCTCTTCCTGCTGGCGTCCTGCGCCGGCAAGTCCAATCAGGTCGCCGCCGTGTGCGGGAACTCCGCCGTCGAAGATGGCGAGGAGTGCGATCCGCCGGGCGTCGGTGCCTGCACCGCGGACTGCACGCGGGACACCTCCAAGTGCGGTGACGATCTCTGCCAGTTCCCCGAGGGACCGTCGAACTGCGTCGAGGACTGCCCCACCGGCGTGTGCGGCAACGAGCTGCGCGACGACGGCGAGGAGTGCGACGGGCACGACCTGGGCGGGGCCGCCTGCCAGACCCTTGGCTATCCCGGGGGCACGCTGGGCTGCTCCGTGGCCACCTGCGAGTACGACGTGAGCCAGTGCACCAACCCCAACTGCGGCAACACCCTGCTCGACGACGGCGAGGAGTGCGACTCCGCCAACCTCAACGGCCAGTCCTGCGAGGAGCTGGGGTTCGACGGCGGGTCCCTCGTATGCACCAACACCTGCCGGTACGACGACAGCGGCTGCTATTACCTGACCTGCGGCAACGGAACCCGGGACACCGGTGAGGAGTGCGAGAACTTCGATCTGGGCGGCGCCACCTGTTCGGACTTCGGGTACGCGGGCGGGATCCTGCGCTGCAACGAGAACTGCCGGTACGACAAGACCGACTGTCTGGCCTCCCTGTGCGGCAACCTGATCCTCAACGAGGGCGAGCAGTGCGACGGCGGCAACCTGGGCGGGGCCACCTGCGCCTCTCGCGGCTACTTCGGCGGCGCCCTGGCCTGCCACGGCAACTGCACCTTCAACGAGTCGGGCTGCACCAACTGCGGCAACGACACCCTCAACTCGGGCGAGGAGTGCGACGGCTCCAACCTGGGCGGCAAGACCTGCGTGACCGAGGGCTACGACGGCGGCGAGGTGTCGTGCAGCGCGTCCTGCACGATCAACGAAAGCCTCTGCTACAACTCGACCTGCGGCAACGGCGTGCTGGACACCGGCGAGGAGTGCGACGGCTCCAACCTCAACGGTGCATCCTGCGGCACCCTGGGCTATGACGGCGGCACGCTGGCGTGCAACGCCAACTGCACCTTCAACGAGGCCAACTGCACCACCAACGTCAACAACTGCGGCAACGGGCTCATCGACGGCGGTGAGCAGTGCGACGGCGCCAACCTCAACAGCAAGAGCTGCCTGACCCAGGGCTTCAACTGGGGCGGCACGCTGGCGTGCAACGCCTCCTGCGTGTTCAACACCTCGCAGTGCTACTCGAGTTGCTGGGCCGACCGCTTCGAACCCAACGGCGGTTCCTCGAGCGCGACCACGGTGACGGTGGGCACCCGCTACGACAATCTGACGGTGTGTACCGGCGACTACGATTGGTTCAAGTTCAACCGCGCCGCGTCCACGAATTATCGGATCACGGTGTATTTCACGGGTGCCCGCGGTGATCTGGACCTCGAGTTTTATTACAACGGGCCCTACGTCGGTGGGGCCTACGCCGATAATGATGAGGATTTGATCGACAACGAGGTCTTCAACATGCCCTCGAGCTTCAACGGTGGTGCTACCGGAATCTACCATTTCCGGATCTACGGTGAGGGCAGCTACCCCAGCAGCAACGACACCAACCTGTACTCCCTGCAGATCACGACCTACTGACGGCGCCTGGCTACTCGCCGGTCGCCTCCTTCAGGCGCCGCTCGTTCTCCTCCTCGCGCATCTGGAGCGTCTCGTTGACGTCCTGACGGACCTGGGCGGGCTTGCCCGCGTGTCCGGACGGCCCGGGCGGGAGCGCCTGCTCGCCGGCGGGGGCGGGGGCGGGCGCGTCGCTCTTCGATTTCTTTTTTCCGCAGGCGGGCAGGAGGGCGCAAAGGCAGAGCACGACGAGGGCGAACTTTTTCATGGGGACCTCCGGGCGGACCACGTCCGCCGGCTTCGAGGATACAGGTGTAACCCGGCGTTGACAACCGGGGATTGACCCATCAAAAAAAGGGTGGATCAGGTCGGGGAAAATTTGATACAAGGAGGCGGTCACGCAACCTTTGGTCGAACGTCGTCCCGAACCCGTCGTGACCCCCAGGAGGAGAAGAGCATGTTCACATCGTACCGGTTTCTGATTCTGATGGTTTCCGTGCTGGGACTCTTCGCGTTCTCTGGATGCAAGAAGAAGGCCGAGATCTCCCAACTGGGGCAGCGCTGCGGTGCGAAGACGAAGTGCGCCCAGGGCCTGAAGTGCTGGTCCGGAACCTGCGAGGATCTGTCCAGCAACAGCGCCGTCTGCAAGTTCGTGAAGGAAGCGTCCGGCGCCATCATGAACGCGGCGCCGAAGGATCTGCTCAAGGGTCTCGACTTCGAATACGACCCGAACTTCATCTCCGAGATCCCCAACTCCGCGGCCCAGATCTACAAGGGCTTCGCCACGGGCATGCCCGAGCGGTCCTGCAAGCGCCTGCTCGAGTGCGAGATGCCCAAGCTGGGCATCGGCTATTCCTGGTTCTGGACCCGCGCGGCCTACGAGGCCACCAAGACCGTCCCCGATGGCGCCAAGAAGGTCTCCCCGGACGCCGTGTCCGTGAACGTCCAGGGCTGGGAGGGCACCGCCATCGGTGACGACCCGTCGCTGTTCCCCGAGGTCAAGATCAAGCAGATGAACATGCACCGCTTCGGCTGCAAGGCCGAGGTCGAAGTGAAGGTCCGCGAGGACTTCGCCGGTTTCGTCACCTTCCACTTCTGGCGCAAGACCGGCTGCGAGTTCGTCGCCGCCGACAAGGGCGCGCCGGACGCCAAGCCGGGCTTCAAGTGCCAGGGCGAGGAGCTCCTGAAGGATCCGAAGTACACCTACACGGTCTATCTGTACCCCTTCTCCTCGCAGCAGCTCGAGGCTCAGAAGAAGGGCGAAAAGAACAAGGAGAAGGCCGCGCGCGCCTACTTCACCGGCAACCCCGGCACCTACAAGGTGGACCTGTGGGCGTACAACCCCATCGATGAGGCCATGTTCGGCGAGCACAAGCAGTTCGAGGACGAGTCCGAGATGAAGAAATTCTCGGGCTTCGCCTTCTGCCCGAAGTACAAAGAAGATCCGAAGGAGAACGGCTGCGGCTGCATCGGCTTCGTCGACCGCAAGATCACGGTCACCGCGGATCCGGACCCGTTCTTCATGCCGCTGGACGAGGAGAAGTGCGCCAAGCAGGCAGCCGAGGCCGAGAATTCGAAGAAGGAAGAAAAATAGCCCATTTCTCCCGCAGATTTGACATTTATCCTACACTGTAGTAAAAAGGGGACATGAATAGCACATCTCTCCCCAACGAGCGTCGTTCCAGTTCCCGCATCCCAGTGGTCATCTCCGTGCGTGAGCGTTCAGCCAATGGCGTGGTCATGTGCGTGGCGACCGACATCTCCCGCTCCGGCATGGCCCTCAAGCGCGCGGCGGACACGGCGCCGGCGTCCCCGGTCACCCTGGAGTTCTCCCTCCCGGGCATCAACGGCCTGGTCTCGGTGACCGCCCGGTTCATCCGGCAGTTCCAGACGGCCTCGGTCCAGGTGGGCGCGGTGTCCTTCGAGGAGGTCCCCGATCCCCTGGCGGCCTGGTTCTCGGTCGCCGGCCAGTCCCCGGTCACCTGATCATCGACGCGAGTACAGAGCGAGCATACGAAGCAGCAGGCGGGCGACCAGGAAGTCCGGGGCGATCATGCCCGGGATGGGCATGAGCTCGACGACGTCGAAGCCCACCACGCGGCGGTTGGTGAACACGGCGTGCAGCAGGCGGGTGAGGTGGTGGTAGAGCAGCCCGCCGGGCTCGGGGGTGCCGGTGGCCGCCATAATCGAGGGATCCAGCACGTCCACGTCCAGGGTCACGTAGAGCGGGGCCCCGGGATCCAGCGCCCGCACCACGGGATCCACCCACTCGGGGCCGGACTCGAGGATGTCACGGGCCCAGAAGACGCGCAGGCCGCGCTCGCGCACCAGCTCCATCTCGGGCGCCGACAGGGAGCGGATGCCCACCTCGACCAGCGAACCCAGGTCCAGCAGCCTGGCGGCCACGCAGGCATGGTTCTCGGGCGTCCCCTCGTACTCCAGGCGCAGATCGGCGTGGGCGTCGATGTGGAGGAACTGCAGCCCGGGAAAGTGCCTGGCGTAGGCGCGGGCGGCGCCGATGGTCACCGAGTGCTCGCCGCCCAGGGTGACGACCATGCGGCCCGCGTCCAGGTGATGGTCCACGGCGGACTCGATGGCCTCGCTCATGGCCCGTGGCCCGGACATGCGCGGCATGAGCGGCTCGAGGGTGCCGATGGGCAGGTCCGCCACGTCGACGTCCAGGGCCTCGTCGTAGGTTTCCATGTTGCGGGAGGCCTCGATGATGGCCGCGGGCGCGTCCCGGGAGCCGGGCCGGTAGGAGGTCGTGGAGTCGTAGGGCACGGGTAGGAGCACGATGGAGGGCTCCTCGACCGTGGGGACGCCCATGAAGCCGTAAGGGATGGTGGCGGGGTATTCGCGGTTCATGATTCTCCTGTGAAGGCAGATGGTCAGACGTCGTCCACCGTGCCGTAGCGGTAAAAGCTCATGGTGAACTGCGCGCCTGCGCGGGTCTTGGAGCGCAGCTCGGTGGCGTAGCCGAACATGCTGCGCATGGGCACGAAGGCCTGCACCACGCGCCGATCTCCGCGCAGCTCCATGTTCTCGACGCGGCCGCGGCGGGCGCCGAGATCGCCGATGACGTCGCCGACGTAGGCCTCGGGGGTGACCACCTCGACGCGCATGATGGGCTCGAGGAGGCGGCACCCGTCCTCGGTCGCCGCCCGCCGGAAGGCCTCCTGGGCGGCGATGAGGTAGGCGACCTCGGTGGGCTGCGCGCCCTCTGCGAAGCCCACGTCGAGGAGGGTGATCCGGATGTCCTGCACGGGGTAGCCCCTGGCGCCCGAGGAACGGGCGGCCTCGGAGGCGCCCTGCATGGCTGCCTCGAGGATCTTCAGGTTCGACGGGTACCGCTCGCGCAGGCCCTGCGCCATGAGCACCTCGACCCCGGCGCCGCGGGGCAGGGGGGAGACCTCGAGGCGGACGCGCCCGTAGAGGCGGCGCTCCTTGTTGTCCTCCTCGATGACCCGCTCGAAGACGCCCTCGCCGGCGGTGGCCTGCAGGAAGGTCTCGCGGTAGACGACCTGGGGCTTGCCGGCCTTGGCCTGCACGTTGTGCTCGCGCACCAGGCGGTCCATGACCACCTCGAGGTGCAGCTCACCCATGCCGGAGATCAGGGTCTCGCCGGTCTCCTTGTCCTCGTGCACCCGGAAGGTGGGGTCCTCCTCCATCATGCGCAGCACGGCCTGCTCGAGCTTCTCCTTCTCCTCCATGTTCTTCGGCTCCACCGCCATGGAGATGACGGGCTCGTAGGTGTCGATGGCCTCGAGCATCACTTGATCATTGCCGGCGCAGACCGTGTCGCCCGTGATCACGGACTTCATGCCCAGGGCGAGGAAGATGTCGCCGGCCTGGGCGAAGTCGATGGGCTCCTTCTTGTTGGCGTGGACGCGGAACAGGCGGGAGAGCTTCTCCTTCTTCTGGGCGCGCACGTTGAGCAGGTCGTCGCCCTCCTCCACGTGGCCGCTGTAGACCCGGAAGTAGACCTGCTTGCGCGTGCCGTCCATGGCGACCTTGAAGGCCATCATCGCCAGCGGGCCGTTGGGGTCCTGCGCCCACTCGACCGGCTCGCCGGAGCGGGGGATCCGCCCGTGGACCGGGCGCAGGTCCCCCGGGGAGGGCAGGTAGTCCACCACCGCGTCCAGAAGCGGCTGCACGCCCATGTTCTTCAGGGCCGAGCCGGTGAACACGGGGATGATGCGGCCGGCCACCGTCCCGGCGCGGATGCCGGCGCGGATCTCCTCGGGGGACAGTTCCCCGGTCTCGAGGAACCGGTCCGTGAGGTGGTCGAGCTGCTCGGCTGCCCGCTCCATGAGCGTCTCGCGGTGCAGGGCGACCTCGTCGGCCAGATCGGCAGGGACGGGGATCTCCCGGGGGGGATCCTCCTCGAGGCCGGTGAAGTGCCAGGCCCGGCCCGTCACCAGGTCCACCACGCCGTGGAAGCGATCCTCGGCGCCGATGGGCAGCTGGAGCGCGACGGGGTGCCCGCCGAGCCGCTCGGCGATCTCGTCCTTGACCCGGAAGAAGTCCGCGCCGATCCGGTCCATCTTGTTGATGAAGGCGATGCGCGGCACCTGGAACTTGTCGGCCTGGTGCCAGACGGTCTCGCTCTGCGGCTCCACGCCGCCCTTGGCGCAGAACACGACCACCGCGCCGTCGATCACCCGCAGGCTGCGCTCGACCTCGATGGTGAAGTCCACGTGTCCCGGGGTGTCGATCAACTGGAACTCGTGATCGTTCCACTGGAAATACGTCGCAGCGGCCGTGATGGTGATGCCGCGCTCCTGCTCCTGCACCATCCAGTCCATCTGCGCGGCGCCGTCGTGGACCTCGCCCATGCGGTGGATCTTCCCCGTGTAGAACAGGAAGCGCTCGGTCAGGGTGGTCTTGCCCGCGTCGATGTGGGCGGTGATTCCGATGTTTCGCACGTTGGTGCGAACCTTGTATTTGGGTCCCTTTGGCTTGCTCATGCGTGTTTGTCGTCCGTGTTTCCCGTCTGCAGCCGCAGCGCGTCCATGTTGCTCCGGATCCGGTCCAGCTTCTCGAAGAGCATGCCGAACCTCAACTGGGACGCCCGGGGATCGTTGGCGCGGGCCTGGTTGAGGGCCTCGTAGATGGAACTGTAGTAGCCGGCGCTCGCCTGCTCCCGCTCCTCGTTGAGGTGTCGGAACTGCTCCAGTTCGCGGTTGAGGCGGATGATCTTCTCGCGCTTCTCAGCCACGATCACCGCCAGCCGCTCCTTGAGGGACTCGAGCTGGGCCGAGAGCTCGTTCTTGCGCGCGATGCGCTCCAGGGTGGTGGTGGCGCCGGAGAGCTGGCGGATCTCGTGGGAGAGGTCGAGGATGGAGTACCGCAGGGCGTTCTCCTGGCGGTTGAAGTCCGCGCGGATCCGCTCGAACTCCTGCTCGCGGACGGCGATGGTGGCCTGGAACGAGGTGATCTCGTTCTGCACGTGGATGATCTCGTCGACGGTGTGGGAGCACGAGAGCTCGAGGATCCCCGCCTCGACCAGGCGCAGGGTCAGTTCCACCAGGGTCTCCTGGGCCAGCGCGCGCAGCTCGAGCAGGGAGAGGGTCCGCAGCTCGGCCGTGCCCTCGGCCGGGCGCGGAGACGGCGCCTCGACAGGGCGTCCCAGCTGGGGCGCCTCGGGCAGGCGGGCCAGCTCAGAGGCCAGGTTGAGGACCACGCCCAGGACCTTCTGCAGGTCGTTGCGGACCTCGCCGGCGGTGGCGTAGCGTTCGCCCGGCTTCTTGGCCAGGCAGCGCAGCACGACGCCGTCGAAGACACGGGGCACGTGGAAGTCCGGCACCAGGGAGGAGGGCGGCGGCGGCATCTGCTGCAGGTGGGCGTGCAGGATGTCGGTGGGGTTCTCGCTGAGGAACGGGGGCTGGCCGGTGACCAGCTCGAAGGCGAGCACACCCAGGCTGTAGAGGTCGCTGCGGCCGTCGAGGGACTTGTCCGAGGCCTGCTCGGGGGACATGTACTCGGGGGTGCCGAACACCTGCCCGTGGGAGGTGATGCGCGAGTTGGTGCAGTCCGGGACCATGAGGCGGGCGATGCCGAAGTCGAGGATCTTCACCACGTCCACGCGGTTGCGCTCCTCGACCAGGAGCACGTTCTCGGCCTTGAGGTCCCGGTGGATGACACCCATCTTGTGGGTGTGGTCCAGCGCGTCTGCGATCTGGATGAGGATCGGCAGCGCCCGGGTCAGCGGGATGCGCCCCTGGGTCTCGAGCAGCTTGTCGAGCCCCACGCCCTCGAGGAACTCCATGACGATGTAGAAGTTCCCCTCGGGGAGCCGGCCGAAGTCGGTGATGTACACCACGTTGGGGTGCACCGCCCGGGAGGAGGCGATGGCCTCGCGCCGGAAGCGCTCGACGAACAACTCGTTCGTGAGGTACTCGCTCTTGAGGATCTTGATGGCGAAGCGCCGGGGCAGGGTCTCGTGCTCGGCCAGGTAGACCATGCCCATGCCGCCCTTGCCCACCAAATCAATGATCCGGAAGCGCCCGGCGATGGTCTTGCCTATCAAGGGATCGGGAGGGTTGGATTTCAAGCGGACCTCTACCGCGGGCCTGGGAGCCGGCGCCGGGCCGTCGTCCGCGGGTATGGCTTTTTATCATGACCCGCGGCCGTTGGCCAGCTGTGAGGTCCGCGCGTACAGCTTGACAGGCGGGGGACCGAACCGGTAGCCTGCAGCATCACCCGAACGAGGAAGCCATGACCCCCTCCGATCCCCCCGCCGAATCTGCCGCCGTAGCGCCGGGGCTGGACGTGGAGTGGATCGCCGGGCTCGCCTCGGAGCTGCGCTCGGCCACCGGTGAGAAGGAGATCTGCCTGATCCTGGCGCGGGCGCTCGAGCACGTCACGGGGGAGCAGGCGGTCATCGCGGTGAGCGGCTCCGACAAGCGCCAGGGCCGGTTCGCCCCCCAGGCGCTGGTGGGGCTCGGCGGGCTCGCAGAGAAACTGGTCGCGCTCCTGGGCCGGCGCCCCGAGGAGCTCTCGGGGGACTATCCCGCCTCGGTGAAGGCGCTCATGGCCTCGGGGCGGCTGACCCACGTGCCCGGCGGGGTCCCCCAGCTGGCCGGGGACCTGCTGCCGCCCGCCCTGCTGCGGCCCATCGTCACGCTGCTGGGCCTGGAGGACGTCTTCGTGCAGGGCTACTCCCAGGGGGACGCCACGGGAGGAGTGGCGATCATCACCCGCCGCCGGGGCCTGCCGCTGCGCTCACGCCTGATCGAGGCCACCGTCCGCCTGGGGGCGGCCGCCCTCGAACGCACCCGGGCCGAGGCCGCCCTGCGCCGCAGCGAGGAGCGCTACCGTCGGACCGTGGAGCTCATCCCCGACGTCATCTGGCGCTACGAGGTGGATGGGCGGGGCGTGTTCGTCGATGCGTTCGTCTCGACGGCGGTGGACCGGCTGCTGGGCCTGCCCGAGGGCACCATCGGGGACAGTTTCGAGCGCTATTTCGGGCACGTCCTGCCCGAGGATCTGCCTTTGGTGAATGAAAATTTCGTCACCGGCATGTCGGTGCCGGGCAGCGTCTCCATGCTCGAATATCGCGTCCTTCGGGCCGACGGCGCGGTCCGCTGGGTCCGGTCCACGGGCAAGTCGGTGGTCCTCCCGGACGGGCACATCGCCGGCAGCGGCATCACCACCGACATCACCGAGCGCAAGGCCCTCGACGAGCAGCTGCGGCTGCGCTCCCTGGTCCTCGAACAGATCGCCGACCACGTCACCGTCACCGACCTCGAGGGCCGCATCACCTATGCGAACCGGGCCGTCCTCGACACGCTGAAGCGGTCCGAGGCCGAGTTGGTAGGGATCTCGACGGAGTTGTACGGCGAGGATCCGACTCGGGGCGCCTCCCAGCGCGAGATCGTGGAGCGGACGCTGCGGGACGGGAGCTGGCGGGGCGAGGTGGTCAATTACGCCAGCGACGGCGCCGAGGCCATCCTGGACTGCAGGACCCAGGTCGTCCGGGACGAGCAGGGCCACCCCTTCGCCCTGTGCGGCATCTCCACCGACATCACCGAGCGGGTGCGCGCCGAGGAGGAGCAGCGCCGCCTCGAGGCCCAGTTGCAGCGCGCGATCCGCGTGGAGGCCATCGGGCGCCTCGCCGGCGGCATCGCCCACGACTTCAACAACATGCTGGGGGTGATCATCGCCAACACCGAGTTCGCCCTCGAGGGCGTCGACCCCGCGGGTCCGGTGGCCGCCGAGCTCGCCGAGGTCCTCCGGGCCGCCCGCCACTCCGCGGATCTGACGGGCCAGCTGCTGACCTTCGCGCGCAAACAGGCCATCGCCCCCCAGATCCTGGACGTCAACTCGGAGGTGTCCAGCCTGCTGACGATGCTGCGTCGGCTCATCGGCGAGGACATCGAGCTGGTGTGGCGGCCAGCCCCGGCGCCCTGCGTCGTCCGGATGGATCCCTCCCAGATCGACCAGATCCTGACCAACCTCTGCCTGAACGCCCGGGACGCCATCGCCGGGGTGGGCACCCTGACCATCGGGACCGCCCTGGTGAGCGTCGACGAGGCCAGCTGCCGCGTAAACACCGACGCCCGCCCGGGTGACTACGTGTGTCTGAGCGTGCGGGACACCGGCTGCGGCCTGGCCCCCGAGACCATCGCCTGCCTCTTCGAGCCGTTCTTCACCACCAAGGAGCTGGGGCAGGGAACGGGGCTGGGGCTGGCCACCGTGCACGGCATCGTGCGGCAGAACGACGGCTTCATCACGGTCGATAGCGCTCCGGGGGCCGGGGCGACGTTCCGGATCCACCTGCCGGCCCGATCGGAGCTCCCGGCCTGTGATTCCGCCGCCTCCGGTCCTGTCCGGGCGCCTGAGACCGCGCACGAAACGGTGCTGCTGGTCGAGGACGAGGTCTCCCTCTTGCGGGTCGCCCGGCGCATCCTCGAGCGTCAGGGCTACACGGTGCTGGCGTCCGAGAATCCCCTGCTGGCGCTGGAGCTGGCGAAAAGCCCGGGGCGGACGATCGACCTCCTCGTCACCGACATCATCATGCCCGGGATGAACGGCCGTGCCCTCGCCGACGCCTTCTCCCTGCTTCATCCGCGGGCGCCCTGCCTCTTCATCTCGGGCTACACGGCCGACGTGATCGCCGAGCAGGGGGTGCTCGACGAGCGCGTGCACTTCCTGCAGAAGCCCTTCACCCCCGATCAGTTTACCCAGGCGGTGCGCCGGGTGCTCAGTGCAGGGGGAGCTCCTTGAGCATGGTGCGCAGCAGGTTGGAGGCGGCCCGGCGCACCTCCGGGTTGCGGTGGGAGGCGGCCACCCAGTGCAGGAAGCGGCGGGCATCCTCGCCCCCGAGGCGGGCGATCTCCGAGCAAAGATAGACCGTCTGCTCCGGGGTGACCAGCAGCGCGAGCTCGGCCAGGGGCTCCACCGCCGCCGGATCCCCGAGGTGGGCCAGGGCGCCCGCCGCGGTCATGCGCAGGGAGAGGCTCTCCTCGGTCTCGAGCAGGCGGATCAGGGACGGCACGGCCACGGTCAGCCGCCTGCGCTTCGCGGCCTCCACGGCGGCTCGGCGCTGGTGCGGATCCTCCGCGGCGAGCACGCGCAGGAGCTGGGGCGCGGGCATATCTTCGAGGCCGGCCTCCATCCACAGCAGGGTCAGGGTCTCGGCGAAGGCGTCGGCCAGTTCGTCGCCCAGGCGTTCGTCGAAGGACTTCACGTCGGCCTGGGCGTATTGGATCCAGCGGCCGGCCACGGCGGTGTGCACCTCGCCCGGGGCGTGGGGATACAGCGGGAGCAGGGCGCTGCGGACGGTGAGCTCCACGGCGTGGTCGAGCATCCGATCCCCCTCGGAGACTGGCCGGATGCGGGTCGCCGGTCGCAGGGACCAGGAGACCTGGAGGGTCAGGGGCCGGGAGAAGGCGAGGGGGCTGCCGCCCAGGGAGACCGCCGGTCCCGGGGAGTCGGAGAAGCGCCTCAGCCTTTCGGAGAAGAGCCTGTCCGCGGCGGCGAAGGACGGGGCGCCGGCGAAGGGCACCTCGACGACCTCGAGGCGGATGATGGTGGGGGCGTTTTCCGGAGCCGCGCCGGGATCTCCATCGCAACCGGTGGCCAGCAGCCAGCAGAAGGCGGTCCAGAAGCACGGATGGAGGCGGGTAAAGGCAGAAGCGCGCACGGGTCAGGTGTAGCAAACCCCCGAACGGGTCGCAAAAATGCGCGGGGATATTGAGTTGAATCCAGCGTCCGTTTTGGATAGTGTGGGCCGGCGGCCCGGCCTGCGTAATGCAGGTCCGCGCGCCCCAGGAGGTTCCCCATGATGAAGAAGGTCATGATCACCGCGGCGATTTCCGGCGCCGAGACCACCCGGGCCCAGCAGCCGGCCCTGCCCGTCACCCCCCAGGAGATGGCCCTGGCCGCCAAGGCCTGCCGGGACGCGGGCGCGTCCATCATCCATCTGCACGCGCGGGACGACGAGGGCAACCCCACCGCCTCGGTGGAGCGCTTCGCCCAGTGCCTCGAGGCCATCAGGGCGGTCACCGACATCGTGGTCGAGTTCACCACCGGCGGCGCCATCGGCATGAGCGACGACGAGCGGCTCGGTCCGGTCGGGAAGGGCCCGGAGATGGCCAGCCTGGACTGCGGTTCGGTCAACTTCGCGGACGAGATCCTGCCCAACAGCCTGCCCAGCATGCGGCGCTTCGCCACGTTCATGCTGGAGAAGGGCGTGAAGCCGACCTTCGAGTGCTTCGACGTGGGGCACGTCTACAACGCCCGCATCCTCATCGCCGAGGGCCTGGTGAAGCCGCCGTATCACTTCACGTTCGTGCTGGGCGTGCCCGGGGCCATGCCGGCCACCGTCGAGGCGCTGCTCATGATGAAGGCCGCGCTCCCCACAGACGTGGAGCTCGAGTGGACCGGCATCGGCATCGGCGGCCGCGGCTCGGTGCTCATCCCGCCGGTCTCCGCCCTCATGGGCGGTCACGCCCGCGTGGGTTTCGAGGACAACGTGTATTTCACCCGCGGCCGGCTCGCCACCTCCAACGCCGAGCTCGTGGCGCGCATCGCCGACACCATCCTGGCCTACGGCAAGGAGATCGCCACCCCCGACGACGTGCGCGCCCGCTTCGGCCTGCGATAGGAGAAGAAATGAAAAAGATCCTCATCACAGGCGGGGCCGGCTTCTTCGGCCTGCACATGACCCGCCACCTGCGGGCCCTGGGCCATCCGGTCGTGCTGCTCGACATCGCACCCTACGAGACCGCGGAGTACCCACCCGACGGCGTCGACTTCCTCGCCGGCGACGTCCGCGTCCCGGCGGACATGGAGCGCGCGCTGGACGGCGTCTCCCACGTGATCCACGCCGCCGCCGCCCTTCCGCTTTGGTCCCGCGACGACATCTTCTCCACCAACGTCGAGGGCACCCGCGTGGTCCTCGAGCGCGCCGCCGCCGCCGGCGTGGAGCGCACCGCGTTCGTGTCCTCCACTGCCGTCTACGGCGTCCCCAAGGTCCACCCGCTGTACGAGTACTACCCGCGCGTCGGCGTGGGCGACTACGGCGAGAGCAAGATCCTGGCCGAGACGGTGTGCGAGGAGTTCCGCCGCCGCGGCCAGCCGGTGGGCGTCATCCGCCCGAAGACCTTCATCGGGCCGTACCGCCTGGGCGTGTTCCAGATCCTGTTCGACTGGATCGAGGGCGGCCATCGCATCCCGCTGGTGGGCTCGGGGCGGAACCGCTACCAGTTGCTCGACGTCGAGGATCTGTGCGACGCCTTCTATCGCATGATCACCGCGGCCGACGCCGACGCCGCCTGCGACGTCTACAACGCCGGCGCGGTGGAGTACGGCCGGGTCCTCGACGACGTGGGCGCCCTGTGCGCGCACGCGGGCACCGGCTCCCGGCCCCTCCCGATGCCGGCGGCGCCCGTCATCGGCGCGCTCACCGTGCTCGAGGCGCTCCACCTCTCCCCGCTCTACAAATGGATTTACGGGACCGCGCACACCGACTCGTTCGTGTCCACCGACAAACTGCGAGCCCGCCTGGGCTGGAGTCCGCGCTACTCCAACGCCGCCGCGCTGATCCGCTCCTACGACTGGTACCTGGCCAACCGCGACGCCGTCCCGTCCGGCTCGGGCGTCACCCACCGCGTGGCTTGGGATCAGGGGATTTTGAAGATCTTCAAGAAGCTTCTGTGATCAGATAATCGAAATCGAAATCGAACCTGCTACTTCCCTCCCGGGGGGCCGCCGGAGATGTTGACCTTGGTCACGGCGGAGCTGGCGGTGAAGGTGCGGAACTGGGTGCCGGGCGTGTAGGTGCCGCCGGAATAGACGCCGTCGGCTTCGCCGCCGGGGCTATAGGATCCGCCGGTGTAGATGGCGTAGCTCCCTGCGACGAACCCGGGGGACGAGAAGCACACCGACTGCACGGCCTTCGTCGATTGGAAGGTCAGGAGCTCGGTGCCCGTGGACGTGCGCAAGTGGATGAGCGTGCCGGCGGGGACGGCGGTGTTGTGGCCCCAGAGCACGGAGTACTGGGAGGACACGGTGTCCGGCGCCTCGGCCATGCCCGAGGAGCCGGCGGCCACGAGGAAGCCGCCGGTGAGGCGGAAGGTGCCGTCGCAGTCGATGGCCCCGTTGTCGTTGCGTGTCGGGCCGTGGACGATCACGGTGCCCGCGCTCATGGTGATGTTGCCGTTGGCGTCCACGCCGTCGCCGTCGGCGGTGATGGCGAGGTAGCCGCCGCTGATGGTCAGGCTGCGCGGCGTGGCGTCACCGGCCGCGTTGAGCGAGTCGTCGGAACTGCGCAGGTGCAGCGTGCCGCCGCTGATGGTGATGTTCACGGCTTCGACGGCCTCGTAACACGCGGTCACCGTGACGTCGCCCCCCGCGATCAGCAGCGTGGTCTCGGCGTGGAAGGCGTCGTCGGAGGTGGCGATGGTGAAGGCGCCGTCCTCGATGGTCATGCCGGTGTTGGAGTGGAAGGCGTCGTCGGCCGAGCTCACCTGGAAGTCGCCTCCCACGACGGTGAGGTCGGTTCCAGCCTTGAACGCCTTGGCGGAGAGGGCGTCGTTCACGGTGCCGGTGGCGCCGCCGGCGCAGGTGACGTCGAAGGTGCCCGCGGTGATCATCAGGTCGGTCTCGGCCTGGAGGCCGTCGCTGGCGGCGCGGATGGTGAAGTCCCCGCCCAGGACATGGACGTAGCCCAGGTCGACGTCCACCGAGTTCTCGGCCTTGAGGGCGTCCCCCGAGGTGGTCTGCAGGTTGAAGGTGCCGGCATGGACGATCACGCAGTCCTCGGCCACGAGGGCGTCGTCCCGGCCGTCCACGGTGAAGGTGCCGCCGTGCACGGCCAGCCCCCGCATGCCGCGCAGGCCGTCGTTGTACCGGCCGTGGACCACCAGCGTGCCGCCGCCATCGAGGGCGAGGTCGCCCGAGACGTGGATCGCGGCGTTCGGGGACGTGGTCGAGGGGCGCGTCGCCGCGTCGGTGAGGGTGCTGGTGGTGCCCGTGGGCACGTGCAGGATCACCTTGCCCGCCGAGGTGGCCACCAGGGGTGCGTCGGTGGCGGACGTGAGGGTGACGCCGTCGAGGATCAGCACGACCAGGGCGTCGGCGGCCGCGTCCACCAGGATCCGGCCGTCGGTGAGGGTGCCGGAGACCCGGTACACGCCCCCCTGGGTGATCGTGGCGGTGGTGCCGTTTACCGTGACCCCGGCACCGGCGGAGACGGAGGTTCCGCCGAGGGTGATCGCCCGTTCCTCGTCCTCTGTCCAGGTATATTCGTCTGTCGCATCCACCTCGCCACAGATGTTCGAGGTGGTCGTGTAGTTTGTGTTGTTGGTATTATTAATATTATTAACGTTATTAATATTGTTAATATTGTTAATATTGTTTGCATTGTTGCCGGTCTTGGAGTTGGGGTCGTCGCACGCCGAGATTGCCAATGTCAATAAAAAGATGAAAAGAGGGGACAGGTAATGTTTCACGATGCGCCTCCATGGACCCGCTGGGGATCCGGTTCGCTCCAAGACAATCTCCTTGAAAAAGCGTTAGCAAAAAGAATCCGGACACGGTCGCCCGGTCCGGTGGCGGCCCTTGGCGAACCGGTCGTCCCGGTGCCGCGTGGTTGCCGCTTTTCGTTGACTTCGATAGTGAAATGAGGTACGAGGCGACCGACCGGGCATGGCCCGTTTTCATTCCTGAACCGGAGGTTTATCCATGAAAATCGTCATCACCAAAGAATGCATTTCCTGCGGAGCCTGTGAGCCCGAATGCCCCGAGGGCGCCATCTTCCAGGGCGACACCCAGTACGAGATCGACCAGTCCATGTGCACCCAGTGCGAGAGCTGCATCGCCGCGTGCCCCACGCAGGCGATCGTGAAGGAAGAGTAACCGTATCGTAGGGCCGACCCGGGAGGTCCCCTTCCCGGAACACACGAACTGAGGAAATCATGAAAAAGTACGAACCGAAAGAAATCCGGAACATCGTTCTCGTGGGCCAGCGCGGCGTGGGCAAGACGAGCCTGGGCGAGGCGTTCCTCTTCCAGTCCAAGGTCAACAACCGGCTGTGCTCCGTGGACGACGGGACCTCCACGTTCGACTTCGAGCCCGAGGAGCAGAAGCGGCACTCCACGATCAACTCGGCCACGGCGTGGCTCGAGTGGGGCGGCTGCAAGATCAACGTCCTGGACACCCCGGGCGCCAGCGACTTCCTCAACGACACCCGCATGTCCGTCGAAGTGGCCGACGGCGCGTTCGTCCTCGTGGGCGCCACCGACGGCGTCCAGGTCGGCACCGAGAAGGTGTGGGCCTTCACCGAGGGCGCCGGGCTCGCCACGGCCGTGCTCGTCACGGGCATGGACAAGGAGCGCGCGAACTTCGAGGAGGCGGTCAAGGACGTCAAGGAGACCCTGACCCGCCGCGCGGTGCCCGTGTTCCTGCCCATCGGCAAGGAGGCCGGCTTCAAGGGCGTCGTCAACCTGCTCCGGCGCAAGGCCTATCTGTACGATGAGGGCAAGGTCACCGAGGCCGCCATCCCGGCCGACATGGACGGCGCCGTCTCCTTGGCCATGGAGGCCCTGATGGAGGTCGTGGCCGAGACCGACGACGAGCTCATGATGAAGTACCTTGACACCATGGAGCTCTCCTCGGAGGAGATCCAGGGCGCCTTCCCGAACGCCGTGCGCTCGGGCAAGCTCGTGCCGATCCTGTGCGGCTCCTCCAAGAAGCTCATCGGCATCGACAGCATCATGGACTTCATCGCCGAGTACTTCCCGAGCCCCGAGCAGCGCAAGCCGTTCCTGGCCCTCGACGGCGAGAAGCCCATCGAGATCTCCGTGGGCCGCCAGAAGTTCTCCGGCCTGGTCTTCAAGTCCTTCACCGCCGACATCGGCCGCATCAGCCTGTTCCGCGTGATCTCCGGCGGCCTCGACTCGGACAGCACGTTCAACAACGCCACCCAGCAGAAGAAGGAACGCTGCGGCCAGCTGTACGTGCTGCGCGGCAAGAAGCGCGACAACGCCGAGGCCCTGGCCGCCGGCGACATCGGCGCGATGGCGAAGTTGAAGTTCACGTTCACCGGCGACTCCCTCACCGACGAGGCCGAAAGCTTCCTGTTCCAGGTCACCCCGCCGCCGTCGCCCGTCGCGGTCGTGGCCGTGCACCCGAAGTCCAAGGCCGACGAGGACAAGCTCGGCTCCAAGCTCAACGACATCGTGCAGGAGGATCCCGCCCTCAAGGTGTGGCGCGATCCCGAGACCTCCGAGCGCCTGCTCGGCGGCATGGGCCAGATGCACCTCGACGTGGTGATCGAGAAGCTGCGCAACAACAAGGTCGAGGTCGAGACCACGCTGCCGCGCATCCCCTACCGTGAGACCATCACCAAGAAGTGCCCCAGCACCGAAGGCAAGCACAAGAAACAGTCCGGCGGCCGCGGCCAGTTCGGCGTGTGCTTCATCGAGCTCGAGCCCATCGCGGCCGACGCCGGCCTGGAGTTCGAGTTCGTCGACAAGATCTTCGGCGGCGCGATCCCCAAGCAGTGGATCCCGTCGGTCGAGAAGGGCATCCGCAACCGCATGGGCAAGGGCGTCATCGCCGGCTATCCGGTCATCAACGTCCGCGTCAACCTGCTCGACGGCAAGTACCACGACGTCGACTCCTCGGACGCCGCCTTCCAGATGGCCGGCTCCAAGGGCTTCCAGGCCGCCGTCAAGCTGGCCGGCCCGGTGCTGCTCGAGCCCATCTACAACCTGCAGGTCACGGTGCCCCAGGATTACATGGGCGCGATCATGGGTGACATCACCTCCAAGCGCGGCCGCCCGCTGGGCTCCGAGCAGAAGGGCAAGCTCGTCACCATCAACGCCCAGGTCCCCCTGGCCGAGATCCAGAAGTACAGCGCCGATCTCGAGTCCATGACCTCCGGTCGCGGCACCTTCACCATGAACTTCCTGCACTACGAGCGCGTCCCCGCCGAAATCGCCCAGAAGATCATCTCCTCCGCCAAGATGGAAGAGGAAGAAGAATAGTCCTACCGGTCAGACAAGTCAGACAAATCAGACGGGGCAATCAGTTAAAAACATGGCACAACCCCACAAAAGGGTTGACTCCGCTTCATTGCAGAATTAGGATTCCGCAAATCGACACCGAAGGAGGTCGTGCCATGAAATCCGTACATTATCTGCTTGCCATTCCTTTGCTGTTCTTCCTGTCGCTTCACGTCACATCCGCCGCGGGCCAGAAACCCGGCGTTCCGCCGACCGACGGAAAAACGAAGACCCTGGTGATCGACGGGGAAACGAAGACCCTGGTGGTCGAGGGAGAGTGCACCGGTGATACCTGCAAGGCGG
>Ga0302247_1001413_pt1 | contig 18591 bp, 17 predicted proteins | sample AAG_UR_Ile_MG_FD_193529 | JGI IMG/M metagenome (GOLD analysis project Ga0302247, IMG submission 193529) | Enriched activated sludge microbial communities from anaerobic digester in WTTP, New Holstein, Wisconsin, United States - AAG_UR_Ile | ecosystem: Engineered > Bioreactor > Anaerobic >...
TTTAACCGCCGCGCCCTATCCCTTGGCGGCATGGTGAGGCCGACCCTCACTCTATTCCCATCCTTCATTCTTCGATACCAAAAGCAAACCCCAGTATGAAAATACCGGGGTTTGTCAGCAGTCTGAAGGGCGCCCCTGCCGGGCGCCCTTTTTTGTTTTTTAGTTTCATGAACGGCAGGGTAGATTGTCCTCGTCGATTGTTTCCATGAAAAAGGAACGAATTGTGACAAGACGCCAAAAATCCCGACAAGCCTTTTTCGATACGAAAGCCGTTTTCCTGCTGGCCGTGCGCATCGGCGAAACGCCGGCCACATACATGGCCGAAATCAACCGGATTGTTCATTTCATGTTGAGAAAAGATTACGAGCCGGGCGGCATTTTTACATTCGCTCCGGTGAGCCTTTTGGAAATTGAAACATGCCGGTCATATGCTGCCGAACTTCATCCCCTATTCAAAAACGCCGATACAAGCGCCCTTCAAGAAAGATTGTCGCCTTTACGAACGGGATCAAGACCTCCCGCCCTTATGGTAAAAAACTCGCAGATGCGGGACAACGTCATCGGCAAATGGCTTGACGAACAAATTCAGGCCCTGAATCTCGGCCCCACGCTCCCCATCGAACCGTTGCCCAAAAAACAGTTGGCAAAACTACATCGGATGTCCCGGAAAGGAATAATATCCCTTCCTTGCCTTGCGCCCTAAGCCGCCGCGCCGTCATCGACAACCAGTTGCACACGTTTTTCCCCGCGCCATTCGTCGCACCGCAGATGGCCCGCCAGGTGGCATGTGTTGCCGCCCTGGCTGAGCAGCGCGGGGCCCAAACCGTTGTTCATGGCCCGGAAAGCTATGGCTCGCACGCGCGCGGCGCCGTTCATCAGGATAAGGCTGACGTGCTTTCCCCCTACCACATCGGCGCGAACGATGCGGCAATCCGGCAACGCAAAGCGCGGCTCGGCATTGCCCGCGCCGAACGGCGCAAGCGCCGCCAGCTTCTCGACGAACGCCACTTGCAGGGACGGCCCCGCGGCCAAACCGTCGAGCGTCAGCGTCGGCTGCAGCGGTTCGGCTTCCAGTTGCCTGCCGATGCGCTCGATCAAAAACTCCCGCAAGGCGGGCACCGCCTCACGCGCCACGGTCAATCCTGCCGCCATCTTGTGGCCGCCGCCATTGATGAGCAGCCCCGCTTGCCGCGCGGCGATCACGGCTGCGCCAAGATCCACGCCGTTGATGGATCGCCCGGAACCTTTGCCAATTCCGTTTTCCAAACCGACCACGATGGCGGGACGTTGGAATTTATCCTTAAGCCGGGACGCCACAATCCCCAGCACGCCCGCGTGCCAGTTGCCGCTTGCGACGAAAATAAGCGGCGCCGTTTCATCGAAAACCATTGCTTCGGCCTCGATACGCACCTGATCCTCGATCGCGCGGCGCTCCGTATTGAAATGGTCCAGGCGTTCCGCCAGCAAGACGGCTTCAGCGGCATCTTCCGTCGCCAGCAACCGCGCGCCAAGATCGGCCTGAGCCACGCGACCGGCGGCATTAAGGCGCGGTCCCAGTATAAAACCCGCCGTGTAGGTATCGATGATCCCTTTCACGGACGCCGCGCGCGCCAGCGCGTCGATTCCAACATTGCGGCGCTGTTCCATGACCTTCAGGCCCTGCGCGACAAACGCGCGGTTAAGGCCGGTGAGCTTCACCACATCGCAAATCGTGCCAAGCGCTACAAGATCGAGCCATTGGAGCAAATCCGGTTCAGGACGCGCCTCGCTATACCACATCGCCTCCCGCAGCGTGCGATTGACGGCCACGATAAAAAGAAATGTCACGCCCACGGCGGCCAATGCACCATAGCCATCCTGTTCTTCATCAAGACGGTTGGGATTTACGATGGCACAGGCCTGAGGCAGCGCCGGTTCGGCGGTATGATGATCGAGAACGATGACCTCTAAGCCGGCTTCGCGCGCCACGGCCAGGGGTTCGTGCGCCGTCGTGCCGCAATCGACGCACACCAACAGCTTGATGCCTTCCTCCGCCAATTTACGCATCGCATTCACGTTCGGCCCGTAGCCTTCGCGTTGGCGATCGGGAATATAAAGACGAAGGCTTGCGCCCGCCGCGCGCGCAAAACGCATCAACAGCGAGGAAGACGTCGCGCCATCGACATCGTAGTCGGCGAACACAGCCATGCTTTCGTCTTTTTGGACGGCTTCGGCAAAACGCGCGGCGGCCTTATCCATATCCTTGAACCGGCTGGGATCGGGCAACAGATCGCGCAGACGCGGTTCAAGGAACGACGGCGTCGAGTCGAGATCGAGGCCGCGCGCGCTCAAGCTACGCGCGACAAGATCCGGCAGCGTGTAGCGCTGCGCCAGCGCCAACGCCATGCGCTCGTCATACGCGCGCGCCACCCACCGGCGGCCGGTAAATGATTGCTCAACGCCGAGAAAAGCGGTTGTCATCACCCGTCCGGGTTTTCCTTCCGCCGGAAATCGTGATGTGTTTCGATGAAACGCACGGTTCCCGTTTTGGAACGCATGACGACGGAATGCGTCATCGCGCCTCCCGCAAACCGGCGAACGCCGCGAAGCATGGTGCCGTTCGTCACGCCCGTGGCCGAGAACATCACATCGCCGTGCGCCAGTTCTTCGATGCCATATTTCTTGTTCAGATCCTTGATGCCGATGCGCGCGGCGCGGCCTTTTTCGTCATCGTTGCGGAACAAGAGGCGTCCCTGCATCTGGCCGCCGATGCACTGCAACGCCGCCGCCGCCAGAACGCCCTCCGGCGCGCCGCCGCTTCCCACATACATGTCGATGCCGGTATCCGGCCGTGACGTCGAGATCACGCCCGACACGTCGCCGTCGCGGATAAGAATGATTCGCGCGCCTGTTTCGCGCACCTTGGCGATCAGCTCTTGATGACGCGGACGATCGAGAATACACACCTGCAATTCCGAAAGCTCCGCTTTCTTGGCTTTGGCGAGATTCTTGAGATTTTCCTTGGGCGACGCGTCCAGGTCGACTACGCCCTCCGGCAAGCCGCCGCCGACAGCTATTTTGTCCATATAGACGTCCGGCGCATAGAGGAATCCGCCCGCCTTAGCCAACGCAATCACCGTCAGCGCGTTGTTGTCGCCGCGCGCGGTAATCGTCGTTCCCTCCAGAGGATCGAGCGCAATATCGACTTTCGGTCCTTTGCCCGTGCCAACCTTTTCGCCGATATAAAGCATCGGCGCTTCGTCGCGCTCCCCCTCGCCGATGACGACGGTACCGTCGATGTCCAGCGCGTTCAGCGCACGCCGCATAGCGTTCACCGCCACCTGATCGGCTTCTTTTTCGTCGCCGCGCCCGACAAGCAGGGATGCCGATAAAGCCGCCGCCTCGGTCACGCGCACCATTTCCAAGGCTAAATTTCTATCCGTATAAGCATCTTCTTTGGGCATGTCTTTCTCCTCTCGTCCTAATTTAAATGCTCTCCATTCTCATCCGGCAAAGCCTTCCTAAAACTACGTCAAGGCGCGGCATCTCGTCCACCGCGCGCGCCGCCGATCCGACGGACCCTAATCCGGCAATGGCTATGCGCAAGGAAGACATGGCTCCAATCTTTTCTAAGGTTTGGAATTCCCTGACGGTAACCCCGGCAAAGAGACGGATTCGGCCGCAGGCGGCGAGAGCGTCGGCGGCATGGGCGTTTCGTCGGCGCGTTCTTTGATTTCTTCGGCTTTTCTTCTTTGCGCGGTCAGTTTTTTGATGAGCTTCCGGCGTCGGGCTTCGCTTGAGTAATTGTCCGGCTTTTCGGGAACGCTTGCCAGATTCGGCCAGTCCCTTTCGCCGGTTGCGGGCGGCGTTTCGACCACGCGCGGCGCGTTCAAGACGCTTTCATCCGGTTCGCCCGTCAGCCACGACGGCCATGGCGTATCGGCACAACCGCCTAAAACCAGCAGAAATAAAACGAGAATGCAACGTGCGCGCCGGGGCGTCAGGATTGCGCACACGTTCTTTACAAAGATTAAATTTCTGGATGCTTTTCGCGGGCCATTCATGCTATAACCCTGCTCTCTCCTGTGTTTCCCGTCGACATCATGGCCTCACCCCGCACCAATAACAAGACCAAAGCCCGAAAAAAAACCGCCAACCCGGACGATGCGTTGGCGGCCCTTAAAGCTGAAATGAAAGCAAAGATTGTCGCTATGAACGATTCCAAGCCTCCTGTTAAAACGTCCCCCAGGACAAACGGCAAGACCGCCCCTCCAGCCCCCGCCGCGAAGGCCGCACCCGCCAGCCCGGCCGAGGCCCCGGCCTTTCACTGGCCCGATCCCGCCGAATGCACGGCGCTTTTGCTGAAAATCGCGGGGCACAGCCAGAATCTGGTCCAGAGTTTTCTTGAAAAAAACAAGGCAGGCCCGTCGTCCCTGTTGAACCCGGACCCGGCCCATATCGGCCAGGCCTTTATGCAACTTACCGGCAACCTTTTGAATACCCCGCAAAAGATTATCAACGCCCAGATGTCGCTCTGGCAGGACTACGTCCAGTTGTGGCAATCCACGCTTACGAAAATGACCGGGCAGCCCGCCCAGCCGGTCGTTCAGCCCCCGGCAGGGGACAAACGATTCAAGGATGAGGCGTGGCAGAATCTCTGGCTCTTTGATTATATTAAACAATCCTACCTCTTAACGGCACGGTGGGCGCAGGATCTGGTGAAAATGGCCGATGGGCTTGACCCCAAAACCTCCCTTAAAGTCGATTTTTACACGCGGCAGATGGTGGACGCCATCGCCCCCACCAACTTCTGGCTGACCAACCCGGAAGTCCTGCGCACCACCATGGAAAGCGGAGGCGAGAACCTTATCAAGGGGTTAGAACATCTTTTGGCCGATCTTGAGCACGGCAAGGGCGATCTTCTTATCGACATGGCCCATCGCGGCTCGTTCCACTATGGCGAGAACATTGCGACCACCAGGGGCAAAGTTGTCTTTCAGAACGAATTGCTCCAACTGATCCAGTACGCGCCCCTGACCGAACAGGTCCACAAGACGCCTCTCCTTATCTTCCCGCCATGGATCAACAAATACTATATCCTTGATTTAAGAGAGAAAAATTCGATGATCCGCTGGCTCGTCCAGCAAGGGCACACCGTTTTCTGCATCTCCTGGGCCAACCCGGACGAGCGGCTCGCCCACATCAACTTCGACGATTACATGACCTCCGGCCTTCTGGCCGCCATCAAGGAAATCAAACGAGCCACGGGCGAAAACTTCGTCAACGTCGTCGGCTATTGCATCGGCGGCACGCTTCTGGCCAGCGCGCTGGCTTACCTTAAGGCGGCGGGCAACAAGGCGCCGAAAGATTTGCCAACGATTTCAAGCGCCACCTATTTCGTCACGCTGACGGATTTTGCCGATACAGGCGATGTCAGCGTGTTTATCGATGAAGAACAGATCTCCGCCATCGAGAAAAAAATGGCGAAAAACGGCGGCTATCTTGACGCCAAGGCCATGCATACGACGTTCAACCTGTTGCGCTCGAACGATCTGATCTGGTCTTTTGTGGTTAACAACTACCTGCTCGGCAAGGAGCCTTTCCCCTTCGATCTCTTGAGCTGGAACGCGGATTCGACCAACATCCCCGCAGCCATGCACAGTTTCTATTTGCGCAAATTGTATATGGAAAACAAGCTGATACAGCCCGGCGGCATTTCCATGAAAGGCGCGCCCATCGACCTGCGCGACATTACGACGCCCAGCTTCCTCATCTCGGCGCAGGAAGACCATATCGCGCCGTGGAAATCCACCTATGCCGCGACGCAAATGTACAAGGGACCCGTCACTTTCGTTCTGGCAAAGTCGGGACACATAGCCGGGGTGGTCAATCATCCGGCCAACAGCAAATACGGCTATTACACGAACCCCAAATGCCCGCCGCATCCCGACGACTGGCTGAAGGAAGCCAAGCCCCACGATGGCTCCTGGTGGCCCTACTGGATGGAATGGATGAAGACGTACGCCGGGGAAATGGTCCCGGCGCGCCAGCCCGGCGCGGACGGCATCGCCATCGAGGACGCGCCCGGCAGCTACGTGCGCGTGCGGGCAATCTGAAGCCAGATCCTAAAATTGCTTCTGCAACTTTTGAGTGTGTTTTTGGCGCGTTTACGTGCCCATACGGCGCCGCTTGGGGGCCGGTTCGTGACGGGTTGCGTGCCCGTTCAACGTCATTTTGCGGACATTGCGTGCCGGTCTGGCGTATGTTTTGATCCGCGTTGCGTGACCGTTAACGCTTCGTTGGAACGTCTTGACCATTCCTGCTTGAACTGCCCGAATGGTGCAAGAGTCACCGCGCATGAAATGTAACCGGGAAATTTGCCGATACACCGGGATATGACTTGGCGGGCGTTTCCGAACTGCTTTCGGGATGTGAAAACGGCATGGTGGCAGCTTAATGAGAAGGTAAAAACTGCCATGCCATAATAAGCGTGGTTATTTACGATGGCGCAGCCTCAGAAATGGGTTTGGTTCGATCTCGACGATACGCTCCATGATTTTACATCGGCAGCGGACAAAGCCAGCTTATATGCGCTTCAAAGGCTTCGGGGGACAAGAGGGGAGGCTGATTCTATCTAATCGGGAGATGTTTTAGCTTTCAGGGAAAAGAGAATTCTTTTCTGAATGCTGGATGCTGGATGTTGCGCGGGGAAGGCGTTTCAAAATGAACGTCGGTCTTTTTGCGGTTTCCGCCACTGGATCACCGGATAACGCGGAGGGTTACGGGATGGCGCCGGGAGGCGGGAGGAGCGGTTCGAGTCATACATCGCGCGGACGCGCGATGTTGGATTCCCGCTTCCGCGGGAATGACGCGCTGAACCCCGAACCTCTAACCCCGAACCCCGGCCGCCTGTTTTAACGCTTGCTGTACTGGAAGCGGCGGCGGGCTTTGGCGCGGCCATACTTCTTGCGCTCGACGATACGCGGGTCGCGTCGCAGGAACAGCGCCGTTTTAAGCGGCTTGCGCAGCTCGGGCTCGAAATACGTGAGCGCCCGCGAGATGCCGTGCTTGACGGCGCCCGCCTGACCCGACAGGCCGCCGCCGTCCACGAGGCATTCCACGTCGAACTGGTTGGCGCGATTGGCGACTTCGAACGGCTGGTTGACGATCATTTGCAGCACAGGGCGCGCAAAATAGACTTTCACGTCGCGCCCGTTCACCGTAATCGCGCCCTTGCCCGGCTTGATCCAGACGCGCGCGACGGCGTTCTTGCGGCGGCCCGTGGCGTAGGCGCGGCCGCGATCATCGACTTTACGCTCGTGCTTCGGCGCTTCTTGCGTTGTTTCGACAACAGCAGCGGCAGCGACAACCGGCGTTTCGGCGGGCGCGGCGGCTTCGGCTTCTTTCACGGCCGTCTTGATGCCGGACAGCGCCGCCTTGCGCGACGGCGTTTTTTTCACAACGACGGTCTTTTCCTTTTTTTCACCTTCGGGTTTCTTGCGCGTGGCCATGTTACTTCACCCTTTTGTTCCTGGGATTGGCGGCGGCGAAATCGATTTTCACCGGGTTTTGGGCGGCGTGCGGATGTTCCGGCCCCTTGAAAACTTTCAGGTGACCCATCTGGCGGCGGCCCAGCGGCCCGCGCGGCATCATGCGTTCGACCGCTTTTTCGATCACGCGTTCCGGGAAACGGCCGGCCAGAATTTGGGCCGGGGTGCGGCTCTTGATGCCGCCGGGGTAGCCCGTGTGGTAATGAAACGCCCTGTCGCGCGCCTTGTTGCCGGTCAGGCGGACCTTTTCCGCGTTGACGACGACGACATGATCGCCGCAATCCACCGACGGCGTGAAGGTGGGCAAATGCTTGCCGCGCAAACGCTGCGCGACAACCGCCGCGAGGCGGCCCAAAATGACTCCTTCGGCGTCGATCAGAACCCAGCCTTTTTTGACGGCGGCGGGTTTCAGAGCGAAGCTTTTCGTTTGGACGCTCCGCCTGGTCAGTCGAATTTTTCCAGCCATGTTTTCACCTGTCTTTATGCTTTCCGTCCTGCCCGCGCAGCAGGCACCTCATCTTTCATTGCAGTCACGTGAAAATGCATCCCCGCCTCCCGTCTTCGTCCTAGGGACTTCGCCGGGTCTCGTGCCAAGTCCGGCAAAGCTGCGCAGCAGCGTAGACGGATCGCGGGGATGACGCGGAAAGGAAAGCTTTGCCTGTCCCTTCCCATGCCTTCAACGAAAGGTGGGGCTTTCTACGAATTCGCGGGCGAACGAGTCAACAGAAATAACGTCAAAAGCCGTAAAAAAAGGTTTGTGGTATTATAGTACCGCTATTTTGCGCTTTTTCTCGCCTCAAGGAAAGCCAGCGCCCGGATGACCCCCAAACGCGCCATGATGGCCGCGTCGAGCGCCCACAGGACGAACTGGGGATAAGCGTGGCCGAAGTTTTCGTGAAAATAGCGGATGAAGCCGCGCGCCTTGTTCTTTTCAAGAAAAAGGGACGTCACCTTGCTGGTAGCCCCGATATGGGTCACGGCAATATCGGGCACGAAGTAAATTTCGCCCTCGGCGCGTCGGAAGCGCAGGCAAAAATCCATGTCCTCCACATGAAGGAAATAATCTTCGTCGAATCCCTTGATGCGCCAGAAATCGTCCTTGTGCAGAAACATGAACGCGCCGCTTATGGCCGGCATGGGCGTAACGTCCGCAGGCACGGGGGCTTCGTGATAATTCAGCCGGTGTTCGGGGAAATATTTCTGGAGATGCAGCGCTTCGACGAAAGCCGTTTTCGGCGTCAGCAGAGCCCGGCGGCAGCCACGCTGATCTTTTCCTTTTTCGTCCAGCAGCCGCGCGCCAAGCATGCACGGCCTTTTCAGCTTCGCCGCATGCCCATGCAGGCGCTCGACGGCGTCCGGCGGCAACAGACTGTCCGGGTTGAGGAAGAGAAGGCAGTCGCCTTGCGCGTTCCTTGCGCCAAGATTGCAGCCTTTGGCGAAACCCACGTTGCCCTGGCCCGTCAAAAAGCGAATCCCCGGCCCGGCGTCCGCTTTTGCCTTGAGTTGATCCTCGACGTCCGGCGGGTTGCCGTTGTTGACGAGAACGAGTTCCACCGGCGCGCTTTGAGCCAGAACGGCGGCAATCGCCCGGTCCAGCACGGGGCCTGTGTGATAACTGACCATAATCACGGATGTTAGCGGCGGCGTCATTGACAAAGCGGCCCTTTCCTCTGCTAGTGTTGGGCTGTCTTCCTCAGGCGGACTTTCCCTCAAACACATGCCAGACAAATGATCGCCGTTCAAGAACTGGAGATTCCCGACGTCAAGCTCCTCCGTCCCAAAGTCCACCAGGACGATCGCGGCTATGTGACTGAAATCGCGCACGAAAAAGAAATGCAGGAACTGGGGCTGCCCGTCCGGTTCGTTCAGGAAAACCAGTCCCTTTCGCGGTTCGTCGGAACGGTACGCGGGCTTCATTTTCAAAAGCCGCCCGACGCCCAGGCAAAGCTTATCCGCGTTCTTAAGGGCAAAATTTTCGACGTCGCCGTCGATCTCAGGCCAAAGTCCCCTTCGTTCGGGCGTCACGTCAGCGCCATTCTGTCCGATGACGATATCGCCCAGCTTTACATTCCGCCGGGCTTCGCGCACGGTTTCTGCACGCTGACCGGCGACACGGTTATCCTTTACAAGATGTCGTCTTTCTACGCGCCCGCCAGCGAAGGCGGCGTGCTGTGGAACGATCCCGATCTGGCCATCCCCTGGCCGGTCGATCCCGCCAAGGCCATCCTTTCCGGCAAGGACGAAAAACAATCGCCCTTCAGGGATTTGCCGCCGTTGGAGTGGTGAGCCGCATGACCACGCTTATCGTCACGGGCGCGGCGGGATTTATCGGCTCGGCTTTGTGCCGCTATTTGCGAAGCCGCGACGTTGCCCGCGTTGTCGGCGTCGACAAGATGACCTATGCCTCGAGCCGCGAGTCCCTGGACGATTTGAAGGACGATCCCTCTTTCCGTCTCATCGAACGGGATATTTGCGACAGCGCCGCCATGAGCGCCCTTATGGCGGATGTCCGGCCGGACGGCATTATTCATCTCGCCGCCGAGACGCATGTGGACCGTTCGATCGACGGGCCCGCCGCCTTCATCCAAAGCAACATCGTCGGCACGTTCACGCTTCTGGAGTGCGCCCGGCATTACCGGGAACGGACGCCCGAAAAAAAGGATTCGTTCCGTTTTCTGCACGTGTCCACGGATGAAGTTTATGGCTCGCTGGGGCCCGAGGGCGCTTTTTCGGAAACGACGCTCTATGCGCCCAATTCGCCCTATGCCGCCAGCAAGGCCGCCGCCGACCATCTTGCGCGCGCGTGGCATAAAACGTACGGCCTGCCCGTTCTGATCAGCAATTGTTCCAACAATTACGGGCCATTCCAGTTTCCGGAAAAACTGATCCCCTTGTGCATCACGAAGGCGTTGAACGGCGAATCCTTGCCCATCTACGGGCAAGGCGCGAACGTCCGCGACTGGCTTTTCGTCGATGATCATGCCGAGGCGCTGCACATCCTTTTCGCCAAAGGCCGTATCGGCGAAAAGTACAACGTCGGCGGAAACGCCGAACGGCGGAACATCGATTTGATCCGCGATCTTTGCGCCGCGCTTGACGATCTTTTGCCGTCTTCGGCGCATAAGCCGCACAATCAGCTCATCGCATTCGTTGCCGACCGTCCCGGCCATGACGAGCGGTACGCCATGGATTTTACCAAGCTTAAGCGCGAGACGGGATGGTCGCCGCGCACGCCTCTGGCGGAAGGGTTGCGGCAGACGGTGCGCTGGTATCTCGACAACCGCGATTGGTGCGAAGCCATTCGCGCCCGCAAATACAAGGGCGAAAGGCTGGGGCGGGCTTCTTCGGCGGGAAGCGGGGCATGAACGCGAAGCATCGCATCATGCTTCTGGGCGCGGGGGGCCAGGTGGGGCAGGCGCTCCGGCATTGTCCTTTACCTGCGGATTGGGAACTGGGCGCTTACGATCATGCGCGCCTCGATATCGCGAACGCTTCGGCTTTGCGGGACGCCGTGCGGGACTTCAAGCCCGTCCTCATTATCAACGCCGCCGCCATGACCGCCGTCGACAAGGCCGAGAAGGATCCCGACGGCGCGCGGGCCGCCAATTTCGAGGGGCCCGCCATTCTCGCGTCGCAATGCTCGACGCGCGACATACCGCTTATCCACCTGTCCACGGATTACGTGTTCGACGGACGGCAGGACAGGCCCTGCCTTCCGGACGACGCGATGAATCCTCTCAACGTGTACGGCGAAAGCAAAATGCTGGGCGAGGAAGCCATCCGGCACGAACATTCCTGGCACGTCATTTTGCGCGTTTCATGGGTTTTCAGCGCGTTCGGCCGAAACCTTTTGCCCAACACGCTGAAGATGATCGACGAGCGCGACGAATTGCGCATGGTCACGGATCAGACGGGCGGGCCGACACCTGCGCTCGACGTCGCGCGCGCGCTTGTGGTTATCGGGAAGACCCTTCTGGACGGAAAGTCCGGCTGTTTCGGCACGTTCCATTATTGCGGCGCGCCGCCCTGCTCGCGCTACGCGCTGACGGAAGCCATCATGGAGGCTTACGCGCCCTACACAAGCCGCCGCCCGAAAATTTCGCCGACCGTCAGCGCCGCGTTCGCTTCCTTCGCGCGGCGTCCTTCCTTTTCGGCGCTCGATTGCACGAAAACCGAAGCCGTTTTCGGCCTTCCGCAGCCTTCCTGGCGTCAGGGACTTGCGGAGGCCATGGATTTACTGATGACCGACAGGAGCGTCTCCGCATGACGACGAAAAAAGCCATCATCCTTGCCGGGGGCAACGGCACGCGGCTTTATCCCGCGACGCGCGCGTTCAGCAAGCAGCTTATGCCCGTTTACGACAAGCCCATGATTTACTACCCGCTGTGCACGCTTATGCTGTCGGGCATCCGGGATTTTCTGATCGTCAGCACGCCGCACGATTTGCCGTTGTTTAAGCATCTTATGGGCGACGGCGGGCAATGGGGGCTGACTTTCAGTTATGCCGAACAGCCCAGCCCGAACGGGCTGGCCGAGGCGTTCGTCATCGGCCGGTCCTTTGTCGGCAAGGACAACGTCGCCATGATCCTTGGCGACAACCTGTATTACGGACAGGGCTTGCAGGCGCTTCTCCAGAAAGCCGCCGCCAAAAAGGAAGGCGCGACCGTTTTCGGTTACCGCGTCGCCGCCCCGGAACGTTACGGCGTCATCGCCTACGACAAAAAGGAGCGTCCCGTCGATATCGTCGAGAAACCGAAAAAGCCGCCCTCTCCCTGGGCCGTGACGGGACTTTATTTCTACGACAACCGCGTGGTGGATATTGTCAAGGAACTCAAGCCCTCGCCGCGCGGCGAACTGGAAATCACCGACGTCAATTGCGCCTATCTCAAGCTGAACAGCCTGGAAGTGGTCCGCCTCGGCCGCGGCAACGCCTGGCTCGACACCGGCACGCATGAATCGCTTGCCAACGCAACCGAGTTTGTGCGCATTATCGAGCAGCGCCAGTACGTTAAAATCGGCTGCCCGGAAGAAATCGCCTTCAATCTCGGCTACATCGATGCCGGGCAGGTGCTGAAAATCGCCCGCGAAAGCGGCAAAACGCCCTATGCCCAGTATCTCGAACGGCTCGTCGAAGCCCCCTGAGTTGTCATGACGAACAACCTGCTTATTCTGTCCCTCGTCACGCCCGCCGCGTGCGTTCTCGGATTGCTTTTCACCTTCCTGGCGCGCCGTTTCCTGCTCCGTCGCGCCGTGCTGGATCGTCCCAACGAACGCAGCTTGCACAAGGAACCCGTGCCGCGCGGCGGCGGGTTGGCCGTCATGGCCGTCGTGCTTCCGGGACTGGCGCTTGCGCTGGTCTTTACCGGCTCCTTGTTTCCCCACACATGGCTTCTGCTTGCGGCCGTTTTGCTCGTACTCGTGTCGTGGCTCGACGACCGCCGGGGAGCCGCTATTGTCCTTCGCTTCAGCGTGCACCTTCTTGCGGCAGGCGCCGGAAGCCTTGCCTTCGGCCCGGATCAATTGCTGTTCGGCGGATTCCTTCCTCTTTGGGCGGACCGCGTGGCAATGATCCTTGCCTGGGTATGGTTCATGAATCTGTACAATTTTATGGACGGCATCGACGGCATCACGGGGGTTGAAACGCTTTGCCTCGTCACCGGCGTGGCGCTGGTTTTCTGGTTTTTCAAGCTGGGCGATCCCTTTCATTTTACGCTTGTCGCCCTTTTGTTGGGGACCATCGGCGGTTTTCTCGTTCTCAACTGGCACCCGGCCCAAATTTTCCTCGGCGACGCGGGCAGCGTGCCGCTCGGTTTTCTGACGGGCTATCTTCTTCTTTTGCTTGCCGCGAACCACCATCAGGCGGCGGCGCTTATTTTGCCGCTCTATTACCTTGCGGACAGCGGCATAACCCTTGGACGGCGCGTATGGCGCGGGGAGAAATTCTGGCAAGCGCACCGCCAGCATTATTACCAGCGCGCCGCCCTGGTTTTAGGAAAGCACGATACCGTCGTTCAATGGGTTTTGCACACAAACCTTATTCTGCTTGTCGCCGCTTTGCTCTCCGCACTGACGCTCCCGACGGCCTGGGCTTTGGCGATTGTGGCCGTTGCGCTTCTTTTGCGAAAGATGCATAAAGTGGCCCCATTATGACACGCCGTCTTTTCCGCCCAAGCCCGCGCGCGATGGCCTTCACGCATGACGCCGTCATGGCGGCGCTGGCTTTCATTCTGGCGCTTTATCTGCGCCTCGGCGACGACCTTTTTTCGATGCCCTTTCATGTGTTCATCAGCACCACGGCCCTTTTCACGCTGACGTGCGCGATCGTTTTCTGGGCCAGCGGCCTTTACCGCGGCATTTGGGCTTTCGCTTCCGTGCGCGATCTGGCCGAGATTCTCCGCGCCGTTTCCATCGCCGTGGCCGCCTACGCGCTGGCCGGGTTTCTTATCACCCGGCTTGAGGGCGTGCCGCGCACCGTGCCCTTCATGGCATGGTTTATTCTTTTGGCCGGCATTGGCGGTTCACGGCTGGCTTTTCGCCTGCTCCGCGAAAGGCGCTTGAGCGCCTTGTGGGAACGGTCCGGCGGCGGGCGGGTCAACGTGCTTATTGTCGGCGCGGGCGACGAGGCCGATTTGTTCATCCGCGCAGTGGGAAGCAATCCGCAGGCGCCCTTCAAGGTTGTCGGCGTCGTCGGCGAGAACAACAAGCGCGTCGGTCGCCGGATTCACGGCGTCGAGGTGCTGGGCACGCTCGACGAGCTTTCCGGACTTGTCGAAAAACTGCGTGAGCAGGACCGGACGCCCAGCCGTCTTATCCTCACGCGATCCCTCACGCGGATGAACGGCGCGCTGGTCGCGGATCTTCTTGAGAAGTGCACGGCGCTTGGCCTTAGCTTGTCGCGGCTGCCCGCCTTGACCGAATTGCGCGACGACGTCGCGTCGTCGTTGGCCGTGCGCGACCGGCCCATCGCCCTTGAAGACCTTCTGGGACGCCCCGAAACGGTTTTGAACCGGCAGGCCATCCGCACGCTCGTCAAGGACCGGCGCGTTCTGGTGACCGGCGCGGGCGGTTCCATTGGCTCGGAACTCGTGCGCCAGATTGCCGCTTTGGAACCTGAGCACCTGACTCTTCTCGACTTGAGCGAGTTCAACCTTTACCGCATCGAGCTTGAAACGCACGACGGTTTTCCGGATCTTCCGGCGCGCGCTTTCATCGCCGACGTGCGCGATCCGGCCCGGCTAACCCAGATTTTCCGCGATGAAAAGCCCGATCTTGTCTTTCACGCGGCCGCCATCAAGCACGTGCCGCTGGCGGAAACGAACGCGCGCGAAGCCCTGCTGACCAACGTTATCGGCACACGGCTCGTGGCGGATTGCGCGGTGAAGACCGGCGTTTCCGCCATGGTGCTTATTTCCACCGATAAAGCCGTTTATCCCGCGAACGTCATGGGCGCGACCAAGCGACTGGCGGAACTTTATTGCCAGGCGCTTGACCTTTCGTCCACGGGAACGCGCTTCATCACGGTGCGCTTCGGCAACGTTCTGGGTTCGACGGGATCGGTCGTGCCTCGTTTTCAGGAACAATTGACCAAAGGCGGACCGCTGACCGTCACGCATCCCGACATCACGCGCTATTTCATGACGATCCGCGAAGCGGTGGAGCTTGTTTTGCAGGCATCGGCGCTTGGGGTGCAGCCCGGCGACGAGCGTGGCCGCGTCCTTGTCCTCGACATGGGCCAGCCGGTTAAAATCGCCGATCTTGCGCGACAGATGATCCGGCTTGCAGGTTTAAAGCCCGGCGAAGACATTCAAATCGCCTATACCGGCCTTCGCCCCGGCGAAAAGCTGCACGAAGAGCTTTTTTCGCCGCACGAGGAACTTGTGCCTTCCTCCGCCGACGGCGTCCGTATCGCCAAATCGCCGACGGTGGAACTGACCCAATTGCAGCAATCACTGTCCAACTTCGCCACGATGCTCCAGGCAGGGATGGCCGAAAGCGCCGTTATTGCCCGTTTGGAAGAACTGGTGCCGGAGTTTCGAAGGGCATAGTTAACTCGATCGCCCGGCAAACCCTATCGGTTGCTGTTCTTATTCAAAATGTCGTAAATGTCCTTGCGATGAGCAATCGCAACAATGACGGCGCGGCGTTGGTCCGCCATAATGCGATAAACGACGCGATAATCACCTACACGAATTCGACGGTGGCCTTTCAGGGAATATTGAAGCGGCTTCCCAAAACTAACAGGGTCAACTGTTAGACGGCTTTCAATAGCCTCCCTGATCCTCGAACGCATTGCGGGGGGCAACGCCGGAATATCGCGCTTGACGACAACGGGACGGTATTCAACCACAAACATTTAGCGCCATGCATCGGCGTGGGACACATTTTTCTTCCCTTGGTCTTCTTTCTCGCGAAGTTCAGCCAGACGGGACAAAGCTATGTCCTCCCGGCGCTCCAGCGCGTCAAGCACAAGCTCCCTGGTGAGGCTGGCGACCGACTTTCCTTCGCGCTTCGCCAAATGGGAAAGAACGTTCACGGTTTCCGGCGAAAGTGTAACGTTCAGGCGTGGATTTGTCGTTGGCATGTGTTCCTCCAAGGCTGACTGTTGGAGTGTAACACTTTTACATCACCTCTTCAAGGGTTTTTTCAGGATTTCCCGATCACCGACTCCGGATCGACCGGTTTGCCGTCGATACGCGTCTCGAAGTGCAGTTGGGGCGTCGAGACGCCGCCGGTGCTGCCGACCGTGCCGATCATGTCGCCGGGCGCGACGACGGTATCCTTGTTGACCAGCATGCGCTCAAGATGCGCGTAGGCCGTGACCCAGCCGCCTTCGTGGCGAATGAGCACCAAATTGCCGAATCCCTTCATTTCGTTGCCCGCGTAAACGACGATTCCGCCGCCCGCCGCGATTACCGGCGCGCCCTTGGGCGCGGCGATATTGATGCCGTCGTTGTTCACGCCTTGCCCTTTCGACCCGAAAGCCGACACGACGGGCCCCTGAACGGGCCAACGGAGAACAGGAGCCGACGGGGCGTTGACGTTTTCTTCGGCCGGTTTCGCGGGTGGCGTGATTTTCAGCGGTTCAGCCGATGCCACCGTCGTCGGAACGGATTTGGCGGGCAGAGATGGGGGCGCAAGCGGCGCAGCCGACGGCAACGTTTGCGGCGCCTCAAGCGGTTCGGCCGTGACGGCTTGCGAGGCAATGCTGCCCGTCGAAACGGACTCCAGAGGAGCCTGTTCGATGCCGCCGCGCGGCGCCGCCGAAGGAACCGGCGCGTTGCTCTGGTCCCGCGCGGGAAGTACAAGGCGCTGACCCTGACGCAGGGTGAACGGCGGCTTCAGGTCGTTGAGCACGATCAGGTCGCGCATCGAAACGCCGTTTTTTTGCGCGATGCTGTAAACCGTCTGGTTCCGCCCAACGGATATTTCATCGCCGGCCACAATGCTATTCCTGTCGGCTATGTTCTCGTATCCCGGCGGACGGGACATGGCGCAACCGGTGATCAGAAGACAGAAAACAGGGATCAGAAGACAGAAAGATCTTCGGCTGTTCTGTTTTCCTTTTTCTGATAACTGATAACTGATAACTGTCATCTGATGACTTCCATCCCACCCATATATGGCCGCAGCGCCTCCGGAATGACGATGGAGCCGTCCGGCTGCTGGCCGTTTTCCATCACGGCGATCAGCGCGCGGCCCACCGCGATGCCGGAGCCGTTCAGCGTATGCACGAACTCGGTGCCTTTGTCGCCCGGCCGGCGGCAGCGCGCGTTCATGCGCCGCGCCTGAAAGTCCCAGCAATTCGAGCAGCTGGAAATTTCGCGGTACGTGTTCTGGCCCGGCAGCCAAACCTCGATGTCGTACGTCTTGCGCGACGCGAAACCCGTATCGTTTGTGCACAGCACCATGGTGCGGAAGGGCAGCCCTAGACGCTTGAGGACCGTTTCGGCGCAGGACGTCATGCGTTCGTGCTCGGCCTCGGACTGGTCGGGGGCGGCGATACTGACCAGCTCGACCTTGTAAAATTGATGCTGGCGCAGCATGCCGCGCGTGTCCTTGCCCGCCGATCCCGCTTCGGAGCGGAAACAAGGCGTCAAGGCCGTGAAGCGGTAGGGCAGTTCGTCGCGGTTGACGATGTCGCCGTGAACGATGTTCGTCAGCGGCACCTCGGCCGTGGGAATAAGCCAGTGGCCTGTCGTCGTTTTGAACAAATCCTCGGCGAATTTCGGCAGGCTTCCCGTGCCGTAGACAATTTCGTCCTTCACCAGAAGCGGCGGCGAAAATTCTGTGTAGCCGAATTCCTTTGTATGGATGTCGAGCATGAAAGCGCCCAGCGCACGCTCCAACCGCGACAGCGCGCCTTTCAGCAGCGTGAACCGCGCGCCGGAAAGCTTGGCCGCCGTGGTGAAATCCATCAGGCCAAGCGCTTCGCCCAGTTCGAAATGGTGTTTGGGGTTTTTGATATCGCGCGGCGCGCCGACGCGACGGACTTCCTTGTTGTCGTTATCGTCCTTGCCGTCCGGCACATCGTCCGCCAGCCGGTTCGGAATGCAGGAAAGGTATTCCTCAAACGCCTTGTCCTGAAGCCGCGCCCTGTTCTCAAGTTCGGCCAGACTGTCTTTCAGATTGGCCACTTCCTGCATCAGCGCGTCCGCGTTGCCGCCCGTGCGCTTGACCTCGCCGATTTGTTTGGAAAGATCGTTGCGGCGCGCCTGTGCCTCTTGCATGGCCGTTTGCGTCGCGCGGCGGTCGGCATCCATTTTCAATACCTCGGCCGACGCAGGCGCAAGGCCGCGGCGCTTGAGCGCCCGGTCGAAAGCTTCGGGGTCTTTACGTATAAGTTGAATATCGTGCATGGCGGATTCCAATAAAATGTGATTTTGCCCGACTATAGCGGGGTTCGGGGCTAGGGGCTAGGGGTTCGGGATTAAGACACACGGCTACGAATCCGGGTTAATGAGGAGAGAAGCGAGGTAATCGGGGTTCCAACCGGCTAATTTTCTTCGGATTTTAAGGCTTTTCTTGTCTTTGGCGTTGCGAACAAGATTAATGGCGAAGTGAC
>Ga0302247_1001435_pt1 | contig 18400 bp, 17 predicted proteins | sample AAG_UR_Ile_MG_FD_193529 | JGI IMG/M metagenome (GOLD analysis project Ga0302247, IMG submission 193529) | Enriched activated sludge microbial communities from anaerobic digester in WTTP, New Holstein, Wisconsin, United States - AAG_UR_Ile | ecosystem: Engineered > Bioreactor > Anaerobic >...
CGACGGCGGGGGCCGAGGCGTCCATGGCCGTGACCGTGGCGCCGGCACGGGCCATCTGGAGCGCGAAGCCGCCGTGATAGCAGAACAGATCGAGCGCGGCGCCGCGGGCCACCTGCCGCATGAGCAGGTGGTTGTCGCGCTGGTCCAGGAACGCGCCGGTCTTCTGGTCCGCCGCCAGGTCCGTCTCGAAGGTGACGTCGCCCTCGCGGTAGAGGGTGGGTCCCGGTGTGCCAGAGAGCACCCGGGTCTGCTGGGGCAGGCGCTCGGCCAGCCTCGCGCGGGCGGTGTTCTTCAGCAGCAGCAGGCGCGGGGAGAAGAGCTCGACGGCGGCGTCGCGCAGGCGGTCGAGCCAGGTGTCGGCGCCGGCGCACAGCGTCTGCAGGACCAGGGCGTCGCCGATGCGGTCCAGCACGACGCCGGGCAGGTGGTCGCTCTCCGAGTGCACGAGGCGGCAGGAGGCGCCCGCCAGGCCCAGGGGACCGTCCCGCAGGGCGGCGGCCTCGGTCAGTTGGCGCCGCAGCCACTTCTCGTCCAATGGGCGGGTGGTGGCGGCCAAAAAGCGCACACGGATGGTGGAGGCGGGGTTATAAAAACCCTGTCCCAGCCAGGCGCCGCCGGGATCCCGCAAGCCGACCACGCCGGCCGGCGTGTCGGCCGGCGCCAGGACGTCGTCGGCCCAGACCCACGGCAGGCCGCGGGCCAGACGGACGGCGCCGCGGGCGGTGACGCGCACAGGGATCAGGCTTCCGGAGACGTCCTGCGCCATGCGGGCGTCACTTCGCGGAGGGGAGCCGGGACTCCCAGCCCGTGACCAGGGCGTCGACGTCGGCGAGCAGCCGGACCAGGTAATTGGTGCGGTCGTACAGGTAGAGCAGGTCGCCGAGGTTCCGCAGCACCTCGTCGCGGTCGTAGGGCTTGATGAAGAAGCCCAGGATGTTCTGCCGCAGCGCACCCACGGCGTCCTCGCTCTCGGCGAAGGAGACCGACAGGATCGGGATGAGATTGGGCGAGCGTGTCTTCAGTTGGGACAGGAATTCGAGCCCGCTGCGATCATCGTCCCCGCGGGGGCGGGGCACCGAGACGACCAGGGACAGATCCCGAAGTGCGTCGGCGGTCTTGCGCGCCTCCTCGATGGTCTTGACCGAAAAGACCCGGTATCCCATCTGCTCGATGAGCTCGGCCAGGGTGGCCCTGGCCGCGTCGTCGGGCTCGAGGATCAGCGCGGTGCCCGTCTTGACGTTTTTGAGCAGCTGGGCGGGGATCCGGGAACGGAACGCCAAGAGTCGCTGCATCAACTGGTTGAGGTCGTCGGCGCCTGGTGTGTTCATGGCAAACTCCATTGAAATCCGGTACCCCCGGGGTGACTCGAACACCCGGCCAACGGTTTAGGAAACCGCTGCTCTGTCCGCCTGAGCTACGGGGGCGGCAGGACTATTGAAGTAACTCCAACGCGCGCCCGTTTGCAAGGGGTTTGTGGGGGGGACGCCGCCTTTTTCATCAAAAACAGCTTGCCATCGGTCTGGAATTTGACTAACTTGCCCGCCTCAGTCGTGCTCACGCATGACGCTTCCTGCTCCGCGCACGGTGCGCGGGGCGAAAGGGTGAAAGCCCCCATCCACAGGAGTATGGAAAGAAAATGGCATTGACACGTTCCTATCGAGATCAAGTGAACAATGAACGGGAGTACGAGATGATCACCATCCTCGCTCCGGAAACCACCTCCGAGGACATCAAGGTCATCCAGCGCCGCGTCCTCGAGCTGATGGAGCGCAAGGAAGGCCGCCTGCTCGCCCTCGAGAACTGGGGCCGCCGGCGTCTGGCGTACACCGTCCGCAAGCACCGCAAGGGCATCTATCTGTATTGGCGCTTCCTGGGCCACTTCGAGCTCGTGGCCGAGATCGAGCGCCTCATGCGCATGATCGAAAAGGTCATCCGCTACATGAGCATCCTCGTGGACGCCAACGTGGATCCCAACGCCCGTCCCGAGACCGTGACCGATGAGCAACTGAACCAGGCCGCCACCATCCCGGCCTTCGACGCCCCCGAGCCCGAGGAGCGCGAGGCGCGTCCGGCCGAGACCGATGATGAGTCCGGCGACGAGGCAGAGTCCGCCGGTGACGAGTCCGAAGACGAGGACAAGGAGTGAGCGCCATGATGAACGACAAGAAACCCCGCCGCTTTGGTCGTCGCAAGGTCTGCATGTTCTGTGCGGACGTCACCGTCAAGATCGATTACAAGAACCCCCAGATGCTGCGTTCGTTCGTGACCGAGCGTGGGAAGATGATTCCCTCGCGCATCACGGGCACCTGCGCCCAGCATCAGCGCTCCCTGTCCCTGGCGATCCGCCGGTCCCGCATGGTGGCGCTCATGCCGTTCGCCGTGAACGAGTAGAAAGAGGAGACCCGTCATGGCATACATGGAAATCATTCTCAGTGAAGACATTCTCGGCAAGAAGACCGGCGACGTCGTCCGCGTCCGCGCCGGCTACGGCCGCAACTACCTGGTTCCGATGGGCCTGGCCGTCGAGGCCACCAAGAAGAACAAGGCCCGCGTGGACCACGAGAAGCGCGTGGTCTCCGCCCGTCGCGCCAAGCTCGTCAAGACCGCCGAGGACCTGAAGGCGCGCCTCGAGGCGCTGACCCTTTCGATCCCCAAGCGCACCGGCGATGGCGAGAAACTGTTCGGCTCGGTCACCACCAAGGAGCTGCAGACGGCCCTCGAGGCCCAGGGGCTCAAGGTCGACCGCAAGATCTTCGTGCTCGCCGACCCCATCAAGACCACCGGGGTGCACCAGATCACCTGCCGCCTGACGCAGTCGGTGACGGCCAGCCTGAAGGTCTGGGTCATCAGTGAAAACTGATCCCGTCGGAGTCGGGGTTCCCCTTGACTTCTGAAGCCCGCCTGCCTCCCCACTCCAAGCCGGCCGAGATGGCCGTGCTCGGAGCCATCCTGCTCGAAGCCGGCATCCTGTCCCAGGTCAGCCCGATCATCTCTGCCGCGGACTTCTACGTGCCCGCGCACCAGGATCTGTTCGAGGCCATGATCGCGCTGGACGACCGGCGCCAGCCCATCGACCTCACCACGCTCTCCAACGAGCTCGAGGTCCGCGACCGCCTCGGTCGCATCGGCGGGCTCGAATACATCGTCGACCTGGCCTCCCAGGTGCCCACCACCGCCAACGCCATGCACTACGCGATGATCGTGCGCGACAAATCCCGCGTGCGTCGGCTCATAGGCGCCTGCCACGACATCTCCTCGAAGGCCTACGCCCCCAAGGACGAGGACGAGGGGGACGAGGCCAACCTGTTCGACTGGGCGGGCCAGGTCTTCTACAACGCCACCCTCGAGGACCGGGTCGCCACGTTCTCCCACATCAAGGCCGAGCTGGTGAAGTTCCTCGACAAGATGAGCACGGCCTGGCAGAACCCCGAGATCGGGCTGGGCGTGCCCTCGGGCTTCGACGATCTCGACCGCATCACGGGCGGCTTCAAGCGCGGCGACCTGGTCATCCTGGCCGCGCGTCCCTCCATGGGCAAGACCGCGCTGGCCCTGAACATGGCCGAGCACGCGGCGCGCGCCGGCGTCCCCACGCTGGTCTTCTCGCTCGAGATGAACGCCGAGCAGCTCACCATGCGCCTTCTGTCGTCGGCCTCCCGGGTGAACCTGCACCAGCTGCGCAACCAGTTGACGTACACGTCCTCGAAGACCAGCGACTCCACGCTCCTTTCCCGCATCACCGCTGGCTGCAACGAGTTGTTCAAGGCCCCGCTGGTCATGGACGACACGCCGGGCATCTCCATGCACACGGTGCGCGCCCGGGCCCGCCAGTGGCGCTCCAACCGCGACTTCTTCCCGGCAGGCGAGCCCCACAAGCGCGGGCTGATCCTCATCGACTACCTGCAGCTCATGCACGGCCGCACGGGCAAGAACATCAACCGTGAGCAGGAGATCTCCGAGATCTCGCGCGGCCTGAAGGCGCTGGCCCGCGAGCTCGACCTGCCGGTGATCGTCCTCTCCCAGCTCAACCGCGAGGTCGAGAAGGAGAAGGACAAGAAGCCCATGCTCTCGCACCTGCGCGAGTCCGGCGCCATCGAGCAGGACGCCGACATCATCATGTTCATCCACCGCGCGGAGTACTACGACCGCGAGAACCCGGCCTTGAAGGGCAAGGCCGAGCTCATCGTCGCCAAGCACCGCAACGGGCCCACCGGCACGGTGAACCTGCAGTTCATCCACGAGTGCACCAAGTTCGAGAACGCCACCACCGAGGACAACGCCGCCATCTACGTGCCCCCGGAGGACAGCCCATTCTGATTGCCCCGCGCAATCCACGGAGTCTCCATGAGTAACGAACAGACCTGCAAGCAGAACATCCAATCCTACCTCGACCAGCTCGCCGCCATTGGCCTGTACCTGGGCAAGTCCAAGCTCAAGTTGTTCGAGAAGAACGCCTCGAAGCAGGTCTTCGAGATGCTCAAGAGCTTCAACATGGACGGGGAGAAGGACCGCCCCGTCCTCGAGGCGCTGGCGCCCCAAAACCTGGGTGACGGCCGCATCGCCGTGCCCGCCTCCGGCGGCGAGACGTACTTCATGAAGGAGCTCGACGGCGCCTGGAAGATCGCCGACGTCGAGCTGCCCTGCAACTGCGCCATGGAAGAAGACTCCGCCACGGCCGGCAAGTGCATGATGTGCGAGGGCACGGGCAAGTCCGGCGACGACAAGTGCACCGGCTGCGACGGCAGCGGCGTGTGCGCCGAGTGCGAGGGCACCCTGAAGGTGTCCCTCTCGAAGACCCTCGAGAAGGCCGGCTGCGAGGACGGTGAATGCGAGGATCCCGACCATCACCACACCCCGGACGCCCCGTTCGAGTCCCTCGAGGCCTTCTCGGCCGAGTATCTCAAGGGTGGCGACGTGACCCCGCTCACCCGCGCGGTGGCCGGCTTCGTCTGGGAGATGGACGGCGTCTTCCGCAAGTACTGCGACGACATGCGCGCGCTCTACGACGAGTTCTTCCTCACGGCCGAGCTCGCGTACCCGCACATCCTGTTCCCGGTGTACGAGCGCCCGTTCATGGCCATGCCCGATCCCAACCCCGAGGACGGCGCCGGCGAGATCCACAACGTCTCCATGGCCGAGGAGGAGTTCCTGCTCACCGTGCAGGCCGCCGGCCAGGGGAAGATCCGCATCACCGAGATCCAGGTCCCCTGCGAGTGGGAGATGCACCCGGTGTTCCAGCCCCACGACGAGCCCATGCCCTGCGAGTGCATGGACGACGAGGGCGTCCCCGACGAGGACTGCCCCTCCTGCAAGGGTACGGGCCTGGTCGTGTGTCCGATCTGCCTGGGCCTGGGCTGGATGGAGATCGCGCCCAACCCCATCACCGACGACCTCATCGAGGACGCCGACCGCTACCGCCAGCTCGTCCCCGCCCTGTACGACATGGAAGAAGAGTAGAAGACCGCGTCAGCGGTCTTCATGTCCACGGAAGACCGCGTCCGCGGTCTTCATGTCCACCAAGTCCACAAAAGAGTTCTTATGAAACGTCTTGCATGTGCGCCGGAGCCGACCGCGTGTGGACATAGTGGACACAGTGGACATAGTGGACACAGTGGACGATTTCGCTGGGTGGACGATTTCGCTGGGTGGGCTTTTCCGCTGGGTGGACGTTTTCGGGTGCTTTTTCGCTGTCTTCACCGGACCCCTTGACAGTCGGAAATCGGTGTTTACTTTCCTCTCCAGAAAGCCTGATTGATATTGATAGTGATCAGGCAAATGAAATGAATATTGCAAGAGGAGGTGACATCATGCTTGCCAATTGGTTTGATCTCAACAATTACATCGCTCAGCAACTGTCCCGTCAGATGAACGCCATGTTCGAGGAACAGGCCGCCTCGATCTCCGCCTGGCCGCCGTGCAACACGTACGAGAACGCCGAGGCCGTGATCTTGACCGCCGAGGTTCCGGGCTTCGCCTCGGACGACCTGAACCTGTCGGTGGTGCAGGATGTGCTCACGCTCTCGGGCGAGCGCAAGCCGAAGAAGGTCGAGGAGTCGATCGTGCACCGCCGGGAGCGCCAGGGCGCGGTGAAGTTCTCACGCTCCTTCACGCTGCCGTACCGCGTCGACGCCGGCAAGGTCGAGGCCGAACTGAAGGATGGCGTGCTGACCGTCATGCTGCCGCGGCACCCCGAGGAGCAGCCCCGCAGCATCCAAATCTCGAAGAAGTGAGCTGGAGGTGACATCATGCGTAACGAAATGCAGGAAACCCGTAAGACCGAGAATCAGGAAGTCGAGAAGATCGAGAACCGCCGCACCGTCATCCCGGCCGTGGACATCTACGAGAACGCCCGCGAGCTCTGGATGGAGGTGGATCTGCCCGGTGTGCGCGAACAGGACGTGGAGGTGAACTTCGAGAAGCAGGCGATCCGCATCGCCGGCAAGGTCGCCCCCGTCCCCGAGGGCTGGCGCCGCACGCTGCGCGAGTACGCCCCCACGGACTACGAGCGGTCCTTCAAGCTGCCGTCGGGCCTCGACGTGGCGAAGTTCCACGCCGAGTTCGAGAACGGCGTGCTCACCCTGCACCTGCCCAAGTCCGCCGAGCACCAGCCCCACAAGGTCGTGATCAACAAGAAGTGAGCCTCCCTTGACACGCGCGGGGGTTTCATCTAATACGTCGGCACCGGCCATCTACGGCCGCCAACCCCGGGGCGACGCCCCGACGCAAGGAACCCGACGATGACCAACACCCACGTGGAACCCCTGAACCTGAAGCTCCCCCACAAGGTCGCCGACCTATCCCTGGCCGAATGGGGCCGCAAGGAGATGGAGCTCGCCGAGCGCGAGATGCCCGGCCTGATGGCCGTGCGCGAGAAGTACGGGCCCCAAAAGCCCCTGGCCGGCCTGCGCGTCATGGGCAGCCTGCACATGACCATCCAGACCGCCATGCTCATCGAGACCCTCGAGGCCCTGGGCGCTGACGTGCGCTGGGCGTCGTGCAACATCTTCTCCACCCAGGACCACGCCGCGGCCGCCATCGCCGCCGCCGGCCGCACGGCCGTGTTCGCGTGGAAGGGCGAGACCCTCGAGGACTACTGGTGGTGCACCGAGATGGCGCTCACGTGGCCCGACGGCCGCGGCCCGGACCTGATCGTCGACGACGGCGGCGACGCCACCATGCTCATCCACCTGGGCGTCTTTGGCGAGCAGGATCCGTCCACCCTCGAGAAGGCCGCCTCCCACAAGGAGATGCAGATCGTCCTCGACCGGCTGCGCGCTTGCGTGGCCACCCGCCCGGATCACTGGCGCAAGGTCGCCGCCCGAGTCAAGGGCGTCTCCGAGGAGACCACCACCGGCGTGCACCGCCTTTACCAGATGATGGAGAAGGGCGAGCTGCTCTTCCCCGCGATCAACGTCAACGACAGCGTCACCAAGAGCAAATTCGACAACCTCTACGGCTGCCGCGAGTCCCTGGCCGACGGCATCAAGCGCGCCACCGACGTGATGGTGGCCGGCAAGACCGTGGTGGTGTGCGGCTACGGCGACGTGGGCAAGGGCTGCGCCCAGTCCATGCGCGGCTTCGGCGCCCGGGTGATCGTGACCGAGATCGACCCGATCTGCGCGCTGCAGGCGGCCATGGAGGGCTACGAGGTCAAGACCCTCGAGGACGTCGTGGCGCTCGGCGACATCTTCGTGACGGCCACCGGCAACTTCCACATCATCCGCGGCGAGCACATGGAGCGCATGAAGGACGCCGCGATCGTGTGCAACATCGGGCACTTCGACTCCGAGATCGAGATGACCTACCTCGAGCAGACCCCGGGCATCGTCAAGTCCACGGTGAAACCCCAGGTGGATCTGTGGACCTGCAAGTCCGGGAACACGATCATCGTGCTGGCCGAGGGCCGCCTGGTGAACCTGGGCTGCGCCACCGGCCACCCCAGTTTCGTCATGAGCACCTCGTTCACCAACCAGTGCCTGGCCCAGATCGAGCTGGCCACGAAGCCCCACGAGGTCCGGGTGTACACGCTCTCGAAGAAGCTCGACGAGGAGGTCGCCCGCCTGCACCTGGCCAAGCTCGGCGCCCGCCTGACCACCATGACCCCCGAGCAGGCCGCCTACATCGGCGTCCCGGTCGAAGGCCCCTTCAAGCCCGAAAACTACCGTTACTAGCGCTCCCTTCTCAGGGAGTGCGCAAGCCCTGCTGAAAGAACCAGGAAGTGGGCGTTTGCGCCAGGTGGAGGCGTGGCATCCGTCCTCTCCCAGCGTGCAGGTGTGTGGGTGCCCGCAGGAGACGCGGGTGAAGCGCGCGTCGGTCTCCACCCTGGTGGGAATGACCTGCCGCTGGGTCGAGGAGATTTTGAGCTGCCCCTCCCCATTCCCCATTCCTCATTCCAAACTGGGACTGCGGTGATCGCTGGGGCGCAGACGGCCGGGGGCGGTCGAATCCCGAGCGGGCCTCAATGGTCAGAAGTGCCACCCGACGGCGAGCTGGAGCCATGGGATCACGGGGTACTTCAGGCGCTCGCCGGCGTAGGCGGCGGCCTCGATCGAGAACGTGAACCCCGAAGCGCCCAGGTAATGCAGCCCGACAGGGGCGTACACGAGCGCGCTCCACGTGCCGTCACCGGCGTCGTCGAAAAAGGCGAAGTCCTTCATGGCCACGCCCTGGACGCCGACGTACATCGTCCAGCGGCGGTCGGGGGCGTCGTTGAAGTGCCAGTGGGCGCCGGCGTGGGCGGCGATGGGGTTCCCGCCCGCGGTGAGCCGCAGGGCTGGCGTGGCGAACACGTTCAACGCGGCGCCGCCGAAGATGCCCGGCCCCAGCAGGTGCAGTTGCACCCCGAAGGGCCGCGCGCGCCGGGGGTTCGCGGCCGCGGGCGTCTGGTGAAATCGCTGGACGTGACCCGAGGGGTAGCGGATCTCCTTCACCCGGGCGACGGCCAGCTTCATCCGGGGTCCGGTGTCAGCACCCTCGGGGCGATACAGCACTTCCGTGTCCCCGGCGAGCACCCACCCGGCCAGGATTTCCTGGCCGTCGACCGTGACGATGAGCGCGGTGGCCTGCTCGGCGCGGGCGGGCCCGGCGTGCAGTAAAAGCGTGAGCATCGAGGCTGCGATCAACAGGAATTTCATGGGCTCTCCTTAATCCTACAAGAACGATAGGATAACCAGTTTCTAGCGCAGGTATTCCGGAAATGCAAGTGGATAAATAACAGGGACGTACAATTCCGGTCGTGTGGGGAAATGGTCGTCCATTTTTTCCAAAAAATCTGTTGACATTCCGGCGGGACCTTTTGTAGAAAGCCTTAAATATTTTTCCCGCGAATCTACAGAGATCGCGACCCAACCAGAAAAGGAGCTGTACGATGGCGTTGAAGATGAAACCGGAGCAAGTGGTGGAAGTGAGCCTGAAGGCCAAGGCGTTGCTCGACAAGGACCGCCCGAAACTGGAGCCGCGCCTGATCGCGGGCCTGATCGACGGGTTCTACGCGGATATCGACGATCTTCGGGGCAAGGCCCCGGGGACCTTGGCCGCGCGGCAGTTGAAGAAGGCGGCCGGCGCCACCGTCGAGCAGACCCTCGAGCTGGCGGCGCAGACCGGCCAGGCGATCCGCACCGTGTGCCGCCTCGCCAAGCTCGACGACACCGTCCGCGACGCGGTGGGCGTGGGCAAGCCCATGAACGCGAAGACCCTGAAGTCCGTGCTCGCCGGCGTGACCATGATCCTCGACGGGTACGCCCAGTACTCGGCCGCCCTGCGGGAGGCCGGCGTGCTCCCGGCCGACATCGCGCTGCTCACCACCCTGCGGGACCGGCTGTTGGCCGACGACGCTAACCAGGCCGGCAAGAAGATCAGCTCCAAGGACGCGACCGCCGCCCGCAACGCCGCCCACCAACGCGTCGAGGACGCCCTGGGCCGCATCCTGGCCGCCGCCGAGCTGGCCTTTTTGCAGGACCCCGCCCGCCTGGCCATGTACCGCGAACTGATCCCGGCCAAGCCCGCCGCGAAGAAGCCCGCCGCCCCCAAGGCGTAACCGCTCATTTCAAAAGAGTGCAGGCGACCGGAGACGGTCGTAAACAATTCCAACGCGACCTATGCCGGGCGACCCATGGTTGACCCATGTTAGCGCGTTTCCTGTGCTCAGGTAGTTTCAACCGGTGTGAGGGTCTTCTGGTACTCGGAGACCATGACGTTCGTGTTGATGGGAGGAAGGATCAGCGGCTGCACGGGAAGACGATTCGTCATGTTACTGATGAACTCACGCAGGTAGGGAATGACGTGCGCAAGGGCTGTCGCGTCCGAGAACTCGTCCCAAGTCATCGTGGCATCGTCCACCCGTTTGTAGAACACACCGAAGTCGCACAGGAGCCGGAATAGTGGTGCCTTGATTTCTCCCATAAGGCTGAAGGAGAATGTCATCACAAGGTTTTTGTTTTCGTTGGCAAATTCACGCGCAATGCGGGTAAGCCTGAGATCATATTCAGGCTTTCCTTGCGGATTGAGCATCTCGACAACAGAACGGATCAGGACGATCTGTTCGATGAAAATACCGGGGTTGTTGGACTGAGTCATGAATCACCCGATTGCATATTTAGGCAGCCATATTAAAGCCGTTTTCAGCATCAACAAGACCAGGTAGCCTCTCGTCTTGAGATTTCTGCTTTATTCTCGTGGGGCTGGTCACAAGATCCAGACTGGCGACACTCCAGTGGAAAGAATCATTTATAAACTGCTTCAACAGGTCGTCGGAAAAGGCATTGCGTGAGCAAAAACCGCATGTTTGCAGCAGCAGAGACAAGGCGTTCCCGTTTGGGGACAGTGGTGGGATGAACCGTTCGAATCTCTTCATGAAAATCATGACGGCAGCACTGTTTTCGAGTATCGGTGAATGATTTGCTCGAATGAACTCAGGGTAGTACTGCCTTGTGACTTCCAGCGTCTTGATCATCGGCAGGAACAGGTACTCCTCCCCGGGGCACAGTTCAGCCTGCAAGGCGAAGATGGCGTCATCCACCTCATCGACGCGCTGTGGGTCGACGCAGAACATGTAAACGCAGAGAGTCTCGGCCTCATCCATCGAGGGACGAACCTGAACGGGATACTCGGGGAAGCGGTTCTGCGCAGTTTTCTGAAGAGTATCAATCATTTCGGCTTGGGTAAACATCGGTCACTCAACTTTGCTTTTGTAAAAATCGATGATACTTTCGCACGAAGGAAGCAACTTATCCAATTCTTCCATGGTCACCGGATCCGGATCGTAGTCAGCTTTTTCTCGAAGTCGCCGCGCCTTTAGAAAAGCAATGTGATATTGGTAGCTGGAAGTTCCCTCGTTCATCAATCGTGCGATGGCGCCATGAACTCCATCTCGTCTTTCGCCAAAACCTTTCTTGGCCCGCGCCCAATTCAGAACGGCCTGGAAGACAGCGTAATAAATCCTGCTGGCGGCCGCGTCATACTGGCCATTTTCAAGGCATTCCTTCCCGACATTCAGGTTCTGAGCGGACTTGTGCAGCATGGAATATCCAAACCACCCAGGTTGATGAAACCCGATCACGGCCAACCAGGTGGTGTTCATACCCATTCCTGGCAGTTTTGTCATCAGGTTTTTCTCAGGAGCATTTGCAGTTCGCAATTGAGAGGTGGGGTCATTCTCCATTCCGTAGTTCCGCCGATCTTCTCCGTTGACATCTCATCCCCTTGGTGCTTCCATTTTTCGTGGCTTTCGCCCACCGACATTTGGCGAAAGAACCGGAAGGATGGATAGGACGCATGCAGTGGATCGCCCCATCGGAGAAGGACGCCGCGACGGCCACGCTCGAGAAGCGGCTGTGGGACGCGGCCGATCAGTTCCGCGCCAACTCGGGACTCAAGGCCCAGGAGTACAGCGGGCCCATCCTGGGGCTGATCTTCCTGCGCTTCGCCGAGGTCCGCTTCTCGGCCCTGCGCGAGCGGCTGGCCAAGGCCGGGGCCGGCTCGCGGCGCGGCAGCCGCGAGGACGATCCCGCCGCCTACCACGCCGAGGGCGTGCTGTACCTGGCGCCCGAGGCCCGCTTCGACTATCTGCTGAACCTGCCCGAGGCCGAGGACATCGGCGCCCGGGTCAACGCCGCCATGCGCGAGATCGAGAAGCACAACCCCCAGCTCGCCGGCGTGCTGCCCAAGACCTTCAACCTGTTCACCAGCGGGCTGCTCAAGGAGCTGCTCAAGAAGGTCTCCGAGATCCCGGCGACGCTGGACTACGACGCCTTCGGGCGCATCTACGAGTACTTCCTGGGCGCGTTCGCCATGTCCGAAGGGCAGGGCGGCGGCGAGTTCTACACCCCCCGCAGCCTGGTGCGCCTGCTCACCGAGGTCCTCGAGCCCTACCGCGGGCGCATCCTCGACCCCGCGTGCGGCTCGGGCGGCATGTTCGTGTCCTCGGCGCGCTTCGTCACCGAGCACCGCGCCAACCCCGCCGCCGAGCTGGCCATCTTCGGCGTCGAGAAGACCGACGAGACCGGGCGCCTGTGCCGCCTGAACCTGGCCGTCCACGGCCTCGAGGGCGACGTCCGCCACGGCGGCAACGTGAACTCCTACTACGACGATCCCCACGACGCCGTGGGCAGCTTCGACTTCGTGCTGGCCAATCCGCCGTTCAACGTCAACGCCGTGGACAAGGAGCGCCTCAAGGACGCCGTGGGCCCCGGCCGCCGCTTCCCCTTCGGCCTGCCCAACACCGACAACGCCAACTACCTCTGGATCCAGCTGTTCTACTCCTCGCTGGGCCCCGCCGGCCGCGCCGGCTTCGTCATGGCCAACTCCGCCTCGGACGCCCGCTCCTCCGAGCAGGAGCTGCGCCGCCGGCTCCTCGAGGCCCGCGCCGTGGACGCCATGGTCGCCGTGGGGCCGAACATGTTCTACACGGTGACGCTGCCCTGCACGCTGTGGTTCCTCGACCGCGGCAAGGCCGGCACCCCCCGAGCCGACACCGTGCTCTTCATCGACGCCCGGCACATCTACCGCCAGATCGACCGCGCCCACCGCGAATGGACCCCCGCGCAAATCGGCTTTCTGGCCAACCTCGTGCGCCTGTACCGCGGCGAGGCCGTGGACCCCACCCTGGGCGGCGACGAGACACTCGCCAAGCTCACCGAGGTCTTCGGCCAGAAGCCCAGGTACGCCGACGTGCCCGGCCTGTGCAAGGCCGCCACGCTCGCCGAGATCGAGGCCCAAGGATGGTCACTGAACCCCGGCCGCTACGTGGGCGTGGCCCCCGGCGAGGACGTCAGCGACGAGGACTTCAAGGAGCAGCTCGAGAAGCTCAACGAGGAGCTCGAGCAACTGAACGCCCAGGCGCGGGAACTCGAGACGATCATCGCCGCCAACGTGGCCAGGATCCTGGAGGGTTGAGGCGATGTCGAAGTGGCGCGATTGTACATTAGGAGACTTGCTAGAAATCAAACATGGATTTGCTTTCCTCGGCGAGCATTTCTCTGATAAAGGGTCTCATATAGTTCTTACTCCAGGAAATTTCTACGATGAGGGCGGCTTTAAAAACAAGGGTATCAAAGAAAAGTGGTATTCCGGTCCAATTCCGAAAGATTATATTTTGTCAAAAGGTGATCTGTTAATCGCGATGACCGAGCAAGCTGAAGGATTGTTGGGGAGCAGTGCAATTATTCCTCGAAGTGGATTGTATTTGCATAACCAGCGGCTCGGTCTGGTGAACATCCGTGATGCTGAGGCCGCAGACAAGAATTTCTTATACTTTCTATTCAACTCTAAGTCGGTTCGTCAGCAGATCCGTGGTTCGGCTAGTGGCACAAAAATTCGGCATACTGCACCTTCTCGAATTGAAAGTGTTAAAGTCCGCGTCCCCCCTCTCCTAATCCAGCGGCGCATTGCGGGCATCCTCTCCGCCTACGACGACCTGATCGAGAACAACCAGCGTCGCATCAAGATCCTGGAAGAGATGGCCCGCTCGCTCTACCGCGAGTGGTTCGTCCACTTCCGCTTCCCCGGCCACGAAAACCACCCCCGCGTCCCCTCGCCCCTGGGCGAAATCCCGCAGGGCTGGGAGGTTCGGAGGGCATCCGATTGCATCGAAATCAATCCCCGCGTCAAAGTCCCGAAGGACGGGGAAAAACCTTTCGTTCCGATGGGTTGCCTTTCCAATGATTCCATGGTCCTCCACGACATCGAGTTGCGCACGGGCAACAGTGGTTCGAAGTTCCAGAATGGGGATACGCTTTTCGCTCGCATCACCCCATGCCTTGAAAATGGCAAGACCGGGTTTGTGCAGTTCCTTCCCGGCGCCGGGTCCGTCGGCTTTGGGTCGACTGAGTTTATCGTGCTGCGTTCCCGTACACTCACTCCCGAGCTCGTGTATTGCATGGCTCGCAGCGATGAATTTCGAGGTGTCGCGATCAAGAGCATGTCCGGCGCAACCGGCCGTCAGCGCGTTCAGGAACGTTGCTTCGACGATTTTTCGGTAGTTCAACCACCGAAGGCACTCCTCGACCGCTTCTCCGAATCAACAAGACCTAGTTTCAAGTTGATTTTCGAACTGGACGGACAAGTCCAAAACCTCCGACGCACCCGCGACCTGCTACTCCCGCGGCTGCTCTCCGGACAGATCGACGTAGAGGGATCCTAAAGAAATGAATGCAGATTTAGGTCAAAATGAACCTTCTATCTCTTTCAACGCTAGCATCAATAAAGCCTTGCTTCGTTGGAGCAGGGATGTGCTACACCCGTGGCAGCATGAAGCTTTCCGGCGAATCCTGACGAAAGGTGCGCTGTCTGACCAAGACCTAGCGGACATCTACCAGCGCGCGCAATTCGATCATGGTTTCACGCAGACTCCGCAGAATATGCCCGACCTGTTACTTACAGAAGCCGATTTGCCTAGCGGTCCGGCACAGACCAAACGGATTTGGCTCATCGGCATCAAGGATTTGGAAAATGTTAACGCGCTCAAGGCGAATCAACGGCTTGTGATTGGCAAGCAACTAACATTGATCTATGGAGAGAATGGTTCTGGAAAATCGGGTTATGCACGCGTCTTCAAGAAGACCGCCCGCTGTATCGAAAAAGCCATCGAGCCCATTTTACCGGATGTGTTCACCGCTGTGACCGCTTCCGAGCCACCAAAGGCAGTGTTTGAACTCGATTATGGCGAAGGCCCGGTGGAAACTCCTTGGCAGGATGGCCAACCGGTTCCGAAAGACTTGAAGCGGTTTGCAGTGTTTGATTCTAAATGCGCCCGCTGTTTTTTAAGTACCAGCAACCAACTCAGTTTTACTCCGTTCATTTTCGATGCTCTTCGGCTGCTGGGACAAGCAACTGACGCAATTAAACAAAAGTTCCTTGCCGAAGTGACACACTTCACGCCGCCCAAACCGCTGGTGTTCCAGTCCATGGTGGACCAAACCACTATTGGCAAGGCACTCGGTGCAATCACCATCTATACCGACCCAGAATCCATCAAGACGCTTGGGCAGTGGATCGAAAAAGACGCCATTACCCTTGACTCCAAGGAGACTGAACTGGCGATCTTAAAGAGTCAGAGTCCGCAAACCATCCGTGATGGGATCAACCGCGAGAAACGGGATGCTGTGACTTTACAGACTAAAATCGAGGCCATAGTCTCCCAATTGAACGCCGATACGGTCCTGTTCCTCAAGCAACAGTTGGCGGAAGTAAGCACACACGAGCAAGCGTATAAAACTTCCGTGAAACTGGCGCTTGGAAGAAAAAAAATTGAAGGCGTTGGCTCGGATGCTTGGAAATCTCTGATTGAAGCCGCCGCCACCTTCTCCACTGCGGAGGCATACAAAGACCAATCGTTCCCGGCTACGGCGAAGGGCACACTATGTGTGCTGTGCCAGCAACCCCTTGATGCAGAAGCGGCGGAGCGATTGAAAGGATTCTGGACTTTCCTTCAAAACGATGCGGCGAAGAAGCTCGCTGCCGCCAAGGAAAAACTGAAAGAGTCCGTAGACAGACTGAATACTCTTCCGCGCGCGATGCCGCCCGAAGTTGCCGGCCTTCGCGAAGAGTATGAGAAGAACCACAGGGAGCTTTGGCTGAAGACCACGGAGTTCTTCGGCTCAGTCAACAAACGACTAACGGCAATCGAAAAGGCTCTGGACGGAGAATCGTGGGATTCTATTCCGATTCTTGATGCGGAAGCAGTAACCTTGAGCCGCGAATTGGTTGCGACGTTGGACAAGCGACTCAAGGCTGTTCAGGATGATGCGCTCACGCAGGCGTCAATCACCAACTTAATGACCGACATCGCGGAGTTGAAAGCACGGAAGCAGCTTTCGGAAAAAATGAGTTTAATTCTCGACCATATCGATGCCATCAAGGCGGTTGACCGTGCTCAAAAGGCGGCGGATTCAATCACGACGAACTCAATTTCGCTTGAAGCAAAAAGACTCCACGCGAGCTTCATTACCGACGACTTCGTGGCGCGTGTTAAGGGATACATGACCAGCGTCGGTCTCCACCGAGCAAAAGTGGTAATCGGTGAACGGTCGGAGCGTGGGAAAGTTCTTCACTCGGTTGCCGTCGAAGGAGCGAAACAGTCGGTTTCACCCGAAAGTATATTCAGTGAAGGCGAGCGCACCGCTATTTCGCTCGCGTTCTTCTTGGCCGATCTTGGTACGGTCGCTGACACCTGCGGTGTCATTTTTGACGACCCGGTGACTTCTCTGGATCATCGGATTCGGGAAGGGGTTGTGAACGCTCTCGTGTCCGAAGCAAAGAAACGCCAGGTCATCGTTTTTACCCACGATTTGTCGTTCTACTATGAAATAATGTCCGCAGCCACCATCGCTCAGGTCGAGGCGACCTCGAACCATGTTGAAGCGTTCAGCGCCACGGTTGGCCACCTTTCAACTGCCGAACCGCGTGAGTCGCAGAAAGTGACTCAGCGCTATGTTGAGCTTGAGAAGCTCATCAAGGAAGCGAAGGATGCTCACAATCCTGACGACTTTAACCGTGCCGTGGATCGGTTCTACAGCCTGCTTCGCGCGGCTTGGGAACGTTCTGTGGAAGAACTGGTATTCAATCAGGTCGTGGCTCGCTATCAGAAGGAAGTGATGACCCAAAGGCTTGTGGGTGCGGTCATTGACAAGGACTGTATTGCTGCAGTGTTCCAAGGCATGACTCGCGGATCTGTTCGAACGGAAGCACACGACCATGCCGCTGCCGCTGCGTTGTCGACTCCTTCGCTCGACGAATTGAATGCGCATCTGAAAGAACTGAAGGATTTCGTGGCGGCACAGATCACCAAACGGAAAGCCGCCGAGGACGCGAACAAACACCTCAAAGGAAAATGACGCGCAATATGGAAAGAGTTTCTTCGCACGCCTTCACCGAAAACCAGCTCGTCGAGCGGCCCGCCTTTTTATCGTTCGGGGCAGCGCTCGTACGACCCATTCGGGTCGGGCGAGAGGCTGGCTCTTTCCTAAATGGGTACAAAGGGGTATTTCCGCTTCACCAGGCATGTCGCACCCCTTCGGGGTGTCGCCATGCCTTCGCTGGTCTGTTTCCCCGCGTTGCGGGGATCGGCGTGCGCCCGCGTCGCGGGCGGACGGCTAGGACGTAACCCATGACCTCGCACGCCTTCACCGAAAACCAGCTCGTCGAGCAGCCCGCGATCGACCTGTTCGCGCGGCTCGGCTGGCAGACGGTGGCGGCCAGCGACGAGACCTTCGGCGACGGCGGCCTGCTGGGGCGCGAGACCCGGGGCGAGGTCGTGCTCGTGGCGCGGCTGCGGGCGGCACTGGCGAAGCTCAACCCGGCGCTGCCGGCGGCGGCCCTCGAGGCGGTCGTGGACGCGCTCACGCGGGACCGCTCGGCCATGAGCGTGGAGGCGGCCAACCGCGAGGTGTACGCGCTGCTCAAGGACGGCGTCGCGGTGTCGGTGCCCGATGCCACCCACGGCGGCCAGCGCACCGAGCGGGCGCGGGTGATCGACTGGGAGACCCCCGGGAACAACGACTGGCTGCTCGTGAGCCAGTTCAGCGTGACCGGGGACCTGTACACGTGCCGGCCGGACCTGGTGGGCTTCGTCAACGGGCTGCCGTGGGCGGTCGTCGAGTTGAAGAAGCCCGGCGTCCCGGCGCGCGTGGCCTTCGACGAGAACCTGACCCACTACAAGCAGCAGATCCCGAAGTTGTTCTGGACCAACGCGCTCTTGATCGCCTCCAACGGCACCGACAGCCGCGTGGGCTCGATCACGGCCAACTGGGAGCGGTTCTTCGAGTGGAAGCGCGTGGAGCGCGAGGACGAGCCGCGGCGGGTGTCCCTCGAGGTCATGCTGCGGGGCTGCTGCGCGCCGGCGCGGTTGTTGGACCTGGTCGAGAACTTCACGCTGTTCTCCGAGCACAAGACGGGGCTCGTGAAGATC
>Ga0302247_1001437_pt1 | contig 18372 bp, 14 predicted proteins | sample AAG_UR_Ile_MG_FD_193529 | JGI IMG/M metagenome (GOLD analysis project Ga0302247, IMG submission 193529) | Enriched activated sludge microbial communities from anaerobic digester in WTTP, New Holstein, Wisconsin, United States - AAG_UR_Ile | ecosystem: Engineered > Bioreactor > Anaerobic >...
CCTTAAAGAATGAAATAGAACTGGCAAAAGCTTATGTTGAGATAGAAAAAGCCCGTTTTGAAGAGCGGCTGGAGGTAGTCTTTGAGGTGCCGGAGGACTTGGAGGTAAACGTTCCAAGGCTTATGTTGCAACCGCTGATCGAAAATGCAGTAATACATGGAATACTGCCTAAACAAGAGGGAGGGAAAATTGATGTTCTGGTAAAGCAGGAAGCTAAACAGCTTGTTTTTAAAGTAAAGGACAACGGAATAGGGATGGATACAAAAAAGCTGCTTAATATTTTAAGGCAAGAAAAGAGAAATAGTGTAGGAATTGCCAATATCGACAGCAGGCTTAAAAAGCTGTACGGGAAGGGGCTTAAAATTGAGAGCAGCCTTGGAACGGGTACTGAGGTAACCTGGTATATTCCTCTTAATGGCAGGAGTGATTGATATATGATTAAAGCAGTTTTAATTGATGATGAAAGGCCGGCGTTGAGGGGGCTTGAGCATTTATTAAACAATTACCCGATGATAGAGATATCAGGTATGTTTACCAATCCTCTCGAGGCAATGGAAAAGATAGATAAAATAGAACCCCGCGTGGTATTCCTTGATATCAACATGCCGCAGCTGCAGGGGATTGATGCGGCATCGGAAATACTGGACCGATGCCCTGACTGTGATATTATTTTTATTACAGCTTATGATTATTATGCAATTGAAGCTTTTGAACTGCATGCTATGGATTATGTTTTGAAGCCGGTTTCCGCAGAACGGTTCGACAAGACTGTGCAAAGGATTATAAAAAAGCAGAAGCATACTATACCTCAGGAGGGTGAAAAAAAGCTCACTATAAGGGCCTTCGGAAGGCTCCGGATTGGTTGGGAAGAGCAGGAACCGGTCAAGTGGAGAACAGAAAAAACAAAGGAGCTGTTTGCTTTTTTACTGCATAATTCGGGCAGGGTCATCCCCAAGGATGAAATACTTGAAGCTGTTTATTCTGATGTAGACCCGGAAAAGTCAGTGCATCAGCTTCATAATGGAATCTATTATATAAGGAAAACCCTTCATGAATACGGCATAGACAAAAAACATATCGCTATAGAAGGCAACTACCTTATGCGGCTGGGTGAGGCGGAAACGGACTTCCTGCTGTTTGAAGAGTATTTTAATGGAATCAAAACCGATGAAGAGAGCCGCACAATACTGGAGAAGCTGGAGGGCCTATATACCGGTGACTATTTTGAAGACGGGGATTGGATATGGGCTGAAGCAAAACGTGAACAGCTGAGGATGCAGTATTTGGATGCCATGCTGCTGTTGTCCGGGGAATACTTGAAGGAAGGAAGCTTTAATAAAGCTGAAGTGCTGCTGCAAAAAATATATGGGACGGATCCATATTTTGAAGATGTGACGTCAATTCTGCTCAGACTGTATTTGAATACGAACAGAAGGAATGATGCTGTCAAGCATTACCGGAGGTATGAAAAGCTATTATCAGAGGAGCTTGGAATATCTCCATCACCGGAAATCCGGAAAATTATGAAGGAATTTTAACAAGATGAAAAGATGCAAAACTGCACACTCTTAACAAATGCAGAGTGTGTATTTTTTTGTCGCTTTTTAAGTTTTGGGAGAATTTTGGGAGAACCCCCTGATAATATTTCATTATATTAAATTCTTCAGGATGGGGGCGTACTTTATGAATGTGTATATATTGGACAAGAAAAGCGAAAGCCTTAAGCGCATGCTTGAATGCCTGTCCGATAACAAGAAGATCTCAGAGGTTGAAGTATTCGATGATTATGACCTGTTTATCTCAAAGGTTATCAAGTCTAATCCGGCTTTATGCATAATACGGTTGGGATGTGAAGAAATACCCGGTTTAAAAGCGGCAAGAATGGTTAAGCTGGTCAATTGCAATATACAGGTGGTTTTTATCTCTGAGAGCCGGGATTATGCTCTTGACGCCTTTGAAATCGGGGCAAACGGATACCTGCTGGGCGCTGCTGATAAAACGATGCTCGATAAGTGCCTGGAATGAAGAGCCTGCCCCCTGGTCCATGATATACAAACTTTATGGCATAAATCTGTGGAATTGCATATTATATAGTAATTTGATTTATCTTTTGGAGGTATAAGCATGGCACAAAAGGGCAGGGCAAAGAAGGTTTTTCCGGGAGGGAACACAAGCAGGGGATTCTACTCATTCTATGACTATATCATACCCGAGGATGCAGAAAGGATATTTGTAATCAAAGGAGGCCCCGGGACAGGAAAGTCAAGCTTCATGAGGACTATAGGAGAGGATTTTTTAAAACTGGGATATGATGTGGAGCTTCATTATTGCTCCTCAGATAACAAATCCCTGGACGGAGTGGTGATAAAAAAGGCAAATGTCGCACTTCTGGATGGAACCGCTCCTCATGTAGTAGATCCCAAACACCCGGGTGCGGTTGGTGAAATACTGAATCTTGGGGGGTATTGGGACGAGTCGCGGCTTGTGAAGGATAAATACTATATCATTGACTGCAATAAGCAGATAAAAATGCGGTTTGAGAGTGCATACAGATATTTGAGGGCAGCAAAGGAAATGCAGGACGATATGGAGGAAATTATCGGAGAGGGAGTAGACAGGGAGAAGCTGAATAAGCTTAAAACGGAACTGAGGTATGAATTGGTGGATGGGGTCAGTGTCATTAATACAAATGCAGCTGTAAGGCATCTTTTTGACAGTTCAATAACTCCGGAAGGTTTGGTGGATTATGTTGAAAGCATAATACAGAGCAACTATATCTGCTATTACCTGAAAGGGGGAGCAGGCACAGTCTCTACCGAGATACTCTCTTTTCTTGCTGATGAATACATCATGAAGGGCTATGGGATTGAATTATATCATCAGCCTCTGAATCCGGATAGGCTGCAGACCTTGGTTGTTGAGGGTTTGAAGGTGGGAATAACCATAAATCCCAAAACAGAGATGAAGGCGTATAAAATAATAGATCTGGATACTATCATTGATGAAGGCAAATTCAAGGATAAGGCAGAGCTTCTCCAAAAGGATGCGGAAACATACCTCCGGATGCTGGAGGAGGGTGTCAGGAGGATAAAAATGGCAAAGCTTATCCATGATGACTTAGAGAAAAAATATGTAGGCTGCATGGATTTCGGAGCAGTTACGGAGCTGCGGAATAATACGGTTGAGAGAATAAAGGGGATATTGAAGAATAAATAGTTTGGATTAAAACATAACCTCCGGAGTTGTTAACTTCGGAGGTTATGTTTTAACATGGCTTACCCCCGTAAGTATTGGACATAAAGCAGAAAATCTGATAGGATTTTATTAGGTCTTTTGAGGGAGCGTGATAACTATGAGCTGTATCGAAACTCAATGCGCAGCCAAGGAATGCAAAACCGGATATTGCTGTGATTGTGAAGAAGGATTATGAATATAAGCTGCACTTTATTGAATGCAGGTGCTTTCCAGGGGAGGGGAAGTATAGTGGTACGGAAGCTGACAGTAATGAGATTGTGGGATATAAGACCTAGAATCAGGAGAATATCATAGAATTTCTTTGTGACTATTTAGGCCTGAAGTATAAGGACAGTTCGGGGACGGAGAATCCCATTCAAAGAGGGAAGCTTATAAGTTGACATACTGGCACCATAATACCGTATATAATATATGTAATTCTTGGCGGAAGTTAATCATTGGGGGGGTATTGTATGGGACCAAATCTAATGTTGCCTTTGTATATTCTTGAGTTTATGACAGAGCATACAGACGAAACAAACGCATTATTACCCACTGAAATAGTGAAAGGAATGAAGATAAGGTACGGAAATGAGATAGTCAGCAAAACTGAAACAGTGGTTGAAAACATTGAGAAATTGAATCTTTTTTTCAAAAGCCGATATGACGGCATCGAGATTATTGGAGTTGAAAGCGATATAGGGAATGGACGATACAAACGTAATAAACGGTATTTCCTTTCCGAAAGAAAGTTTGATTTTGGTGAAATATTGTTTTTGCATAAACTGTTATTAAATTCTAACGCAATCAGTCAGGATGCAATACAAGACATGTGTTCAAAATTATCTGGTTTTTTAAGTTATGAGCAGAGAAAACTGCTGAAGCAGAATATAGTTACTGATGGCAGTATGAAAACACGCAATAAAGCAGTATTTATTAACCTTGAGAATATCTTGAAATCCATTGAGTTAAAAGAAAACATTGAATTTACATATAATGAATATAATCTGGAGAAAAAGCTTGTCCCAAGGGTAAGAAAGTATCCTTATATCGTAAGCCCATATGATATCACATGCTCATACGGAAGCTACTTTTTGACGGGATATCATATACCAACTAAAGAAGTGCGTACCTATAGGCTGGATAAGATAACACAGTTGAAAAGCAATTTTGAATTTGACTATTACATGGAAAAAGGTTTTGATATTAAAAAGCACCTCGAAAATGCTGTATTTATGCATGCTGACAGCCATAAGATACATGTCAGGCTTCGATGCGAGATGAGAATTTTGGATGATGTGATTGAACGTTTTGATAACTGCCGGCTCGATAAGGATCTGACCAGTGAAAACCACTTTTTCGCAACCATACCGGACACAACAATGCTGGGTATGAAATACTGGGCCCTTGAGTTCAGCTCGGCCTGTGAGGTTCTGGAGCCGGAAGAACTTCGCACGGAGGTCAGGGATACGTTGGCAAGAGCCTTAGCTTGGTATGATGAGAAGTAAATAATATATAATGATAAATTCAAGCTCCCGAAAAAGCGGGAGCTTGTTTTGTTATTATTACGGCACAGATTAAATTCCTTAACAAGATAAAGGGGTGAAATATGATGAAGAACAGAAGAAAAAGAACCTGCGGTTATGCAGCAAATGCAGCTGCTGCGAGGGCGCTGATGTCTTCGGAAGTAAATGGCAAAAGATATAGAGAGTATGTCGAGTTCATTTTCAACACCTTAAAAATCAGCGGCTCGGACAGTTACGAAAGACTGTTGGATTTGATGCATAAGAATGAAGTGTACATAGAATATTTAGCTGAGAAAATTGCTGACAGGGAGGATAGTGAGGAGCTGTTCCGTTTTGTAAATGCATTCATAAATACCAGAACCGCAAAAAAGAGTGATGAACAGGATATGGAAGAACTTGTGGAGGATTTCGTTGAAATCTTTGGGCCGGCTCAGTTACACCTCATTGATTGTGAGGTTAAGACGCAGCTTCTGGAGGACAACCAGCAGATCCGGTATATAGAGGTTCCTGAAAAAACCTTCGATGTGCTAAAGGAGGACTTTAAAATTGCAGAGCACTTGGGGGTGCTGTCTGAGATAGTTGATAGCGAGGATTATGCTTCTAAGCTGATGATTGTATGTGAGAGTAAGGAGACCGGGAAATTAGCCTGCAAATACATATCGGGGCTGACAGGATGCGGAGGAGCATATGAAGAAGATGAAATCAGCTTTGAGGATAAGCTTCCAATTATTCAGGCAGCAGAGATAGACAGGTATTTTATGAATAACGGATCCAATAATACTCCAATTTTCAGCGGGCCAATCGGATTCCAGACTGTACAGGACACAACTCCTACTGAACCTTGGTGGAAAAGGTATGATGACATACCCATTATAGTAATAATAGAGAAAAATCATTTTTTATCGGCACAATTTACTGAAAAGTTAAAGCTGCTTGGAGAAACTCACTCCAATATATATATAATATATGAAAAGAGTAATGGCCATAAGTCTGGAGTTTCGCAGAACGCAATGGGATTCGGTTTTGGCGAAAACTTGGACAGGTTGGTTGATGATATAAGCTTCAAACTTGAATATCAGACATATATGCTGAAAGATCCAGCTCAGGATTCACCATACTGCAAAAGTGTGCTTAAGGTTTCTGCAGCGAGACTCGGATATACAATAGATGAAGCGGTAGACTTGGGGGATGTGCTCAACAGTCTGAAAAAATACAGAGCTGATTGCTGGGAAGGAAATTCGACAATTATACAAATGGTAAAAAAGGCTATATCACTAAAAAAGAGGGATTTTGGAGTACTTAAACAAGAGGACTTTGTATTTCTGGGGAAAAGTCAGATTGCTGTGAAAAATGTACAGGAAGAAAAACAGCGAGAGGTAAATGAGAATGCTGTGGACAGAATGAACAGGTGTATTTACGGCTTGGATGAAGTAAAGAAAACAATTTCAGAAGCGGTTGCCGTAATAAAGCTCATTGCTGCAAGGGAAAAGGCAGGTTTGAAAGCTTCTGGGGTTAATAAGGTATTTGCGTTCTCGGGCCCTCCTGGTGTTGGCAAAACAGAGATGGCTCAACGTTTTACGGATATCATGTTTGAGAACAACTTACTTCCGGGTAAAAATTTCATAAGCATCAATGCAGCCCAGCTGAAGGCAAAATATATTGGACACACTGCCCATCTGATTTCTTCGATTTTTTGTGCCAATGATGCCATTTTCCTTGATGAAATATATAGTCTGACTGCAGAAAATCATGGGGAGATGGACACCTTCTCCCAGGAGGCTATGGCTCAGCTTTGTGTTGAACTTGAAAAGCATGGGAAGGAAAAGCTCATAATACTGGCCGGATATGGAGGAGATGTTAGTGAGAAGAACAATAAAATGAAGCAGTTTCTTAATGCTAACCCGGGAATCGCATCAAGAGTGACTTTTAGCATAGACTTTCCAACTTATACTGATCTTGAGATGTTGGAAATACTGCTGAAAATGGCTGACAATGCAGACCATGAACTGGAGTCAGGCTGGAGGCCAGTAGCACTGGAGTTTTTTAAAGAAAGAAGCAAGGCTGAGTCATATGGAAATGCCCGGGAAGCCCGCAGATTGCTGCAGCATGCTATAGCAGCCCAGGCGTTAAGGCTTTCAAATGTTGAACCTGATATAAAGGCACTCAAACTTATCACCTGTGACGATCTAAGAAGTGCAGCAACAAGGATACTGGATGCCGAGAAGAAGCTTGAAGGCACACACAAGGCCAAAATAGGATTTTAGGAGGGAGCACTGATGATTAACATACCATATGCACCGGAATGGCAGCTTCGATGGAGGCCTTCCTTCTTGCTGCAGGAGCTAAGGGCAAGCGGTATATACTTCCCAATGCAGGAATCATGATACATCAGCCATTGGGTGGTGCCGGCGGGCAAGCAACGGACATTAAAATCCATGCAGAACGGCTTATAAAGAGAGGATCGGGCTGAACAATATTTTGGCTTAGAATACCGGAAAGCCGATTGACGAGATTGAAAGGGACACGGACAGAGACTGCTTCATGTCTGCAGGAGAGGCATTGGAATATGGCTTGGTGGATAAGGCAATTGAACATAGGTAGATTGAGATGCCGCCTTTTGTAGGGGGCATTTCCTTGTTTTGCTCAATATTGGGAAATATGTATGATTATGTTGAAATATGCGGTTGCGGGACGGTATAATAAAGATAAATCTAAACAGTTTGCAAAAGCAGTTAATAAGGTGTCCAGGATGCTGGAGGAATTGAGATTGCAACTGCCATTGCTGCACTAGGTATCTTTTATATGAGAAATAAGGAGGTAATGATGAATTCAACAGAGATTACAAGTCTTGGTTATTATGCAGGTGAGGCTACAACAGATAATGGGCAAGAACATGATAATACATCATATTGGATAACTAGGCTTAAGCAAAGACTCGAGCAATTAGGCAAGGATAACATCAAGTTCTTCTTTTCAAATAAGGGAATAAATTTTAATGTATTAGACTTGAATCAAATGAAGGATAATGAAATATATATGTATATTTGCCATAATCCCAAAAATAACGAAAATAACATATTTTATACTAATCGAGCCAGTGCAGTTAAGTATATTAGGGATAGTAAGAATATAGAAGACTTAGGGGAAGAGCCGTATAATAATACATTCCCTGTGAATCCTGGAACTATGTTTAATAAAACAAATGATGAAAATGATAATAAGAAGTATGTTTCGAAGATAAGAATAAGTGGATATGGAGCCATGAAAGGGTTGCATAGTAAACTTATGACTTTTATTAATGACCCAGTGGATGATGGGAATCTAACTAAATTATTAGCTGAATTTGAAAATCTTTTAAATAAATTAGCATCGGAGAGTTAATATGTTTTTTGATGAAAAGTTGAAACTTGCGGATATAGAGATTGAGGACGGATATACACTAACAAATGCTATATATTCTGCTATGTCTTCGGACTATAGATATTGGGAGATGTTGATCCAAAGCCAAGTGAAAAAAGTGAAGGAATTATCGCATAGTAAGCAAGTTCGAGAAATGGGCAAGACGATATTCTTTGTTCAGGATATCACTTCTCCAAATGCAAGAATAAACAAGGAGAAGATCCGGTTAATGAATGAATGCACTTGGGTATATTCCGGGGATTCACCTTGTTTTCATGCCAAGCTTGCAATATTAAGATACGAAAAGAAAATGGAAAACTCAAGTAATAAGGTATCCATTGCATATCTTATTGCAGTTATGAGTAAAAATATGGTTTGCAATGATTCAGATGATCAAAATATTATTTGGCAGTGGGTTAAGGTTAAAGGAGATCTTAAGGAAAACGCAACTACAAATGGAAAAAGACTTTGGGAGTATATCCAATATTGTGCCAATAATTGCAGAAAAAATATATATGGGGAAAATAAGGATGAGGAAGCTTGTATAGCAGCATTCGAAGATATTCAATACATTGAAACTAATAATTTTGACATATTGTTTAACGGTATTGATAAGGATGAGCAACTTTATACGGAATTGTTTAAAGAACCATATTCTGAGCTGATCGCTGTGTGTAAAAGCTATTTTGTCGGGCAAAGATACAGAGAATTAGCTGCATATTCAAATTCAAAGTTATCTATATACACAAAATATAAAAAAGATGATCAGGATGTAGAGAGCGATGGAACTCATATGAAGCTATACTTCAAAATAGGATGTGATAATAAAAGTTATTTCTATTCGGGAAGCGCCAATTTGAGTGAAAACGCATTATGTAATAAAAATGTGGAATGTTTGGTTCGAACAGAGATGGAAGAAAACGACATAAGGACTATCATTGGAAATCTCAAAAAAAGGTATTATCATAAAATGGATACAGAATGGCCAAATCCAATACAGCCCGGTGATGAACGCTCAGATGAAAACGAAGCAATCAATGCAATACTAAATATTGGGTGGAAATGGGCATCAGATTCAGATTCTAAGTTCTATATTGCGGATAATTGCGGGAAAAGAGCCGTTCGGGCAGAACATACGCAAGAGAATGTTACTTGGATTTACGAAGTTACTCCATTATCATTTTATGAAAATTATGGAGAAAATGATAGTGATACGGTACAAAAGCCGGAGGAGGCAGTTTTGATTCTACGAAAAGAGCCTGATTATTCTGTATGTAGAATAAAAATATTCCGCCCATTAATAGAGGAGAATTTAAAAACAGAATATGAAGCTTTCGACTTTGAAAAAGAACTATATAAGTCTTATCGTGAAGAAGTTAATAAGACAAAAAGAATAATCTCAGAATGCTATAAAATCAAGATGAGAGAACAATATAAAAAAGTAACTGACAAAATGGAAAGCTTGGATGAGGATGCGTTGGATGAATCAGTGAAAAAGTCACTTGATGATATAAAAAAGCAGATAAAAGATGTGTGGGGGAACAGTGACGATGGGAAATGATAAACATGAAGAGATAAATTCCGTATACGATTATTTATTTGGAAAAGACGGGCTATTATGTATGTATCAAAAGAATTCCGTTGAAAAAATCTGCGACCACCTAAAGACTAATTCTCGAGCTCTCCTTGCAGATGAAGTGGGATTGGGTAAGACATATATTGCCAAGGGCATTATTGCAAAAATGGTAAGTGAATACTATAAAAAGGATATTGAAAAGCGGCCTTATCGAGTAGGATATATATGCCCTAATCAAGAAATTGCAGAGCAAAACTATAAGAAGCTACGTTTATACTCTGAATATAGCAATCCTTTTGCAGCTTTGACCGTTGATGATTATCAAGAAATTGAAAAACTAATAATTTGCGCAAAAAACGTAGGATTAGAAAATTGTGTTTACACAAGAATATTAGATTGGCTGCTGGATTTAAAGACCGCGAATGGCGATGTAAACGACTTTTTTGACAATCTGGATGATGCAATCAAGTCCTATTATGTTGATAAACAAGAGGGTAAAGGAAACAAAAAATCGAAAGAGTGGAGCAAGCAGCAAAATCTATTGAATAGCAATAAGAGAGCCGTTGTAGAAAAAATAAAGGAATATATTAATGATTCGCTAATATCAAAATATATTGGCGAAATAAAATTTACAGCCGATAAATGGCCTTCCTATAATTTTTATTATGCAAATATAAACTTTATTGAAGCATTAAATGGTGGTATCGAGGAAGACTCTCGACTGTCTATGAGTCATTTGTTTTCCTGGGAAAGAGATGCTCAAAATAATGATTCAATTATGATTATTGATGCACTTACTTCTCAAACTTCTTTTAATATTAAGGAAGGCAATGGGACAATTGAGGAAAGAGCATTGTTACAGGCGACAATAAGTGTGTTCAAAGAAATAGCAGAAGTGGAAGACCCCACAAAGTTATGGGATATACTAATTGAAAAAATAGATGACTTCAGCAAGGAATCGTTACGGAAGAATAAAATTAGTGTTCAGAACTATGAAATTAATGTTCAGAACTATGAAAATACTGTTCGGAATTTTATAAATCGCTTGAGAGCATTCAAAAAACAGTTGGAGGAAATGAAGAACGGTATAAACCTAAAAGAGACTAATAGTGTACCAAAAATAAGACGTGCATTTATTGAATATAACGTAAGCAAAATACAATATGATTTGATGATACTGGATGAGTTTCAAAATTTCAGAGAGTTGATTGATCCAAATTATCGTCCAAAGAATAGCAGTGAGCAAAATAATGTCGCATATAAACTTGTCAATCGCCTGTTAGCTGGTGTCACGAAGACAGTTCTTCTGTCTGCAACTCCTTTTTCAATTGACAGATTTGATGGCAATAGTTTGGTAAGTTATTTGGATGGGGAAAGTGAACCGCTCAAAATAGAAGATATTTACGCGCAGTTCGAAGTGGTGATTAAATTTCTTATTAATAATGAGGAAAAGGCCAAGAGATGGTTTCATTGTTGGAAGCAAAACCGATTGACGGTTGAAGATATAGTAAATTCAGGTGACAAAAGTAAGAAGAACAAATGTGAAGAACTTCTTTTTGAGGCTGGTGTATTTAGAAATGAGAGAGAATATGCTTCAAAAGCAAAAATGATAGACGAGAAGGTGGTTTATTTAGACAATAATATTTCTTACTTAATAAATGCAAACAAATGCTTAGGTGAGAAAGCTGACTGTTTTCGCAGTGAATATGGCCTTACACCATGGGCACTATCCTTTATAGATGGCATAAAAATTAGTTCAAGTAAAAAAAGTGAAGCATATATCGATCATTATATAAATCCAGATGAAAATCCGGCTAACAGTATTAATTTAAATGTTAATTCAGATATTTTTAACAGCTTGTTTTTGACAGAGGCATTTATAAAGGGCGATTCTGATATTAGTAAATCAACACCTGAATATAAAAAATTAAAAGAAATAACGCTAGGGGATAAAAACAATTCCAATCATTTACTGCTGTGGATACCACCATGCAATCCTACAAAAGAGTTAAGCGGGGTTTATAAAGGAAAAGAAGGATTTAGTAAAACCTTAGTCTTTTGTAAGAACCAAATAACTCCAAAGTCATTGACGTATTTACTGGCAAATGATTGCCTTGCATTAATTAAGAAGGGTAATAAGCCCAATGAGTCAGCAGACGAAGAAATCAATAAAATAAAGGAATACATAGAGGACTCAGTAAATTCTAAAATTGATTCTAAAAATAAATTAGCTCTGGCAGCAAATGAAATAGTCGAGTATATAATTAATCAACTGTTTGAGGGTAAATGTATTTGGCAGAGAGTAATCCTGGAAGCGGCAAAAATATTTCCGGAACTACAAGGGAAACCCCTTTATGACAAAGTAAAATGGTACTTTGAATCGGGCGGATTTGAAGATATGATTGGAGAGTATTTTACGCTCTTAAAAAACGAGTATGGTGACAATTCTTATCGTATGAAAGCTGTTGTTCGCAGATTAAACCTTAATGAAGAGAAAGAAATAAAGATATATGTGTATAATAAAGAAAAAATGATACTAGAACCTGAAGAATTTGCACCTGCATGTGGATATGCAATTGGTATGTACAATAGCTATGATAGTAAGCATAATCCAACAATGGTCAACAAAATGAGCCATGTTAAAAAGGTTTTTAATTCACCCTTTTGGCCATTTGTTATGATATCAACTTCAATTGGAACAGAGGGGATTGATTTACACTGGTATGCCAGAAATATTGTACATTGGTCACTGCCAGCAGTGGCAGGAGACATCGAACAAAGAGAGGGGCGCATATTACGATTTGACTGCCACGCAATTCGTTTGAATGAAAATGTAAAACAAGAAGATGCGGTAAGGCAAGGATGGGAAAATAGTGGTATGTATCCAAAAGTAATTCGATTTGCTGAGGATAGATGTTACTACATTAATAGATATATTTTCGTACAAAAGAATACTCCCTTTGAAGCAGAATTGGAAAATAAAAAGAATATAATTGATACCTATAGAATTATGCTTGGACAACAGGAAATTGTATATAATCCATCTCAACTTGGAAACATTAAGCTTAATCTTGCCGAAAACTACATTTGTTTATCGCCATATTGGAAGTTGAGGTGCCAGTCAAGTTGAAGTGCCAGTCTGTCAACTGTCAACTTATCTAATATATATGTCTGGTAAACCCCGAGGCAATCTCGGGTTTTTCTTTTATTAAGCAACAGTGTGTGGTAAAGTATGGACAACCATTACCACCCGCTGATTCAAACAGCAGATATAAAGCTGCAGAAGATAATGCATCAGATAAACAACAAATACAGCAAATATTTAACGCAATGTATGAAAGATGCGGCCATGTTTTTCAGTGAAGGTACAAGTCTTCTCTTATTCTCAGTTGACAGATTGGCACCTAACCTCATATACTGAGTGATGTAATCATACAGAAAGTTAAGGTGTTGATTGTGGATTTTATTCTTGGAATTGTTCCTCCCGAAGAGGAAGACAAAGCATCATTTTTATTTTTGTTCCGACAGAGAAACCTGCTGGTAAAAAAGCTGGAGAAGGGATGTATGGTGCCTGACTCTGACGACTTGGCACTTCCGGGGCTTGATGCGGACAAGCTGTATATCGGCAGTATGGATGGCCATTCCTGCTACACTGCGAGTTATCCGGAAGCAGCCCCGGTGCCCGGGGGAATGGAGTTTGTGGGACTGAGAGAGCTTTACGGGCAGATTGATGAATGTATGCTGAAGGCGGCATTCAGGGCAGTTCAAATATTGGAGTGGGATGAAACCCACAGGTTCTGCGGCGCCTGCGGAGAAGCCACAGAAAGAAGAACCGAAGAGCATGCAAGGGTATGCAATAAATGCGGACAGATTTTCTATCCGCGGCTGTCTCCCGCAGTTATTGTTGCCGTAACAAAGGGGGACAAGCTGCTCTTAGCCAGGAATAAAAGCTTTCCATCGGGGCGTTACAGTGTGCTGGCAGGCTTTGTTGAAGCAGGAGAGACTCTTGAAGAGTGTATAAAGCGGGAAATAAAAGAAGAGGTAGGCATAGAGGTAAAAAACATACGGTATTTCGGCAGCCAGTCCTGGCCTTTCCCTCATTCGTACATGCTTGCATTTACGGCAGAGCATGATAAAGGCGAGATACGAATAGACGATAGTGAGCTTGCAGACGCCGGATGGTTCGGCGCGGATGAAATGCCGCAGATACCGGGATCAATAAGCGTATCAAGGAAACTGATTAATTGGTTCATGGAAAAGTATCGGAAATAGCAAAATAAGACACGGGAAGACACAGGGACGTTTTGGGACATGGGGACGTTTCGCCTGTCCCTCAAGGGACACGTGAAACGTCCCCGTGTCCCGAAACGTCCCCATGTCTTTTTGTTGTTTATAAATAAATTATTTATTACAAAACAAAAACATTGGCATTTTTAAAGGATTTTTCTTTATTTTTGTAGAAGTATAAGTTGTTTGAGTCGAATCTGCACTATATTTGTTTTGTATTGACGGTTTTGGTAAGGAGTGTGATAGATTGATACAGATGAGGAATGTAAGCAAGGAGTTTGCAGATGGCAATAAGGTATTGAGGAATATCAACCTGACTATAAACAACGGAGAATTCGTTTTTCTTGTAGGCTCCAGCGGAGCCGGCAAGTCAACTATTATAAAACTGCTGCTCAAGGAGATGGAGCCAACCACAGGCACTATAATTGTGGGAGATAAGGATATAACAAAATACAAAAGAAGGGAGATACCTTTTCACAGAAGGAATATAGGCGTAGTATTCCAGGATTTCAGACTGCTGCAGGAGAAGACGGTATATGAAAATGTTGCTTTTGCCATGGAAGTTATTGAAGCTCCTCCGAAGGAAATAAGGCGTCAGGTTCCGATCATACTGAGCATGGTCGGACTGAGCAAGAAGGCAGGCCTTTATCCTCAGCAGCTTTCGGGGGGGGAACAGCAGAGAGTATCCTTGGCCAGGGCAATGGTCAACAGTCCTTCAATACTTATTGCCGATGAGCCTACAGGGAATCTGGATCCTGATATGTCATGGGACATTATGAAGACCTTGAGTGAAATAAACCAAAGAGGTACGACTGTATTAATGGCCACCCACGCCAGTGATATAGTGGACAAAATGAAGAAGCGGGTTGTTGAAATAGAAAATGGGATTATTACCAGGGATGAAATGAAAGGTGGGTACAGCAGTGAAGCTTAGGACAGGTAAGTTTTTCATCAGAGAAGGATTCAGAAGCCTTAAAAGAAACAGCACCATGAGTGCTGCGGCGATAACCTCGGTAATCGCAGCACTGTTGGTTATAGGGATATTCTTTATTATAGTGATAAATATAGATTATGCTGCAACCAAGCTGGAATCACAAATAGAGATGATGGTATACCTGGAAGACGGTTTGAGCGAAAATATCATCGATACTATGGAAACCGAGATCAGATCAATCAATGGTGTTAAATCCGTGGAGTTCATATCCAAGGACACAGCCCTCAACAATCTGGAGAAAAACTGGGGCGAAAACTCCTATCTTTTAGAGGGGCTTGAAGGAGATAATCCGCTTCCGGATGCTTTTTTAATCACCCTTTCAGATCCTTCCGATGCATCCGGTGTGGCATTGTCGGTATCATCCATATCAAATATTGAAAAGGTGGTGTACGGCAAAGAGGAGCTTGCAAATCTCCTGAATGCGACTTATGTGATGAGGATGAGCAGCGTTGTTATTATTCTGATACTGCTGTTCATATCAATATTTATTATTGCAAATACCATTAAGCTTACCCTGTATGCAAGAAGGCGTGAAATTGGAATCATGAAATACGTAGGGGCTACGGACTGGTTCGTCAGGATGCCCTTTATAATAGAAGGTATTGTCGTAGGGATGATTGGAGCGGTGGTATCCACTGTAATATTGGGCGCAGGCTACTATTATTGCTCCGATCTTGTGAAAAACCAGATGATAGGCTTTATGTCCATATCCCTAATACCCTTTAATCAGATAATAGTAAGCATGGTAATACTATTGATTATTGTGGGGGTTGTAATAGGAGCAGTGGGGAGCCTTATTTCAGTAAGAAAGTTCATTAAGGTTTAGGAGGGGTGAAGTTGAATAAGAGGATAGCTGCAGCTCTGATAGCACTTATGCTTTCAATACCCTGTGCTAATGTATATGCAAAAAATCCGACTGAAATAGATGAGCTTCAGAGAAATCAGGACAAGCTTAATCAGCAGATAAAGCAGATGCAGAGCAGCATTAACAAGATAAAGACCGAGAAAGTAAGTGTGGCAAAAGCCATAGAAGATTTGGACAGCAAGCTTAATCAGGCTGAGGATGAGCTTACCGGTGTTGAAAACCAGCTTTCCCAGTTGGAGAACCAGATAGCAGTGACCACAAGGGAGCTTGAAAGGGCTTCAAGTGAAGCTTCAAACCAAAAAGAGCTGCTGAAAAAGAGAGTCAGGGTAATGTATGAAAACGGAAATGTCGGATATATGTCTGTAATACTGAATTCTGCAAGCTTCTCCGATTTCATATCCAGAGTGGATTTTTTGAAAAAAATCATCAGCTTCGACATGAATCTGCTGAATAAAATGAAAAGCTACCGGGATTCGGTTGCAGATAAAAGAAGCCAGCTGGCATCAGAGCTGGAAGAGAAAGAAAGGCTTAAGAACGAGATAGGTAAGAAAAAGGAAGAGGTTGAGACAGCCAAGCAGGTCAAAGAGATGACCCTGAAAGAGATACTGAGTGACCTCAAGGAACTGGAGCGCCAGGAGGACAAGCTTCTGGAGCAGTCTAAAGAGATTGCAAAAAAGATAGTTGAACTGCAGTCAAAGGAAAAGTATATCGGAGGAGAGCTGGCTTGGCCGGCACCGGGTTATTACAAGATTACATCACAATATGGGAATAGAACTCATCCGATACTTAAGAAAAAGAAGATGCATACGGGGATAGATATCGCAGTTCCCAGCGGTACTTCCGTAATTGCCGCCAATGCAGGAAAGGTCATATACTCCGGGTACAACGGAGGATATGGGAATACCGTAATAATAGACCATGGGGGAAAAATATCCACCCTTTATGCCCATAACAGCAAGCTCCTTGTAAAGGTAGGAGACAAGGTTGAAAAGGGCCAGACAATATCTAAGTCTGGCAGCACCGGACTGTCCACAGGGCCGCACCTGCACTTTGAAGTAAGGGAAAACGGCCAGCATGTGGATCCCATGAAATACCTGACAGGCAAAAAGTAGGGTCACCATACATGGTGACCGTAAGTGACAGGGGGACGTTTCTCCTGTCTCATAAAGAAGCCGCAGATTTGCGAAATGTTCACGGCATAAATACAATCACACCGTAGGTGATTTCAGCATTCTCAGCGGTCACGGGAAAGATAACAGCCTTATTGAAGCTGTCAGGCTGCAGTGAGCTTTTCCGTGTAATTCCTGAAAACATGGAAAACGGGTTCTTTAAGTCCTCTAAGAAGAAGGTGTTTCCCGCAAAGACACCTTTGACGGCTTCAGCCAGCCGCGTATCATCAATCTTGTACTGAAGAATGCGTACCGTTCCTTTTTCCGGATTAATAAGCCGTATTTTTGCTGCCTCCTCAAATGACTTGTTTACCATGGCCAATGTGTACTGCGGCGTAAATATGGCAACGGGATAAGGGAAAAAATCGATGATTTGAGGAAACAGTTCCCCAGGCAGCGGTTCATTCGTTTCATTACCCATAAGAATGCTCCTTTCTATCCGGGCTGCCGGCGTTTTTATGGCTGCTGTCAATATTTTATTAATCTTTCAGCTGCGAATATAGGTAAAATATGCTTATAATAAGTACAAAAAATGTTATTTTGAATGAAAAAGAAGCCGGTTTCTCGTAATGAACCGAAACCTGGCTTCTTAAACTTTGTTGCACCTCATTTTATTCCGATATTTTCCTGTATTCGGACGGGGAAACGCCGACCTTTTCTTTGAATAATCTTGCAGAATGGCCGTTATAATCCATGTTGCAGGCAGCAAAGGCCTGGGCGACGGAAAGGTTGGTATCCAGCAGCTTTTCCTTCAGCTTGCTGATTTTATAGTTGATATAGTATTCATAAGGTGTTACGCCTGTATGTTTTTTGAACAGCTTTGTGAAATGTGCCTTGCTGAGGCACGCCGCCTTTGCCGTTTCATCGGCGTTAAACTTGTCCAACCAGTGGCTTTCCAAATATTCTTTCGCCTTTTCAATTTCACTCTTGCCGCGATAAACCCTCCGGTTGATCAATAATGCCACGACAAATACCACCTGGTTCATGTCATTCAAAATGGGGAAAACCGTAACGTCCTGATATAAAGCCTCCACATCCAAATCCTTTATGCCGTATCGTTCTGTAATATCTTCCAAAGGTACTCTGACATCCGGAAAAAAGACGGTTTCTCCCCGGAAAGCCTGTTTTACCGCATGAAGCTGGCCTGAGGCGATAATGTAAGAATCTTTGAATATATTGTATTTCCCTACAACAATATCCGGGCTGACACTACCAAATTGGTCCAGCATGGCCTTATTCACCAGCACTGAGGTTCCATCCGGAGCGTAAACCTGAATGGGATAGGGGAAGAACTCAATCACTTTGGCAAGCAGCTCTTCCTT